>Ga0181573_10002790_pt1 | contig 15951 bp, 14 predicted proteins | sample 101ome_25_FD_148643 | JGI IMG/M metagenome (GOLD analysis project Ga0181573, IMG submission 148643) | Coastal salt marsh microbial communities from the Groves Creek Marsh, Skidaway Island, Georgia - 101409BT metaG (spades assembly) | ecosystem: Environmental > Aquatic > Marine > Intertidal zone... | reverse complement strand
CGAACGCGTCGAGTGAGGTGACGTGACGTGACGTGACGTGGAGTGACGTGAAGTGGAGTCGACGCGACTCGATCGTCGTGTTCCGTCGTTCGTTCCGCGCGTCGTGGTGGGACGCGCGCGACGTACGTACATACATAAATCGTGGGAGTGATTTGATTCTTGATTGATTGAAGCGTTCGAGCGCTCGACGTCGACCGGAGGAGGGGATTCGTGCGCGCGCTGGGGAGGATGGACGTTGATCGTGAACAGTACTACGACGACGGGGGGGGAGGATCGAGGAGGAACAGGAACAGAGGCGGAGGGGGCGATCGACACCACCCGTACGGCGGCGACGAGGGTCACCGAGGCGGCGGAGATCGACGCGGAGGCGGAGGACGAGGCGGAGGACGAGGCGATCGACGAGGTGGACGAGGAAGAGGACCGCGAGATGATGGAGCGCTGTCGTTTCGTGATTTCTGTTACAAGTACCTGCGAGACGACACGACGCCGGCGGAGGCGGAACAGCGGTACGAAGAGTATCAAAAGGAAAACGCCGAGGCGTTTTACGAGCGATACTTTCGGGACCATCGTCACGATGAGGGCGAGCGCGCGAGGAACGATCCTCGAGTGCTTGTGGAGACGTTGAAGAGACGAGACGACGTGTCCGTCGCTCGCGCGCAAGAATTCTTTGACGCGCGAGCGAACGGTAGTTTAGTCATTTACACTGAAGACGGCGGCGCGGACGACGGCGACCACGCCGACGGCGACGCCGAGATGAACGATGGCAACGAGGGACAGCACACGCAACAAAAGAAGCGATCGGTCGCACCGATCGAGGCGTGGCATCCGGTTCGCCTCGGTTTCGATTACAAGCAAGCCGGTAAGCTCATCGCCGCGCTGGACGCCGAGAAGGGCGTGGAACAGAACCCGCTCTTGGACGGCGACGAAGGCGCGGGCATGGACGTCGGTGATGGCAACGGTGAAGAAGATGCGGCCGCGCTCGAAGCGCTCGGCAACGAGGAAAGCACCGCCGAGAAGCTGGACGAGCGATTGTGCTACTTGATGCGCGTGCACGGCGTCGACTATTACAGACGGTGTCAAGAGATGAACCCGGTGACGTTCCTGGAACGCGTCACCATGACGAGCGCCTTCAGCAAGCGCGATCCGAAACCGGAAACCCCGGTCGCCACCGTCGCGGAGAATCCGTACGGCGTTCGTTGGAGCGCATCGCTCGACGCCAACGTCAAGCGACGCATCGCGGAGGGCGATCCGCAAGTGAAGAAGCTCGCCACCTCGGACATCGAAGCCAAGCTCGAGGAGTGGATCAAGTCGTGCGTAGTCAAACACGACGACCAACGGTTCGGGTGTACGTTGAGCACGAAGCTCTTCATCGCGGAAGAATTCGTCATCAAGCACATTCGCACCAAGCAGGCGCACCACGTCGAGGACATGCACGAGCGCCTTCTCGACGAACAATACAAGAAGAACGTCATCGAGTTCCTCAAGTACGAGGAAAACCGCAAGGCGAGCAGAAAGGGCAAGAAAAAGTTTGGTGGAATCATGATGATGCAAGTTCCCGGCGCCGGTCCGGAGGGTGGATTCGTCCAGGTTCCGGTGGCCACCGCCGGCGGAGCGAAGATGATTCAAGGCATGCAGAGATACACGGATTTGGACGCCGCGGCGCCGCCCGAGACCCGCGTCGTCATCGATTACGGCGACATTTGATAAAAACAATTACGTACGTAAATTAAAACACACACACACACACACACACTCTCAACTACATGCGCGCGCCGTCGACTCGATATCGACGTCGCCACCTCTCCCGCGTCGGTCACTCCGCCGACGGCTTCCATCGTCTTCGCAAGCATCGACGCATCGCTCGCAGTTCGCCCTCGCACGTGGGGAGATCCTCCATCGACCCCATCCAATTCACGCGCCGTCGCCCGCACTTCTCGAACGCCTCCGCCACCGCTCGACACGCCCCTAGACGGCTCGATCGACACGCATCGTAATCTTTCGCCAACCCCTCGCACGGGCGCTCGCCGTTGATGGCGACGCACTGGCGCAGCGCGCTCGATTTAGACGCGCACGCACGTCGCGCTCGATCGCACTCCTCGCGCGTCGAGGCGCTCGAGAACGGCCACATGCGCGTCTCGGGCGTCGCGTCGCGCGGTGCGGATTATCAACTCCACGTCATTCACTCACGCGCACCCATCGCGACGACGACGACGACGACGACGATGTCGACCGTGACCGTGACCGCGACGACGACGATTGCGCGACGCCTCGACGCGTCGTCGCAACGCCTCGACGCGAGGATGAGGCGAGGACGAGGCGCGGCTCGACGGAGACCGATGACGCGCGCGTCGACGTCGTCGGATGAGAGCGGTGAGGATGAGGGCGAGGACGCGCGCGCGACGTCGGCGTACGAGGAGACGAGGGAAAACATGCGGAAGAAACCTCTTCCGGGATCGGGGGTGAATTTGTACGATCCCGTGGCGACGGCGTCGAGGGCGCTGACGCGTCGATTCGGCATCGTCGGCGGGCTCGGGTTGGTCGCCGTGCTGGCGAGCGTCGAGGGAGGAGAGATCATCAAGGCTCTGCTCGAGCGCGACGTGGAGGTCTCGGGGGAAGAATACGCGGTGGAAGGAAACGAACACGGGCTGCGAGCGCAGGATTCGCGCATAGGTGGTGGGTCTTCGCCCAAACGCGGGGATTTCGTCGGCGTCAATGTGACGATAACCGACGCCGTCGACGGTACCGAGTACTTGAACACGAAAAAGAACAGACGACCGATCGCGTTTACGTTTGAAAAGAAACCGTTGTTGCCGCCGATTTGTGAAGCGATCGAGGACGGCGTGCGTACGATGAAGCGCGGAGGGGTGCGGCGTCTCGTCGCGCCCAGCGCCGCGGCGTTCGGCGAGCGCGGCGTCGTGCTCGCCGACGGTACCCGCATCCCGGGCTCTCGCGATTTGATCATCGAACTCACGCTCGAAGAGGTCAGCCCCTCTTATGTGTAATTTTATGTCTTTTGTACGCATCGCGGTGAGATGTCTCGGCGTCGAGAGTTCTCGCCTCGCATTTCGACGCCACGTCTCGTTTTTTTCTTAATTTTTCGTGGGAAGGTCCGTTCAATTACATCGGTTTCCAAAGAAGCTTCTAAAATGAGTATGTTTACGCGCGTTATCGCCTATTCCCAAGCTTGGCCGTTTTCACCGAAGAAGGATTGGATGTGCGCGAGCGCAGACGCCTCGACGACAACCTTGTCGGCGTTGAGGATGTCGTACACGTTCAAGTGCGTGACATCCGTTTGAACGACGCGCTCGATGTTGCGCGCGCTCTTGACGACATTTTCGTTCGCATCCTTCGTGATAACGTACGCCTTTTCCGTCGCACCAACACCCCACGCCATCAAAGACTTGTTGAACACTTTCGTGCCCGGCGCGGAAACGTTGCCAGAGATGTCGTCAACAACAATCATGTCGCAAGCCGCCGATTGCAACGCGGTCGCCATCGCCAAACGACGCTCCTTCTTGTTCATCTTGATGGTCCAGTCGCGCGGCTTCGGTCCGAAAGAAACACCCCCGCCCGGCTTGAGCGGTGTGCGAGAAGAACCAGCGCGCGCGTTACCCGTCCCCTTTTGTTTAAAAGGCTTTTTACCGCCGCCGCGAACTTCACTCTTCGTCAGCGTGCTCGCCGTACCCTACGTTCGTTACGTGTCGTCAGTCATCGATTCGCAGTCGCACACCACGCGCACCACCCCTCCCTCGCGCCGCCCGACTCCCCCTCGCCCGCGAGTAGGGCTTGGCCACGCCTGTGGGTGACGTCGAGACGCGCGCATTCACATCCCTCGCCAACCATCGCCGACACCACCCGCGACGCACGACGCGCTGAGAATAGACGCAAAGAATATCTCTCCATCCATTCCACCGTCCCCATCGTCGTCATCCCTAGCGCGTCGTCATCCCTCGCCGCATGTCCATCGACGGAACGCCACCCCTCCCTTCAGGGTTTCGGCACGCAACCGCATCCCCATCCGTCCACCGTCGCGCGCGTCGCTCGAGATCGATACTCACCCTGCGCGCGTTCTGTCTGACCATGACGACGTATTTATGCACCAACCCTCTCGCGACCTCGGCGCGCGCCGTCTTGAGTTCGAGCGTCGCGCCGTCCGTCTTGGCGCCGTCGAACGTGACGGCATCGATCGCCGCCGCGCGCGGCGTCACCGCCGCACGCGGTTGTTGGCGTCGTTGCATGCGCGCGGTCCCGGTGCTGAGCGCGGCGCCGGTGACCGCGGCGTTCGCGCGCATCGTGAAGGCTTGCATCGCGTCGCGAAGTCGCGCCGACGACGTCGCGGCAGCCGGGGAACGCGTCGCGTCGCGATGGGGCGTCCGTGTGTCCGATTTCCACACAGTTTTTTGTTGTGGGAGAGACCGTGTGATAGATGGGTTTGAAATGTATGGAATATGTATGGAGGGTGGCGTGGCGAGAAGCGCGACGAGGCGGCGGTCGCCCGGAGAGGAAAATGGTCGTCACAAGTCTACGCGTCGGATCCAACGTCCACAATCTACATCATCGTCATGTTCGACTTGAGCGCCTCCATGTATCGAATCGTCTTGCCGTACATGTCTTTATCGATTTTGTACTGCTCGAGTACGAGCGAGACGCGCTCGGATCCCGTCTTGGTTCTGTACGAACGCACTTGATGGAACGCATCGCCTCTAAATGTCACGAGGGTGTTTTCTTTCGGCGTCACCCTCTTCTCCGGCGCGGCGTCAATATCTGGGTATCCCGTGCCGTACGGGAACATCTCCAACTCCCCGCCGACCATGTCCTTCGGAACCGAGTTGTACAGCACGGAGACTTGGTGCGCGATGAACATGTGACGAGAATATATCCCCACCGTCGTGTCCAGATGCAGCCCCACCGAGAGTTCATCCGCGTTGTACTGATCATAATCACCGAGCTCACACAATAACACGTTCATCACGAACGCGTTCGCGTCCGGCAGACGCAATTTCTCAAACACCGGCGCGAAGCACGCGTAGTCGGGAGACGTCAGAAACTTTTCCACCCCCTCTAAATTAAATTTCACGACGAACCCGCGCGTCTTGGAGAATCCACCGTCGTTCAGCCCACCTCGCACGCGCAGTTTGGGATGTTCCAGCGCGCACCGCTTCACCGCCGTGTACTCACTGAACGATAAATAATTATCCGTCACCGTCGCCAACGGTTGATCCTCCGTCGTCGTGAGATACCTCGCCTCGGACCACTGATACCATCGCTGCGCCATCCTGAGCACGATGAAGAGCAAGATGGCCCACACCGCCGCCTGCTCGTTCGCGCTCGGCGCCTTGGCCCGTTTCTCTCGCTTCAGCGCCGCCGCGTCCACACCGCCGTTCGCCGCCGCCGCGTCCGCCTCAACCGTGCGCATCGAGCGCGCATCCTTACGCGCCATCTCCTCCTCCGTCGACGCGTCGGTCGCGGATCCGTCGCGCGCGGATCAAAGACACGCACGCGCGCGCGCGCGAGCGGTCGACTCCGCGTCCGTCGTCGCCGTCGTCGCGCTTCGGTGTCCCGTCGATTCGAGCGCGCGCCCGAAAGAATATTCATCGTTGACGGTTCACGAACCGTCAAAACAGACCACCCGGACAGAACTCTCACATGGGACACTTCTTCCGCGTCCACCGCCCCACACGACGACGACGACGACTTGGTGCGATGCGCGACGTCAACGCGGACGTCGATCGCGCGCTCGCGTCCGGTGTCGCGCGCATGGAGGCCATCGCGCGCGAGATGCGCGCGCGCTCGCGCGAGTGTCAGGACGCCGTGGCCTCCACCGCGCGTGGGAACGGGCGCGGGACGGCGGACGCGCGGGACGAGGCGACGATCGAACACGATCGAAAGGCGGCGATAAAGCTCGTGAACGATCGCGTGAGTAAACTGAGCGCGCTCGCGGACGAACGCGTGCGCATAGCGAACGCCATGTATGATTTCGTGGATGAGCACATCACGCGTCTGGACAAGGATCTCGCGACGTTCGAACGCGACATCTCGGCGAAGCGTCAAGGGAAGTGGAAGGGCGATCGAGACGAGTTGGGAGGGGATGATGGAGAGATGATGCGAAACGGCGCCGAGGATGGTGGGACGACGTACGAGGAACAGATTGCGAACCCGAACGAGCCGACATATTGTCTGTGTCAGCGCGTCTCCTTTGGAGAAATGGTCGGGTGCGACGCCGACGATTGTCCGATCGAGTGGTTTCACTTTCAGTGCGTCGGATTGAGCGCGAAACCAAAGGGAAGGTGGTTATGTCCGCCGTGTCGACGACGGGACGCGTCGAAGCGGTGACGGACGAACGTTTTTATTTTGGACGCGCGAGCTGTAATAACATAGAGAAAGCCTTAGAATTCGACTCCCGGGCGTCGACTCGTCCCGACGCCATCGCCGCGATAGACGACGCGCTCTTAGAGGACGACGGACGTCCGTCCTCGTCCGCCATGGCGTCCGCGTCGACGGTCGTCGCGATCGCGGGATCGGCGTGTTTCGCGACGTGGATGGGGGTGCATTTCGTCCCGCCGACGAACCTTTTCGCGTGGCACCCACTCCTCATGAGCGCGGCAATCGGCGCGTGCGGTGCGTCGGCGGCGCTGGGCGTTCGAGCGCGCGCGATGGCGCCGGGCCGAGCGCGGCTGGCGACGCTGTGGGCGCACCTGTGGTTGAACGCCGCCGGGACGGCGTGTTGGTTGTTGGGCTTCTACGCCATCTACGCGAATAAAAACAAACTAGGGAAGCCGCACTTCGCGACGACGCACGGATCGATCGGGATGTGGTCGACGTTGGCCCTCGTCGTCACTGTCGCGCTCGGTCTGGCGTCTTTCAACGCGCTGGGGGTGCTCGCGCGATTCGGTTGGACGGCGGCGACGCGCAAGGTAAAGGCGGCGCATCGAGCGCTCGGTCTCTTCGTCGTCTTCGCGGCCATGTTCACCGCGAGTTTGAACACCGGGCACTCTTCGGTCGGGTACGGGGCCGGTGGGAAGGCGTTGAGCGACGTCGCGCTGGGCGCGGCGGCGGCGTCGCTGGGCGTCGCGGCGTTTTCAACTCCGGCGTGGAGCGCCAAGCCGTGAGCCGTGACTACGAAAAAAAAGTGTAATAGTACGCGTACCGGTAGTAGTAAATTTACAACAATAGTCGTCTCATTTAAAGTGGTTTTCGCATGGTGATGGCGTTGAAACGGATGGTTCCCGTGGCGAGTCCGGTTTGCATCAGAGGCATGACGAGCGCGCCTCGCAACGTCGCCGGTCCGGCTTTCAAGAGACCGACGATCCCAGACCACGTGAGCGCGGTCGACACGACGCCCTTCCAGAACGGACGCACCTCGTCAGACCAGTCATCCGTGCGAATGTCCGTCATCCCCGCGTCTCGAGCCAAGCGTTCGTAATCGTCCACCGAGCACCACGCCGGGAGATAATAGGCGTCGCAGATTCGATCCAACAGCGCCTTCTCCGCCGGTTCGAGCGTTTCGCCCTCCTTCAGCGCTCGGTGGCACCACGTCACGACAACGATCGTTCCTCCCGGTTCGCATACGCGTACGAGTTCGTCGACAAACTTCTTTTTATCCGGCATGTGTTCGCCCGACTCCATGCTCCACACGAAATCAAACGACCCGTCCTCGAACGGCATGTGCAGCGCGTCCGCGACGCGATACCTCACCTTGTCCCGTAAACCATTCTTCACCGCCAATTCATTCGCCCTCTTCGCCTGATACGGCGACAGCGTCACCCCCTCCGCGACGCATCCAAACTTTTTCGCCGCGTACCGCGAACTTCCGCCGACGCCGCACCCGACGTCCACCATGCGTTCACACGCATTGACCCCCGCAAACCGCAGACTCTCTTCGATCATCTCCACCTGCGCCTTCGCGTGATCGATCTTCGACCCGTTTTCACCTCGATTCCCTCGCGCGTAGTACCCGTGATGCATGTGTTCTCCGTCGCCCCCGGCGTCGCTCCACAACCGTTCCCACATGGCGCTCGATTCGTCGTAAAACTTTGCGATGCCCTCGTTCAGCGTCGTCGTCTTCCCCACCAAGGGCGCGACGACGCGTTCAAACGCCACCCCGTCCGTCTCCTCGCCCGTTTGTAGAGACGTCTCGTCGTCCGCGGCGCGCGCGCGCGGCGTCGAAGATGCGCTTCGATGACGACGCGCGCGCCAACACCGATGCTGCATCCGACGCCGCGTCATCGTCGTCCCTTCGTCTCGCGAAGGCATCGAGACGCGCGCGCGCGAGAGAGAGACGCGTACCATCGTCATCGATCTCGAGACGACGCACGGCGCGCACTGACGACGCGCGGTGATTCATTCGTTCCCACCGCGTCATTCGTCATTCGTCACACGACGACGATCCGACCGACCGACCGACATGAGCGCGTCGGATGGGAAATCCCCGGCGGATTTCTTAAAGGCGATCAAGGGGAAGACGGTGCTGGTGAAACTCAACTCTGGGGTGGATTATCGAGGTGCGCGACGACGACGACGCGAATGAATGCTTCGATTCGATGTCCCGTTCGAGCGACTGACGACCGCATCCTTTGACGACGACGCAGGCGTGTTGGCGTGTCTCGACGGGTACATGAACATAGCGATGGAACAGACGGAGGTACGTTTCTTTTTTTCTTCGCGCGAACGATGGAACAGACGAGACTCGAGGATCACTCATTCATACGAGACGCGCCGCGTTAGGGCGAACGCGACGGAACCGAACCGAACCGAACGCCGACTGAACTCTGACGGATGGACCGCGACGCGCAGGAATACGTCAACGGACAATTAAAGAATAAGTACGGCGATGCGTTCATTCGTGGGAATAACGGTGCGTGACGCGCGAGATTCGCGACGCGCGCGGAGACTCGTCGTCGTCCCCGAAGGATTCGAGAGTTACAAAGGAAAGAGACTGACCGCTTCGCCGCCGTCGTCGTCGCGTCTTCCTCGCAGTGCTGTACATCAGCGCGGTGAAAAAGTGATCGATGTCACGATCTCAGTCAGAGTAGCCCACCCGTAGCGCGCCCGTACCGTTGTAGAAAGAAAGAAAGTCGAACCGAACCGAACGCGTCGCGTCGTCGACGAAATGAAAAATCAGTCATCGGCACCGAATGATGGATGAATCGACGCGTCACGCCTCGTCACGCGCGTCGCGTCGTCATGACGGCGAGCGCGGACGATGAATTATTGTCCACCGTACTCTTTCTCATCAATCGAGGGTACTGGCTCGCCCTCTACGAGCTCTACGTTGACGCGAGACGGACGAATGCGCTCGAGAAAGATTTACCGGCGCGCAACACGCTTCGGTCGTTTTTCGGGGATCGAGAGCGGTTTCCCGCGGACGTGTTCCGCGCGGTGCGAGACGCGTTTGATAGTGGGGTGTCCGCGGCGCGCGTGATCGAGGCTGAGTCGCGGGCGGCGTTGGCGGAGTACGACTTGAGATTGGCGAGGGAGGACGCGGCGGCGGCGGCGGCGAGCGGCGGCGGCGGCGGCGGTGGGGAACGGACGAGTCGAGTGGACGCGCGAGCGGGCGTTCGAGACGATGATGCGTTCGGAGAGGTGGTGGGCGACGCGAGCGAGACTCGATCGGGCGCGAGCGTGGATTTAGATGCGAAATTGGACGCGGCGACGTACGATTACCTGTCGAGGAGAGGATACAAGGCGACGGCGCTGTCGATGCGCGATGAATCGTCGACGGCGGCGACACTGAGCGAGAGTGACGACGGGGAGGATGGAGTGCACGGTGCGCTTCGAAGAATGTACGACAGAGCGCGGTTGACGGAAACCACGGCGGCGGCGTTGGAGACGGAACGAACTCGCGTGGAGGACGTCGAGAGCGCGCTCGTGAGAGCGCGAGCGCGAGTGGATGAGCTCGAACGCGCCGAGGCGGCGGCGACGAGTCGAGCGGATAAATCCTCGTCAAAATTAGCGATAGCAGAGGAAGAATTACGTGCACTTCGCGCGTCGTCCGCGACGTGGGAGCGAAGAGCGATTGAAGCCGAGAGCAAGGCGACGAGACTCGCGTCTCAACTGGGAGAGACCGGTGGAGACTTTTCGTCGAATAAGGGCGTGCCGAGATCGACGATCGAAGAGGATGACACCTTAGACGCGTGCCTGACGCTCATCGAGACGCTCATTCCGAAGATATCACCCGGGGCAAAGCAAGACGCACTTCCGATGATTTCTCGCGCGTGCGCGCGCGCGTGCGGGAACGAGGCGCGCGCGGATCGCGCATCCAACCTATTCTTTGAGTTACACAAGGCTCCGAATCAGTTACAGAGAGACGATATAGCTAAATCCATCGTCAGTGTCGGCGAGAGCATCGGTATGGAAGCTTTTGACGCCATGTTCGCGCGCGGATGCCTCGGCGCCGAGCAGACGCCGTCGATGAACGAAGAGCGACGCATTCTCGCGCTTGACGTGCTCTCTGAGCTCGCCGCGACGTCCTGGTACACATCTCCGATATTCATAGTGGATGGTTTCAGGCGCGCATCGATAGACCCGAGCGAGAGCGTGCGATCCGAGTGCGTTCGCGCGATGTCGCGTTTCGTGGAGGCGCGCCGCGGCGGCGTCGACGGCGGCGTCGCGGACACCTTGGACAACGCGTTGATGTCACTCGTGACCGACGGTTCCGACGACGTCGCCGAGAGCGCGCGGACGTCGCTCGCACCGAAGATGGCGGCTTGGTATCTCGGTTCCGATGAGCCGGAACGATTCACGGAGGTCTTGGCGAAGACGATTTTAGAGAGGGCGAACGAAGCCTTGCGCGGTGGTTGGAGCGGCGAGGCGCACGATCGCGTGTTTAGCGGGTGGAGATCACCAGAGGAGGGCGATAGGAACCGATGGCACGCGACGAGCATGATGAAGACATTCGAGGCGTGTTGTCCCGCGATACGAGCCGCTCTCGCGGCGTCCAAACCGTCTTCGATTACCGCCGGAGTCGACGAGGCGCTGAGCGAGGAAAACATTCCAGAGTCTTGGCCTCTCGGTCGTTGGTGCACGGAACGAGCGTCAGATTTGATCGTAGACATTATCAGTTCCACCGCTCCAGACGTCGTCGGTCAGGAATCGGTGAGAGAGAGCATATGTTCCGCGGTTACGGCGTGGTGTGGCGCGATCGGCGCGATCGCGACGCGAGGCATTCTCATCGGCAAGCTCAATCAAGCGTGCCTCGTGAGCGCCGATCAGCGCACCGCCGTGTTACCCATCTTACTCGCCGGCGTCGTTCCCAACACTCCGGACGGTGTGGTCGTTCTCGGGGATTATCTCAAGAGATTGATTCGACAAGCTCGAGAGGAATCCTCGGACGATGTCGTTGACTCGGCGCGGTACCTCGCGGCGTTCCAGCAACACACCGAGATCTTGCTCGTGGCGTTGAAAGATTGCGCCGCGGTGAGCGCCGAGAACAGCCCGACCGTGCGTCTCGTCACCGCTCGTCTTCTGTCGGCGACGTCCGAGGTTTTACCTCTCAAACACGTCGTCCAAGACGTCTATCCGACGCTCGACGCGCTCCGCGTCGATCCCGAGAGCGAAGTCAGACGCGAGGTGCCCCTCGCCTTGGCCAACATCGCGTGCACGCACTACGAAACGATCGAACCGACGACGATGACGATGCGTCAGCTCGAGACGCTCATCTCAGATCCAGACGTGCAGGTGAGAATCGCCGTCGTCGAGGCGTTGTCGCTCGGCGCCGCCGCGCCCGGGACGTCGTTCGCCGTCTCCGCGGCGAACGCCATCGCCGCCATCGCCAAGATACCGAACCTCGAGCGTGAGATCACGGATGCGATATTCGAGACGACGCGCATCATGCTCGGCGCGGACGGCGACTTGTTCCCTCAAATCTCCGGCGCGCTCGTCGCCCTGGTGGAAAACGCCGACGCGCTCGATCCCGCGCGTCGAGCGCAGGCGGAGACCATGCTTCGCGACGGCGGGTGGTCTCGCGACGACACGCACCACCAACTCCAACACCCCGCGGCCTCGACCCCGTCCACGGCGCCGTCCGCGTCCGAACCGCCCGGACCGCGCGCGACGCTCGAGCGCGGTCCCTCGGCGTACGAGCGCATGAAATCCCGCGCCAGAGGCGCCCTCTCCGTCGGTCGTCGACACGGTCGAGACAAACAGTCGCGATGAATACCACGTATTCTACCTACACGACACACACGACTCCATTCGTTTCATCCGTCGTCCGTCGTCGTCGCTACTCTCTCTCTCTCTCTCGCGCGTCGCCAAAAACCTCACGCGGGCATCACGCGCACCACTCATAGTATACACACAAAGAGACAATCAAATGTCGTTTTCACACACGAGGGCGGCGCCGCATCACCCTCGGCGCATTCATGTCCAGTCGTCACACGCCGTCGCCTCGTCGCGTCGCGCACCCGCCTCGTCGTCGCGTTCGACCGCGTCGAGACGCACACACACGCGACGTCACTCGCACCGTCGACCGTCGTCGCGGTCGCCCCCTCGTCGTCGCGATGTTTCAGTCGCTGTCGCGATCGGTGAGCCGCCGATCGACCGCGGTGTCGCACGCGGCGACGCGCGCGTGCGCCTCCTCCTCGAGCGGTGCCGTCTCCGGTGCGTCGACGACCGGGGCGTTCACCACCCGTTCGTTCGCCTCGGGCGCGGTGCGACACGGACGCGACTGGAACGATGACGTCCCGGCGTCGTCGACGACGCGCCTCGGCCCGACGCCGACGACGCCGACGACGCGCGGGTTCGCGTCCTCCTCGTCGACCGACGCCGACGACGACGCGAGAGACGCGAGAGACGACGACGTCGTCGTGGATTTGGACGCGCCGACGATGACGCCCAAGAGCGAAAAGGTGGCGGCGATCGCCGATCGGGTGTGCGAGTTGACGCTTCTCGAGGTGAACGAGCTGTGCGACGTCTTGGCGGAGAGACTCGGGTTGGGCGACGTGAGCGGGATGATGTTCGGCGGTGGGATGATGCCGATGGGCGGCGGAGGCGTCGCGGGCGCACCAACCGGTGCCGGCGCCGCCGCGGAGGCACCGGCGGAGGCAAAGACATCCTTTGCGCTCAAACTCGAATCCTTCGACGCCGCGCAAAAAATCAAAGTCATCAAAGAGGTGCGCGCCATCACCGATCTCGGTCTCAAGGAGGCCAAGGAGCTCGTCGAGGGCGTGCCCGCGGTGTTAAAGAAGGATTTGAAAAAGGAGGACGCCGAGGAACTCATCGCTAAATTATCCGCCGTCGGCGCTACGTGCGCGTTGGAGTAGCGCGCGCCTCGGCGCGACGCCGCGCGCGCGCGTCTCCCCGTCGCCCGACCCGGGTCGAGACGCGCGGCGCGCCGACGCGCGCGCGGGCTGCGAAACCGTCACCGACCTCGCGCCGTCTCTCCCTCGCGCGCACCCTCGTCGTCGTCGCGGTATGTGTGACGCCCGCGAGACGACCATCATTCCATCGTTGCGATACCAAACATTCAATCCAACCCCCTTCGCGCGTCCTCGCGCTTCGCCCTCGATTTCGTCCACCCGACCGCACACGGGGACGGGGACGATGATGATGACGATGTCGACGACGACGACGACGATGACGACGACGCGCGTGCGGAACGCGCGCGTGTCCGCGAACACGCGCGGTGCGCGCGTTCGCGCGAATGCCGGTGCGTGACGACGCTCGACGACGACGCCGCGACGAGACGTCCCGAGGGATGCTGACGATGACGATGGCGATGGGCGTGACGATGGAACGGCGCGCGAACGAACGACTGACGTGCGTGCGCGCGATGATGGATGGGCGATGATGGACGTAGGGGCGACGGAGAAGAGCTTGGAGATGATGCGAAAGTTTTCTGAACAGTACGCGCGAGGGAGCGGGACGTATTTTTGCATGGATAAGAGCGTCACCGCGGTTGTCATTCAGGGGTTGGCGGAACACAAGGACGAGCTCGGATCGCCGTTGTGTCCGTGCAGACACTACGACGATAAGGAGGCGGAGGTTGCGCAAGGATTCTGGAATTGTCCGTGCGTGCCGATGAGAGAGAGAAAGGAGTGTCACTGCATGCTCTTCTTGACGTACGTTTTGTTTTGTTTTGTTTTGTTTTTCGCGTTGGCGCGTATTCGACGCGAGGTGGCGCTCGGTGACGAGACGAGACTGACGACGCTTCTTTTTTTGTATCGTCTCCGCAGGGACGATAACGATTTCGCCGGTGACGAACAAACCATCTCCATGGATGAGCTTGTCGAACTCACCGAAGATATGTGAGTTTCGGGCGCGAAGGTTGTTTGTTTACTCTACTTGACTACGAAGCCGCTTTTGTCACTATACACTACTTCAATATTTTTCATCTAAACGTCTCCTTCATGATGATTATTACATTTGTTTTGTTTCCGTTTGTCATTCGTTCAACCTCCACCTTTTCGCTCGCTCGCACTCTCGACGCCGCGGCTCTAGAAGCACTTGCGGTGCACGATGGACGGTCCAGCCTCGTTGTACTCGCTCTTGGCGATCCACATCTGTTGGAACGTGGACAAAGAGGCGAGGATGGAACCACCGATCCACACGGAGTACTTACGCTCGTGCGGAGCGACAACCTTAATCTTCATGGAGGACGGGGCGAGCGCGGTGAGCTCCTTGGAGACGCGATCGGCGATACCCGGGAACATGGTGCTACCGCCGGACAGGACGATGTTGGCGTAGAGATCGCGTCTGATGTCGACGTCGCAGCGCATGATGGAGTTGTACGTAGTTTCGTGGATGCCAGGGGTTTCCATACCGATCAAACTGGGCTGGAAGAGCACCTCCGGGCATCGGAAGCGTTCGTTGCCGATGGTGATGACTTGACCATCCGGAAGCTCGTACGACTTCTCGATGGACGAAGAGCTCTGGCTCGTCTCCATTTCCTGCTCGAAATCGAGCGCCACGTATGCGAGCTTCTCCTTGATGTCGCGAACGATTTCACGCTCCGCCGAAGTGGTGAAAGAGTGACCGCGTTCCGTCAAGATCTTCACCATGTAGTCTGTCAAATCGCGACCCGCCAAGTCGAGACGAAGGATGGCGTGCGGAAGGGCGTAGCCCTCGTAGATGGGCACGGTGTGCGACACGCCGTCGCCGCAATCGAGCACGATACCGGTGGTTCTGCCGGAGGCGTAGAGGGACAAAACAGCCTGGATGGACACGTACATGGCCGGGACGTTGAAGGTCTCAAACATGATTTGGCACATCTTCTCCCGGTTCGCCTTCGGATTCATCGGCGCCTCGGTGAGGAGCACCGGGTGTTCCGCAGGGTCAACGCGAAGTTCGTTATAAAAGGTGTGATGCCAAATCTTTTCCATGTCGTCCCAGTTGGTGACGATGCCGTGCTCGAGCGGGTACTTGAGCGTCAAGATGCCTCGCTTGCTCTGCGCCTCATCCCCGACGTAGCAATCCTTCTGTCCCATCCCAACCATGACGCCGTGGTGTCTCGGCCGTCCGACGATGGACGGAAACACCGCCTTGGGCGCGTCATCACCGGCAAAACCAGCCTTGACCATACCGGAACCGTTATCGCACACGAGCGCGGAGACCTCGCCTTCGTCCGCCATGTCGAGTTCGTTCGTTCGTTCGTTCGTTCGTTCACTACGCGCGCCGTACACCGCGACGACGACGTCACCGTCGTCACCGTTCACGCACACACCGTCAGTCTCCACCCACACGCGTCGTCCCATCCCCACCCCGCGCGCCCGCGCGCGCGTCTGATCTCAAAAAAGACGCGCGCGCGCGCGCCGCGCGCGCCCCCACCCCCGCGCCGTCCGTCCACGCGTCCCCCCCCGCGCCCGTCGTCCCTTCGGTCTTCATTCACCACACACACACACCCCCCCCGTCTCTCGCCGTCGTCACCATCGTCACACTCCACGCGCGCAATCACTCATCACCACTCGTGCACCATCCATCTCAACGTTCGCCCGTCCCGTCATCCACATCATCCAC
>Ga0181573_10002785_pt1 | contig 15984 bp, 15 predicted proteins | sample 101ome_25_FD_148643 | JGI IMG/M metagenome (GOLD analysis project Ga0181573, IMG submission 148643) | Coastal salt marsh microbial communities from the Groves Creek Marsh, Skidaway Island, Georgia - 101409BT metaG (spades assembly) | ecosystem: Environmental > Aquatic > Marine > Intertidal zone... | reverse complement strand
GAGCCGCCTCGCGACCATAGGACTCCCGGCTAGTTGGCCCGGTGTTTCCTCGAGACCTGGTCCAGGAGTCGGAGTTCGTCCGGGGTGAGGGCCGACATACCCTCCGCGGAGATCTTGTCGAGGACTGCATCTACCTTGTCGTAGAGGGCATCCTCCTCGCCCTGCCTGCCTGCCCGGGCACGAGTCGGTTGGTCATCCGACTCGTCACGCGGAACGATGGCGAGGCGTCGGCTTCGGGCTGCAGCCTTCGTGGCGTTACGAATCGCCGCTCCCGTCCGCCAATCGGCCTTGAGGTAGAGCCATCCGGTGATGAGGCCACCCAGATGCGCGAGGTGGGCGACGTTGCTTCCCTGCGCGCTCTCCGCTGCGCTCAATAGCGATACGAGCGCCATGAAGCCGACCAGAAACCGCGCCTCGACAGGAAAAATGCCGAAGACGTAGATCGGGGCTCTCGGCCAGTTCAACGCAAAGGCGATCATCACCCCGTACAGCGCCGCGGATGCGCCGACAATCGAATTCGGCAGGAACAGGAAGCTGAGGGCGGCACCACCCAGCCCGCAGACGACATAGAACCTGAGGAACTCCCGCCCCCCCCAGCGTCCCTCGAGCGGAGGGCCGAAGAAAAAGAGCATCAGCATGTTGAAGAAGAGATGGCCGAGGCTCGCATGCACGAACATGTAGGTCAGGGGCGCCCACGGCCGGAAGACAATCCGGGCAGGCTGGAACGCCAACCAGTCGCCGACGACACCCGGCAGCACGAGCGCGACCGCGAACACCACGGCGTTCGCGATCAGAAGCTTCTTCACCATCGGCGTCGGCCTGAGCGACATGCCGAGGGAGTCATAGCCGAAGCTGGTCTGATAACTCATGGCATCCGGGAAACGTGGTGGCCCGCTCGACGCTTGGTTCGCGACGGACGGTATCGAACCCCCGCCTGGGGGGCAGGTTCCTGAGTGTTCAAGTCAGGAAGGATCGTGCTCGCTGCGGCGATGCGCGAGTTGGACGATCCGGTCACAAAGGGTTGGAAAGTCGGTGCCCGAGGCTTCAGCGGCCTTCGGGAGAAGACTGTTCGCCGTCATGCCGGGGAGCGCGTTTGCTTCGAGGCACCACGGATCTCCTGTGTCGTCGACGATGAAATCGACTCTCGAGTAGTCTCGGAGCCGAAGGGCCCGGTGAGCGCGGAGAGCAAGCGCACGGAGGCGCTGTGACAGATCGGGAGAGATCGCGGCTGGAAAGATCTCACGCGCCTTCCCGGGCTGGTACTTGCATTCGTAGTCGAAGATCTCGTGCTCCGGCACAATCTCGCCCACTGGGTATGCCTCGTCGCCGACCACGCCGACCGTGAACTCGCGACCGGCGTGATACCTCTCGAAGAGAACGGTGTCGTCCCACGAGGCGCTCTGCGCGATGGCCACATCGAGCTCCGACCGGTCGTGCGCAAGAACCAGGCGCAGCGACGAGCCACCCGAGGCCGCTTTCACGATGACGGGCAACCCGAGCTCTTCCTCCACCTGGTCGGCAGTGACTGGCCCGACCAGCCAGTCCGGCGTCGGCACGCCCGCAGCCCGCAGTAGTCGCTTGGAGACTTCCTTGTCCATCGCAAGCGAACAACCGAGTCGGTCACTCCCGGTGTAGGGCACGCCCGCGATGTCCAGCAGGGACTGAATCGTGCCGTCTTCGCCGCTCCCTCCATGCAGCGCCACGAAGAAGACATCGACCGCAGCCAGCGCCGGACTCCTCACCAGTCCGACGGTCTCCCCCTCGTCCATCGCAACGAGCGACGCTGCGAGAGGGGGAAACTGCCCCACACCCGAGGATACCAGGGCCGCCTCCGTCTCCGCGGACAGCAGTCCGAATACGGTATCGACCGCCAGCACCTCATGGCCGGCTTCCCGGAGAGCGGACGCCACCTGCGCTCCGGAGGCAAGAGAAACGTCCCGCTCGTCGGACGTCCCTCCCATGAGGACGGCTACCTTCATGCTCGGGCTGCCCCGATCACGTGGTCATCGCACGGACGAGGTCATAACGGGTGATGATGCCGACCAGCACGCCGCCGTCCCGAATCAGACAGCCGGCATTGTCGCGCGCGAGCAGAGAGCGGACGTGTTCGGCATCCACATGCCCATCCAGCACCGGGAACGGAGCCCCCATGATCGACTCGACGGGCTTGTCCAGGAGCGAAGGGTCTGCGATCACGCGGGCCATGAGACGACCCTCGGTAATCGACCCGATGCACGTATCATCCCGGATGACCGGCAACTGTCCGATGTCGTGAGCGGTGATCGCGGAGAGCGCAATTCGGACCGGAGTCGTCGGCTCGACACTGACGAGAGATCCAACCCGGCTCTCCTTGGCCTCCAGCGCCTCCAGCGCCGTATTGCGACGGGGCCGATCGATGAACCCGTTTTCGCGCATCCATTCGTCATCGTACGTCTTGCTCAGATAGCGCTCTCCCCAGTCACACACGAGGGTGACAACGAAGGCCTCCGGGTCGTCGACCCGCCGAGCGACATCGACTGCCGCGTGGACGAGAAGTCCGGCGGATCCACCGGCGAAGAGCCCCTCCTCTCTTGATACCCGTCGCGCCATTCGGAACGCATCGCCGTCTCCGAAGCTCAGGTACTCGTCCACCACGTCGAGATCGAGGGTTCCCGGAATTTTGTCATTTCCGATTCCCTCTACCTTGTACGGGTGTCCATCGATCTTGTCGCCCGTGTTGAAAAAGGGGGCAATCATCGACCCGTCCGGGTCGACCCCCACGATGGTGACGTCCGGGTTCCGTTCCTTCAGGTAGCGCCCGACTCCGGTGATCGTGCCGCCGGTCCCGGCCGACGCCACGAAGTGCGTGACCCGCCCCTCGCTCTGCTCCCAGATTTCACGGCCCGTCGTCGCGTAGTGCGCATCCGGGTTCGCCTGATTGTAGAACTGGTTGGCCATGACCGCGCCCGGTGTTTCAGCGGCAATGCTTCGGGCCTTCATCAGATAGTGATCCGGATGATCAGGCGGTACCGCAGTCGGCGTGATCACAACCTCGGCACCAAAGGCCCGAAGCAGCTTCACCTTTTCGCTGCTCATCTTGTCGGGCATCGTGCAGATGCACTTGTAGCCCTTGAGTGACGCGGCCATCGCAAGTGCGAGGCCGGTGTTGCCCCCCGTCGCCTCGACGACCGTGCCTCCGGGCTTCAGCGTTCCGTCTTTCTCCGCCGCCTCGATCATGGCCACCCCGATCCGGTCCTTGATCGATCCGCCCGGCCCGAAGAACTCGCACTTCGCGTACAGAGGTGTCCTGCCGCCGTCCGTGACCGAATGAAGACGGACCATCGGCGTCCACCCGATGAGATCGAGGACGCTGTCGTACGGCCGCAGGTGACGCTCAGTCATGAAGGTTCCTCTGAAGCGGGCTCAAGAATTCGGTTCGATTCCCAATGTGTCCGGCCTTGGGCGCTTGGAAAAACGGATCGGCACGTGGGCCCAGACCTCGATCCGCTTCCCACCCTGACGCGCCGGGGAGAAACGCAAGTCACGGGCCCCCTCTACGGCAGCAGAGTCGAATGAGGGGTGTCCGGACGATTCGACGACCTCCACGCTGTCGACGCCGCCAGTGTCTCCCACCCGAACCCGAAGCAGTGTCTCTCCCTCGATGTCTTCGTCCCACAGCGAGAGAGGATATTCGATCGGGATTTCGGCCGAGAGCGGTCGCGGCTGCTCGATCTCGGAGTCGGCGCCGCACGCAACGGTCGCAACGCCGGCCAGCGTGCCCAAAACCAGACGGGCCGCCCTCAAGCGTCACCCTCGCGTCTGTCGACACTGCTGAGTTCGTACAACATCGCAAGAGCCTCGCGCGGCGAGAGTGCGTCGGGGTCGAGCGCCCGGAGGCGCGCGACGATCGGATGCTCCGTCGTGAACATGGAAAGCTGATCCGGGGGTGGTTCGGACTCCGGCCGGTGCGCTCCGTAGCGCCCCAGCCCCTCACCGCCGCCTGAGTGTGTTCCCTCGAGCTCGTGCAGAAGTTCCCGGGCTCGTGCAACGATTCCATTCGGCAATCCTGCCAGCCGCGCCACCTGAATTCCGTACGAGCGATCGGCACCGCCATCCGCGAGCCTCCGCAGGAACACGATCTCGTCCCCGACCTCGCGCACGGAAACGTTCATGTTCTTCACGCCGTCAAGCAAATCGCCCAGCTGGGTCAGTTCATGGTAGTGGGTGGCAAACACGGTCTTTGCACCGATGTGCTCGTGAACGTGCTCGGTCACCGCCCAGGCGATGGACACGCCGTCATAGGTGGAGGTCCCGCGCCCGATTTCGTCGAGAAGGACAAGGCTTCGATCGCTCGCGCCATGTACGATCGCGGCCGTCTCGCTCATTTCCACCATGAAGGTCGACTGACCGCGGGCCAGGTTGTCGGACGCACCGACTCGCGTGAAGATCCGGTCGGCCACCGGCAGGCGAGCTGAATCTGCCGGAACGAACGAACCTATCTGCGCCATGAGTTGGATCAGCCCGATCTGACGCAGCACGGTGCTCTTGCCCGCCATGTTGGGTCCCGTCAGAACCACGATGAACCCGCCGCGATCCAGAGCGAGGTCATTCGGAATGAACTCCTCACGGGGCATCATCGTCTCGACGACCGGATGTCGTCCGGCCCGGATCTCAAGCTCGAAGCCGGTATGAACCTCAGGGCGGACATATCCTCGCCGGACAGCGACCTGAGCGAGGGTGGCGAGGACATCCAGAGCCGCGACTCGCGCACCCGTGTCCTGCATGCGGGTGACGGCCTGACCCACCTGTTCCCGAACGGCTGAGAAGAGTTCGACTTCGAGGCCCCCGATGCGGTCCTCCGCCCCGAACACCTTCTCCTCCCACTCCTTGAGCTCGGGCGTGAAGTACCGCTCCCCATTCGTGAGCGTCTGCTTCCGAACGTAATCGTCGGGGACTCTGTCGAGGTTGGCCTTCGTCACTTCCAGGTAGTACCCGAAGACCTTGTTGAAACCGACCTTGAGCGAGCCGATTCCGGTTCGCTCCCGCTCCCGGGTCTGAAGACTCGCAATGAAGTCACGTGCGCCGTCACGAACCGAGCGGATGCCGTCCAGTTCCGACGACCATCCCTCCCGAATGACACCACCGTCCTGAAGAGCCGCCGGCGGGTCATCGGTGATCGCGCAGGCGAGGAGCTGGCGCACGTCCTCGAGGACATCGATGTCCACCCCGAGCGAACGGAGCAGATCCGACACCGTTCCCGAACAAGACTCCTGAATCGCCGGCAGGCGCTCGAGCGACCGCCGCAGATTCATCAGGTCTCTCGGAGCCACCCTCAGAGTGCCCAGTTTTCCTGCGAGACGCTCGAGGTCGCTCACGCCCGACAACGCATCCCGCAGGCGGCGCCTCAGCTCGACACTCTCGACGAGCTCGGCGACCGCATCCTGGCGCGCCCAGATCTCTTCAGAGGCCACGAGCGGCTCGAGAACCCAACGGCGCAGCTGACGCCCCCCCATGGCCGTTACCGTCTCGTCGAGAACGTCGAGCAGCGTCCCGCCTTCCTCTCCCGCCCGCAGGGCCTCGATCAGCTCGAGGTTTCTGCGTGTCATCTCATCGAGCAGCATGACCCGTCCGGGGCGCTGGATCCGAACGGGCTGCAGATGGGTCACTCCGGACGGACGGATCTCTCCGAGATACTGGATCAGCGAACCTGCCGCGCAGACCAGGGCACCGTCGTCCGACTGGAAACCGAGGCCGTCCAGGGACTGGAGCGCAAAGACGCGGAGAAGTTCCGGGCCACAGACGTCCTCCTCGAACATCCAGTCATCTCGCACGGTCCGTGGGAGGCCGGCCGGTAACGCGCGGTCGAGTTCGTCATCGTCGCCGAGGACACGCGGTACGAGAATTTCGGAGGGCTCGAGCCGCCCGAGTTCTGCCCTCAACTCCCCCACCGGGACGGAATGGACGACCATCTCCCCGGTCGAGACATCGAGCGCTGCGATCGAGTACGCATCGTCCGCGGAGGGCACGATGGAGACGAGGAAGTTGTTCTTCCGCTCCGTGAGCAGGCCATCGGAGAGCACCGTGCCCGGCGTGACCGTCTCGGTAACCTCGCGCCTGACGATCCCCTTCGCCTCGGCAGGATCCTCCACCTGATCGCAGATGGCCACCCTGCGACCCATCTTCACGAGCCGGGCGAGGTAATCGTCGAGCGCCTTGGCCGGGACCCCTGCCAATGGCACGCGCGCCGCACCTCCGTTGTTCCGCGCCGTGAGGGTCAGCCCCAGCAGCTTCGCACCCTCCTCGGCATCACCGTGGAACAGTTCGTAGAAGTCGCCGACGCGAAAGAAGAGCAGCGAATCCCGGTGGCGAGACTTCGCCTCCCGCCACTGCTGCATTAGGGGTGTGTCGCCCGAAGCCATCCGTGAACTTATCTCGGTAGTCAGGTCTCTCAAGACGGAAGCCGGCACAATGGCCGGACTCACCAGCGAGAGCACACCCGACCAGCCCTCCGAGAGAGCGACACATGATCCAGATGCCCGGCCCACAGATAGGTCACACACACCGGCGGAAGCTCCTCTGCATCGCCATCGCGATGTCGGTGACGCACCCCACCCCGGCATATGCGCAGACCGCCGACCCCGCAGACGTCGAATCGATCGACGCCATCGTGACCGCAGTCTACGACGTCATCTCGGGAGACGCCGGGGAGCCGCGAGACTGGGAACGCTGGAATACGCTGTTCCTCGAAGAAGCAACCCTCAGCCCGACCGGGCCCACCGAAGACGGGCGTTGGGGCCGCGCGATCATCCCCCCGAGTGACTATCCGCGGCGCATTGGCGAGACGCTCGAGCGGGACGGGTTCGTCGAGGCCGAAATCGGCCGGGTCACCGAGCGCTTCGGCAACATCGCCCACGTCTTCAGCACGTATGCATCGTTCCGAAGCCGAGCCGATACCCGCCCGTTCCAGCGCGGCATCAATTCGTTCCAACTCCTGTACGACGGTACCCGCTGGTGGGTAGTCTCCGTCTTCTGGCAGGCGGAAACCCGGGATTACCCCATCCCCGAGAGGTACCTCGGGACAATTGGCGAGGCATCATGAGCAGAGTCCCCATCTCGCGCGTGGCGGAGCCGGCGACTCAGCCGGCTGCCTGGATCAAGGAATCGGCAGGTGTAGAGTTCATCACCCGCCTGGCCGGGATAGCCTACCAGTCCGTGAAGAACAAGACCCGACTCGACCTCGACCAGGAGACGGCATGACCTTGATCCCACGCCGGAATGGAACGTCCGGAACAATCGCGACGATCCTCGCGACCTCGCTGCTCCTGATGTCCTGCAGCTCGGAGCCATCGAGTACCACACGCGAAGCGAACATCGAGTCTCTCACTGCGGCAGCGCTCGCGTATCAGGCCGCTGCGTCGGCAAAGGACGCCGATGCGGTGGTCGCCATGTACGACCAGTCGGCGATCATGATCCCCCCGAACGCGGCGATCGTGGACGAGGGCCTTTCGGGGGTCCAGAACTACCAGTTCGGCTTCATCGTCACCCCGGGCGTCGAACTCGACTTCGACCTGGTCCGGGTCGAAGTCTCCGAGTCGGGGGACATCGGTTGGACCTTCTCCCTCGGTGACATCACGATCAATCGCGACGGTCAGGAGCCCGGACGCGACATCGTGCGCGACTTCCATACCTGGAAGCGGCAGGCCGACGGGTCGTGGAAAATTGTCGTCGACCTGTGGAACTCCGGAATGCCCAACTCCTGAGGGCTCCTCAGCCTTCGATCTGAATTTCCGCGCGGTCATCCCGCACGAGCGCAGCACTGACTCCCTGCGCAGTCAGCAACTCGAGCAACTCTACGGCTGCAGACCGGTCGGCAAACCGACCCGCACGTACATGCGCGAACTGACTGCCTGTCACCCGTACGAGTCGCACATCGATATCGCGTGCCGCCATCTCGTCGAAGAGAGCTCTCGCCCGCTCGAGATCGGCGAATGCGCCGAATTGGACGAAATAGTTCATCACGGGAACGTCACTCGCAGCCGCCGTGGGCGCAGGTCTCGGTTCGCCAGAACCGGACGGCTTCTCGGGCGAAGACTGCGGGGCGTCCGGAGTCTCCGGGGATTCCACGGCTGCGGACTCGGCGACAGGCGTCGGCGTATCTCCCGAAGGCGGAAGTGGGCCCGCGTCCGGGATCCACGCCTGAGCGCGCTCCCACGCACCCGTTCGGCGGTAGTCCTGATCCAGCGCGCCGAGATGCCGCCGGGCAGCAGCCTCGTCCCCCATGGCCCACGCGGCCTGGGCGAGGCGGAAAAGAGCGTCCGGGGTGAACTCACCACTCGGGTACAGGAGAGCCAGACGCTGAAAGTCGAGCCCCGCCTGCACGGGGTCGACGGTCAGCCGCCCCCTCAGCCATAGACCGCGCTGCAAATCGCGACGTGACGCGTCCCCACGTTCACCGTCCCACCACTCCAGAAGCTGAGCACGTGCTTCCTCGGTTCGACCCACACGGGTGAGTCGATCGACGGTCTCGAGCGTGGATTGCGCCGAAACGGCGACAGGGGACCACCCGTAGCCCGTCGCAATGAGGAGCATGATGACCGCGCCGTGCACCGCCGCGGTACTGGCACGCCCCAACCCTTCATGCCGACTGCTCATGACGCCTCCGCCCGGACTCGAAGCCCGAGTATCCATGCTTCAAGAAAATGTTCGTCCGTGTGCGGACTGGCCTTCAGAAGGCCGTCCACATCCAGCAGGTCGGACAGCGCTGCGTCGATCTCCGCCCCGGTCCAGCGACGCGCCTGTGACGCAACCCGACCGGCCAGCCATTGCTGGTGCCGAGGAAGGGAACGCTCCAATCCTGCGGCGCCTTCCTCCAGAGCAATGCCGAGGCGAAGGAACTGCGTGGCCAGCCCGATCACGAGTCCTACGCCATTCTCGCCCTGCTGAAGCAGAATCGGAAGGGTACGCGCCGCCTCCTCGAAGCGTCGATCCCCAACGAGGTCGAACCAGCGCCAGCGATCCTGAGAAGGCAGCTCCGTGCCGGCGGCTTCCACGTCCGCGAGCGTCACCGCCTCGCGGTCTCCGATGAAGCCCGCCAGCTTCGCAAGCTCCTGCGACAGAACACCGAGATTCGTCCCGATGGCCGACGCAAGCGCCTGAGCTGCGTCTTCGGCAAAGGCGATCCCGTGCTCCTCTCCCGCGCGCTCCATGAGCCACCCCGGCACATCCGCCTCGGTGATCGCCTTGAATTCCACCGAACGAGCGACGCGGGTCAGGGTCGAGTAGAATTTCGCTTTCGACCCTGAGGGTACCGTGCAGCTCAAGATCAGGGCGAGCCCCGGAGGGGGGTTCTCGGCGATGCGAACCAGTTCATCGCGGGCATGCTTCGAAGCCGCGAGACCCTCGACCTCCCGAACCACGACCACCCGCCAATCAGCCATCATGGGCGGCGTCGCGATGATCGAGGCGAGCGTCTCCGAGTCAGTCTCGGTGCCGCGCAGGAGATCGAGGTTGAAATCTCTCGTGGCCTCGTCGACGTGGGCGTCGATCAGACTCCGAACGGTCTCCTCCTTTCGAAAGTGATCCTCGCCATGAAGGTAAAAGACCCCACCGAGCGTCTTACCCAGCAAGGGGATCGTCTCCAGGGAGGTCAGCGATCGAGCTGACCGACCCGCCGCACACTCGAACGCCTTTGGTAGCGCTCCGAGAGAGGGGAGTAGTCATAGATGAGCTGATTCGCCCACAGCCCGTCGTCCATCGCGGGCTTCGACGCAACGGCCGGCAGCATCACCGGCGGCGGCGTAAGGACGCGAGGATTGGCGAGATCCGGGGGCTGCTGCTCGACCACGACGTCGGGGAGGTGATCGGTCGGCGACCCCGTGAACAACGTCGGCGACCATGCGACCCCAGTGAGGAAGAGCGCGATGCTCGCCACGGTCATCGCGGGCGTCCGCGAAGCAGCGTGGACGCCGAGTGCTCGCTCCTCGTCCACGTGGTACAGACGATGCTCCAGCCGGGCAGCGAAGTCATCGTGAACATCGGCCTCGGGAAGCGACCGCAGGAACTCGGCCCCCCGAACGATCACCCTTCGATAGCGCATGCACCCCGTGCATCGCTCGAGGTGCTCCTCGATAGCGGCACGCTCGGCCTCGGAGGACCTGCCATCGAGGTAGTCCGTGAAGCCCGCCACGACCTCGGAACATTTCATTCGCATCGGCTCGCCGAACCGGGCCCGAGCTCCATCGGCCCGGGCAACGCTGACAGGTGATACTGAGGGCGCTGCAGCGGGTTCCCCACAGTTCCAGGCAGGCGACACCCCCGCCCGGAGACTCCGGACGGGGGCTCTCTCCTCGCCTGACGTTCGTCAGACATGGCGCGTTTCGACCGTCGTTTCCGAATCAGTCGATCATGGGTGCAATGATGTGCGCGAAGTTGTTCCTGGCACGGTTCAGACGACTCTTGACCGTACCGAGGTTGCAGCCGGTGATGTCGGCGATCTCCTCGTACGTCTTGCCCTCCATTTCGCGCAGGACAAAGACGAGCCGATGATGTTCGGGGAGCTGCTTCACCGCGTCCTCGACCTTCGCCCGCAAGTGCCGCTTCCGAAACAGGTCGTCGGGCTTGTACTGGGTGTCCTCCCACTCGAGCGGCCCATGGTCGGCATCCCAGTTCTTCATCAGCGTCTGAAAGAGAACCAGGGGATTCCGTGACCGATTCCGCAGCTCGTTCTTCGCGAGATTGCTGGCGATCGTGTAGATCCATGTGGAGAACTTCTTCGTCTGATCGAACCGGTGCAGGTGCCGATAGACCCGTACGAAGGTCTCCTGAACCAGGTCCTGACCACGCTCACGGTCTCCGATCGTCCGATACACAAAGTTCAGGAGCCGCCTGTCATACCTCCGGACGAGTTCGCCGAATGCGCGCGGATCTCCGTCGAGAGACGCCTGGACGACGACTGAATCGGTCATCTCACCGAGCTTCAGTCGATGCTCCCGAGCCTCACTGTGAACCACCTGCAACTCTCCGCGTTCCTTCGCTCTCACTCTGGCCACCTGTAACCTCCTCGTCGCGGAACTCCGCCGTTCCGGCAGGCATACGCCCTCACGACTTCCCTGAATTGCACGGGACGTGCCAGAAGCCGAATCCCCGCGCTCCCGGCCCTTTCGGCTTGCCCTGTCCTTTCCGTGTGACGTTTCAGAAGACGAATCAGGACATGCAGTCCAGCCTGAACTCGGGAAGGTGGATCAGCCTCCGCCAACCACCTCGACCGCCCCGAGGCCCAATTCCTCGAGGGGCCTTCCGACGACCTCCGCGTCCCCCACGACGACAATCTGGGCTTCCGAGGGTCGCATGTGGGTCGCCGCCGCCGCCCCAGCCGCCGCTGCGGACACCGCTCGAACGTCATCTCGGTACCGATCGTAATGGTCGTCGGCCAGCCCGTAGATCTGGAGTTGGCTCACGCGGGTCGCGACCTGCCCTGACGTCTCGAGCTGCAGGCCGAACACTCCGGCCGCGTAGTCACAGGCCGACGACACCTCATCCTCTGTCGGCCCGGCGTCGGCCATTCTGCCGAGCTCACCCATCGCCTCTCGTACGGCGGGCGCAGTCACGTCGTTGCCCACAGCCATACCGATCTGAAAGGGGCCCGGTTTTGACCGGAACGTGAATCGGGACCGAACACCGTACGTGAACCCGTGCTCCTCTCGCAGATTCAGATTCAATCGGCTCGTGAACATTCCTCCGAGTACCATGTTCGCAACGGAGAGGGGGTAGTAGTCCGGTGTCGAACGTGATGTGCCCACATGCCCGATCCGCACTTCGCTCTGTACTGCACGGGGTCGATGGACGAGGATGATGCGGCGTTCGGGCGCTGCGGCGTGGACCTCGAACTCCGAGACGTTGGCCGGACGTCCCGCCCAGTCACCGAAGTGGCGCTGCACCATCGCTGAAACCTCGTCACCGTCGACGTCACCCACGACCACGAGCCCTCCACCGAGCGGGCGGTAGTTCGCCTCGGCGTAACCCGCGAGCGTCTGTCGGGACATCGCCTCGATCGACTCCTCGGTGCCGTCCACGGCGCGAGCATACGGGACTCCGGGAGCAAAGTACGCAGCCCGAGCACAGTCCGAGGCCAGAGCACCCGGATCCATGCGACGCTGCCGGATCGTTGCGAGCTGTTGGTCCAGGGCACGCTGCACCTCATCGTCGGGGAAGGACGGTGCACGAACCGCTTCCGTCATCAGCGCGAAGGCTTCCGGAAGCCGATCCGCGAGGCATGAGATACCCACCGTCGTGCCTTCCCAACCCGCGCTCGCTGACAGGCGGGCCCCGATGTTCTCGAGGGACTCTGCCAGCTCCGAGCCGCTCCGTTTCCTCGTGCCACCCTCGAGCGCGTCGGCCGTCAGCACAGCGAGCCCGGCACGATCCAGCGCCAGCGCATCCTCACCCGCTCGCATGAACAAGCTGACGCTGACCACCGGAAGCCGGGTCATGCGAACCAGACGCAGGTCCAGACCATTCGCAAGCCGCGTGCGGTTGACCGCAGGGAACGCGAAATCGCGCAGCGAACCGCTGCCGGGCTGCGAAGACCGATCGATCACGCTCATCGTCCGCTCTCCGGCACGTAGGTAAGGACGGCCCGATTGTCGACTCCGAAGTACTGGTCGACAAAGGCACGGACATCCGCCAGCGACACCGATCGCAGCCGATCGAGTTCGCGATTCAGACGACCCGGATCATCGAAATACAGATCGAACATGGACAGGAGGTCTGCTCGATCGGCCACACGCTCAAGGGCTCGTACGAGATCCGTCTCGGTGAGGGTAATGGCGCGATCGATTTCGTCCTGACGGGCATCGACAAGGCCTTCGAGCTCACGAAGCATCGCGAGCTCGAGTGCGGCCGGATCGCTTCCCGGGTACCCGGTTCCCCACACGAGCATCATGGAAGCCCCCGTCATGAGAGGGTACGCGTACGTCACGACGCTCTTCGCGACCTGCTGCTCGCGAACGAGGCGCCTGTAGAAGCGCGAGGCTCTCCCCATGCCGAGGAGAGCTCGAGCGATCTCCGCCGTGGCGAACGCGTCCGCCGAATAGGGCGGAATGCGGAATCCGAGAATCACCCTCGGGAGCGGAACGTCGGTGACGACCGTGTCACGCACCGTGGCGCCGATCACCGGATCCAGCCGTGTGCGGCCCGGAATCGCGGGGACCTCGGCACCAGCCGGAATCTCGCCGAAATAGGCCTCGATCGATGCGAGTGCCTCGGACGGATCGATATCGCCGGCCACGGTCAGCACTGCGTTGTTCGGGATGTAGAATGTCTCGAAGAACGACGCCACATCGTCGAGCGTCGCGGCCTCGATGTCTTCCATCGACCCGATCACCGTGTGGTGATACGGGTGGTCTTCGGGAAAGACGAGACGCTGGAGCCGTTCACTCCAGTCTCCGTACGGCTGATTGTCGTACCGCTGGCGCTTCTCGTTCATCACGACGTCGCGCTGGTTATCGAGCTTCTCCTGATCCATCGCCGGAAGCATCCATCCCATGCGATCGGATTCGAGCCAGAGACAGAGATCCAGCTCATGCGATGGAACCGTCTCGAAATAGTTCGTGCGGTCGAACCAGGTCGTGGCATTCAACGTTCCGCCCACCCGTTCGATCAACTCGAAATGACGATTTTTCGGGACGTGGGCCGACCCCTGAAACATCATGTGCTCGAAGAGGTGCGCGAACCCGGTCTTTCCGACCGGCTCGTTCCGGGAACCCACGCCATACCAGAGGTTGGTCGCCACGACCGGCACACTGGGGTCAGGAGCCAGAACGACCTTCAGGCCGTTGTCGAGACGATGTCTCTCGAAATCGATGGAAAGAAAGCTCACGAGCAATGGTCCTGGGTCAGGGGCGTTCACGAAGTCGGGAACGAAGAATCTCCGGTGCGAGGTCCTCCTCGAGCATCTCGCGCGCGGCCTCGTGTCCGGCATCGAGACGGTCCTCGACAGCGGTCAGAAGAGCCAGATCCGGCTCCGTGGCGCGGATTCGAGCACGCTCGAGCATCTCGTACGCAGTCCCGTCACGGCCGGTCGCGGCCGCTGCGAGGGCTGCCGCGAGTTGGGCGTCGACGTCGTCCTCGCGGATGCGGGCTCCGGACATCAGTTCCCCTGCAGCCTCGTCGAAACGGTCTTCCTCCAGGAGCTCGAGCCCGAAGACAACACGGGTCCAGCCATCCTCCGGATCGAGCCGCACGGCATCCGCGAGGACATCCGTTGCCCGGTCATGGTCCCCGGCCAGCGCCCAGCCGACCCCCAGTTCGTATGCGATCTGCGGATCGTCGGGGTCGAGATCACGGGCGGCCTGAAGCTCCTTGACTCCCTGCTCCGTGAAACCCTCGCGAACGAGGTAGGCCCCGTACATGAGGCGCGTCACGGCCAGGTCCGGTGCGATCATGGACGCAGTTCGCAGGGTCTGCTCCGCGTCAGGGTCGTCGAAGTACGCGATCCCGTTGCCCGCCGTTGCAAGGACGTACGGGTCCTCCGACCCCAGCGACAGAGCGTGTTTGAAGCGCTCGTACGCGACGCCACCCATACCGAGTTCCTGCTCCGCAACACCCAGCCAGCAGTGAACCGCCGCGTCCTCTGAAAAGTCCTCGAGATGCTCCCTGAGGAGCTCCGCGGCATCGAGCCAATTCCGTTCTTCGCCGAGTCCGAGCGCCTGCTCGAGAAGCTGGTCCCGGTCCATCAGTCGGACTCCGAATCTCGCGTGAGGTCCCGTCCGGTCATCTCATCGGGCGGGTCGATTCCCATCCACCCCAGTATGGTTGGGGCGAGATCACCGAGACGCCCATCCGCCGAGAGAGAGAGGTTGCCTCCCCGAGGGTCATAGAGGATGAGGTCCACCGGCGTCGTGGTGTGCGCGGTGTGCACCGTTCCCTCACGATCGATCATCATTTCACAGTTGCCGTGGTCGGCGGTCACGAACGCGACCCATTCAGGTCGCTCGTCGACGGCAACAAGGATGTCGGCCAGGCACGAGTCGACCGCCTCGACGGCCTTCACGGCGGCGGGAATGACTCCGGTGTGCCCCACCATGTCCGGATTTGCGAAATTCACGAGAATGAAGTCGTAGTCCCCCTCCAGGCCCCGGATCACGGAGTCTGCCACACCGCGGGCACTCATCTCCGGCTGAAGGTCGTACGTCGCCACCTTCGGTGACGGCACCAGGGACCGGTCTTCCCCGGGCCATGGTTCTTCCTCACCGCCGTTGAAGAAGTAGGTGACATGCGCATACTTCTCGGTCTCGGCGACCTTCAGCTGGCGCATGCCCCGTGAAGAGAGGTGCTCGGACAGACCCGAACGCACGTGCTGAGGTGGGAAGGCGACCGTGACGGGCAAGCCCTCCTGGTATTCCGTCAGCGTGACCACGGAGCTGGGCAGCGCCTCCACTCGCTCGAATCCCTCGAAGTTCTCGTCGGACAACGCCGCGGTGAGCTGACGCATCCGATCGGAGCGAAAGTTCATCATCAGAACGACGTCTTTCGGAGAGATTCCACCGTCGGCGACCCCTCGAATTGCTGTGGGAGGCACAAACTCGTCGGTGGTTCCTGCCTCGTAACTCTCTCGCAGAACGTTGAAATCGTCCGCCCAGACTTCCGGCTGACCTGAAACGATCAGGTCGTACCCTTTCCGAGTCCGCTCCCAGCGACGGTCCCGATCCATGGCCCAGTATCGGCCGCACACCGTGGCGATGGACCACTCCGGGCTTCGTGCACACACGCCATCGATCCGCGCCAGGTGGCCGATCCCGCTGGTTGGAGACGTGTCTCGGCCGTCCGTGATGCAATGAACCCGGACAGGCACGTCCTCTGGAAGAAGATCGAACAGAGCCGTGAAGTGTCGGATGTGACTGTGTACGCCACCGTCAGACACGAGGCCAACGACGTGGATCTTCGCTGATGACGCCCGCACCTGCTCGACCACGGCGTCGAGATTCAGGGCCGCACCGAACCGTCCGG
>Ga0181573_10002784_pt1 | contig 15987 bp, 16 predicted proteins | sample 101ome_25_FD_148643 | JGI IMG/M metagenome (GOLD analysis project Ga0181573, IMG submission 148643) | Coastal salt marsh microbial communities from the Groves Creek Marsh, Skidaway Island, Georgia - 101409BT metaG (spades assembly) | ecosystem: Environmental > Aquatic > Marine > Intertidal zone... | reverse complement strand
CGTGGGTGGTGGAGGTTACGAGGACATCGGGAGTGAGTCGTGGGATCTCATTATTAATGGCACCAGCACGGGATTGTCGGATGACATGCCCCCACTTCCGCCTTCATTGGGTCTGGCGGACCCGTGCTGCTGTTACGACATGGCTTACGGTAGCAAGCCCACCCCATTTCTGATCTGGGCCAAAGCGCACGGAGCGCGAGAAGTGAGGGATGGTTTAGGGATGCTGGTTGAGCAGGCGGCAGAGAGTTTTAATTTGTGGTTGGGTGAGCGCCCGGAGACGCAAGCGGTAGTCGAAGCCTTGAGATTGAATGCTACCTCGTCCGCTTAAGCACTCTCGTCCAAGTATCGCTGTTTTAGCGAGACATAACCCGCTGCGCTGTAGGGCAGGAAGCGAATTTCCTCTTCGGTGAGCGGGCGCACTTCGCGAGCTGGACTGCCAGCGTAAAGATAACCGGTGCGCAACCGTTTTCCGGGCGTGACCAGCGCGCCTGCGGCGATCATGGTGTCGTCTTCTACCACAACGGCATCCATGATGATCGCGCCCATGCCAACCAGCACTCGGTTGCCCACGGTGCAACCATGAAGCAGGGCTCTGTGTCCGATCGTCACGTCATCACCTATTTGGAGCGGATACCCTCCAGGGTTATAAGGGCCGTCATGCGTTACGTGCAGGACCGTCCCGTCCTGAATATTCGTCCTGGCGCCGATACGGATAATCTGGACGTCTCCCCGCATTGCGGCATGTGGCCAGACGCTGGCGTCGTCTCCCAGCGAGACATCCCCCATGACGACCGCAGTGGGGTCGATCATCACGCGCTCGCCCAGCGTGGGCGTCACGCCCAAGGCCGTCCGGATATGATTCTCGCCTTTAAAACTGATATCGCCCACTCATGATCTCCTAATACCCTGCAAACTCTGCTCTTGGGGAAACGGGTTGTGTGGCTTGTCAGGCTCGCGGTTGCGTCGCGCCTGACGCCCGGAGCCGAGCTTGATAAACTGCGCCCGCCTTGCCGCCGAGACGCGAGTATGTCCGATTCTCCACACGAACCCAATTCACGGCCCCGATTTGTAGCAGGGGCGGTGTGCCCCAGTTGCCAGGCTGAGGACCGCATGGTGATTGACAACGAGCGCGACGAGCGCCGCTGCGTCACGTGTGGCTTTATAGAGGCGCGACCGATCTCCGGTGCGCCGGAAGCGCTGCCGACGAGGGTCACTCGAGCCTCAGCGCGCCGGGTGGACGCGGCACCCGAGGCGATAAGGATATTGGGCGAAATAAAAAAATAGAATAACCATATAGCCTTTAACTATAACCCCCGTTCATACCAACAATTCATAAAAAACATTGGCAATTCGGGGCGCATGCTAAGACCATACGCGCCGCTGGCGGGCTGTGACCTTTTGCCCATTGAGTTTCCAGCAACTTCGCTATAATCCCGGCGCTTTCAGCACCCCACTGTGGCCCGGGGTCTTGTGCCACACTGACAAACGGAGTACGCACGCGATGGGAAGACTGTTCTCAGGAGCGGCCTTGGCATGTTTGGCGCCAATGGCAGCGGCGCAAAATCAGGTCAATATGTCACCCGGTGTGACAGACATCGGTGCGGATATCTTCGGGCTGCACATGCTCATTATGTGGATTTGCGTTGTAATTGGCGTGGCTGTTTTTGGGGTCATGTTCTACTCGATCTACGCCCACAGAAAATCTAAGGGTCATCAAGCCTCACAGTTTCATGAAAGCACCAAAGTTGAAGTGGCTTGGACGGTAGTGCCTTTCCTGATCTTGATTGCTATGGCGGTGCCAGCCACCTCAACGCTCCTTGAGGTCTATGACAACGATGAGGCCGAACTGGACATCCTGATTACGGGGTACCAGTGGAAATGGAAGTATGAGTATCTGACCGACTCGGGCGAGCCGGTGTCATTTTTTTCGAACCTCGCGACTCCTCAGGAAGAGATTTACAACACTCAGGAGAAGGGCGAGAACTACTTGCTGGAGGTCGACGAGCCTCTGGTGATTCCTGTGGACACCAAAGTCCGATTTCTGATTACGGCAAATGACGTGATCCATTCCTGGTGGGTGCCGGAAATTGCAGTCAAGCGAGATGCGATTCCCGGCTTCATCAACGAAGCCTGGACTCGCGTCAACACAGTAGGCCTTTACCGTGGACAGTGCACGGAATTGTGTGGCGCATATCACGGATTCATGCCCGTCGAAGTGCATGCGGTCTCACGAGAAGATTTTGATGCATGGCTTGCCGCGAAACGTGGCGCGGCGGTTGCCCAGAGCGAGCTCGCAAAACAAACACTGTCGGTAGACGAGCTCATGGCACAGGGAAAGGATATTTATGATCGGTCCTGCATTGCCTGTCATGGAGCGCAGGGTGAGGGCGGGATCGGTAACGCCATTGCGGGCAGTCCAGTAGTGATGGGTGCACTGCCAGAGCACTTGGCAGTAGTGGCCAAGGGTGTATCCGGTACGGCCATGCAGGCCTTCGGCGCCCAGCTCAATGACGTCGAATTGGCGGCGGTGCTGACGTATCAGCGTAATGCCTTTGGCAATAACACGGGCGATGTCGTCCAGCCCGGTGACGTCACCGGCATGAAGAACGGATAAGGGGAGCGTAAACGATGGGTGATCATCATCATGGACCGGCGACGGGCGTAACGCGCTGGCTGTTTACAACCAACCACAAAGATATTGGCACCATGTATCTGTGGTTCTCGTTTGCCATGTTCCTGCTTGGTGGGTTTTTTGCCATGGTCATCCGAGCGGAACTGTTCCAGCCCGGTATGCAACTGGTAGAGCCCGCGTTTTTCAACCAGATGACGACCCTGCACGGGTTGATCATGGTATTTGGGGCCATCATGCCGTCTTTTGTCGGCCTCGCGAACTGGCTGATCCCGATGATGATTGGCGCGCCTGATATGGCATTACCAAGAATGAATAACTGGAGTTTCTGGATTTTACCGCCGGCGTTTTTGATGCTGGCATCCACGCTCTTCATGGAGGGTGGGGCCCCGGCCTTCGGTTGGACTTTTTACGCGCCGCTCTCCACCACTTACGCAGCACCCTCTGTCACGTTCTTCATTTTTGCCATCCACATTCTCGGAGTGTCATCGATCATGGGGTCGATCAATATCATTGCCACGGTGATGAATATGCGCGCGCCCGGAATGACCTACATGAAAATGCCGTTGTTCGTATGGACCTGGCTGATCACCGCATTTCTGCTTGTGGCGGTGATGCCGGTGCTTGCGGGTGCTGTGACGATGATGCTGATGGACGTGCATTTTGGTACCAGCTTCTTCTCTGCCGCGGGGGGTGGGGACCCGGTTCTGTTCCAGCACATTTTCTGGTTCTTTGGCCACCCTGAGGTCTACATCATCATTCTTCCCGCATTTGGTGTCGTCTCACAAATTATTCCGGCGTTTTCCAGGAAACCGCTGTTTGGATATGCCTCGATGGTATACGCCACCGCTTCTATCGCCTTTCTGTCTTTCATCGTTTGGGCGCATCACATGTACACAGTGGGTATGCCCGTGGCGGGAGAGCTGTTTTTTATGTACGCGACGATGCTGATCGCCGTGCCGACGGGTGTAAAAGTATTCAACTGGATCACCACCATGTGGCGCGGAGCCCTGAGCTTTGAGACACCGATGCTGTTCTGTATTGGTTTCCTTGTGCTCTTTACGCTGGGCGGATTCACTGGCTTGATGCTGTCTATCGCCCCAGCAGACTTTCAGTATCACGATACGTACTTTGTGGTGGCGCACTTTCACTACGTCATGGTTGCAGGCGCTGTATTTTCTATGACGGCAGCCGTTTACTTCTGGCTGCCAAAGTGGTGCGGGCGTATGTATAACGAATCCATGGGCAAAGCCCATTTCTGGATTTCCTTTATCGGCTTCAATATCACGTTTTTCCCCCAGCATTTCGTCGGCTTGGCGGGGATGCCTCGCAGGATTCCTGACTATGCATTGCAGTTCGCGGATTTCAACATGATGTCCTCGATAGGAGCCTTTATTTACGGCGCATCGCAGTTGCTGTTCTTGTACAACGTGATCGCCACGATCGTCGCTGGCAAACGAGTTAGCGACGAGAAGGTGTGGGATGGCGCTGAGGGTCTCGAGTGGACCGTGGCCACCCCTGCGCCTTACCACACGTTCGAAGAGCCTCCGCTGGTGCCCAAGCCCGCGGGCACGATCTGATCGGCGCGCCGGATGACAGGACAGCATAAAAACCATGGCTAGCTTCCGCCTGAGCCGCGCGCCCGCGGTGGATACCGCCCTGAAATTACTTGTGGTGGCGGTGGCGATGTTTGCCTTTGTTTTTGTGGTCATGGTGCCGCTCTATAACGTGCTGTGCGATGCGTTGGGCATCAACGGCAAGACGGCGGGGCAGGCCTACACGGCCGTGCCTGCTGTAGTAGATGAGAGTCGTGAGGTTACCGTGCAGTTTGTGGCGATAAAGAATGACGGCATGCCCTGGGAGTTTTCGCCGGGTGTTCGCGCCGTGCGCGTCCACCCCGGCGCCAGCAACGGCGTTGTTTTTCATGCCCAGAATCCGACGGATTCCGACATGGTCGCGCAGGCGATCCCCAGTATTTCACCGAGCCGAGCCGCGGCCTTTTTCCATAAGACAGAGTGTTTCTGTTTTGACCAGCAAACCCTGGCAAGTCGGGCGGATGCCGACATGGCGCTGCAGTTCATAGTGGATCAGGGCCTGCCGCAGGACATTCATACCATTACCCTTTCCTACACGTTGTTTGACGTCACAAACAGGTTGTCGGAAGGGCTTGCTGCCCGCTGAAGGGAGCGCATTAGGAGACCGTTATGTCCAGCAATACTTCGTCGATTGAAGGGCACGAAAAATATTACGTTCCTGAATCATCTAGTCTCGCGGTGCGAGCGACTATTGGACTTGTCACCTCCGTCTTTGGCGCCGGATTGGTATTGAATGATATGACTTACGGCGCGGCCGGAGAGTCCAGCAATTCCGTCTGGGTGCTCACGGCAGGGCTGGTGTTTTTTGTCCTCACGCTATTTAGCTGGTTCCGCACTGCCATTAGAGAGAACCTTGCTGGAATGAACAGCGGTCAGCTACATCAAAGTTATGTTTTGGGCATGTTCTGGTTCATATTTTCCGAGGTCATGTTCTTCGCTGCCTTTTTTGGTGCGCTCCTTTACGTGCGGCAGTTTGTTGGGCCGTGGCTTGCAGGAGAGGGAGAGGGCGGGCGCATGAATGCGCTGCTGTGGCCCGGATTTGAATTCACCTGGCCTCCTGTCACCACGCCACAAGAGGTTGTAGGGGGTGTTGATGCGCAGGCGATCGCGAACAATGGCGCGTTTGTCTCGCAGGAAAAATCGATGGCGCCTGCAGATGCCCACGCTTGGTACGCGTGGCTGCCGATGTGGAACACCATTATTCTTCTCTCCTCCAGTGCCACAGTTCATGTAGCGCACACAGGTATTCTCGCCAATGACCGCAGGAAATTTAACCTCTGGTTAGGGATCACTGTTGGCTTGGCACTGGTCTTTCTGGCGTTACAGGCGGCTGAATATTACGAAGCCTATGCGCTGTACGGGCTCACGCTGAACTCGGGCATCTACGGGTCCACGTTTTTTATGCTGACGGGATTTCACGGATTTCATGTGGCCATGGGCATGACGATGTTGCTGATTCAGCTCATTCGATCGCTCAAAAATAACCACTTCACTCCCACTGATCACTTTGGTTTTGAGGCCTCCAGCTGGTACTGGCATTTTGTCGATGTTGTTTGGGTATTCCTGTTTCTTTTTGTCTACATCCTGTGACGCGCAATGACGACGACGAGGGGCGCTGCGGCGCCCCTTTTTGCAATACCGCTGGCCAAGCGGCGCAATGAGGAGCGAACCGAACCGGCTTCAACCGGGTATTCGGATGGCGGTGGGTTGTCATTCCTCCGCGGTGGGTATGGGGCCCGGGTCCCATGGGTTTTTGTGCCCTAACTGACCCGTAATGACGCCGTAGAGAATGACGACTAGCAGACAGACGCCCAGGCCCAGGCGAACGCCGAGAGAAGTAAAGAGCCGCCTTTTGTCGGTGCTACCCTGATCTGACATGAGAAATACGAGGCCTGACGCGAGACTGGCGACAAGCGCTATCATGAGCAGGATTATCACGGTTTTCAGCATAGCGAATGCCTTAATGCTCCGGCCGAAGATACTTTGTCGCCCGGCGCCATTTTGAGATGAACGAAGATGCAGTTTAACCGAAGCATTGGGCCCCTGAATCTGCATGGTGATTTGAGGGCTGCACTGGCAGGCGCGGTGCTACTCGGGTTGTTGTTAAACCTCGGATTGTGGCAGCTCGCCCGTGCCGCGGAGAAATCTGCCTTGGAAGCGCGGTGGGTGGAACGTAGCGCCATACCGGCGGTCACGCCGGAGCGATTGACTCAAAGCGGCGCAGCCGACCTCGCTGATCGGGCGGTGAGCTGGGAAGCTTCTTTTCGACAAGACGCTTATTTGTTGCTGGATAACCGCTTGCATCGTGGACAGGTGGGGTACCACGTTGTCGCGCTGGCGGAGTCGGTGGAGGGGATTGTGCCGGTCAATTTGGGGTGGCTGCCGGGAGATCCGGCGAGACGGACTACCCCGGTACCGGATTTGCCCCGTGGGGTTGTGTCCATAGAGGGGCGCGTGTTTATACCTTCAGCCAAGCCCATTTTGTTGCAGCAGCCGTCACCTCCGGCCAGTTTGCCGGCGACGGTACAAACGCTGTATTGGGATCATTGGAGCGAGGATTTGAGCACGCTGTCGGGCAGATCAGTCTTTCCGTATGAGGTCAGGATATCTCCCGACTCGCCACACGCGTTGGTGGCGGAGTGGGCAGTGATCAATCAAACCCCCTCAAAGCATATTGGCTATGCAGTGCAATGGTTTGCGATGGCTGCAGTGCTGACGTTGATTGGACTGTTGCGGATGACCAACCTCAGAGAGCTGCTGGGTAGGCGGGTGACTCCGTGACTCAAGTAGCGGTGTCTCTGCAGCAGCGACGCGCGCGCAGGGTGTTACTCCTGATTGGCGGCATCCCTGTGGCGATGATGTTGAGTGCAACCGTCCTCTGGTGGGGAGTTCAAACCGGACACGTGGATGTGCTGGGTCAATTAGGAACGGCCAACCACGGCGAATTGATCACGCCCCCGCGCTCTGTCGCCGAGATTACATTTCAGCGCGACGGCGTTGCGGACCTGCTGTGGCGGGATTTGCCACCGAAATGGCGAATGGTGATCGTTCAGCGGGGGCAAACCTGCGACGAAGCCTGTCAGCTTCAGTTGTATCAGACTCGCCAGATTCACGTTGCCTTGGGTAAAGACTTTAATCGCGTTGGTCGTGTGGTGATGAGTGATACCCCATCGGCAGAGGTTAAGGTGTTGTCGGTGACAGGGCCTGACAAGCAACCGCCGGTCCAACCCGCGACGGCGTTTGGCGAGTGGATCGCCCTCGAGCACAAAGGGCTCACCACCTTGACGCTTGCAGAGCCGGCGCTAGACACGCTGTCCCCCGAAACCCTGCACAGGCCCGATCAGTGGTATTTGGTCGATCCCGCCGGCTGGGTCATGATGCGATTTAGCGGCGATCTGCACTACAAGGACGTGATCAGCGATTTGCGCTTTCTTCTGAAAAATTCGAGCGGTTGAACGCATGCCGGTGGCCATCATTGCAAACATCGCCCGCGGGGCGTCATCCGCGGAAACCGCTACCACAGAGGCGGTTTCCGACCAGTGGAGAGGGCCGACCGGTGACTGAAGTAAGGCAGCGCGGTGTCCGGCTGACCGTTCTGATGGTCTTGGCATTTATTGCCGTCGTGGTGACAAGCTTTGTATATCGGGTGGGCGAACCCAGAGTCATGAGTGTGGCGGAGACACGCGCCAATGGACTCTTTCTATTTGATACGCCGCGGGATCTGGGTGACTTCACGCTCATTGATCATCGCGGCGAAACCTTCAGTCAAGTCGCGCTGCAAGAAAAATGGACGCTGATTTTTTTTGGTTTCACCCACTGTCCGGATATCTGCCCGACGACGCTTGCAGAGCTCGCTGAGCTTAAATCACAGTTACTTGGCACCGAGGCAGAGGCAGTGCAGGTGGTCATGGTATCGGTGGACCCTGCGCGCGACACCACCCTTCGCATGGCTCAATATGTCCCTTATTTTCATCCTGATTTTCTCGGTGTGACGGGTGAGTTTGGGTCAATTCTCAGTTTTGCCCAGCGGCTGAACGCGCCGTTTCGCAAAGTTACCGATGCCGACGGCGCTTATCAGATGGAGCATAGCGCCAATGTGATGTTGGTGAATCCGCGTGGCGATTACCACGGCTTCTTTCGTGCGCCGCTCGATATTCCCAAAATGCGGGTAACCTTAAGATCCACCCTGTTCTTGTGGGAGCACTGATCTGATGGCGAACCGGCTCATTCTGGTAGATGGATCCTCCTATCTATTCCGCGCGTACCACGCACTACCTGCGCTGACCAACTCAAAGGGCCTGAACACGGGTGCCGCCAAGGGCGTCATCGGGATGATCCGTAAGCTGATGGCGGATTACGCCGACGATCAGGTGGTGGTGGTATTCGACGCCAAGGGGCCCACGTTTCGCAACGACATTTATCCTGAATACAAAGCAAATCGCCCGCCGATGCCGGACGAACTGCGCGAGCAGATAGACCCCATTCACAGCGCGATTCGAGCGATGGGGCTACCGTTGATTTGTGTTGGCGGAGTCGAGGCAGACGATGTTATTGGCACTTTGTCTGTGGAAGCCGCTGCGGGAGGAAGGGAGGTAGTGATCTCTACCGGCGACAAAGACATGGCACAGCTGGTCAATGATCGCGTCACGCTTATTAACACCATGAACAACACTGCCATGGACCACGATGGCGTGGTGGAAAAATTTGGCGTACCCCCCTCACTGATTATCGATTTGTTGGCTTTGATGGGTGACAAAGTCGATAACATTCCTGGCGTCGCGGGGGTGGGTGAGAAGACCGCCACTGCTTTGCTACAAAATCTCGGCGCCATTGACTCGATATACGATCAGCTCGACGCGGTTGCCGATCTGCCGATCCGAGGCGCCAAGAGCTTGGCGACAAAGCTAGAGCAAGCGCGGGGCGATGCGGAACTCAGCTACGAGCTGGCTACCATTAAAACCGATTGCAATCTGGGTTTGTCCGCTGGGGATCTTGATGCCACTCCCCCTGATACAGAGACACTGATTGCCCTCTTTCGAGAGCTCGAGTTCAAGGGGTGGCTGGATGCTCTGCTCCAAGGTGGGCCGGCTGGTGGTGCATCGCCAGACTCTGGGGAGGCCGCTGATAGCGAAACAGACCCAGTTGCAGCCAGCGATGCCATTGAAGTCATCACGGTACTGGATCAGGCCACATTTGACGAATGGCTGACAAAGCTGGGGGCGGCGGAGCTCTTTGCATTTGATACCGAGACCACAAGTCTCGATTACATGAAAGCAGAAGTTGTCGGCGTGTCCTTCGCCGTGGCAGCGGGCGCTGCGGCATACGTGCCGTTGGCACACGATTACCCTGGTGCGCCCGTGCAGCTCAATCGAGAGACTGTGCTGGAGGCCTTAAGGCCGTTACTGGAAGATGAGCGGGTAGGCAAGGTCGGTCAGCATCTGAAATACGACGCCAATGTGCTGGCTAATCACGGCATTAACCTGCGGGGTATTCGCGAGGACACCATGTTGGAGTCTTATGTGCTGGATGCTGCCGGTAGCCGCCATGACCTTGACACGCTGGCCTTGAAATATCTGGGTCAGCGGACGATCCATTTTGAGGATATTGCTGGTAAAGGCGTTAAGCAGCTGACATTTAATCAGGTGCCCATCGAGCAGGCTGCCCCTTACGCTGCGGAAGATGCAGAGGTGACTTGGCGCTTGCACGAACTGCTTTCGCAGCGGCTGGTTAAGGAAGCCCCTCTGGCGAATCTTTATCGGGATCTTGAAATCCCGATGGTGCCCGTGCTCTCCCGAATCGAGCGCAATGGTGCGCTAGTGTGTCGGGATACGCTCGCCAGACAGAGCCAGGAGCTGGGTGAGCGCATCTTGGCGCTCGAAGCCAAGGCTCACGAACTGGCTGGCGGCCCATTCAATCTCAGCTCGCCCAAGCAGTTGGGCGAGATCCTGTTTAATCAACTGGAATTGCCAGTCCTCAAAAAAACGCCGAAGGGGGCGCCTTCCACTGCAGAGGAAGTCCTTGCCGAATTGGCGCTGGATTACCCCTTGCCGGCAGTGCTGATGGAATATCGCAGCTTCAGTAAATTGAAGTCCACTTATACAGATAAGCTCCCGGAGATGATCGATTCGCGAACGGGTCGCGTTCACACCTCCTACCATCAGGCTGTTACGGCCACCGGGCGGTTGTCGTCATCGGACCCGAACCTGCAGAATATTCCCATACGTACGGCCGAGGGCAGGCGCATCCGGCAGGCGTTTATAGCCGCGCCCGGCTGTAAGATTGTGGCAGCCGACTATTCACAGATTGAACTCCGCATCATGGCGCATCTGTCGCAGGATGCGGGTTTGCTGACTGCTTTCGCCGACGGTCTGGATGTGCACAGTGCGACGGCGGCAGAGGTATTTGATGTCGGTATCGATGCCGTGTCGGGGGATCAGCGGCGCAAAGCCAAGGCGATCAATTTTGGATTGATCTACGGTATGTCTGCTTTTGGTCTGGGCAAGCAGTTAGGTATCGGCAGAAACGAGGCGCAGGAATACATCGATCTGTATTTTTCGCGTTATCCGGGGGTGGCGGAGTACATGGCGCGGACCCGTGAGCGAGCGCACGAGGCCGGGTATGTCGAGACGCTGCGAGGCCGGCGACTTTACCTGCCCGAAATCAATGCCCGCAATCGGCAGCGGCAACAGGCCGCAGAGCGAACAGCAATCAACGCGCCCATGCAGGGTACTGCGGCAGATATCATCAAAATGGCGATGCTGGCGGTTGACGACTGGTTGATTCAATCGCGGATTCCGGCGCGCATGATCATGCAGGTTCACGACGAGCTGGTGTTCGAGGTTGAGGAGCCTGCTGTGGATGAGTTGTGTGAGACAGTGAGCCGGCTCATGTCCTCTGTGAGTTTGCTGGACGTGCCGCTCGTGGTAGAGGCGGGTACCGGAGACAACTGGGACGAGGCGCATTGAGTATCACCCAGGTTCGTCACTAGCCTCCTGAGGCCCATCCATCACAGACTCATCGGTCAGCCACTGATTGAGGTGTTTGCTGAGTTCATCTACGCCATGTCGCTTCAAAGAGGAAAACAGCTGCACACTCACCAATTCGGCATGCGTTGACAGCGACTCTCGCACAGACAGCAATGTGCTCTGTGCAGGTCCGCGCTTTAATTTGTCTGCCTTAGTCAACAAGATATGAACGGGCATACTCGCAGAGATGGCCCAACCCAGCATTTGCTTGTCGGGGTCGGTCAGGGGGTGGCGGATATCCATCAGCATGACCAGCCCGCGAAGGCTTTCTCGATATTGCAGATAGCGTTCGAGTTGTTGATTCCATTTTTTCTTTACTGCCAACGGCACTTTTGCGAAGCCGTATCCGGGCAGATCGACCAGTCTCTGACGGTCGCTGAGGGCAAAAAAATTGATAAGTTGTGTCCGCCCGGGCGTCCGCGATGTCCGCGCGAGCTTGTTCTGAGACGTTAATGTGTTGATTGCGCTGGACTTCCCTGAGTTGGAGCGCCCCGCAAACGCGACTTCCCAGCCCTGATCTGGCGGTGCGTTTTCGACAGCACTGGCGCTTTGTAGAAAGGCCGCATTGCGGAAATTCACTGGGGATGGGGAGGCTCTGAGATCGGTCATTTTGCGATTTGTGCCCAGCCGCGGAAAGTCTATAATGCCACGCTCTTTGGGCCACAAGGCGCGGGATTCAATAGTAATTTTCGCAAAATGGTGGGGGAGCCAATGCCCCTTTGCCAACTCTCTGGAGACCGGCGTGATAAGCGTTTGAGCCAGAGGGCCGTCGTTGCCGTAGGTAGCGTTACGCGCTGAGGGCGTCAATATTGGTTCAAGGCCAGACCGTTAAACAGAGATTGAAATACCAGAGGATGTGATCATGAGTTCAACCGCAATTTTTCGAGCTACCGCTACCCGACTCGTCGCTGTTTTGGCGGTGGCTGCCGCCCCGTCAGTGCTGGCGGGTGATCCCCCTCCTCAATATGCGGCTTCTTGCGGTGCTTGCCATGCCGTAGGTGTGGCCGGTGCGCCTGCGACCGGCAACGCGGAGGCGTGGGCGCCCCGAATGGAAAAGGGAATGGATGCGCTGGTGGCCTCGGTACGTAATGGCTTGAATGCGATGCCTCCCGGCGGCTTGTGCAACAGTTGCAGTGACGAGGATTACGCCGCCTTAATCACGTATATGTCCACCGCGCAGTAAAGCGCAAAACGTGGCCGGGGCCGAGCTCCGGCTGCTCGGCGCACCATGCGCGGCGCATCAAGCATCACCAGCTGACAGGTATGACTATGTTTCAGTTCGTTACAAAAAAAGGCCTAGGACTCGCAGCATTGGCTGTGATGACGTTTGTGCCCAGTACGTGGGTTATTGCTGCAACGGGTAATGCTGAGGCGGGGCAGGCCAAAGCGGCAACCTGCGTTGCTTGTCACGGTGTAGATGGCAATAGCGTCGTGCCCACCTTCCCCAAGCTTGCTGGCCTCGGTCACAAGTACCTGTTGAAGCAGATGCTGGATATTCGTGACGGGCGTCGGCCCGTGGCGCTTATGGCGGGCCAAGTCGATAACATGTCTGATGATGACCTCGCCGACATTGCTGCCTTTTACAATGCGCAAACGCGCACGGGCGGCAGCGCCGACCCCGACATGGTTGAGGTAGGGCGTAAAATCTATCTGGCGGGGATCGCAGACAGGCAAGTGCCCGCTTGCTCCGGTTGTCACAGTCCGACCGGTAATGGCAACGGCCCGGCCGGATATCCTGCTCTGGGCGGTCAGCACGCTGAATATATTGCCTCGCAGCTCAAGATGTTCCGCAAGGGTTATGAGGATCCGGCTGGACGAACCAATGGTGGCGACGCCAAAATCATGCGCACCACCGCGTTTCGTATGAGTGATATGGAGATTGAGGCGGTCGCGAGCTATATTGCTGGCCTGTAGGGTTATGCCGGAGCGCCTATCCGAGCTTGCAAACAGCGCATTCCAAGGAGGGAAACGATGACATCCAGAGTCCATTCAGTTACGCGAGCGCTACTACTTTTCTGCTTGGCGACAATCACTGCACCGCTCGTGGTGGGTGAGGAGCGTTGGGTAGAAGGCCAGCACTACCAGATCTTGAATCCTCCCGTTGCCGTAGGTCGTGGTGACGACGTCGTTGTGACAGAGTTTTTTTGGTACGGGTGCGGCCATTGCTACACGTTTGAACCCATGCTGACGGCATGGGGAAAGCAGCTGCCAGATGGCGCGGTGGTGCAGCCTTCTCCAGCTGTATGGAATGACCCGATGCGCATGCATGCCAAGGCTTTTTACATAGCGGAAGTGCTCGGTGCCAAGGAGACGATGCATCAAGTGATTTTTGATGCCATGCATGTGCAGAGAAAACGTCTGGTCTCGCGCCTTGAGTTGCGGGATCTGTTCGAAGATAACGGCGTCGATCCCGAACAGTTTGATAAGGCCTTCGACTCCTTTGGCGTGGATTCACAGGTGCGTCAGGCCGACGCCAGGGCTCGGTCAGCCAGGATATCGGGAACCCCTTCGATTATGGTGGCGGGTAAATATCTGATCGAGACGAGAGCGGCGGGCAGTCAAACCAACATGCTTGATATTGCCAGTTACCTTGTTGAGAAGGAACTCGCCGCGCGCTGATTACTCTTCCGGGACGGAGATAGCCGTCCGGGTGACCACCCTCCGTAACTCGAAGCTCGAGTGCACGCCTGTCACACCGGGAATTCGCGTGAGCTTTCCTAGCAGAAACTGTTCGTAGTGTGACATGTCGCGCACAACCGCTTTCAGCAAATAGTCGGCGCTCTGGCCGGTTACCACGCAACAATCTACGACCTCTGGCAACGCCTGTACCGTTTCTTCAAATGCCTCGAAACGATCTGGAGTATGTCGATCCATGGTCACGCTAACGTGCGCTGTCAGGTTTAACCCCAGCTTCTTGGGATCCACCATGGCAACCTGATGGGTGATGACGCCCTCGGTTATCAGCCGCTTTACGCGCCTGGCGCAGGGAGTGGGGGAGAGGCCGACCTGTTCAGATAACTCGAGGTTGCTGAGCCCCGCATCCGCTTGTAACACCTTGAGAATGCGGCGATCGAGACGGTCCAATAAAGGAACCTGAATATCCATAAAGTGACCTAAAAATAATATTTAAAGTTAAATAAAGATCAAAACTTAGCATATATCACTAAAATAGCGCCTTAAAGAACGGTTTTTGGTGATTAATGCCGGCGGTATCTCGTTACACTTGCTTCCCTTTTTTATTAGCAGGAAGCCGCAGTGGACACCGCTCGTTTTGATCATCAGAAATATCGCGCGTTTCAGCCGATCTCTAAGCCCGACCGACGTTGGCCTGATCAGGTTATTACGCAGGCACCGCAGTGGTGCTCGGTAGATCTCCGAGATGGCAATCAGGCGCTGGTTGAACCCATGAACGCAGAGCAGAAAATGCGTTTGTGGGAGTTACTGGTAACCATTGGATTCAAGCAGATCGAGGTCGGGTTTCCGTCGGCTTCGAGTCACGACTTCGCGTTTCTGCGCAAACTGATTGAGGAAAACCGGATTCCGGAGGACGTCACTGTTCAGGTGCTGACACAGGCGCGTCCAGATCTGATTGAGAAAACCTATGCCGCGCTCGAGGGCGTGCGTCGTGCTGTGGTGCATTTTTACAATAGTACTTCCACTGTGCAGCGCGAGTACGTGTTCGGGCTCGATCGCGACGGGATCCGCGATATCGCCGTCAATGGCGCGCGGCTGGTAAAGGAAGCGGCTGATGCACGTCCCGATACCGAATGGGTATTTGAATATAGCCCGGAGAGCTTCACCGGCACCGAGATGGATTTTGCCGTAACGGTCTGCGACGCGGTGAACGAGGTTCTCGCACCGACGCCCGAGCGCCCAGTTATTATCAATCTGCCCGCCACGGTAGAAATGAGCACGCCCAATATTTATGCCGACCAGATCGAGTGGTTTTGCGACCACATTCAAAATCGCGAATCACTCATAATCTCCCTTCATACGCATAACGATCGCGGCTGCGCCGTTGCAGCAGCTGAGTTGGGCGTTATGGCGGGGGCTGATCGGGTGGAGGGGACGTTGCTGGGTAACGGAGAGCGAACCGGCAATATGGATATCCTGACCATGGCGATGAATCTCTACAGTCAGGGTGTGAACCCGATGCTGGATTTCACCCACATGGATGAAATCTGCACCGTCGCTCGCGAATGCACCCAGTTGCCCGTGCATCCCCGCCATCCCTATGCGGGAGAGCTGGTTTTTACCGCTTTTTCTGGCAGTCATCAGGACGCTATTCATAAGTGTCTTTCCAAGCGCGACGCAGATGGCACATGGGATGTGGCCTACCTGCCTATCGACCCCGCTGATATCGGACGCACCTATCAGGAAGTGATCCGCATCAACAGCCAGTCAGGCAAGGGTGGCGTAGCGCATGTCCTGCGTCGGGATTACGGTCTTGAGCTACCGCGTTGGTTGCAAGTGGATTTCAGCGCTGCAGTACAGGGATTGGCTGAGGACAGCGAGGCCGAGGTGTCGTCTGACGATATCTTTGCGCTGTTTAACCAGACTTATCTGAGCACCGCGGACCGCTGGCAGCTTGGCAATTATGAGTTATCGCGGCGAGATGGGTCTGATGGACTGGAAGTGACGCTCCACGGCCCTGACGGCGAGCTGAATTTGAGCGGTAAAGGCAATGGTGTCGTGGATGCGTTTGTTCAGGCGATGGAGGCGTTTACCGGTCGCCATA
>Ga0181573_10002782_pt1 | contig 15993 bp, 15 predicted proteins | sample 101ome_25_FD_148643 | JGI IMG/M metagenome (GOLD analysis project Ga0181573, IMG submission 148643) | Coastal salt marsh microbial communities from the Groves Creek Marsh, Skidaway Island, Georgia - 101409BT metaG (spades assembly) | ecosystem: Environmental > Aquatic > Marine > Intertidal zone... | reverse complement strand
CTTCTAACACTCGCAGAGAACAGTGCCTTAAGCCTAGTCGCCTATGATGGATCGGTAGGGGCGGAGCGTTTCGAGGCAACGCTTGCGCAAGGGGGATTCCGTTCCGCAACGGGGTCCATCGCCCAGCGGGCTCCCCGCGCCTACAGCGTCGCAACGCCCTTCGCGGTCTTGGGGGTGCGAGGTACGGACTACGCGTTGGGAATCGTGGAGGTCTCTGGGGCGCCGGAGGTGGTGGCCGGGGTCAAGGATGGGCTGATTGCGCTCGAAAACAGCGCCGGATCCCTAACCCTTGGCGCTGGACAGCCCTTCCAATTTGCCCGCGTGCTTTCCCTGAGCACAGCGCCCCAGGGCGTAGCCTTAGTTCCCGCCGGGTTAGATCGATTCCTTAACCTTGAGTTGGGGCCGCCGGCGGTGGGCAGCGATGGCAGTGGCGCTGGACAGGATGGCGCATCGCCCCCCGATGGGGGCTCTGCGGGGCCTTCCGGCGGCGGCGCAGCGGGGGCATCGGGAGGTGCGGCTGGCGCAGCAGGCGCGATTGCGGGGATCTCTGCTGCCACTGCGATTGCGGCGGGCCTTGCCGTTGTTGCCGTTGCATCCTTAGCCGCTTCCGGAGGCGATGATGATGAAACGCCTGCGGGAGGCGCAGGTGGGGGCGCCTCTGACGGGGGGGACACGGATGGCGGGGAAGACGGCGGCGGTAGCGAGACGACGACCCCATCGACCCCGACCACGGTTTCTACGCCATCGACCCCCTCTACTCCTTCGACGCCCTCGACGCCCTCGACGCCCTCGACCTAAGGGCCCGAGTGCGCTGCCTTCCCCAGCTGAGGTTGCTATCCTTGGCCTCGGCTGGGGCGGTAGTTAAATGGATATAACGACTCCCTCCTAAGGAGTAGTTCCAGGTTCGATTCCTGGTCGCCCTACCAGCCACCGCTTTTTGCGCTAGGGCACCGCTCTAGAGCACCTTCGATCGAGACCACGCATTGCATTGATGAATGGCCGACGCGCGAAGCAGTGGCGAGGGCTGGCGCGTGCTGGCCATGCGATTCATGCACTGTTCTCGTAGATAGCGTATCTGGCTTAGGTGGGCCTGTTCGATGGGCCCGGGGGTTGCGCAGCCGACTAAGGTTGCGCTCGCAACCACGGCGGCCAGCACCCGTAGGCGTGCCTTCTCCATGTTATCCCCTCCCCAGAGGCATGTGGTGCTTGGCCCGGCATTTTTGCTCTTTTGGCCACGCCCAAGGATGCTAAGGAACGAAGTTGGGCCTGTCCACGGCCCCAGGCCCTGTTATCGAGCGGTCTCCCTGGGCATAATTTGGCGCCAGTTTTTGCGGCCTTGAGCGCCGCTTAATGCCGATATAAGGAGTCCGCATGAACCGCTGGCTGTGGGGCGCAGCCCTCTTCAGTGCCACCCTATCTGCTACCCCTTTCGCGCTGAGCGCTGAAGCCGAATGGACCCCCTCCGGAGAGCTTGGCTTTGTAAACACAACGGGGAACTCGGAGGCCACCACCCTCAATGGCAAGCTGGCCGTGGAAGGGCGCTACGAGGGCTGGGAGGGGGACGCCCATGTTTCCGGACTGCGCGGGGAAAACAGCGGGGAAACGAGTGCTGAGCGCTACGAAGTCGCCGGTACGGCGCGCCGCGATCTGGGTCCCGAAACCTTCGTTGCCTCAGCCCTTCGCTATGAGCACGATGACTTCTCCGCTTTTCAGTACCAGGGCACCGTTTCCGTCGCCTACGGTTTTCGCCCCATCGCTGACGTGGATCAAACGCTCCGCCTAGAAGTGGGGCCGGGTATTCGTCGTGCCCAGCCCCGGGGGGAAAGTGACGATACGAACCTGATCGGCCGGGCCCAGGGTCGCTATGCTCGGACGCTTAGTGACACGGCAGAATTGTATAATTCGATCTTGCTCGAGACGGGGTCGGACAACACCTTTCTGCAGAACGAGCTGGGCATTGCTGTGGATATTAACGAGTCCCTAGCCCTGAAGGCGGCCTATCAGCTGCGCCGGAACTCCCAGGTGATCGGTGATAAGGAAAAGCTCGATACGTTAACCACCATTAACCTAGTCTGGCGTCCCCGGCGCTAGCCATGGCCCCGCCCCTTTCCATCATCATCCCCACGCTAAACGAAGCGCGGAACCTGCCGACCTTGCTGTGCGCCCTCGCGCCGGCCCGGGCTCGGGGCGCGGAAGTCCTGGTGGTGGATGGGGGGAGCGAGGATGAAACGGTGGCCCTGGCCGAAGGGCAGGGGGTGACTGTGCTTCGGGCCGAGGGCGGTCGTGGCCCCCAGCTGGCGAAGGGCGCCGAAGCCGCAAGGGGCGCCGTGCTATGGTTTCTCCACGCCGATAGCACCATCGAGGCAGTGAGCGACCTCCATCTGCTTACGGGGCTGGCGGAGCGCCGGCGGCCCTGGGGCTTTTTTTCCATCCGCATTCTGGGTCGCCATCCAGCCCTGGCGCTCATTGGGCGCATGATGAATCTACGCTCGCGCCTGTCCGGTCTAGGCACGGGGGACCAGGGGCTTTTCATGACCCGGGATGCCCTGGCCGCCGTGGGGGGCGTTCCCCTCCTGCCCCTGATGGAAGACCTCGCGCTGGCCAAGGCCCTTAAGGCCACCCAGGGGCCGCCGCTGTGCCTTAGGAAACGCCTACGCACCGATGGCAGGCGCTGGGAATCCCATGGAGTGTGGAGAACGGTGCTGCTTATGTGGCGCCTGCGCTGGGCCTATTTCCGCGGCGCCGATCCCGCTGGGTTAGCGGCGCGCTATCGCGTTAGCGATTCGGCGTGAGTGGCCCGCTGCGGGTGATCCTCTTTGCCCGCCCCCTGGTGCGGGGTACGGTGAAAACCCGCCTTGAGCCGGCCCTCGGCGTTGAGGGCGCGCTGCGGCTCTACGAGGCGCTGCTGCGCTATGTGGTGAGCGTGTGCGATGAGGCCAAACTTGGCCCCCTCACCCTGGCCTACGCCGGGGATCATCCCGGGGCAGCGCTAGCTGCCCTCGGGGAGGGACTCGGGGCCCGGCTCGTGAGCCAGGGCCCCGGGGATCTTGGGGCGCGCATGGCTCGGGCCCTCGAGGACGCCCTTGAGGCGGGGGCCTGGCCCGTGTTGCTGGGGACCGATCTGGCAGGCCTGAAGCCAAGCCACCTTACGGCTGCGGCCGCCGCGCTCCGCGAAGGTAATGACTATGCGTTCGCCCCCGCTGAGGATGGAGGCTATGGAGTGGTCGCCGCTCGGCGTCTCGATCCCGAGCTCTTTACCGCCATGCCCTGGAGCACGCCTTCCGTGATGAAGGAAACCGCCGGGCGCCTGGCCGAGCTCGGACGAGTCTGGATGCGCCTGCCTGGCCTCTACGACATCGACGGCCCGGAGGACTTGCCCCGCCTCGAGGCTCACCCCGTGCTCGGCCCGACCTTGGCGGCCCTGAGCCATGTTTCCCCTTCGTGACCACAACCCCACCCGGCGAACGCCCTGGGTCACCTACGGGCTGATCGCCCTGAATCTGTGGGTGTGGGCCCGATGGCAGGGCTTTGGTTTCCCCGAACCCCTGCTTCACTCCCTTTGCGAGCGAGCGCTTATCCCCGGGGCTCTGCTGGGCTTCAGCGAACCCGGATCGCTCATTCCCCTCGGGTCTGAGGCCAGCTGCCGTCTAGGGGAGCACAATCCCTGGAGCGTGGTCACGAGCATGTTCATGCACGGCGGCTGGCTTCACCTGCTGGGCAATATGTGGTTCCTGTTTGTGTTTGGGGACAACGTGGAGGACCGCCTCGGGCCCGTGCGTTACGGGGTTTTCTATCTCCTATCCGGGGTGGCGGCGGCGACGGCGCAAATCCTCACCGCGCCGGCCAGCGTCGTCCCCATGGTCGGGGCTTCTGGCGCGATAGGCGGCGTCCTGGGCGCCTACGCCGTGTTCTATCCCAGGGCGCGGGTCGACTTGCTCGTGTTCCTGGGGTTCTTTGTGACCCGGGTGGCCATCCCCGCGGCCCTCATGCTCCTGTACTGGTTTGCGATCCAGGTGCTGGCGGGGCTGCCGTCCCTGGGGCAAAGCGGCGGCGGGGTGGCCTTCTGGGCCCACATCGGGGGCTTCCTCGCTGGGGTCGGCTGGGCCGTCCTAGAACAGATTCGGTCCCCAGCGCTGCGCCGGCGCAAAAGACGCTGACCGAGCCCTGGGAGCTGCGTACACTGGCGCCATGAAAGTGACCCGTGCACAAGATCTCGAAGGCCTTCGCGCCGCCGGCCGGGCCGTGGCCCAAACCTTAGCGGCCATGGGGGCGGCGCTTGCGCCGGGTATGACCACGGCGGAGCTGGACGCCCTGGGGGCCAAGCTCTTAGCGCAGCACGGGGCCCGCTCGGCGCCCCAGCGCGACTACCGCTTCCCCGGCGCCACCTGCATCAGCCTGAACGAGGAGGCAGCCCACGGCATACCTGGGCCACGAACCTTGGCCCCGGGGGATATCGTGAATATCGACGTCTCCGCGGAGCTTGACGGCTATTACGGCGATACCGGCGCCACCTTCCTCGTGCCCCCAGCGGCGTCGGAACATGAGGCGCTCCTCGCGGCAACGCAAGCGGCCTTAGAGGCTGCCATGGCCGTGGCTCAGCCGGGGGCCCTCATCAATGAAATCGGTCGGGCTATCGAAAGCACGGCCCGGGCTGCGGGCTTCACTACGCTTCGGGATCTCGGTAGCCATGGGGTGGGACGCAAGCTTCACGAGGCGCCGCGCTTTATTCCCAACTTCTTTGATCCTACCGATCGGCGCCGCTTGGCTGAGGGCATGGTCATCACCATCGAGCCCTTCCTGTCCCTGGCCTCGGAGCGCTGTACCACCGCTGACGATGGCTGGACCCTGCTCTCGGGGCCGGGGAACCGGTCGGCCCAGTTCGAGCATACCCTCGTTATTACGGCCGGCGGTCCCGAGGTTATGACGCGCCCCTAGGCGGGAAGGCTATACTGCGCAGGCCCCTGGGAGAGGAGAGGCCGTGGAAACCCCCTTGCTAACGGTTCGGCAGCTGCGCTGTGAGCGCGACGAGCGTGTGCTCTTTGCCGATCTCAGCTTTTCCGTGGCACGGGGGACGGCGCTTCAGCTCCGGGGCCCGAACGGCGCAGGCAAGACTACCCTCCTGCGCATCCTGGCGGGCTTCCACCCCGACTATGAGGGCGAGGTGAGCCGCGCCCCCGGCCCCCTCGCTTACCTGGGCCACCGCCCAGCCCTCAGTGGCCTTTTAACGGCGGAAGAAAACCTCGCTCACTACCTCTCCCTGACCGCGCCGGGTACGGAAGCGAGCGCGATCATGAACGCCCTCGAACGGGTGGGGCTCGCGGGCTACGAGACCGTGCCCTGCCAGGCCCTCTCCGCGGGACAGCAGCGCCGAGTGAGCCTCGCGCGCCTACCCTTGCTGGGCATGGCGGCACCCCTTTGGCTGCTCGATGAACCCTTTACGGCCCTCGATGATCGGGGCATCGCGCTGGTCACAGCGCTCCTTGAGGAGCATCAGGCTGGCGGCGGGGGGGCGATCTTCACCACCCACCAACCCCTCACGCCTCGCTCGGGGCTCGAGACGCTTTGGCTCGGCTCGGAGGGGGCGCCATGAAGATTCCCGGGCTGTTCTGGGGGCAGTTTCGCCGCGACGGGGCCCTGGCCCTACGCCAGCCCGGGGAGCTGGCGAACCCCCTGGCCTTTTTCGTGCTAGTGATTACCCTCTTTCCTCTCGGCGTGAGCCCGGAAAGCGCCGTGCTCGCTCCCCTCGCCGCGGGCGTGCTGTGGATTGCCGCGCTTCTGTCGACGCTCTTAGGGCTGGAGGGGCTTTTTCGCCGGGACCGGGACGAGGGCACGCTGGAGCAGCTCGTCCTCCATGGCAATCCGCTGGTCTTTGCGGTGCTCGCCCGGCTCCTCGTGCACTGGCTGGGCACGGGGCTGCCTCTGACGCTCCTGGCCCCGGTGCTTGGGGCCATGCTGAACCTACCTGAGGCGGCGCGCTGGCCCGTAACCGCGGGCTTGGCCCTGGGCACGCCCATACTGGTGCTGCTCGGAGGGGTAGGTGCGGCGCTCACCGTTAGCCTGCGCTCCGGTGGGGTGCTTCTAGCGCTCCTCGTACTGCCTCTTTTTATTCCCGTACTGATTCTTGGGGTGAGCGTAGCGGAGCTCGCCGTGGCGGGGCTTCCCACGGCGCCCGTGCTCGCTTGGCTCGGCGCCGGGGCGGCCCTGGCCCTTGTCACCGCCCCCTTTGCCATCGCTGGCGCCCTTAGCATTGCCGTGGAAACGGGCTAGGCTTGGCGCCCCTGCATAGGAGATCACCGTGAAGGTTCCGGCTCCCCTCGTTCGCCTTTGGCATCGTCTGGGCTCCCCGCGTTGGTTTTTCGAGACCACGGCGCCCTGGCTTCCCTGGCTCTTAGGCCTGGGGGTGGTGCTCTTGGGGGCGGGCACCTTTTGGGGCCTCGCGCTGGCACCGGCGGATTACCTCCAGGGGAACAGCTTCCGCATCATCTACGTGCACGTGCCTGCGGCGATTCTTGCCCAGTCCTGTTACATGCTTATGGGCACCTGCGGCGTGGTGCTGCTCGTCTGGCGCATGAAGCTTGCGGACATGGTGCTGGAGGCGGCGGCGCCTATCGGGGCCTCCTTCACGGCGCTGGCCCTTGTGACCGGCGCCGTGTGGGGCAAGCCTACCTGGGGCACCTGGTGGGCTTGGGATGCGCGGGTCACCTCCATGCTCATTCTGCTGTTTCTTTATCTCGGCATTGTTGGTCTTCGCCAGGCCTTGGCACGCCCCGAGGCGGCGGGGCGGGCCTGCGCCATCCTCGCCATCGTCGGGCTTGTGAATATTCCCATCATCAAGTACTCCGTGGATTGGTGGCTCACCCTGCACCAGCCCTCCACCTTCAAGCTGACGGAAAAGCCTGCCATGCCCCCGAGCATGTGGATTCCCCTTCTGCTTTCCGTGCTGGGCTTCTACGCCCTCTTCATCTGGAGCGTGCTGCAAAGCACTCGGGTGGTGGTGCTCGAGCGGGAGCGGCGTACGGCCTGGGTGCAGAACTTTGTGGCCGAGCAGGGGTCTAAGGCATGAACTTCGAGAGCTTCAGCGCCTTTCTGGCCATGGGTGGGCACGGGCCCTACGTGTGGAGCTGCTACGCCTTAACGCTGCTTGTGCTGCTCTTCAACGGCCTCGCCCCGGGATGGCGCCAGCGCCGCTTCCTCCGGGAGCAGGGGGCTCGGCAGCGGCGTCAAGAGCAGTCCTAAGCGGACAGGGCCCGGGCAGGCGCGCTATCATGCTCGAAATCGGACCGGAGCCTCAGCCATGCACCCAAAGCGCAAGCAACGCCTGACGCTGGTCGCTTTTTTATTCTCCGGGGTCGCCGTGGCCGTGGGCCTCGCGCTCTTCGCCCTGAACGAAAACATCAATCTCTTTTATCCCCCGGACCAAATCGCCCGGGGCGAAGCCCCCGTGGACCAGCGCATCCGTGCCGGCGGCATGGTGCTTGAGGGCAGCGTGCAGCGGGATCCTGGCTCTCTGGCGGTCCGCTTTACCCTGTCTGACATGGCGGGGCACGACGTCCCCGTGGTGTACGAGGGCATCCTCCCCGATCTCTTCGGGGAAGGGCAGGGCATCGTGGCCACGGGGCGGCTCCGCGCCAATGGCACCTTTGAGGCCAGCGAAGTGCTGGCCAAGCACGATGAAAAATACATGCCGCCGGAGCTCGCGGAGCTCGCCGGGCGCAAGGCGCCGGAGGGGCAGCGGGCCGGCATGGCCACCCTCGACGCCGGGGGCTAGGGCCTAAACCACTTTTGGGGGACGCATGATTCCAGAGCTGGGACACTTCGCGCTCATTCTTGCGCTCATGCTCGCCGTACTTCTCGCGGTGGTGCCCATGGCTGGGGTGGTCCGCCGGGACCTCACGCTCCAGCACAGCGCCGGAGCCCTGTCCGCGGGGCTATTTGTATTTCTACTCCTGTCCTATGCCTGCCTTACGCAGGCGTTCCTGCAGGACGACTTCTCCGTGGCCTACGTGGCCAATAATTCCAATGCGCTCCTGCCCTGGTACTACAAGGTGAGCGCCGTATGGGGGGCGCACGAAGGCTCCTTCCTGCTCTGGACCCTGATCATGGGGGGCTGGACCCTCGCCGTGGCCCTGCGCTCGGAAGCCCTGCCCACGGCTATGTTGGCTCGGGTACTTTCCGTTATGGGGGCCCTTACCGTGGGCTTCATCCTGTTCTTGCTCATGACCTCGAACCCCTTTGAGCGCGTGCTCCCTGTGGCCGCCGTAGAAGGGGCGGACCTGAACCCCCAGCTCCAGGACTTCGGTCTGATTGTCCACCCGCCCATGCTCTATACGGGCTACGTAGGCTTCTCCGTGGCCTTCGCTTTCGCCATCGCGGCACTCCTCTCCGGGCGCCTGGATGCGGCCTGGGCCCGCTGGTCCCGCCCCTGGACGAACCTCGCCTGGGCCTTTTTGTCCGTGGGCATCGCCCTCGGCAGCTGGTGGGCCTACTACGAGCTCGGCTGGGGGGGCTGGTGGTTCTGGGATGCGGTGGAGAACGCCTCCTTCATGCCCTGGCTCGTGGGTACGGCGCTCATTCATTCCCTTGCGGTCACGGAGAAGCGCGGGGTGTTCAAGAGCTGGACGGTGCTGCTGGCCATCGCCGCCTTCTCCCTGTCCCTCCTCGGCGCCTTTATCGTGCGCTCCGGGGTCCTCACCTCCGTCCACGCCTTTGCCGTGGACCCGGAGCGGGGCATGTTCATCCTCGTCTTCTTGCTGTTGGTGGTCGGCAGTGCGCTGGCCCTCTACGCCCTCCGCGCCCCGGTGATGCGCGCCGAGGCCCGCTATGAGGGCCTCTCCCGAGAGGTCATGCTGCTGGCCAATAACATCGTGCTGGTGGTCTCCACCGCGGCGGTGCTCCTCGGCACGCTCTATCCTTTGGTTTACGAATCCCTGACCGGGGGCGGCAAGATCTCCGTGGGGCCGCCCTATTTCAATGCGGTCTTCGTGCCTCTTATGGTCCTGCTCCTTTTGATGATGGCGCCGGCGCCCCTGGCGCGCTGGAAGCGTACCGGCGCGGCTCAGCTGATGAGCAGCTTAAGCAAGGTGGCCCTCGCCAGCGTCGCCCTTGGCCTGGCCCTGCCCTTGGTGATCACTGGCGCCCTGGAACTCTGGCCCGTGCTGTCCGTTATGCTCGGGACCTGGATCACGCTAGCCCTGCTCGTCGATGCCCTGGAGCGGGTTCGGAACAAGCAGGGCCTCTCGGCGAAGCTTCGAGGCCTGAAAAATCTCGGCGCGGGCTATGGCGGTATGGTGCTGGCCCATCTCGGGGTAGCCGTGACGGCCCTCGGCATTGCCCTCACCACCACCTACTCCACGGAGCGGGACGTTCGCCTGGCCCCGGGAGAGAGCGTCACCCTGGGTCCCCGCACCTACCTGTTTGAAGGGGTTGCACCCCTCGAAGGGCCGAATTACGTGGCGGATCAGGGCACGGTACGGGTGTTCCAAAACGGTCAGCCCATCGCCGTGCTGCACCCGGAGAAGCGCCGCTACCTGGCCCGGCAAATGGTGATGACGGAGGCGGATATCGATCCCGGGTTTTTCCGCGATCTCTACGTCGCCCTCGGGGAGCCCCTGGGGGAGGGGGCCTGGGCCCTGCGGGTGCACGATAAGCCCTTCGTACGCTGGGTATGGTTTGGGGGCGTGCTCATGATGTTCGGCGGGCTCATGGCCGCCTTCGATCGGCGCTACCGGCGCCTGAAGCTTCGGGACCAGGCTGCCCTTGCGGGAGCGCTGGCCTCGTGAGCCGCACTAGCCTGTTCTTGCCCCTGGGGCTCTTTCTGCTCATGGCCTTCATGCTCTGGCGGGGCTTTGCCCTGAACGATCCCCACGAGCTGCCCTCGGCGCTACTGAATCAGCCCCTGCCCGATTTCCAGAAAACGCGCCTGGCTGACGGCGCCCCCGTGGCTCGGCAGGACCTCCTTGGTACGCCCTTTCTTCTGAACGTCTGGGCCACCTGGTGCCCTACCTGTAAGGCCGAGCACGCGGAGCTGAACCGCATCGCTGCCCGCTACGCCGTGCCCCTCGTGGGGGTGAACTATAAGGACGACGGCCCTGCGGCCCGGGCTTGGCTGGCCCGCTACGGTGATCCCTACCGCCTTTCCGTGGTGGACGAGGACGGCAGCCTGGGCATCGAGCTGGGGGTCTACGGGGCGCCGGAAACCTTCATCGTCGACGGCGACGGCATCATTCGCTACAAGCGCGTGGGGGCCGTGGATCGGCGCGTCTGGGAAGAGGAAATTCGCCCCGTGCTCCAGAATCTTGGCCTGCCCCTCGAGGAGCCCCCGGCATGAAACGCGTCATCTTGAGGGCCTTGCTGGGGGCCGTGTTGCTGGCCTTAAGCACCGCAAGCTTTGCCGCTATTGATACCTACGCCTTTGAAACGGCCGCGGAGGAAGCGCGCTATAAAGCGCTCATTGATGAGCTGCGCTGCCCGAAGTGCCTGAATACCAATCTTTCCGGTTCAGACTCCCCCATCTCCGCCGACCTTCGGCGCACCGTGGCCACCATGGTGCAGGCCGGGAAGGGGGACGAGGAGATTCGGGAGTATCTCTTGGCGCGCTACGGGGACTTCATCCTCTACCGGCCTCGGGTGATGCCCGCCACCTACGTGCTTTGGTTTGGCCCCGCGCTGCTCTTTTTATTGGCCCTGGCCTTCATGGCCCGCCTCGTGCTGCGCCAGCGCCGGGCGGAGGCGCCGGCGCCCCTGTCGCCGGAGGAGCAGGCGGCTCTTGCGCGGCTGTCCCAGGCCGTTGGGGAGAACTCGAAGGCATGACCCTCTGGCTTTCCCTTTTGGCCCTGGCCCTCGGGGCCATGGGTTTTGTGCTGTACCCCCTGCGACAGCGCCGCCTCGATGATGGCGATGCGCTGCGCCTCAGCTCCAACCTCGCCACCTTTGAAGAGCGCCGCGCCGAGCTGGCCGAGGACCTCGCCGAGGGGCGCCTTGATGCCGCGAGCCACCGCGCGCTCTTAGCGGAGCTCGACCGGGCCCTCCTCGCCGACGTGGGGACCGTGACCCCCACGGGGGTCAAGCTGGCCGCTCGCCCGGCCGGCCGCGTGCTCTGGGCCAGTGCGCTGCTCGTACCCCTGGTGGCGCTCCTCTTCTATGCGCCCTGGGGCCTGTCCTTTGGGGCGGCGGAGGATCTGGCCTTCAAGGCAGAACTTGAGGTCTTCGACGCGGCCCAGGCCGCCTTCGGCGAGGATCCCACGGCGGCGGAGATCGCCGGCCTGCGCCTGCGTCTCGAGGGCCTCGAACAGCGACTTCGTAGCCTGGAGGCAAAGGAGCCCGACGGCTGGTTCCTGGTCGGGCAGCGGGCCATGGATTTGGGCGCCTTCGCCCAGGCCGCGGCGGCCTTTGAAGAGGTGGAGAAGCTCACCGGGGGCGCCCTCGTGGCCCTGGTCTACCGGGCTCAGGCGCTCTATCTCGCGAACGATCGACGCCTTGACCGCACCGGGCGCGCCCTGGTCGATCGGGTGCTGGCTACCGTGCCGGACCAGCCGGTCATGCTGGAGCTCCTGGCCATGGACGCCTTCTCCCAACAGCGCTACCGGGAGGCGGCGGACACCTTCGGCCGTGTGCTGGCGACGGGGATCGCCAATCCCGCTCGGCGCCAATTTTTGGAGGATGCCCAGCGCCGCGCGGCGGAGCTGGGGGGGCTGGATCTCGCGGCCCTTAGTGCTGCGGCGCCCGCGGGGCCGGGCATTGCCGTGGATCTCATCGTGGCGCCGGCCTGGCTTGAGAACCTGCCAGCGCAGGCCCAGCTGTTTATTCTGGCTCGGCCGCCCGGGGGGCGCATGCCCCTCGCCGTGGAGCGCCACAATCCCGCCACCCAGCTGTCCGTGCGCCTCGGTCCCGAGGACGCCATGAGCCCGGCCATGAGCATCGTCGGCCAGGAGGCCGTGGAAGTGGTGGCGCGCCTATCCATGGATGGGTCCCCCGCGGGCGGGGACGGCATGAAGGAGGTGGTGCTCGAAGCCGTGCCCACCACCGGCGCTCGGGTGACCTTGGCCCTAGGTCCTACGGCGCCCCCGCCGAGCTTTATCCTCGAGACCGCAAGCGCTGCCGCCCCGATAGCGCCGGCTGAGGCACCTAAAGGGCGTGAAGAGGGCGCGCCCGCGGCCCTGCGCCTTGCCCTTTCCCTTGCCCCCGGGCTCAGCGCCTCCCCGGAGGCTACGGTCTTCGTCTTCGCCCGCACCCCGGGTACGCCCATGCCCCTTGCGGTGGATCGCTTCCCGGCCCGCGAATTGCCCCGGGAAGTGGTCCTTGATGAGGGTTCGGCCATGATCCCGGGCCAGGGCCTGCGCTCCGTGCCCGCCCTTGAGGTGGTGGCGCGGGTGACGGCCAGCGGCGGCGTGCGCGCAGCCCCGGGCGACCTTGAGGGGCGTCTAGGTCCCCTCCTCACGGAAGATGGGAACACCTTCTCTGGCGTGAAAACGCTGGTGATCGATCAGGTTGTGGAGTGAATCGGCCGAAACCACTAGATGCAGGGGTTAGGGCCCTTCGGCTACACTAGAAAAAAACAAGCCGGTGGCCCCCTTCTCTTATGCTCGAGGGTAACGGATAGCCGGCGTCGCGCCCCCAGGGGCTCGGGGAACCATGCGTTTAAAATCCATAAAACTGGCGGGCTTTAAATCCTTCGTGGATCCCACCACGGTGCACCTACCGGTCAACCTCACGGCCATTGTGGGGCCCAACGGGTGCGGTAAATCCAACGTGATTGACGCGGTACGCTGGGTGATGGGGGAGAGCAGCGCCAAGCAGCTCCGGGGTGAGTCCATCACGGACGTCATCTTTAACGGCTCCAATTCCCGCAAACCCACCGCCCAGGCCAGCATTGAGCTGATTTTTGACAACACCGATCAGCGGATCGCAGGCCAGTACGCGGCGTTCGCCGAAATCGCCATTCGCCGCCAGGTCACCCGGGACGGGCAGTCCATCTACTTTTTGAACGACAGCCGCTGTCGCCGCCGGGACATCCAGGACGTGTTCCTGGGTACGGGGCTGGGGCCCCGGAGTTACTCCATCATCGAGCAGGGCATGATCTCCAATCTCATCGAGGCCAAGCCCGAAGAGCTGCGTCAGCACCTTGAGGAAGCGGCGGGTATCTCTCGCTACAAGGAACGGCGCCGGGAAACGGAAAACCGCATCAAGCACACGAAGGAAAACCTCGATCGTCTGAACGACCTTCGGGAAGAACTCGATCGGCAGCTGGGACGGCTCCAGCGCCAGGCCCGGGCCGCGGAAACCTTCAAAACCCTAAAGGCGGAAGCGCGGCAGCTTGAAGCGGAGCTTTTGGCCCTGCGCTGGCAAGGCCTGTCGAAGGAGCTGGAGACGGCGGACGCCGCCGTGAAGCGCGCGGAGCTGAACCGAGAGGAAGCGGTGACGGCCCGGGGGGCGACCCTGCGGCAGCTCGAGCAGGCCCGGGTGGGCCGGGAGGCCCTGGCTCAGGACGTTGACGGTATTCAGCAGCGTTTCTATAGCCTGGGGGCGGAAATCGCTCGTCTCGAGGAGTCGCTGCGCGCGAAGGAGCAGCGGGGGCGGCAGCTTGCCGGAGACCGAGCGAGTGCCCAGGCCCGGAGAGAAGAAACGGCCCGGAATCTCGAGGCCGATAGCCGACGGATTGAGGAGCTGGAAACGGCCCTCGCCGAGCTTGGCCCGGCGCAGGTGCGCGCTCAGGAAGCGCAGCGCGCTGCCGATGGGCGTCTCGCTGAGGCGGAGGCCGCCCTCAGCACCTGGGAGCAGGGCTGGGAGCGCTTTAACCTCGACGCTGCTGAGCCGACCCGCCGGGCGGAGGTGGAGGCGGCTCGGGCGACCCAGCTGGAGCGCACCTTGGCCCGGCTCCAGGAACGCCTCGATAAGCTCGAGGTGGCACCGGCGGTGGAAGGCAGTAGCGAAGATCTTGCGCGCTTAGACAGCACCCTCGCCGAGCTGAAGGCTCAGCTGGAGGCGGAGGAGGGGCGACGCCAGGCCATCGGGGAGCGCATCGCTGCGGAGCGCAGCGCCCTGCAGGAAGCGGAGCGGGCCCTGGCAGAGCTGCGCAGCGATGGGCAGCAGCTGGCGGGACGCCGCGCCTCCCTGGAAGCGCTGCAGGAATCGGCCCTGGGCCGCACGGACGAAGCCGCGGCCAGCTGGCTGTCGGAGCGCGGCTTAAGCCGCCGTCCCCGCCTCGGCGAGCGCCTCACCGTGCAGGCGGGGTGGGAAACGGCGGTGGAGCAGGTGCTCGGAAGTGCCCTCCAGGCGGTGGTGGTGGAACACCTCGATGGCCCCGGCGAGGCGGCCATGGCCTTGGATAATGCCGAACTGACGCTCTTTGAGAGCCTGGGCGGCAGCGCGGGTGCGGCGCCGGCGGAGGATGCCCTCGGGCGAGCCCCGCTCACACGCTACTTGACCGGTGATGATGACCTTTCGGCCCTGCTTGAGGGGGTGTGGGCCGTGGAGACCCTGCAGGAAGGGCTCGCCCTGCGTAGCCGCCTGAAGCCCGAGGAGCGGATCGTCACCCGCGACGGGGTCATGATCGGCGCCAGCTGGCTTCGCGTCGCCCGGGGCGATCACGCCGAAGCGGGGGTGCTGCGCCGGGGCCAAGCGTTAGAGACGCTTGGGAAAGAGTTAGCGGAAAACAGCGCAGCTCAGGAAGTCGGCGAAGACCGAGTCGGAGCCCATCGGGCCCAGCTCGCAGCCCTTGAGGCTGAGCGCGCAGGCATTCAGGACAGCCTTGATGAGCGTGCCCGCCTTCAGGGGGTGAAGCTCTCCGAGCGCAGTGCCCTGGCGGCTCGCCTCGAGGCCGCGGAAGCCCGGGCCCAACGCCTGAAGGAAGAACGCGTCGAGCTTGAAAATCAGCAGCGCCAGGAGCGGGAGGGGCTGGCCGCGGCGCAGGCGGCGCGGCAAGCGGCGGAAAGCGAGAAGGCCCGCTTTGACAGCGAGCGTGGCGGTCGCTTGGCCCAGCGCGATGCGCTTCGGGGCCAGGTGCAAAGTGTCCGGGGAGAAGCGCAGCGTCTCCGGGAGGCGGCCTATGAGGCCAGTCTCAAGGCGCAGAACTTGACCACCCAGCTCGAGGCCACGCGCAAGGCGCAGGCCCGGCTGACGGAACAGCTCACGACCCTGACGGGTCAGCTCTCGGGCCTCGAGTCCGAGCTCACCGAATCTCAGGCGCCCCTCGCGGGGATGAAAGCCACCCTCGAGGCGCAGCTCTCCCAGCGTGCTGAAGTGGAGAAGCAGCTGGAGGGCGCTCGGGGCAAGCTTTCCGAGCTCGACGCTGAGCTGCGAACCCTCGAGCAGGCCCGGAGCGAGGCCGACGATCGGGTGCAGACCCTCGGTGAGGCCCTAGAAAGTGCACGCATGGCGCACCAGGCCCTGGTGCTGAAGCGCGGAGCGGTGGAGGAGCAGCTTGAGCCCTTCGAGCAGCGCCCTGAAGCGCTGCTGGAGGCTCTAGCACCGGAGGCAGAAGCCAGCGCCTGGGCCGAGCGCCTCGAGGCCCTCAATCGCCGCATCGATCGCCTCGGCCCCATCAACCTGGCTGCCATCGAGGAGTTCGAGCAAGAGCAGGAGCGCAAGCAGTACCTCGATGCGCAGAACGCCGATCTCGAAGAAGCGCTGGCGACCTTGGAAGAGGCGATCCGAAAGATCGACCGGGAAACCCGCGCCCGCTTTAAGGAAACCTTCGACCAGGTGAATAGTGGACTTCAAAGCCTCTTCCCGAAGGTCTTTGGGGGCGGGCACGCCTACCTTGAACTGACGGGCGATGATCTCCTCGATACGGGGGTGGCCATCATGGCTCGGCCCCCGGGGAAGAAAAATGCTTCCATCCATTTGCTTTCCGGGGGGGAGAAGGCGCTCACCGCCATCGCGCTGGTGTTCTCTATTTTCCGCCTGAATCCTGCGCCCTTCTGCATGCTTGATGAGGTGGATGCGCCGCTGGATGATGCGAACGTGGGTCGGTTCTGTCGCCTGGTGACGGAGATG
>Ga0181573_10002776_pt1 | contig 16004 bp, 10 predicted proteins | sample 101ome_25_FD_148643 | JGI IMG/M metagenome (GOLD analysis project Ga0181573, IMG submission 148643) | Coastal salt marsh microbial communities from the Groves Creek Marsh, Skidaway Island, Georgia - 101409BT metaG (spades assembly) | ecosystem: Environmental > Aquatic > Marine > Intertidal zone... | reverse complement strand
CCGTTGGCGGCCGGGGAGGCGGGGGGGGGGGGGGACGAGGACCCGGAGGCGCCGTCGGCGAAGGGGAGGTCGAGAGGGCCACCGCAGTACCACTTTCCGGTGGCGCCCGGACGGCAGACGCGACCGGAGGCGTTGACGCGGGCGCTGCGGAGGAGGCGGCAAAGGGAGGGTTGGAGGAGGTCGGGTCCGAGGGCGAGGCAGCGGCGCCCGCAGCGCCACTGCCGCACAACTGCCCGGTCGGCGGCATCCGGCGCTGGGTCCTGCTCGGCTCGCCTGATGGGGTTGTCGGGCTCGCACCTTAAGGGCGGAGCGATGAGACCCATGGCGCGCGGTAGGTCCTAGACTCCGCCGAGAGCCCGCAGGAGGAGGGCGGCCCGGGCCCGGCCGACGGCTTGGAGGACGAAGGGGACGACAATGGGGGCGTCTCGGGTGAGCAGGTGTTAGACGATTTCGTTGGTGTCGACCTCCCGCGCCCGCGGATGGTTTGAGCCGGGGCTGACTGGAGGGGTGGGGGGCGTCCACCTGTGCCCCGTCACGCCCTTGCCCTCCTCCCCGTCGTCCTCGCTCGCCGCGCTCCGCCCTACTTCCTGTCCCCCCCTCCCCCCCGCCCCCCCACCATTCTGCTACGATGCGGGCACTGACGACGACGGCTCGCCTTGCTTCCTCCGGGGCGAACCGGGGCGGCGTGGCGGGCGCCGCCCCCCCCCGCTACGGCCACGTCGCGAATCCCCTGGGCCTCGCCTCGGTCCGCGCCTCCTCAAGCCCCCTTCCGCGCAGGGCGGCTGCGCTTGACCTGCGGGCCGTCGAGGCCACCGTCGAGAGCGTGGTCGACGTCGAGTACGCCCCGGCTCCGGCCCCGACCCCGGCGGCGGCGGTCGTTGCCAGCGTCCCGTCGGGTCGGGCGGGCGTCAATGGCCTCGCTTTGGCGGCCCTGGCCGCTTTCGCCGCGCTTTCGCTGCCCGAGGCCGCCCACGCCTCCGCTGCGAGCACGGACGCGCTCGCCGCCTTCGATATCCCGGGTCTTGTCGGAGACGACCCCGTGCGCGAGGCAAGAGCCGGCCCGACGGCCGGGGACGTGGACGACCCCTTGCCCGCCGGCGCCCCCCCCCCCCCCCCCCGCGTTTCGCCTGGCTCTCCGAGCCACTCCACGGGGCGCGATCCATCACGACTCTCATCTTCGATCTCTTCGTCCACTGCTTCGCTCCCGCGAACGTCTCGTCGTCCGGCGCGACCCCTCCCCTCACTCCCATCTCACAGCCCTGAACACTCCCTTCCCCCCCCCGCCCCCCCAGGGCTTCGTGTCGGGCCTCCTCCTGATCCTGTTCGCCGAGCTTGGCGACAAAACATTCTTCCTCGCCCTCCTTCTCGCTCTGCGCAACCCCAAGGGCGCCGTCTTTGCCGGCACGTTCGGTGCCCTGGCCGTCATGACAGGGATATCCGTTGGCTTCGGCGTCGCCCTCCACGGGGCCGACGAGGCCGTAGTGGCGGCCGGATTTGGGGCTCCGGGGGGGGTTCCCTGGGATGACGTGGTCAGCATCGTGCTGCTCACGGTCTTCGGGTTGCAGCAGCTCGCCTCAGCGGAGGGGTTCACCGACCAGGCGGGCGGGGGCCCTCCCTTCCTTCCCGCCTCTATTTATCCGTCTATATATATATATATATATATATATATATCTCTCTCTCTCTCTCTCTCTCTCTCTCTTTTTCTCTTTCTCTATCTCTCTGTCTATATATATATATATATATATATATATCTCTCTCTCTCTCTCTCTCTCTCTCTCTCTTTCTCTTTCTCTAGTCCTGACCCTACTCTCACCACACTCGCCCGCAGGCGAACGAGGAGTACGAAGAAGCCGAGGAGATCGCGGACTCAAACGAGGACCTGGCGTCCGGAACTGCCGCCCTGGTCGCCTCCACGTTCGCCCTCGTCTTCGCTGCCGAGTGGGGCGACAAGTCCTTCCTTGCCACGATCGCGCTGGCGGCGTCGTCCAGTCCCCTTGGGGTGGGACTGGGGGCCGTGGCGGGGCACGGAGCGGCGACCGCTCTTGCCGTGGCGGGCGGTGGGGCGCTCAAAGAGGTTGTGTCGGCGCGCAGCGTGGCCTATGCTGGCGGTGGACTGTTCTTGGTGTTCGCAGCGGCGACGGCGGTGGACTTGGTGCGGGAGATGGGCCTGGCTTAGCGAGAGGAGGAGGTACGTAGCGTCGACTGACGTGGGTCGCAGACAAGGCGCGGCGTCGCGACTCGGTCGCCCTTCCCTTGTCCACTCCTCTCGATGAAACAGGGTTGGACTCGCGCTCCGACCCGACCTACGCAGGACGACGTCCCCGCGGAGGGGGGGGCGTTGCTGGCATCAGCAGCACACCGTGTCGGGCCCGCCGCTTCCGACCGTCTTCGCGGGCGCTCCTCGGCACGCGGCGTCATCGGCTGGGGCTGCGCTTGACCGAGCGGACCAGCCTCCCGGCCGGCCCGGCCCGCGGGACGACTTCCCCGCGTTCCCCCACGATGCCTACCCGATCCAGCTCGATTTCATGCGGGCTCTCTGGCGCACCCTGGGCGAGCGCGAGCCGCGGCGGGCGGGACGCTGGGCGCGACATGCGGCCGGATCCTTCCGACTCTTCTCGGGCGTCACTTCGCATGAAATTTCAATATTATACGTCAAATTTCTTTTTACCTTCGACAAAGCACCATCGAGGGTCGTACAACCTCGTCCTCTGATCGATTTCTCCCCGAGGCCCCACCGCCCTGACAACGAGCGACCAGCGTCAACCCCCCCCCCTCCGCCCACAGAGAACGGCGAGGTCGGGTTCTTCGAGTCTCCCACCGGGACTGGCAAGACCCTGAGCCTGCTGTGCGGCGCGCTCCACTGGCTCGACGACCACCGCGCCGCCGCCGCCCGGGCCCCTGACACTGCCGCTTCCGCGTCGGCCGCTGACCGTGGCACGCCCGCCCCCGGCGCTCCCCCCTCGTGGATGGCCGCGCAGGCCGTAGAGGCCGAGCGGGACTCGGCGGCGCGAGAAGCGCGCCGCGTCGCCGCGCGTCGTGCCGACGCCCGGGAAGCGTTGGCGAGAGCCCTGGACAAGGCGCGTCGGGCGACGCGCGGCGGCGCCGTCGCGGCGAGCGCGGGCGGCGTTGGCCTTGGTTTGGGGCGCGGGGGGCCGGACGCCGGGACGACGCAGCCGCAGTCGCGCCCCTCGCGGCAGGGGGCTAGCGCCGACGACGACGACGACGACCCCGGCCGTCTCGACCCCGCTCTCGTCCTCGGCCCCGAGGCGGGGGGGGGGGACGGGGGCGTGCCCGGCGCCGCTCCCTCCGCCGCCGCCGTCGCCCCCACGGACGACGACGTCCCCACTCCCGCCCGCGTGTGGCCGGACTCGGACGACGACGCCACGCCGATTCCGACGCCCGGATCGGACGTCCCCCCGAAGCGCCGGCGCCGCCGGCCCCCGTCTCCGTCCGGCGCCCGTGGCGGGGCGGGTTCAGGGGCCACCCCCCGCGCCGCCAAGAGAGCCCGTGCCCTCCGGGAGGCCGCCGCCCTCCGTGCCGACGCCGACGTCGACGCCCTCGGGGACCCTCTCCCGGACCTCGCGACGACGTCTCGGGTCGTCTTCGCCTCGCGGACCCACTCCCAGGCGAGCGGTCTGTCCCCCCTCTCCCTATCCTGCCCCTCTCCCTCCTCCGCCTCGCCCCCCCTTCACGCCCCTCCCCCCGGCCGCCCGCTGCCCCATTTCTCCTCCACCCGTCCCCGCCCACCCCCTCCTCCCCCCGCCCTACCCCCCCGCCCAGTTGGCACAATTGGTGGGGGAGCTCCGTCGGGCGCGGAGCGAGGGCTGGCGGGCGGCGGAAGGGGAGGGATGGGAGGCGGGCAGGGCGGCTGGGGCCGGGTCCGGGGCCGGGGCCGGGGGCGCGGCCGCCCCACCCCGCCCCCCTCCCTGGTCTGTGGTGGCGCTGGGGTCCCGCGAGCAGCTGTGCTGTTCGGCTGAGCACCGGCGCATCGCCGGAGAGGAGCAGGGGGGGGGACAGGGGGGCGGTCGCCCCCTCTCCTCCGGCCTGGCGAGTCCCAACCCCGCTGGCCCGGTGGTGTCCTCCTCGGCCACGCTCCCCCCCCGCCGCCGCGGCCCTGACGCTGGCCGGCTCGACGACGCGTGCCGCGACGCCGCCGACCCCAAGGCCCGCTCTAAGGGGGTCCCCGCGTGCCCCTTTCGCCGCGACACCCTCGACCCGCGACGCAAGTCCCACCGAGACGGCCTCCTTGCCACCCCGATGTCCGCCGACGAGGCGCGACGGGCGGGTGAGGCCGTCGGCGTCTGCCCGTACTACGCGGCGCGCGATGCCGCGGTCCACGCCGATGTCGTCCTCGCTCCCTACCACTACGTTCTCGGCGGGGGGGGAGGGGTGGAGGGGGGAGCGGGAGCGGGGGCGGGGGTAGGGTCCCCGGGGCTCGACCTTGGGGGCGCCGTGGTGGTGTTGGACGAGGCGCACAACGTGGCCGACTGCGAGCGATGGGGGGTGGGGAGGAGGAGGGGGTTTCCGTCTCTCCGTCTCCTTCTCTCTCCCGTTGTCTCTTCCCACCCCCCTATCTCTCCCCGTCTGTCATCTATCCATCACACACGCACACGCACACGCACGCACACTTGCACACACACTCGCACACACACACACACACACACACACACACACACACACTCTTTCTCTCTCGATTTTTCCTCCCCCTCCCCGCTCCCCTGCGCAGTCGTCCGCGACGCAGGCCGGGGTGAAGTCACCCGCGCCGAGGCCCGCCGTGCGGCGGCTGCCCTCGGGGGATACGCAGATCTCTACGGGCCCCGTCTCGCGCCGGATGACCGGGCGGGAATCGAGGAATTGAAGACCCTCGCGGCGCGGATTGGGGCTTGCCCGACGCCCGGGGGGGGGTCGGACGGCAAGGCAGCGGGTGGCGGGGGCCCCGGGGGCCCCGGAGGGGGCGGCCCTGCCCCCCCCATGCTTGGCGGCCCCATCGGTCTCTCCACCCAGCGCTTCTTCTTCGACGTTCTTAGCCTCGTCGGAAGCGACGCGCGGCGACTGGCGGCCTTCTCCCGCCGGCCCGACGTCCTCCCGCGCGTCGCGTCGGCCGCTGGCCGCGCGGCGCGGGCCCGGTGCCTGGACGAGGCGGGCGCCGCGGCACTGTCTGACGCTGACCACGCGGAGAGGGCGGCCGTGCGGGAGGAGGCGCGCAGAGAGGGAGAGGCCGAGACCAGACGGGCCCTCACAGCGCTGCGAAAGGTTGCGCGGTTCGTGGCCGCTCTGGGGGATGATGGAGCGCGGGTGCTTGTCGGGGCCAGCTCTGGTGTCGGGGCGGCGGCAGCGGCGGCGGCGGGCGGCGGCGGCGGCGGCGGGCCCGGTGGGCCCGGCGTTGTCGACCCCCTCGACCCTCCTCTCAAGGTTGTGCTTCTCGATCCGGCCCCCCGGTTCCGGACCCTCTGCCGCGTCGCCCGCGCGGTGGTGCTGGCGAGCGGCACCCTCGGGTCGGGGCTTCCAGCCGAGCTTCTCGCCCCGCCTCCGCCCGCGGTCGCCTCGGCCTCAGCCTCGGCGGTCTACCCCCCCCCCGTTCCGGCCCCTCCTCCTGCCGTCGCCCCCTTGGCGGACTTATCGGCCCCCCTACCGCCCGAGCTTCGTGTCCGCCGCTTCAGCTGCGGTCACGTCGTCCCACGGACCTCCCTCCTTGGCCTGTGCCTTGGGCACGGCCCCGGCGGCCGCCCCCTCAACCTCTCGGCCCGGGGCCGCGTCGACGCCGATGCGGCAGGCTCGGGCGCCGGGTGGGCCACCGAGGCCGCCGCGTTGCTATCAGGCGTGGCGCGTTTGGTGCCGGGGGGTACGGTGGGCTTTTTGCCCTCGCACTCGACTCTGGCGGCCGTCCGGGCAGCGCTCCTCGCGTCTGGGACGGCCCGCGACGTCTCGTCCTTGGTCGCTCCCGCTCCCTCCGGTGCCCCCCCCAACACCCCCCAGACTGGCCTCCCCCTCGTCGCCGAGGAACGGGGCGCCGACCTCGACGCCCTGCTCGCGCGATGGGACGCCGTGTCGTCGGCAGCGGCGGTGGCCAGGGTGGTGGGTTCGACCGTGCCGACGCCAAGCCCAACGTCGACGCCGAGCCTGGCGCCCCCCTGCCGTGGCGCCCTGCTGCTATCCGTCGTCGGCGGGCGCCTCAGCGAAGGAATAAACTTCTCGGACGGTCGCGGTCGATGCGTCGTGCTGCTCGGCGTCCCCTACGATTCCCCGGCCGACCCGGAGAGCGCCGCCCAGCGGGCCTGGCGGGATGGCCGCCTCGTGGCCTCCGTGGCGGGGGGCGGCGGGCGCAGCTGCGTCCCGCCGCCCGCCCCGGAGCCCTCCACCCCATCCGAAGGCGGCCTTCCTCTTCTCCGTCCCGCCAGCCGTCACGTCGATGCCCCCGCCGCGCTCGACCTTCTCCGACGAGGCCTACCCACAACGGCGACAGACTTACCCAACCCGTCGAGGGGCGGCGGCGGAGGCGCCGTCACGGCCCCCCCGTGTCCCACCCTCGCCCCGCCCTCGGGCCGCGAGTGGAGTGAGGCGCGCATGGCGCAGCGGGTCAACCAGTGCGTGGGGAGAGCGCTGCGTCACCGGGGAGACTCGCGGCGGTGATCCTGGCCGATCGGCGGTGGGCGGACCGGGGCGAGGCGGGGCGGCGGCTGCGGGCGCGGCTCTCGGGGTGGATGCAGCCATCATTCGAGGCGCTCCCCCCGCCGGGGGGGGGGGGTGCGCCTGGTGGGCTTGTGGCTCCGGCTCCGGCGGGATTCGGGGGGGCACTGCGGAAGCTAAGGGCGTTTTTTGCCGAGAGAGAGGCAAACAGCCGGCACTTGTAGAACTTCTACATTCTCAGCCCTGAAAATTCCTCGATGGTGCGCTTCTCCCGCGGGTCGATAATGATGGCCAGCTCCGCGTCCTCCCGCGCCCCGGCCTCGTTCCCCATCTCCCGGCGGCACTTGGCGCGGCCCATCAGCGCCTTGATATTCTCGGGATCCAGCTCGAGCGCCGCCTCGCAGTCGTCAAGGGCGTCGGCCCACAGCTCGAGGTGGATCCTAACTAGCGCCCGGTCGGCCAGTGTCTCCCGCCTGAGCTTGCCGGTGCGACCCTTGACCGCCGGGGCCGTGTTGGCCTCGATGCTCTCGGTGTAAGCGGCCTCGGCCTCGGCCCAGCGCTCCTTCATGGCGTGGCCGCTGCCGCGAGTCTTGGCCTGCTGAGCGGGTGTGCCGCTCGCGAGGAGGGCGAGGATCTCGGCGCGGCAGGCGCGACGGAGGGCGCAGAGATGATCGCCAGTTTCACTGCAGGCGTCGTCCGCGGCGGTCTCACCGGAAAGGTCGAGCGTCGTCGGGTCGGCCCCTGCGTCGAGCAGGAGGGTGACGATCAGGGCGCCGGCGCCGGCCCAGCACGCCTGGTGGAGAGCGGAAAATCCCACTGCCGAGCGCCCAGCATCGACGTCGGCGCCGCACGCGAGGAGCTCCAGCGCGCAGTCCAGGCGGTAATTGATTGCAGCCAGCACGAGCGGCGTCGCCCCGTTCGCCATGGTCCGGTTGACCATGTCGCGGCACCCCGCCTCATGCACGAGGTAGTGGATCGTGTCAGGGTCGCCCATACTCGCCCGATGTACAGCCGTTGCGCCAGCGTCGGTGACCCGCCGCGGGTCGGCGCCCTGCTGGACGAGGTAGCGGCACATGGCTGTACGGCCCCAGTGGGCAGCCATGAGCAGGGGCGACAAGCAAGTGCTGCCGTCGAGTGGATCCGTGGCGACCTGAAGCTGTTCGACGATGAAGCGGGCGCTCAGGTCGGCGCCCGTGATGGCGGCGCCAAAGAGCCCGCTGTCCTCCCCCGTGTTTGTCATGCTCCGCCGCAGCTCGGAGTCGCCGCGGCTAAGCCGGAACTGAAGGATCTTCGCATCGTTTAAAGCGATGGTGTAGAAGACGGCAGGCCAGTCGTGTCTCTGGGCCTCCACTCGCCACCCGCCCAGGACCTTGCTCCTAAGCTGACTCGCCTCGGGCGTCCACATGCTATCGGTGAGCATCACCCGCTCCTCTTCGGCGCACATCCGCAGCCCCTCGCGCGAAGCGAAGTCCTTGATGTTGTTCCGGCACTCCAGGCTGACGGCTGCCACCGCTGTCGCTGTGGCAAGGTCCGCGCGCCGATGGATCTCCCTGCAGTCGGCAGTAGGGGGTACCGGAGGTCGGATTGCTGCCAGGCATCGCTCGGCAACCAATTCCCTGGCCTAGCCGCCTTTCCCACGCCCCTCGCCAGATCATGTCGAGAGCCATCTTGTCCAGCGTGGCGTCAGGGTGAGGCACCCGGCTCCGGTCCTCCCACTTCAAAGGCGACGTGAGTGAGACGGGCCAGCGGAAGGGGGGCAGGACGAGGGGTCGACGCGAGGCCACGATGATGGGGCTGGGAACGGCGGCGCTCTCCGCCTCGGCCGGCGCCATGTGCGCTGTGGGGCCGTGAGGTGCGTCCTCGGTGGCGGGATCGTCAGGCTGCAGTGGGGGCGCAGGAAGAGTCGAGGGGTTAGTATGCACTCTTACACGTCACTTTCGTCGAGTCGATACGTCCTCGAAGGATAGGACGCAGAGCGAGGAGGCGACGATGCGCAAATCGACGTCGGCATACGATTCGGGGTCCCTCGCGGCTAAGAGGTACAGTTTCGCGAATACGAGGAAGGTTGGGGGTAAAATTCGGCGCGAGAATCATGCGCTCACGCGCAGAGCGTCGAAGATTCGCCACCGATGTTTGCTCCCGTCCAACCTGCCCTACATAACCAGTCGCCACCCAGCGCTCGCCGGCTGAGGGGACGAGGAGACAGCCAAGGAAAGTGGCGGCGACGATGACTGGCGTTCCGAAGGCGACGTCAAGACAGGGCGGAATAGGGCGCGGAATATGGGAGAGCAGGCAAGAATCGACCCATCTTGACCTCACCCCCGCCCTCCGCTCTGCCTCCGCGCCCACTCCTTGTCCTCGGCGTCCCCCGGCCCCCCCCGCGACAGATCCACCCCCCCCGCTCCCGGCCCCGCGAAGGCCCCTCCGCCGGCCATCCCCGGCGCCCCCGGTCCCCCCGACCCCGGCGCCGGCCGCGGCTCCCCCGCCCCCCCATGGGCAAAGTCCGTCGGCCCCGTCGTCCAGTCCGCCTCGGCCTCCTCCCGCGTCCCCCTTAGCCAGGGCCCCACGTAGGCCTGCTGAGGCCGCGCGATTCTACTGGACGGGTCCGTCCGCTCCTCCAGCCAGTGGCACGTCCACCCCACCAGCCGCGGCAGCGCGAACAGGACCGTGAAGAAGCGCGGCGCGAAGCCGAGGCCGCGGTAGACTAGGCCGCTGTAAAAATCCACGTTGGGGTAAAGTCCCCGTCTCACGAAGTAGGGGTCCCGCAAGGCGACGCGCTCGAGGCGTCTGGCGACGTCGGCCAGCGGATCGGGTCCGGCCAGCAGCGCCACGCGGTCGGCGACCCGCTTGATGACCTTGGCGCGGGGGTCGTAAGACTTGTAGACGCGGTGGCCGAATCCCGACAGGCGCGTCTTTCCGCTCTTGGCGCGGGCGACGAGGTCGGCGACGGCGTCGTCGGCGGCTTTGTCGGTCGAGAGGGAGGAGTCGGCGGCGCGGCGGCGGGCGGCGTCGGCCTCGAGGGCGAGGAGTTGGACGAGGACGGCCTCGTTGGCGCCGCCGTGGAGGGGCCCCGCGAGCGCGGCGGCGGCGGCGGCCATCGATGTCCAGAGGCACGCTCCGCTCGATCCGATGTGGCGGGCGGCGCTGGTGGAGCAGTTGAGCTCGTGCTCGGCTGCGGGGAGGAAAGGAAGCGGGGAGAGGAAGCGGGGAGGGTGGGATCGGAGGGGACGGCAGCGGGAAGGGACCGGCTGGGACGTCCCCCAACTGGGCGCGCGCGCGCGAGAGACGCCGCCGCCGCGTCCGCCGCCACCATTGTGGACGGTGCCGATCGACCTACCATGCAGGGAGAACATGATATCAAGAGCGTCGACGTGGGCCGGATGAGGAGCATAACTCGGGTCCCCTCCGCCGTCGATGAGCTGGAGGAAGCGCCGGGCGGTCGAGTAGGGCTGCGCCGCGAGTGGGGGGTGAGACCCAGACCCGGCGAAACGGTCGGCCCCCGCGGTCCCCGTCCCCCCGCGATAGTCGTCCGCGCCCCCTGCACCCTCTCCGCCCCCGAGGCCGAAGTCGAAGGGGTCTCCGCCGCCCCCGCCGCCCCCCTGCGCCGCCCCCCCGAGCCCCGCCCGCGCAGCGACAAAGCCGCGGCGGACGCTCCCGCGGTCGGGCGGAGTGCTGTTAAGTCGCTGGAGCCCGCCGCCCGGAGTGGCGCCCGGGTCGGCTGCGGTCGAGAAGCGGTAACACAGGGCAGCGAGGGCTGGCGCCGCCCCCAAGACCCCCAAGGCCGCCTCGAGCCGCGCGGCCGGCGCGTCGAGGCACTTGCCGCCAGCTACGGCGGGGTTCCCCTCGGGATGGTCCGCTGATCCCGCGGCGAGGCAGGATATCAGCGCCGACATCGGATGGCACGCGCCTGCCGGTAGTGCCCTCGCGACGGCCGCGCTCGCCCGGGGCGGGGCCGACCGGCGGGCCAGGGCCTCACAGAACCGGCTCAGCTCTCCCGAGCACGGCACCCCGGACATCGCGCCGGGATCCCGCCGCGGCAACCGACCCTGCAACAGCAGAAACGCCGTCTCCTCGAAGGAGGCTCCCAGCCGGGGCGTCTCCCTGCCGCCCGCCCCGTGGCGGCTCCCCCGCGGCGGCTGCGCCCCTGCCCCTAGGTCCAGCGCCCCGGGCCGCTCGACGAGGACCTCGATGGGCACGCCGCGGTACCGCAACACGCCGCGGGCGCCATCGATGTAGGATATGGCGGAGCGGCACGGCACTGTGTTGACATAGCCGGGATCCCACACTCTCAGCGGAGCGCCGTCCGATTTGGTCAAAGGAGCGTCGGGGGGCGCGCCCTTCAAGGTGGCGAGGGCAGAGGCGGGGACGGTACCAGCTGGGCTGCTGGGCGAGGGGCCGACAGGGAGGGTCAGAGCCCCGCCGTTTCCCACGCCACGTTGGTCGGCGACGGAGAGGTCGCCGGGGCCGCCGTTGGGGGGGGGGCGGGCGCCGCGGGGCAGGCCGGGGTACGGGTCAGGCGGGGCGTCGGTGTCGATTGCGGATACCGAAGGCTATGAGAAGGTGGTTGAGGGGGGAAGGGAGGTCGAGCTCGGTCGCGGGGCGTCCCCTCTCGCCCTCGGCAACGGACTGTGCCACGTCGTAGCTAGTGCCTCGCGCGGCGCCCTCGCCTGCGATCCGAGATGCCCGGCCAGCACGTCCAGGCGCCGGTGAGCATCCGCACTCATCGGATCGTCCCTATTCACGGAGAGGCAGGCTCCCGTGGTCGAGCTGTCCGCTGCCAAGCGCAGCGACGCGTCCCGGCTGTCCAGGGAAGAGAGAGCCGCGGAAAGGACGGCGATCGAGGGAGGACACGCCTGCCAGAGTGGCGAGAGAAGGATGATTAGAATCAACTCTGCGCGGCAGTCCTTCTTTGGCCGCTGCGTCACCCTCGCGTGCTCGCTCCGTCGGCCGAGGTCCTTGCCACGCTCCTGCCGGTAAACGTTTTCAGGGTCACCACCCCCTTCCCGACCGCCGACCCAGTTCCGCCCGCAGCCCCGTGCAGGGGACGCGTGGGCCGCCAACGCCATGGCGGCAGGGGCCTCCCGACGCCCACCCGACCCGGCCGTCGTTGTCAAGGTCGAGGGCAGTGGCGCGGGCACATCGGGACCGGCGACGGCTCCAGGACGGGACGATCCCCGCAATCTGTTCGCGGACGCGAACGGTATCGGAAGCCCTAGCGCTAGCGGCCTCAGTGGTGGAGACTTCGACTCCGCGACGCTTGGTGAGAGGGCGGGAAAGAGGGCAGAGCCCCGCCGCCGGCCGCAACCGCGGCGGCGGTGCCCACGCCGAGCTCCCCCCTCGACCTTTTCTGTCGCCGTCCCGCCCTTCGACGACCGCAGATGGAAACGAGGCCGCCCACCTGCTCGATGAGTTCGTCGCCCGGGCCGCCGCCGACAAGGCCCGCGCAGCGCAACTCCCCCCCGGCTCAGCTCCCGCCGACGCCCTCGCGGCTGCCTATGGCCAGCTCGTTGACCGGTTCGAAGGGCTCGTAACCCGCCTCGGCGGCGTCCCCGCCGGGGCCGCCGCCGACGCCAATGTCGCTACCGCACCGTGGGCGCCGGGGGCGGACGCGGCTCTCCTCTCCGACCTGCTGCAAAGCCTCGCCAGGTGCGCGGCGGGCCTCAATCCCCTCGCGCACGCTGCTCTGCTGGACAGGGCGCTGGCGCTGCGCCCCTGGGGTCTGCCGCCCTCTCTCCGCGGACCGCTGCTATCGTTCGCGGCACACCTGGCGGTGGGCTCCCCTGAGGCGGCTCCGGGGTGCCTGAGCCGCCTGGCTGAGTGGGCGGCGCCGGCCGTCGCGAGGGCGGACGGCGACGGGGCTGGCGGCGACGACGCTCACGGCGCCGCCGCCGTGGCAGCTGCTGCCGCCGCCCTTCTCCCTGCCCTGTGCGGTCCCGAGGGTCCGTGGAACCCCCCTCCCGCAGCCGTCGACGCGCATCGTGCCGTCCTCTCCTGCCTCGCCCACGTCGTCACCCGACGCCCGGACGTGGCGCCCCTCGCCGCGCGCCGCGTGGCCGACCGTCGCCCGCCCGCTGCTGCGCCGCGGTGCCGCCGGGCCCTGTGGACGCGCGCCGCCTGCGTTCTCGCCGAGAGTCTAGGAGGAAGGGACTCAGGGGCGGTCCGAACCCTCTTAGACGCCTTAGTTGCGTCAGCCGCCGAGGCTGACGCAGCTTTGGGGTGGGCGGAGCTCGCCGAGGGGGGGGTTGCGGGAGGAGGCACCGCCGGTTCGATTGCTGCTGCCGCCGCCGCCACTGCGGGGCGCACCCCAGCGCCCCTCGATCCCTTCTCGCAGGGCCTGGATGAACTTCACCTGGCGGCGGAGAGGGAGGCTGGAGGGAGGAACGCCTCTCCGACGGGACGCGACGGCGACAGCGCTGGTTCGAATGCGTCGCCGTGGGGCCGCACGTTGTCGCCGGGGCCCGCCCCTTCGCTGGCCGCCCGGCTGCGTGCCGCGCCTGTGAGCGTGCGCGAGGCGGCAGAAGCTCTCGACACATGCATGGAGATTACTCTTGGTTACGTGGGGGAGAGGGCGCGGCGAGCTCGAGCAGCCGCTGCCTCCGCGGACACCACCGCCAACGTGAACGGTGGCGTTGCTGGTGCTCCCCCTTGCGTTCCCTCGAATGCCTCCCCGGTGGACCATCGTCTCTTCTCCGATCTCATGGCGTCGTTCGAGCGACGGGTTCTGCCTCTCGGGGCCGGCACGACGGCGACAGGCGCGGGGACAGGGGTTGATGGCTGGGGCGGTGGCGCCACCGTGGACCGCGGCGGGCCCTCAGCGGGCCTGTCGTCTACTTCGGCCTCTGTTGCTGCCCCCGTTGCCACGGGCCCTCAGTTTGCGCAATGGATTCTATTTCACGCCCTCGCTGAAGGCCCTCCCACGTGGACGGGTCGGGCCCTCGCTCGGTGGCGGCGGGGCTGGGGGGGGGGTGGTCGGCGGAGGCGAATGGCGATTCGAAGGGTGGCGCGGGCCCCGGCGACCCTGTCGCTGGTGGCGAGGCCGGCGCGTGTCGTCGCGCCTTCTGGTCCGGTTTGCTGGCGCGCGGGGCATTTGTGCCACCCGCGACGGCCGCGGCTGAAGTGGAGGCGGCTTGCGCGTGGCTGGTGACAGGCGCGGCCGCAGCGCGGGGCCGGCTCGCCAGGCCGGTGGCGGCTGGGTTGACCGGCGGCGCCGCCGCCCCCTCGTGGGCCGGCGTTGCCGCTGCCGCTGCTGCTGCCCCTTCGGCCGCTGGCGCCGTCGCTCCCCGCGGCTTCTCCGTCTCGCGCACGCCCCCCCCCGCTGCCGCTGCCCACGCTGCTGCCGCCGCGTTCGAGCGCGATGCCGCAGCCCTCGCCGCTGGCGCCGCCGCTGTCATGTACAGTCTGGCCTTTCTCCTTCCCCGGGCCCGCGCCTGGCGCAAGTCCGGGGACCCCGCAGCGATGGAAGCCTCTAGGCGCCTCCTCGCCACCACCGCAGGACCCCTACGTGCGGTTCTGGACTGCCCCTCCCTTGCCCTCCTCCGGCGCCTGTCCGAAGCGGGCCCCGCCGCTGAGGGGGGAGGCCGGGACGCCGCCCGCGAGTTCGCCCGGGCCGCGCGGAGGGCGGGGGCAATCGACCTCCGGGGGCATCCGGCTCTCTCGACGGCCCCTTTTGTCGCTCCTTCCGTCCCTCTCTCGCGGCCGTTCTTCGCATTCGATCCGTACCTGTTGGAGCGGAGTGGGCGGGTGCTCGGAGCGATTCGAAACGACCGCGGCGGCAGCGGCGGTTCGAGTCTGCCGCCACCTGCTGTCACGCGGTATGTTTGGTGGGGAGAGCACGGCCAGTGGCCTCCCCCTGGGGGGGGCGGAGTTGTCTCAGGGCCGGCGACGGCAGCGGGAGTGGCGGTGGCGGGTGCCGCGGAGGCAACGGCGCCACGGAGCAACTCGCGGCAGCGGTCGGACGACCGGGGCGCGGTGGCAGTGGCGCGGCGCGGCGGCGGCGGCGGAGCAGGGACGGGCGACGATGCCAACGGCGGCGGCTCGCCGTCGTCGTCGTCGTCGGCGGGGCCGTCGTCGCCCGAGTTGTCCGACGACTCTCGCGGCGGAGACGGCGGCGACGGCAGCTCGTCAGGAATGGAAGACGATGACGGGTCGTCCTCCTCGGGTTCGGACTCGCGTCCGTCGTCGTTGTCGCCGTCGTCGGCGACGGCCGCGTCGGCGTCTTCCTCGTCCACGTCGTCGGTGGCGTCAGGATCGTCGTCGGCAGATTCGAGGGAACCGCGGGGGGCCAGCGATTCGCACACGCTCGCGACGTCCCTCCGGGGCGCCTCTTTGGGAGGCGTCGCCGGGCCCTCGGGGGGAGCTGGGACCCTGTCCCCACCCCGGGGCAGGGGCGGGGGCGGGGCCTCGGCCGCGGCATCCGTTGGCGCCGGCACAGACGCCGGGGCCGCCGCGGGCGCCCTGACGGCGACGGGCCCGCCCTGGGCGGCCGTGGCGGCGGGGTCCGCGGTGCCCTCGGGCCTCTCTCCGCCCGCGTCCCCTTGGGGGGGCGGCGCCCACTTGGCCGGCCTGCCTCCCGCTCTGTTCGTCCCCGCCGCCTCGGCGGGGGAGACGTCCGCCGCCGTCGCTGCCACCGCCGCTGCCGCCGCCGCCGCGGCCCTGCCAGATCGGGGCCGGCCGCCCCGCCCTCCCCCCGTCGGCGGCCTCTGCGCCGCCCTCGCCGCGGCCGCCGCCTCGCCGCCCCAGCCCCAGCCCCCGGCCCCCGCCGCGGCTCCTGCCCCGATCTCCCCCCTGGGCGGCCGGGGCCGCGGCCGCGGTCCGCACCAGAAGCGCTCGGCCCGCGTCGCCTTCGGCAGCCTGTCCCGCGGCGCCGGCTTCGTGGCCCCGGCTCCGGCCGCGCCCACGGCCCAACCGCGGCCGCCGTCCCAGACGGCCGCCGCCGCCTCCGTCCCCGGCCCCGGCGCCCCGCCGCCTCCCCCCCCTCCGCACGGGAGCTGGAAGGACGCGGCTCTCTTCAACGCCCTGCCTCCGGAGTGAACGAGCGAGGGTCCCGGGAGGGAGCGCGGCCCTGTCGTAGGGGGGCGAGCGACGTCCGGTTCAACCGCGGGGGTCCTGTCGCCCGCCCTGCCCGAACCGGGGGCACCGGCCCCCGCCGCCGCCCCCCCCGCGGCGCGGCCCGGCCCCCGCCGGGCGGCGGGTCCCGGCCCCCCTCACAGCTGGACCGGGCCGTGGTGACCTGCCGATAGGAGCGAGGGTGACGGGTCGGGCGAGGGCGGGCGAGGGCGGTGGGGAGAGGCCGGGCGACGACGCCGTCGGGCCCCGACGACAACGGCGGCGACGAACGGCCCCGACGGACCGAGGGCCCCGCCCCCCGCCCCCCCCCC
>Ga0181573_10002774_pt1 | contig 16025 bp, 9 predicted proteins | sample 101ome_25_FD_148643 | JGI IMG/M metagenome (GOLD analysis project Ga0181573, IMG submission 148643) | Coastal salt marsh microbial communities from the Groves Creek Marsh, Skidaway Island, Georgia - 101409BT metaG (spades assembly) | ecosystem: Environmental > Aquatic > Marine > Intertidal zone... | reverse complement strand
CTGCGCCATCGCCACCTCGCCGGCTATCGCCACGACGAGCCGCGGGTCGCCGTCGCCGTCGACGCCGGGCAAAGCCTGTGAACAAAACACGATTTCAGACTAATTGCCCATACGAAAATAAAAAAATAAACTCACCGCGATTCTCACGCCGCCGGCCGCGTCGCCGCCGCCGGAGGAACCCGGGTGCGTCTCGGTGCACGAGTGGACGCACCCGTACTTGGAATCGAACACCGCGATGCGCGCGCCGCCGCCGCATCCGGGACCCACCTGCGCCACGGCGTAGAACCCACCCCCGAGGGACGCCATGGAGGCGGCGGGCAGAACCGCGAAATTATTATCCGCTTTAATCGCCGCGCCGCGCTTGCCGCCGGCCCTCTTGCCCGCCGCGCCCGGGGTCTCGTTCGCGCCGCCGGCCGTGACCAGCGTCCTCATCCTGCTCTCGTCGTTGTGGCTGGTGTACGCGCGCCACACGCCGTTGGACCACATGACGCACGCGTCGTCGGTACCGCCGGCGACGGCTACGGCTCTGGACGCCCCCTCCGGGACGCTCGCTTCGAATTCCCAAGCCGTCTTCACGCTCCGCCCGCCGTGTTCGCCGCCCGTCACCTCGTACAGGGTGACGGTGCGCACGTCGGCGTTCGATCGGTCCGCGGTGACGACGACGACTCCGCCGCCGCCGTTGGCCTCGCCGCAGGTCTCCGCGACTCTCTTCGCCGAAGCCGAGCCGGTTTTTTTCTTCTTCTTCTCGGCGTCAACCCCGCCGCCCTCCCCGGGGGGCGCGGAGGCGGCGAGCTTCCTGGCGTCCGCGCCGAACCAGCGCGCGCCGCCGCCCACGTCCACGACGATCACGCCGCCGTCGTCGTTTCCTTCGCCCACCGCGACGAGAGCCGCGATCCCGTCGGGCAGCCTGGTGGAGCTCGCGTCCACCGCCTGGTCGAGGGAGGCGATGGGATCGGCGTCGGTCCAGGTCACCAGCGCGGGATCCGTCTCGCCCGGCGGTAGGAGCGCGGCGAAGTATCGTCCGCAACCCCGGTCGAACACCGCCGGCGCGGCGAAGGCGTGACCCCGGCCCACCGCCCACGACCGCGTCTTCGTCTGCGCGTCGCAGTCGTACACCACCACGCCGTCGCCGTGGATGGTCGCCACCGCCGTCGTGTCCGGTCCCGCGCCGGCTCCCATGACTGGGGTGGAGGATCCGTGGCGACCGAGCACGACGCTCACGCCGCTGTCGGTCTGTTCCGCGTCGAGGATACCCATCTCGGCGCGTCGGGGGATGTTCTCCGACCCGCCCTAGTCGCGCGTGGCGAGTGTGGAATTTGTCGGCGGCGGTGAAAAGCACGCGAGTTCGTTGGGCAGTGTGGCGGGTCTCAGTCAGTTTTAGGTTACGAGCGGGGCCCACAGTCGCAAAACACCAATCAAGAGCCTAAAGAACACGCGGGTGTTGAGAGTCGAACAGGCCGCGCCCCATTCCCGAGATCGGGTCGCGGGCATCGCCACTCGCGCGGATCCAGCGGGACGCGTCACGCGGGCAGGATGAGCAAGATGAGCCTGCCTGATCTGCCCAGCATGAAGGACATGCCGTCCCTCTCGTCCATCGGCTCGTCCGCCGCGGAGGGGGCGAAGGGGGTGTACACGGCCGCGAACAACGTCAAGCTGTTTCAGAAGAATCTTCGGGATATGATTACCGGGATCCGCGCGGCGAAGGACAAGCAGAAGGATTACATGAACAAGTGCCTTCAGGACATCCGCGCTGAGGTGAGAGCGCCACCCGGCGATGACGCCAGGCCGCTTCCCCGCCCGGCTGACCCGCGATTCCCGCGCAATTTCGCTCAATTCCTTTTCTGACGATTTCACAACCTCCGCAGGTTGTGAGCTCCGATATTCGCACCAAGGCTGTGGCCATCGAGAAGGCGACCTACCTTCACTCGCTCGGATACAACATGAACTGGGCGTCGTTTCACGTCGTCGAGCTCATGAGCACCGATAACGTCAAGTACAAGCGCGTCGGCTACCTCGCCGCGACGCAGTCCTTCGGCGACGACACGGACGTCGTGCTCCTCATCCCTAACCTGCTGAAGAAGGACCTCGCGTCGCCCAACCCGGCCGAGGCTGCGCTGGCGATCGCGTGCCTCGGTAACATCGTCACCCCTGAGCTCTCCCAGACCCTCGTGGCGGACGTGTACTCGCTGCTGAACAACCACAAGCCCGACCTGAGGAGGCGCGCGTGTCTGTGCCTCTACAAGTGCTTCCTGAGGTATCCCGAGGCGTTGCGGCCGTCCTTCGCCAGGCTCACCGAATGCCTGGAGGACGACGATCAGGGCGTGGTCCAGGCGGCGGTGACGGTGCTGAGCGAGCTGGCGATGCACAACCCAAAGACGTACCTGCCCCTCGCGCCCAAGTTTTACAAGCTCCTCACCACCTCCTCGAGCAACTGGATGACGATCAAGCTCGTCAAGGTGTTTGGGGTGCTGACCCCGCTGGAGCCGAGGCTGGCGAAAAAGCTCGTGGGTCCCCTCGGCGAGATCTTGGAGACGACGAGCGCCAAGTCCCTGCTGTACGAGTGCATCCGCACGATCGTGGCGGGGATGACGAGCCAGGAGAAGATTGTGCGGCAGGCGGTTGACAAGCTGAAGGACATGCTCAACGACACGGACCCCAACATCAAGTTCTTGGCCCTCCACGCCCTCACCTTCCTCCTCGAATCCCACCCGAGGATCGTGGCGGAGCACAAGGGGAACATCTACGGGTGCATCGAGCACGAGGACTCCAACATCCAGTACTGCGCCCTCAAGATTGTTCGGGGTTTGGTGACCAAGAAGACGCTCATGGACACCACCGCGCTCCTCATGGGCGCCATGGGCAAGTCGGAGCAGCGGTTCAGGGACGAGTTAGTGTGGAGCGTGATCCACATCTGCATGAACGACAGGTACGCGCTGGTCACCGACTTTGTGTGGTACCTCACCGTCCTCGCCGACCTCGTTCGCGTGCCGTCGAGCTCGCACGGCGGCCTCGTGGGCGATCAGCTCGTGGACATCTGCCTCAGGGTGGAGGTGGTGAGGGAATCCGCGGTGGCCATCCTAAAGCCGCTGCTCCTGGACCCGTACCTGCTGGAGAGGAGCGAGAGCAACGCCACCGTGCCCGAGGCTCTCAAGGCCATCGCGTGGATCGTCGGCGAGTACGCCCAATACGTCGCCGACCACGACGCCGTCATCGCGGCGCTGTCCCACCCCAACGTCGCCAACCTGCCCGCGCCCGTGCAGGCGGTGTACGTGCAGAGCCTGCTGAAGGTGTACGCGTCCGCGGTGTCGATGCACGCGGGGTCGGTCAGGCCGGCGCCCGAGATGCCGGCGCCGGCGCTCGCCGCTCACGAGCAGCTCGAGGGGATGTACGTAGATCCCGAGATGCCCAAGTCGTCGCCGGTGCCGATGAGTCCGCACCTGCACCGACTCGGCGAGAAGATCAGGACGAACGTCGCGCCGTTCTGCAAGAGCCTGCACCTGGAGGTGCGCGAGCGCGGCTGCCAGCTGAAGACGATTCTCGACATGACGTTTGCGGCTGAGGCTGAGACGCCGGGCGAGGGCGTGGCTCTCATGGAGGCGTTCGCGGTCGTGCTCTCCGAGGAGATCCAGCCCGTGTCGCTAAAGGCCCAGCGCAAGGTGGAGCCGGCTCCCGAGCTCCTCCTCACGGCGCCGCTGTCGAAGGAATGGGACGGCCTCCTGCTCAGCAGCGACGACGAGGGGAGCGACGACGAGGCGCCCGATCGCAAGAAGAAGAAAAAGGGCAAGGGCAAGGAGGACAGGTCCGTCACGGAGCTGTTCACGCAGAAGAAGAGCAAGGAGCAGATCGCGAGGGAGGAGGCGGAGGCGCGCGAGATGCTGCAGCGGCACCGCGAGAAGATGGGCCAGTATTACCTCGGGGGGGAGGTTCCGGAGGCGAAGGAGAAGAAGAAGAAGAAGAAGAAGGGCGACGCGGAGGCGCTCCCGGAGCCGGAGCCGGAGCCGGAGCTTCCCCTGTACATGCAGCAGAGCATGGCCGGGGGAAAGATGGCGCGACCCACCATCAAGGGCGAGGACGACTCCTCGGACGACGAATACGCGCCCAAATCAAAGGGCGGGTCCGGCAAGTTCAAGTCCAAGATCGACGCGGCCGAGCTTCACGCGGGGCTGGGTACCTACGACCCGCTGAAACCTCTGGGACGCGGCGAGGAGATGCCCTCCGTCGAGGCGTACCCGACTTTCGATCCTTACGCCAACGAGCCGGGCGGTCCCCCCACGAACGCGTTCGCCGTCGGGGCATACCGCGGTAAGGATAAGAAGAAGAAGAAGGACTCCAAGAAGAAGGACTCCAAGAAGAAGGACTCCAAGGGGGACAAGAAGGAGGCGAACGAGGCGGACAAGAAGGAGAAAAAGGCTCCCAAGGCGGATGAGGGCAAGGTGAAGAAGGAGAAAAAGGAGAAAACTGCAAAGACCGAGAAAAAGGAGTCCAAGTCAAAGGACAAGAAGGGGTCGAAATCCAAGAGTGACAAGGCGGCAAAGAAGCTGTCGAAGGTTTCAATCGGCGAGGCGTGATTGCCCTTCCATTCATTCAGATTGCAATGAAACGTATTGAATCGTCATCAACAATGTACAAGCCTAATACCAAGTCTACGGGTCGGCCATGATGGACCGAAGCGCGGACTGCGCCTGAACGCTTACGCGCACGTGCCCAATCACGTTGTCATTCTTGTCCAAGACCTGCACGCGCCTGTCCAACATGTCACCCTTTTCGTAGATATCCGACAGCTTCAGCTCGAAAAACCCGATGTCCTCGAAGTCGATCCCGTTATCGTCCGATACCAGGCAGAACGGGATGATAGCCTCCTCCGAACTGCCTCCCCGTAGCGCAGCCGCAATCGCCTTTCGCAACCCGTATTCCTTCACCGGGAACGCTCGGGTGTAGCCAAAGTCCACCAGGCTGCTCTGTTTCTTCACGCGCATGGTCTGCTGATCGTCATCCCGGTGAAACCTGGACATGAACTCGAAGAGCATGAACATCTGCCTGATTTTGTGGTCGTGGTAGAGCGTGTTACCCAGCTCGAGCTGACCGATGGACACCGTCACCTTGTCCGCCGCCGCCGCGGAGGTCATCGCCGCCTCTGTCACGGGTCCTCCTCCTCCCTGCCTCGTCAGCGCGGTGCTCATCGGCGAAGTGGGAAGAGCCTTCGAGAGGTTGTCGTCTTCGATGCCGGCGCTGCGGCGGGGTGCACGCGGCGGAGGGGCGGAAACGCGCGCGGCGTCGCTCGCCGTCGGCAGGGCGGCTGATTTCGCGCTCCTCGACGGGTCCTGCAGCACCTCCTTCCAGGAGAGGCTCACGTAGACGGTTCCCTTCTTCTCGCGCGACTGCGAGAAGAGCGGGAAGGCACCCTGCACCGGAAGACCCTTGGAGAGGGGTTCCAGGTCGATCCGCGCGATGCCGATGACGCCCGCTCCCTCGAGGTCGGTGTCCGCGTCGTCAAACGCAACCACCTCCATCGACGCGGTCTCCAGCCGAGCCTCAACCTCCTTCGTGCGCTCGAGGGGCATGTCGTGCGAGTCCTCAAAGTCGGGGTTGGGACCGCGACCGTACGTGGTGTCGTGGCTGGGCAGCCCCGGGAACTGGTAGCTGCAGTAGGGTACCATGTCGGAGGGCTCACCCACGCGGGGAACCAAGTCGCGGCAGCACGAGATGTCAACCTTGATCGCGGTGGAGACGATGGTCGCCGACAAAGAAGCGGCAGCCTCGTACGCCGACGCGTAGGCGGAGGCCAGCGGGTCGTTGGGATCGGTGCCGGGAGGGAGCCTGGCCCTGGCACCGACCGCTCCGGGCTTGGCCTTGTACGCGCGCAGCTGGGGCATGACGCTCTTGCGCAAAAACGCCGAGTACCTGAGTCGGGCGATGATATCCCCGTTTCGGCCGATGACGTCGCAAAAGTGCACCGACGGATCCTTCGCCGTGTGTCCGAGCTGCATGTCGTCGAGAACCTTGGCGAGCTGGACGTGCGCGACGCCGATGGTGGCGAAGTCGAGGCCGAGGGACTTGTTGAGCTCCACCGGTAGGCGCTTGGTGTCGAGGTACTCGAGGAAGAAATCGTCAACCTTGACGATGTACTGCAGAGTCTGCTCAATCTCAACCTCCGTGCCGGTGACAACCGCCGTCGCCTGCGTCTCGTGCTCGAAAAAGTCCACCGTCATGAAAGTCGCCGGGTTGGGCTCCCCGATGACCGCCCTGTCGATCTCGACGCCGAGCAAACGCAGCTCGAAGATGTTCTCGCCGGCGCCCAGGTCCGCCATGTCAGACTCCTCAGCCTTGCTCGCGAGCTGCGTGGACCCGCTCACGCTGGATCGCACAGTCTTGGGCCCCTCGTCGATGTGTTCGATGGACCCGCCGCTGAGCAACCTGCGGAGCTGGGCCTCCAGCTTCTGTATCTTCTTCTGCCTGCGGTCAAGCTCGTTCTCGTGCGCCTGCACCTTCCTGTACAGATCCTCGTTGATCTTATCGGCGCGGGTCTTCTCCTCCACGAGCGCCGCCCTGAGGTCGGTGCACTGATGCTCCTCGAGCTTGAGCAGCTTCTGCGCCTTCTTGAGCTCCTCAACTTGGTCGGCGTACGTCTCGCGCAACCCCCTGAGCTCGGCTCGCAGTGTTCCCTCGTCCATGTCGTCGTCTTGGTGTACAATCAGAGCCTTTCCGCCACCCTTGGAACCCTTACCCTCCTTGCGGGACGCGCCGCCCATCTCCATGAACACCTTGATCTTATCGTGCGCCGCCTCGAGCTCCACCTCCATCCTGGAGATGTCGACACGGAGCCGATCGCGCTCTGAACGCGTGCTCTTGTAGTCCTCGACGCCATCGCCGCCAATCTCGTTGAGAGTTCTCTTGAGCTCAGCCTCCCTGAGCTCAGCCGCTGCGCGCTCGCGCTGCGCCTCGACCATGATGGATCGGAGCCTGCGAACCTCAGACTGAGCCTCAGATGGGGCGTTCATAGCCGCGGCGAGAAGCTGGTGGTTCTCCTTCTCCAGCGCCAGGCGCTCGTGCCTGGCCTGCTCGAGGAGGGGCTCCAGCTCGAGCGCAGCCTCGAGCTCCATCGCGAGGCGCTTCTCCTCCGAGGCGAGCTTGAGGTTTTCCCTGCGCTCGGCGTTCAACCTCTTGTGGGTCTCGTCGAGCTGCTGCAGCACCCTGGTGTGGTTCGCTTTCATCGTGCCGAGAGCCTGCTGAGCCTCCTGGTACCTCTTCTGAAGCACCCCCGCGCGCTCCCAGGCCGACTTGATCTCAGCCTGAAGCTCACTGGCGCTGAACGAGGTGGAAACGTCGTCGCCGCGGGGGTACTTGGGAACCGCGGCTGTTTCCTTCTCGCGCTTGAGGTCAATCTCGAGCGCGGTGACGAGAGCCTTCGCGTCGCTGACCTGCTTACGGAGGTACGCCACCTCGCCCGCCTGTTCGCGAAGGTTGGTGGACGTCTCCGCGGCGTTCGTCTCCGGAGCGACGGCGAGTTGCAGCCTCGAGGGATCCGCGACGATTCGCTTAACCTCGGACATGCGGAGAGCCTGGTAAACTTCGGCGAGGGTGACGCGACCGTCGCCGTCAGCGTCCATCTGCCTCAGGTGGTGCGCCATGTGCTTGAGCTCGGCGTTCGAGAGGTTCGGGACGAGCTTCTTGAGCATCGCGATCAGTCCGTTGTGGGTGAGGAATCCGGTGTGCGCAGAGTCAAACTCGTCGAAAGCTTGCGCCAGGCTGATGCCGCGGGAGCTGACGTAGTCCGTCAGAATCTTCAGCACCGCGCCGAGCTCCGGAGATTGCGCCGCGGGTGCGTCTCGGGTGTTGTTGCTCGCGGCGATGGCATCCTTGACCCCGTTGACAAACTCCGTGAAGCTCACCTCCCCGTCGCTGTCGATGTCGAGGAGCGTGCGGACGTACTGCACGTCTCCCGCGGTGGCGTCGGGCATGAGCGCGCGAATCATCGCCGAAACGTCCGAGCGGTTCAGCGCCCCGACTCTGTCGCGATCAAAGGTGTCAAAGACATCCTTGAGTCGGGCGTGCTGATCCTTCAGGTACCGGTCGAGGCCATCGATGAATCGCTGCTCCCGGGCGCGCTCGAAGGGCACGAGCCTGCCGCCCATGAACCTGCCGGCGAGAGTCGGCCAACGGCCGATACCCGCGGGGGGAGCGTACACACGCATGGTGTGACGATCCACGAGGTAGTGCCGGCCCTCGAGGGTGATGTCCTCCAGGTACCAATCGGAGGGACCGCCCTGTCTGGGTTGGGGCACGCCCGAGCTCGGGGTGGCGCCGTCGCTGGTCAGAACCCTGGTCTCGAGCACGCGGAGAGCGTGGGCGATCTCGTCGTAGCCGACGGCGCCGACGTTGCCCAGGTCGAGTTGACGCACAAACGCAGCCACCATCCGGCACTCCTGCGCACCGCCCCCGACCCTCTGGCGGAAAACGTCGATGATCTGCGCGTAAGTCATCTTGCCGCCGCCAAAGAGGCTCTTGTCCCGAGCCAGAACCTTGAACTGCTGGAGCACTCTCTCGGCGTCCATGTTGCCGCGCTCAGACGAAGCCTGCGACGCGGCGATGACGTCCTTGATGCACGTCACCAGCTCCTGATAGGAGATCTTCCCGACACCCGCGGTGTCGAGCAAGAGCTGGAAAAACGCGAGATCGGCATCGGACGAGCCGGGCATGAGCTTTTTGAGCATGGCCGCGAGGTCCTTGCTCTGGAGCGTTCCCTTCCTTCCGGTGTCGAAAGAGTCAAAGACGTCCTTGAGACGAGCTTGCTGCTTCTTGAGCGTCGCATCGAGGGAGGCGACCAGGTCCGCGGAGGTGGGCGGGCGGTTGATGATGCCGCCGGAGAGCTTGCCGACGGGCTTGAGCCAATCCGTTGGAGACGTGAGCGTGTTGTACACAAAGCCGTTGGCCGAGTCCACCAGAAACATCTTGCCCTGGATGAACTGCTCCTTGAGCACGAGCGTCCCGGCGCTCACCTGCACGACCTGCTGCGGGGTAGCCACGGGCCTGGACATCTCCGTGATCGTGGGCACCTCAGAGGACTGGATGGTCATGTCCACCGCGCGAAGAGCCTTCTTGAGGTCGAGGAGGGTTACCCTGCCGTCGCCATCGAGGTCGAGCCTCGCCATGTGAGAGAGCAGGTGGCGCTTCTCGTCCTCGGTGATGTTCGGATCGAGTTTGGTGAACATGTCGCCCAGCTCTCGGGGCTCCAGTGAGCCGCTCCCGTCCTTGTCAAACTGGTTGAACACGGTTGAAAGGGTGGAGAGTTTCGCCTTGATGTACGACCTGAGCTTCTTCAGCACCGGGCGCATCTCGCTCGACGCGCTATCCGCCGTCCTCTCGCCAATCACCACGCAGTTCTTCATCGCGTCGACGAGCTCCTGATAGGTCACCTTCCCGTCCGAGTTGATGTCCACCATGGCGCGGAAGTACTTCTGCTGCGCCGGCTTGACGCCGGGCATCACGGCGTCCAAGAACCTGCCGAGCTCGGCGGTGGAGAGCGATTCGCTCTTGTCGGCGTCAAACTTATCAAACGCCTCCTTCAGGAGGATCTGTTCGCGCTTTAGGTAGGCGTCGAGCGCCACGAACACGTCGTCCTTGTTCGTGGGCCTCACGATGCGACCGCCGGACATGCGTCCCACGGGCTCCGGCCACTCATCCGGCGTCAGCGGCTTGGTGTAAACCTTGGACGTCGAGCGGTCGAGGAGGTAATTCCTGCGATCCTCGACGAAATGCTCGAGAACCCACGCGTCGTTCGACGCCTTCGTCGCCGGGGCGGCGGCGGCGGGTGTCGAGCCCTTCTTCACCTCCATCTGTCTGAGCTGGCGCCTGAGGGACTCAACCTCCGAGGCGAGCGTGGTCGCGCGCACGCGCTCCTGCCGCAGCTGCTCCGCCATGGAATCTCCGCGTCTGGAGCTGGTGTCCATGTCTGGGAGCCTGGGAACGGAAACGGAGCCGATATCTGCGGCCGTCTTCTTCCCGGGTTTGATGCCGCGCGCCATCTTGAGCGCGTCGTCGAGCTTCGCCTTGTACTCTTTGCACAGGTTCTTGAAGTGCATCGTCTTCTCGTGCTCCTTCTGCAGCTTGCGCGTCAGCTCCCTAGACTCCTCCTCGAGCTCGGCCGCGCGCTGCTCCGCGGCGAACAGGCGAGCCGCGGTGGGTGCAGCCATCTTATCTGCCGCGCTACCGCCCAGCTTGGATGAAGCGGCGAGCGTCGCACGCTTCGCGGCTTCCTCCGCCCTCGCCAATCGAGCGAGGGTCTGCTTGTGCTTGGTCTCCCTCGCATCGAGCTCCTTCTTGAGCCTCCGGTTCTCATTCTGGAGGTTCAGGTACCGGTCCTCGTCCATCGTGGCGCTCATGAGGGCCTACGGGTAAGTAATGAAGGCGCCAGTGAGCCGGGTGCGAGGGCGACGCGATGGACGCGCGTGTGTCTGGCGGGGGGGCCTTAAGAGATTTTCGGGATGCAACAAAAAGTCGTGGCGCAATGACGCACCTGAGTTCTTGACCGGGACCTCCCCTGGGGACCTGGGGATTGCCCGTACGCCTGAGACGACGTCACCGATACGGCGTCCGCCTCTTGATACATACGCCAGGGCGGGTCGCACGCCTCAGCACACGAACCCACTGGGCGCACGGTGGAAGCGGGGCGCCCCTTTGAGGCTCATTTTATCTCTGGACCGAAGCGAAAATTTATGCTTTCCAACGGTCCGATTTTTTCAAACCGAAAATCAGTCATCAAAACCGAGCGTTTCTTTCGGGAATCTGGCTGAAGGCGAGGAGGCGTTTATTCTTGGGCACGCTCGTCCTCAAGGGCGCCCACATTCGACTTCCCCACCGACCAACGGTATCGCGCGTTGCTCGAAACAAGCTCACCAACTCAATACTAGACACGACACGACATGACCGCCATCGATTTCGAATCATCCGGTCAACGCATCGACGTCAGCCTCGAGGATGTGGCCGCGATGGCTCTGCTGTACGGATTCGAGAGGCCCGGACCTCATTCCGACACCAAACCAGCAGCTCAACGCGCCAACCTATCCGATTTCTTCAACGTTTACGGCGTCAACGCGTTCTCTAAGTTCAAGGACAAGTTCCGAAGGGAGACGTTGCTGCCTCCAGAGGAGCAGAAGGCCATGGAACATCAGAAGGTGAGCGGTTTCCGTTTTACCGCATGCGCGCTTGACAGGCCAAAAAAATGACCGCGCGCTGAATCCCCCACAGGCAATCGACGCCGAGCTGAACAGGTACAGGTTTCCCGAAGTCACCGAGGCGGAGTTCCAGAGCGCCATCGAGCAGCACGATCGCATGAACAGGAAGTGGAGGATCTTCAAGAAGCCCGGCGGCGTCGCCGTCAGGCCCGAGATCTTCTACGAGATCCTGGGCGCCAAAATGCATGTCGAGAGCGGCGACTGCACCGAGGAAGAGCCTCAGTGGAACGATCTCGGCGCGGTCGATTACGTCGGCAAAGCGATTTGGAGAGGTCACACAGGCTGGAAGGGAAAGTCGAAGGAAGAGGCCATGGCCGGATTCGTCGCTCTGAGCAAGAAGGCAAAGCACAACTACTCGGACAACTTCTTCGTCTAATGACCGATGCTCTCATCTTGGCGCATGCATAATCTAGGCTAGTCCTATCATGCCTTTCTTGAAAGCGTCCGCTGCTTCGTGGCATCCTTGACGATAGTCTCCTCGACCTTTAGTCCTTTTCTGCGTCTCGTCGCATCCACTAGTTGACGAGCCATGTTCGGTCCCACGTAACCATCTTCCCCAAACTCCTCGCGCTCCTCTTCCGTTTTAGGCTTGAAGAAAGGGTCGATGTCCAGGTGTTCCCAATGGCTGAGCATGAGCTGCGCATTAGACGCACCGGAGCTGCACTGGCGAAGCTCGTCCGCGAATCCGAAGGACTCTGCTACGGGAAGGTAGCTGTGGATGATGAACACGCCTGTCCCCTCTCGAATGCTCTCGGAGATGACCTTCGCCCGTCTGCGTCCAAGGACGGAATATGTGCCTCCCAGAGCCTCCGAAGTCGTGCTGATGACTGAGAGATACATAGCCTCGACCAGTCTCGGACCAGCCTTGAGCACGGCCTTCCGGATGGCTTCCCTCGCGGCACTGGCCACCTGACCAGAAAATGGTCCGTACTGTGCCTCGCCGACCTCGCCGTCACCGCCAGCCTCCGCGTCAACCTTCGAATACACTTCGAGCTGAACAGTCACACCAAAGAGGGGCTCTTCGCAGAGCGGACCTCTCTCGCACGCCATCTGAAATCCCGTGAGAGCGTTCCCTTCGATCGTTTTCACCACGTTGGCATCAGAGAAATCAATAATTCCGTTCTGTTTCTCAGCCTTGTTCTCGCACGTCTTCACCGGCAGCTTTAAGTGCTCCCCAACCGATGGATTACCCAGGGGAGCGATGACCGGGCCTCGCTCACCATCGAGCATCTTACCGACACTCATCATGTTTGGTCCGACGTGCTTCGGCCCGAGCGACCAAGCGGATGACAGAGTCTTCTCGATAACGTCTTCAGAGCCGTCGCCGTCAATCGCAACAGCCTCCCTCGCCTTGTTCAACTTGCCCATAATCTCAGGGACGAGCGTGTCCGCGGCGTCTCCCGCCTTTTGACGCGCCGACAGCAGGATTTGCTTCAGGCTGTCAGCGGAATCCTCGATGACACGGGGGAAGAAAGACGGCAAGGGTGCCGCGGTGGCCTTGATTGTGAGCGTCCCGTTTGACGTCGTCGCCGTCGCCGATCCAGTCGTCGAGACGCCCTCCCTGAAGGACACGAGAGGAGGGGACACCTTCAAATCGATCTTGGCGAACCTCTCTCGAAGATCCGCGATGCAGCGCTCCAAGTGCACCTCGCCGGCTGCCGCGATGACGTGTTCCCCAGTCTCCATCAGGCCAACCTCCACGAAGGCGTCCGAGCGGTTCAGCAGGCGCAGACCCTCAACGAGCGCCGGCATGTCCGCGACGCTCTCCGGCTCCACGGCGACCTTCACGATGGGCGCCACCTGAAACATCATGTTTCCGAACGGCGCGCACATTTTACTGCTGGACAGCGTGGCGCTCTTCAGCACGTGCCTGTCCAATCCACCGACGGCGAGGATATTTCCCGCCGGCACCTCCTTGACCCTGAACATGCCCTGACCCATCATCAGGTACAGCTCCTCCACGACGATCTCCTCGCAGGAGCCGTCGTCCGGTTCGCTCGGATCGTACGCGCCGTTGATCACGTACACGACGTCCCCTTCCCTGAGCGCGCCCGAGTACACGCGGCCGAACCCGAGAAAGACGGACGCCCCCCCCGCCGCCGACTGCGCCGCCCCGCCCGTCGACTTTCCGTGAACCGCCGACGCCGGCACCGCGAGCATCTTACTGATGAAAGCGGTCGTGACGGATCCCTCCGACGCGTCGCACCTCGACACAGCCTTACGCGACGCCGCGAGGGCGGCGGCGTCGTCCGCCGCCAGCGTCTGCTTCAGCGTCGGCGCCGGCATCAGCCTGTGCACCCTGCGCTTCGAAGACCCGGTCGGGGAGGGCAGGCGGTGCGCCACCATCTCCAGGATAGCCGGGGACAGGGGCAGCCAAGCCTTCATGACCGCCTCCAGCGCCGTCTTCCGATCCGCGCTCCGCAGGTCCTTCTCCGCGACGTCCACCTTGAGGGACGCCGCCATCGCGGCCAGGTCCTTCCCGCCCTCCGGAGGGTACCCGTGCCTCTCCGCCTCGGCCACCTTGTACAGCTTCCAGATGGGATCGAGAACGCACTGCACGAACAGGGGCTTGAGCTTCCCGCCCGCCGCCTTCCTCCCCACGATCTTTCGCGTCTTGGGACTGTAGAACCAGTCCCCCCACAGTCCCCGTCGCAGCACCGTGCACGAGCAACCCAATTTCGACGCGTACATCTGCGCGAACGCGTCGGTCCGAAACGCCCACCCGTCGGCGGCGCACGCGAACGCCACGTTGCCCCTCTCGACGCTGAAGACGTCGACGGAGTGCTCGGCGTCGGTGACGACGTCGGATTCGATGTCGTCGTCCCCTTCGTCGTCCCCTTTGTCGATGTCGTCCGTCGGGAGCCCGTCGTCCCTCTCGTCGTGATCGAGCGCTCCTCCCTCCGCCGACGTCGCCAGCAGTGTGTCCGCCTGCGAGATGAACTTCTCCGAGACGAAGGCGCTCATCACTCCGTTGATCTCGTTGAGCAGGTTCCTCATTCGCTCGTACGCCTCCGTGGGAGTGTATCCCATCTCGACGATGAGCCTATCGAGCTTGTTGAACACGAGGCACACCTGCAGGCGTTCCTCCCAAGCCTGCCTGAGCACCGCGTGGGTCTGCACGCAGATGCCCTCTACCACGTCCACCACCACGAGCCCTCCGTCGCTGAGGCGAGCCGCGGTGGAAACCTCGCTGCAGAAGTCGACGTGCCCCGGGGAGTCGATGAGATTGATGAGCAGGGGTTCCGGTTGTGCCTCGTCCCCGCCCACGGCGCATTTCGGGGTGTAAAGCAAGGATATCGCGGCGCTCTTCATGGTGATGCCCCGTCGCTGCTCGTCGTCCAGGAAGTCCATGAACCTCAACTTCCCCGCGAGCTTCTGACTGATGAACCCATTGTGGGCTATGAGGCCGTCGGAGAGCGTGGTCTTGCCGTGGTCAACGTGTGCGAGGACGCATATGTTCCTTATGTTGTCGGGGAACTTCTGCAACCCCGAGAGACGCTCGACCGCCTTCTCCATCCCGCCGGCGGCGTCGTGCAAAGTGATTTCTCCAAGCTGCCTGGCCGCTGGTCGCGAACAGAAAACGGGCCCTTCCGAGTCAGATTAACTTATCCACACAACGAGACGCGCACGAACCATGTGCAGCACCTCCCTCGCCAGTTTCAGTGTCATCGGAGCTCGTTTCCAATGCCCTGCGAAGCAGCGCGTTGCTCGAAAAGCGACTCCGATGCGTTGCGTCGCGGAGGGCCGTTCGGACGTGCCGGAGCCTAAGACATCTCGGGGCAGGCGCGAGCTCATGCTGAATGGCACGCTCACGCCTCTCGTGTTGGGCGGGCTTTTCGACGGGGTTCTCGGCGCGGGAGGGTCGCAGGAGAGGCCACAGGGGCTCGGTCTGCACCAGTATGGCGATGTAATCACTCTCGGTCTTTGCCCCCCCGCACCCAATTGCGTGTCCACCGCCGAGGACCTCAACGACGATTCACACTTCGTCCCGCCGTGGACTTACAACCCCCAGGAGGGTCGCGGCATCAGGAACCCGGCGACGCAGGAGCAGGCCATGGAGGAGCTGGTCGACGTGATACAAAACACCGATTGCGACGGATACGAGACCAACATCGTGACCAAGCTGTCGGACTACCTCTACGTGGAGTACAAGTCCCCGAGGCTCGGGCTGATTGACGACGTGGAATTTTTCTTCGCCCCCGACCCTTCCGGGTCCTCGTCGCTCGCCAGGGTGGATTACAGGACGTCGGGCCGCGTCGACGCGCCCAAGAGCGCGGAGACACAGCGCAAGAGAATCAAGACCCTGCGGCTGGCGCTGCAGAAGAAGGGATGGAAGTCCGTTGGGTTCTGAGAGTCTGTCCCTCTCGAGTTGTTCGTTGTCCCACTAGCTCTTGCTAAGGTTAACGCTATCGGCAGCGAGAAGTCCGCCGTCTATCCTGATCACGTGTGGCTGCCGTCCCATCGTATGTCTACCAGTCCGTAGAACCGCTTCGCCACGTCCTTGGGTATCCCCGAGATCGGGTTGTTCCTCACGTCCAGGATCTTCAGGCTCTCCAGCTTCACGACATCTGCGGGAATCTCCGTCAGCTCGTTTTCGCTAAGGTCGAGCACCTGCAGGTGCTGCAGCTCGAACACGCTCGCCGGCAGTTGCGTGAGCTTATTCCCGGCGAGAACCAGAGATCGCAGCTCGCGGCCGTTCCTCTCCAGAACCCTGCTCAGCCTGCAAACGCAAGGTTCTCCAACCTTCTCGCAAACCATGTTCACGCACAGCAGATCGCTGCTGCCCGTGAGGTC
>Ga0181573_10002766_pt1 | contig 16047 bp, 13 predicted proteins | sample 101ome_25_FD_148643 | JGI IMG/M metagenome (GOLD analysis project Ga0181573, IMG submission 148643) | Coastal salt marsh microbial communities from the Groves Creek Marsh, Skidaway Island, Georgia - 101409BT metaG (spades assembly) | ecosystem: Environmental > Aquatic > Marine > Intertidal zone... | reverse complement strand
TATTTCGACCGATTCACCATTACGGAACAAGCGTCCACGATCTATGATGGCGACACTGCCTGTGTTTTAGGAACGGCGGGTACAGACTGCGAATCTAACGTTTATGCAGACTGCGGCGATTCAATTTCCTGCCGAATCAAGCGCGTTTACAAAGTGGAAGTGTGCGCCTACCCAACCGCGACCGATGGGCTATGCGACCCCAACTATGGCGGTAGCGTGCCTAATGGTCAGCTGTATAACGAGTTTTTCGTTACACCGAGAAATGATGTGCTTATTTCCAAGGATTACAGCTCATGAGGCAGTTTTCATCGTCAGCCAACTCGGAGCGTGGCTACTACACCATAGCGTTGGTAGTAGTAATTGCGTTCGTAGCGCTGCTCGCGAGCCGAAGTGGCACGGTGACAACATCAAATACAGTGAAAACTACCTCCGAGGAGGTTGTTGCCGCGGAGGCATTCTATGCCGCGGAATTTGCTTTGGCAGAAGCGCTTATCTGGTTGGGTAGTAATGATGCGACGGCGACGCCGCAAGCCGGTGCGGGGGTGCCCAACGATTCGGGCAACAACACCCCCCGAAGCTATGCCACTAGTTTCTGGTTTGAGGAGAGCGGTGACTATACCCGTGTCTATGCGAGAGCCACGGGCAGTGACGGCTCTTCGGCGACAATCTCTCAGTGGTTGAGCACCGGGAACGATGTATTGGCTTCCACTGCACTTGAGCAGCCTCTGGGTATAGCCGGTACATTATCAAACGTGACCGGCACACCAGAAATTAATGTGATTGGCAGCGATGGTGTGTTACTTACGGACCACTATTCGATGCGAGTCGCCAGTGGAGAGACACCGACTAGCTACGGCAATTTAAACAATAGCAGTGGTGAAGTCATTACGACCGGGGAGTGGAGTTCTGGCGTCACTGATATTTGGAGTCTTTACTTCTCGGTCGACCGCGCCACGATGGAAAGTTTAGCGAGCGATACGGGCAATATTCGCTGGTACGAGCCAGGCGAGGGGCCCAGTACTAGCTTGGGCACGACGAGTAGCCCAGTGATATTAATATTCGAGGAATGTACTCGAATAACTGGCCAAAAACGGATTATTGGCGTTGTGTTTATCGATGATAATTCCGGCTGTGACCTAAACGGTTGGTCCATGGACTTGAAGGGATCGTTAGGGGTAAATGGCGATGTCACAAAACTCAACTCCAATACCGACCTCGAGGCTTATTATATCACTGAGGCGGACAGCATAATTATGACTGGCAGTGGGCCTAGTGCTACGGGTATTGATAATTTGGATCCCGAGGCGTTTTCATCGACCGTAGTACTGCCGGGTACTTGGACCGATACGGAGGTGAACTAGAATGGTTATTAAGCCACCACCGTTTAAAAAGCAGGGGGGAGTCGGGCTTGTTGAGGTGCTTGTGGCTGCCGCCATACTTTCCTTGACGGTAGGAGGTACGATATTGGCCGCGTCTCGCTGGGTGAAGACCACCTCCGGGACTTCCATGCGAAACGATGGTAGCCAGATCAACAGCTCTGTCATGGAACTCGCTGCCTACAATCCAGATGCTACTTGGGTTGCATCACAGTTGCCGACAACAGACGCGGGTAATACGACATTTACGATTTCTGCGTTGGTCACCACCAGCGTAGGGACTGCCAGTGCGACACAAATATTAGCAGGAACGGCATGGCAAGATGCCGATGGCGACGGAAATCAGGTTAATCCTGCCTTGCAATATGAAGCGACCGTCCTTGCGGAGACCTGGAATCAAACAATTGCTGACCTTGTATCGGCAACGCCCTCACCAGGACCCGAATCTGCGCCCGACCCGGAACCTGAACCAGAGCCGGAACCAGAGCCGGAACCGGAGCCGGAACCGGAGCCTGAACCAGAGCCGGAACCAGAGCCTGAACCAGAGCCAGAGCCTGAACCAGAACCGGAGGCCTCATGGAATGGAAGTATTTCAGTAGTGGGCAACGCACTCAACAACTCGAGCAGTGTGAGTAAGTTTGGACTTGAGTCCATCACTAACTGCACCTTCACCAACAACACCTTTTCGGGCGGCAGCGGTAACCCAAGCAGTTCTGCGACTAAGGTCTGTACTATTCCGACAAATTCGGTAGCGAGTTACGTGGTTTCTTTCACCATTACGCCGCAGGACGCCCAATGCACGGGCGTAGATTCTGCAACCACGAGCACGAGTTCCGCCATTAGTTTGACCTTGTCTTCAACAGAGACCACGTGCACGGTTACGGTTGATTTGACGAAGGATAGGACCTCCGATATTGATGATTGTACTCGGGGTATCGATATTTCCCCCGCATCCTGTGAGTCATGATGGGTGAGCGCTTATTGAGAACCGAAATGAAGGGAGCTCAGTTCCAGCAATCTGACAGTGATGCGTAACTGCCGGATGCGTCTGGCCCCGATTGGTTGATGGCGAATGTCCCACAGCTGTCACTATTTTGCCCTCCATTGGTATTGGGTGCGGCGCTCGCAACAAAAGCAGTCGCACTGCTCGAGACAATAGAGACGTTGTAGTAATCACGGGAAGTGGAGTTATAGGCACTCAAGCCCAGAGCAGCCATGGTCGAGGCGTAACTGCCATTATTTGATCGATATTTTTCTTGTTCAATTTGGACTGACATTAAAAGGTTTCGGGCATCAGCACGTCGGGCTTTCTGAACCTGCGAATTCCATGCAGGCAAAGCGACACTCGCAAGAATAGCGACGATGGCAACCACGATAATGAGTTCGATCAGCGTCATACCTTTTTGATTATTATTCATGATGTCTCGCTTCATAAAAAAACGCCCTGAAGGAATCTAATCACAACAGGGTGTTCGGGTACTACTGATAACGTCATGATTAGCGATTTCGGCCCAACCGCTCGTGCGCATCAACCCATTCATTGGTGCGGGTAGCCTTGTCGACTCGCGTAGCCGCTGCCAATGACAACTCGCCCGCCACGACCAGACCGGCTGCGATTTCGCAAAGCTTTAGCGCACGGTCCTTGCCAAAGCAGTCCATCATCTCAAGGCACTCACGCTGCGTTGGCAGGTTCGTGCCGCCACCGTAGCTCGCCATGATGATCGAGGGCAGGGTGATTGAGAAATAGTGATCTCCCTCCCGTGTCATACGTTGATACACCGTGCACTGGTTGGACTCACCAATGTTCGCAAGATCTTGGCCAGTAGCGGCATACAGCGCCGCCAAGCCATTGGCTGGGTGACTGGCGTTGTTCGAGCTAGACGTTGTTAGCGCCGACAGCGTTGTAATCTGATAGCCGTACTGCATCTGCTCAGGTGTGATGCGAAGGTTATCCATTAGAACCTTTCGAGGAATGGTGACTTCGGCGGTGACGCGCCTGCCACGACCTTTCAGCATATTGACCGCTGACGTCTTTTTTTCGGTATCCCAATTGCCTGAGAGCATGTAGTTACGCATGGCTCCGGGGTAGTTCTTACGAATCCACTCACAGGCAAAGAAGGTGGCGCGACTCGTCATATTCTGACCTGCAGCATCACCGGTCGAGTAGTCGAAACGACATGCAACAAAGTTATGCGTGTGGTAGTTCTCTATCTCAAGCAGTTTTCCAACAGAGGTTGTACTCTCTGCCTGCTCTCTGATGGCGTCGACGTTGGCTCGAAGCCAGAGTTGGAAATCTCGCGCTTCGCGAGCATCGCTAAAGATGAACAAGGGCGCCCGTTGCATCGATTCGGCAGAGACGGTGGTTTTCACGCCACCAGACTCGCGAATTACCTTCATACCCCGGTTGTAGCTCGCCAGCATGGTACCCTCAACGGTCGCCATGGGAACAAAAAACTCTCCCTTGGCATATTCACCATCGACAAGAAGCGGACCTGCGATGCCGATAGGGATCTGTGAAACGCCCCAAATGTTCTCAATATTTCCGGACATGACGTGCGGGTCATATGAGAATTGCTTGGTGTGGTTTAACTTGGCACCGGTCTGGGCTTCGATAAACGCTTGACGTTCAGCAATGATTTCCGGGCTGTAGTCGTCCTCGTTCGAACGAGGAATCTTCGCGCGTTGATCGCTCATACTTACAGAATCCGTGCTTTGGCAGCATTGTATTGCTCGACCAGAGTGGCGATGTATTCGCCTGCCGTCTCGCGCGCTTTAACTGCACCAATGCCTTGGCCAGAGCCCCAAATATCCTTCCATGCCTTTGCATCGGTGTTACCACCTGATCCAAAGTCCATCTTAGTGGGATCACTCTCGGGTAGGTTGTCCGGGTCAAGGCCAGCGTTCTCAATCGATGGCTTCAGGTAGTTTCCATGAACACCGGTAAAGAGACTGCTGTAGACGATGTCGTCAGCCCCGCAGTCAACGATGGCTTGCTTGTAGCCGTCGTCCGCGTTGGCCTCTTCGGTGGCGATGAAAGCTGAGCCAATGTAGCCCATATCAGCACCCATCGCTTGCGCCGCGAGGACGGAGTCACCCGTAGCCATTGAGCCTGACAGCAGAAGCGGTCCGTCGAACCACTCGCGAATTTCCTGAATTAAAGCGAACGGCGAGAGCTGTCCTGCATGGCCACCCGCACCGGCGGCAACTGCAATGAGGCCGTCAGCGCCTTTGCTGATGGCACTTTTGGCGAAACGGTTATTAATGATGTCGTGGAGGACGATGCCACCCCAACCATGAACCTGATCGTTTACCCATTGTTTCGCGCCGAGTGAAGTGATGATGATGGGTACTTCGTATTTCTCGCACATATCCATATCGTGCTTCAGTCGGGCGTTAGAGCCGTGAACGATTTGGTTCACCGCAAACGGTGCAGCTTTGTTATCGGGGTTGTTCTTGTCGTGATCTTTCAGCTCGGACGTGATGCGGTCGAGCCACTCCTCGAGCACGGGTTCGGGTCGCGCGTTGAGCGCTGGGAACGAACCAATGACGCCAGCCTTACATTGCGCAATGACGAGATCCGGGTTGGAAATGATGAATAGGGGCGAACCAATCACCGGAATCGACAAGTTGTCTTTGAGAATTGATGGTACTGCCATGTGAGTCTCCTAATAACGCAGGACTGGGTGTCAGATAAAAATTCGGATTTGAACTTACAGTATGTTTTTTTTGCCAGCAAGCAAACACGACATGATTCCGCGTATTCATCGTGGTTTTGCCCGTGCATAATGTCGGCAAGGAATTTGTGACAGCCTCGTATGTATCACCAACACTTTGGACTCAACGAAGCGCCGTTCTCGATCGCGGTCAACCCGCGCTATCTATTTATGAGTCAGCGGCACCGCGACGCCCTTGCACATCTTCTTTACGGTGTGAGCGGGGGTGGTGGTTTTATCTTGCTGACCGGTGAGGTGGGTACAGGGAAGACAACGGTTAATCGTTGCTTACTCGAACAGTTACCTGACACCACTGATTTGGCCATCATTTTGAATCCGGCGCTAAGTGCCGTTGAATTACTCGCCAGTGCCTGTGATGAGTTGGGTATCGACTACCCCAGAGAGACCCACAGCCTGAAGGCGCTGACCGACGCGCTCCATCGTTACCTGCTTGAGAATTACGATCGTGGACGCAAGACCGTACTCATGATCGACGAGGCACAGCATCTCGACTTTGATGTTCTCGAACAGATACGCCTGCTGACGAATCTTGAGACCAACGACGAGAAATTGCTCCAGATTATTCTTATTGGGCAGCCAGAGTTGTCGGACAAGCTCGCTCGGCCCGAATTGCGACAGCTCAATCAACGGATAACGGCCCGCTATAACTTGCAGCCCTTGAATCTCGACGAGACGAGCGCCTACATCCGACATCGACTGGAGGTGGGCGGCTTGAAGGGCGATCGACGCTTGTTTGATTCGTCGGCGGTAAAGCAGATTCACACCCTCACGCGGGGTATTCCGCGCTTAATTAATGTGTTGTGTGATCGAGCCTTGCTAGGAGCTTACGGCCAGAAGCGAGCGAGCGTTAACCGTGCCCTAGTGCGCTCGGCTGCAAAAGAGGTGTTTGGTGAGAGCCGCAGTGAGCAGTCATTGTCTGGTCATGCGAGCGGATGGTGGCTTGCTTTGGTGATGCTGGTCCTCGTTGGTGCAGCCCTTGCTAATCTGGGTAAGCTGCCCACCGATGTGCTGACTGCGCAGGATACCAACAATCCGACATTGGCAGATATGCCTGTGGCAGCAGAGTCAGCAGAGCAATTTGCACAGCCTGCAATGGCGCCAGCCACTCCCCAATGGGAATTAAGCGAATCGGATGGGTTGGCGAAACTGTGGCTGGCTGCAACGGATCTGCCAGCACCTAGTTCTTTGTGTCCACCACCTGTCATCACGCGCCTTTCCTGTGGTGTTGGCTCTGCACGAGTTTGGAATGAGTTAGCGTCGCTCAATCGACCAGTCCTGCTTGAAACCGTTACACAGGATAAATTTTTTGCCAGTGTCCTCGTATTTCAGATCGACGGATCTGAGGCTGTGGTGTGGACGGATCAAGGTCTGCAGTGGGTGGCATTAGCAGAGATTGCCGATGCGTGGACGGGCACGTATCGATTCTTTTGGCAGGCACCCACGGGCTGGGAGGGCGCACTGTCCGTCGGCGATTCTGGGGTCGCGGTTACTCAGGTAGCCCAAATGTTTGCGACGCTCGATGGGATGGAGCTAAAAGAGGTGACCGAGTTCGGTTTGGCCCTGGAAACGCGTATTCGCCTGTTTCAGGAAGCTGAGGGTTTACCTGTGGATGGTGTGATGAACCAGCTCACTTTGTTGGGGCTCAATGAGCGCCTGGGTATAGGGCTGACTGTGAGTCGCGCCTTAACACGGGCTCAAAACTGGCAGGACGTGCGCTGATGTCGATGATTCTTGATGCCATTAAGCGCTCTAAGGACGGGCCTGAGGGGGGGGGATATGTTCCGTCTCTCGATACGGAGCACTATGTGGCAGCCGATGAGCCAATCTGGAGAAAGCTGGATCCGAAGTTTGTTGTGCTGATGGCTAGTGCCGTGGTGGTTGCCACTTTGGCACTTATGCATTCATCCGAACGAGGTGGATCCGACACATCAGACATTGAGGGTGGTACTTCGATCGAGCGGGCCGCAGAGAAGAAGCCCGCTGATTCTGTGGCAGCAACACCCAAGACCATGGTTTCCAATGCAAAGCCTCAGACGGCTTTGACATCTTCGACATCCGTTTCGGGGTTATCTGCGCGGAACAAGGACGGACAGCAGTCTAGCGATGGGATGAGCGATACCCGACCGATCGTCATCCCGACTGAGACCCAACCAGCCAACCGTAGCGGTCCCAATGCAGAGCGGTTGTCATCGCTCTACGCTGCGATGAACCAGGAAGCCGAGGCTACGCTCGGCTCGTCTACCAACTCTGAGACTGGAGTAGGGGTTGTTCCAGACCAGCGTGATCAGGCGGCTGAGGTGTCGGGAGTAGCGGAGGCTCGTGACGAAAGTACGGCAGTTGATTTCGCGGAGATTCTCGCTAAAGCGCAGAAGGAACTGGGTGTTCAACCGTTAGTGGAAAGCGACGAGCCGCTGCTGGAGACACTGTCGCAGCAAACGAAAGATCAAATACCTTCTCTGATTTATAGCGAACATAACTATTCAGTAGACGGACGCTCCGAGGTGGTTCTGAACGGGCAGTCTTTGACGGAGCGGCAGCGCGTGGGTCCGTTCACGGTTGTGGAGATTCTGCCCGATAGTGTCATCCTGCGGTGGCGCGAGACCCAATTCAGGGTCCGCGCACGCAATAGCTGGATCAATATGTAACGCTGTGGGGCTTAAGGAGCAGGGTTCGGTATGGCCCGTTGTATGGCTTCGATTCCTTTCAATACTTCCTTGCTCAGTACTACATCTAGACTGTCGATGTTCATTTTGAGCTGCTCCAGTGTTGTCGCACCAATGATGTTGGACAGTAGGAAGGGACGGGTGTTTACAAAGGCTAATGCCATGTGAGTTGGGTTGATTCCGTGATCGTCAGCTAACTGCAAATATCGCTCCGCAGCCTCCCACGTCTCCACACCTTCGTAGCGCGTAAAGCGCTCAAATACGACCATACGAGAGTTCTCTGGCTTGGCGCCATTCCGATACTTGCCCGTCAGTAAGCCCATCCCAAGCGGTGAGTACGCCAGCAGACCGATATTTTCTCTGTGAGAGACCTCCGCCATAGCGATTTCATAGGTGCGGTTTACGAGGCTATACGGGTTTTGAACAGTTTCAACGCGCGGAAGTCCCTCTCGATCAGCCAATTCGAGGAATTTCATGGTTCCCCATGGTGTTTCATTGGAGAGACCGATGGCTCGCACTTTTCCTGATTGGACGATGTCTTCTAGCGCTCGCAGTGTCTCTTCGATAGGGGTTTCGGGCTGCTCTCTATGGAAGTACCCCCTTTGACCAAAAAAGTTGGCGTAACGATCGGGCCAATGCAGCTGATAAAGATCGATGCAGTCGGTCTGAAGCCGCTTCAAAGAGCCATTGACCGCTTCAATCAATTGCTCCTTGGTGAATCGAGGACCACCACGTAAGAAGTGAAATTCGGGACTCGGCCCAGTGGCTTTGGTGGCCAATACGTATTTGTCACGCAGTCCAGTTTTCTTGAACCAAGTGCCAATGAACGCCTCTGTACGACCTTGGGTCTCTGGCTGCGGGGGTACGGGGTACATCTCAGCTGCATCCAGCATGTTGATGCCCCGCTCCAGCGCATAGGATATCTGCTCATGAGCTTCAGCCTCGGTGTTTTGGCGTCCCCAGGTCATACTGCCAAGGCAAATCTTGGAGACCTCGCGGCCAGCAATTGTTCGTAATGTCATGTTTACAGCTCCAAATAGCGCATCATTGCGTCATAGATATCGCGTTGACGCATGAAAGGACTTAAGACTGATTCGCCCTCAGAGTTAGCAAATAGGGGTACGTTGGCGCCAGTGTGCTCCTCTGAGGCGATGTTATTTGTGGCGTAGTTAATCCGCATCACACTGCCCTCGGGCGTCAGGATACGCGCCACCTTCCCCGGACTGAACACAGGAATGGGTAAAGAGGTGTATAGGGTGGGATCTGGCACGATCTGGGCGGCTTGAGAGTGGTCAGCTGTGACCATAATGAGTGTATTGGGATTGTCACTCGCATAATTCATAACAACTGCGAGCGCTTCCTCTAGCTGTTTAATTTCACCAATCGAACCGCAAGCGTCACGTTCATGACTCTTCTTATCAATCGAGGCAGATTCGATGGTCAAGAAGAAGCCCTTGTCGTTGTCACGTGATAAGTGATCGAGGGCGTACCGTGTCATGGTCTCCATGCTGGGCATCTCTGCGAAGCTCGGGTTGGCTTCACATTCAATGACCTCCGGTTGAGTAATGGAGCCAATCATTTCATGAATGTGGTTCAGCCAGCTGCGCTCAATGGATTCAGCGATTCGACCATTTGTTCCGCGCCATGCCACGGGCATGGTGTCCTCGGAAAACAGACCGATAACGCGGCCCGAGTGTTGCTGGTCCAGCGCGTTGCGCTCGGTCAGGATGGTCACGCCGCGTTGCTGAGCCAATGCGAGTGCTGTTGGATCCGACTCATACTGAGCAACAAAATGCTCCATGCCACCGCCGAGGATGACGTCCACATTAGCGACTGCTAGCTGCTCGGAGATAGAACCCATACCGCCATTTTCCTTTAGGTCCTTGGGACAACCGTCGAACGTCACGCCGTATTTTTCGCCACCGCGAATCGTGACCGGATTCTCGCAAGCACGAATGGTGACGTGAGCAGCAAAGGCTGCGGGTGATGCGTCGGTAACAGAGGCTGTACTGACGATCCCTGTCTTATAGCCAGCCGCCGCCGCAGACTCGAGTACCGTTTTTACGGGCTGGTCGGCCGCGTTTTTCCCAATTCGAGCGATCTGAGTGACAGCGCCTGTCGCCAGCGCTGTCGCGGTATTAGCTGAGTCCGCAACGTAAATCGGTGTGCCTTCGCTGTTGACCGTCTCCACCTGAACAGCGCCACGAAGGGGCAGTTGATCGAGCAGTAATTGTCCGGCTTGTCCCTTGAGATAATTCCGGCCCATGGTGACGTGTGTATCGTCAAATCCATCACCAATGATGAGAATGACAGCCCGTTCGTCCGCGATGACAGGCTGAGTCGCCATTGCAGTTGCGATGGCTGCTGCGGATAAAACTTTGCGCATGAAGTACCTATTAGTTGTCGAGAGTTATCATTTTTCTGAGCCGAGAATAAACGCAATGTGGCTGGATAAAAACCCTGACAACCGGGACGGTTTTTCAGACAAGCGGGTCGCGACCCTACTGACATTGTGACAAACTGCGCCGCAGAGTTTTTTATCCGGGGTTTTCATTGTGTTGAATTTTCTTAAAGGCGCTCGACTACCGTCAATGATCGCGCTAGCGCTGTTCAGTGCACCAAGTTTCGCGTCAGACACGGGCCATACTGCGTGGATGCTAACGGCAACCGCATTGGTTCTCTTTATGACTATTCCAGGGTTATCCCTTTTCTACGCCGGTTTGGTTCGTGCAAAAAACGTTCTTTCTGTCCTTATGCAGTGCTTCGCGATAACTGGCTTTATGTCACTGCTATGGTTCGTCGCCGGTTATTCGATTGCATTTGGCACTGATGGTGTGGAGCCTGGTCCCTACATTGGCGATATGGGAAACCTCTTTTTAGCGAACGTATCGATCGATAGTGTGCGCAATGGGATACCTGAAACGCTGTTTGTTATGTTCCAAATGACCTTTGCGGTCATCACACCCGCGCTTATCGTCGGTGGATTTGCTGAGCGAATGAAGTTCTCAGCGATGTTGCTATTTAGTGCTGCCTGGATGCTATTGGTCTACGCCCCTGTCTGTCATTGGGTTTGGGGCGGCGGCTGGCTCGGTTCGATGGGGCTACAGGATTTCGCTGGTGGCACTGTCGTTCACATTACCGCGGGTGTTGCAGCTCTCGTCGCTGCTGTCATGATGGGCTCACGTAAAGGTTTTGGGTCAACAGCAATGCCTCCGCATAACCTCACCATGACAGTCACAGGCGCTGGCATGCTCTGGGTGGGCTGGTTTGGCTTTAATGCCGGTTCGGCGCTAGCTGCCGACAACAGTGCGGCTATGGCTATGTTGGTCACGCACTTGAGCGCTGCCTGTGGATCGCTTGCCTGGATGGCGATGGAGTGGATTCGTCACGGTAAACCGTCTGTGCTGGGCATTGTCACGGGTATGGTTGCCGGCTTGGGCACTATCACACCGGCCTCGGGTTCAGTGGGGCCTGCGGCTGCGGTAGTTATTGGTCTCACAGCGGGTGTTGTCTGCTATTTTGCGACCATTACCCTAAAGAACACGCTCAAGATCGACGATAGCTTGGACGTATTCCCCGTTCACGGTGTCGGCGGCATGCTCGGAACCATTCTGATCGGTGTCTTCGCTGCGCCGTCGCTCGGAATTTTTAGTGGCAATGGTTTCTCAGATGGCGTGTCATCCATGGGCGGACAGCTATACATCCAGATCTTCGGTGTTGTCGTGACCTTCCTGTTTGCTCTGGTGGGTAGCTGGATTTTGCTGAAGCTCGTAGATCAACTCGTTGGCTTACGTGTCGATGATGATGAAGAGACAGAAGGCCTCGACCTTGTCCTTCATGATGAGCGCGGATACGACCTGTAAATCGAGTGTAGAGGAGTGGGGCTAGTCGGTGTCTTTGGCAAGCCTCACTTTCACCCCCAGTTTCTCAAATGCCGACTTTGACTCTGATATTTCCCAGATAGTGAGCGGGTAGTCAGCTCGCCATTGTGCTGGGAAGTACACCTTCAGCTTGTCGCCCTTGGCGCGCGCCGAGAAATCTGGCTGCATGGCCGATGGCCCCGCGTGCTTTAGGATCACCGCCATCCTGAGTAAAACCAGCATTCGCGCAAGCTTTTCGCGTTTTTTGCCGGGTATGTCCTCAAACAAATAGGAGGGCAGCTTTCCGCGATGTCCACGGAGCAAACGACTCATCGTGAGCTGATCACCTTGTGAGAAGCCGGGCATATCAGAGTTTTCAATGAGATAGGCTGAGTGCCTGTTGTAATGCTTCTGGGAGATAGCGACTCCAACTTCATGAAGCCTCGCGGCCCAAACCAAGAGCTCAATGTCGTCATCCGACAGGCGCCAGGAGGAAGCCGTTTGTGATGCTAGGTGACGGGCGTAGTTGCCCACCGTCTCAGCTGTCGGCTGATCGACTGAATACCGCTGGAGCATTGCCTGAATGGTCCGCTCACGAACGTCTTCATGCCTCAAGCGCCCCATTAAATCGTAAATCACGCCCTCACGAAGTGCTCCCGAGGAGGTGCGCATGACGTCAACACCCAAGACGTCAAAAATCGCTGTGGTAATCGCTACACCCGCCGTAATGACGCCACGCCGTCGGTCATTGAGACCCTCCAGATTGATGTCATCGACGGATTCGAATTTTAAAAGCGCCTTACGCAGTTTTTTCAGCGACTTTGGGTCTATGCCCTCAGAGCGCCAACCGGCGGTCGTTATGAGTAGCTCAATGGCCTGCAGCGTTCCGGAGGATCCTACGGCCTCGGTCCAGTGGCTATGCTTAAAGTTGCGTCGAATATGTGAGATTTCCAGGCTCGCCTGATCGTACGCTTTCCAAAAGGTTTCTTTCGATAGCTTGCCATCGGGGAAAAAGGTGTCCGAATAGCTCACGCAACCCAGTTGCAGGCTCTCCAATCGCCTGGGTTCAAAGCGCTGCCCTAAAATGAACTCAGTGCTACCCCCGCCAATATCGACCACTAGGCGACTTTTTTCATCATCTGACAGTGTATGAGCGACACCGAGATAAACGAGTCTGGCTTCTTCTCGGCCGTAAATAACGTCAATGGGTGTGCCCAAAATAGCTTCCGCTGGCTCAGTAAAATCAGTGCGATTCCACGCTTGTCTCAGCGCATTTGTGCCGACGGCCCTTACTTGCTGCGGTTTAACCGATAGTAAAAGCTGTTGGAAGCGCTCCAAGCAAGCAAGGCCGCGCTCTATGGCTTCGGGTGTTAGACGATGGTCTTTAAGACCCTTACCCAACTGAACCTTTTCCGCCAAGACGTGCAAGGGACGAATCTCACCGTGCTCGAGGCGCGCCACGATCAGGTGAAACGAGTTACTCCCGATATCAATCGCCGCAAATATGGGCTCTGCCGCTGTATCGTCGTCATTTGGGAGTACGGAGAGTTCAAGCTTCACTGTGATAGGTCACTTTGCAGTCTGTCATAGCACGTTGCCCCAAGGATAATTCAATCTCTTTGCGGGGTCAGTCTCGCTCGCTGGTTAAGCGATGAAACCGACGCGGGGTGCGCTGAGTTATCCGGGTACAAAGTTCGTAACCAATCGTGTCACAGTGTCCGGCAAACTCGTCTATGCAAGGAGACTCTCCCCAAAGCGTCACGGGACTCCCGACATCCAGCGCTGGTAGGTCGGTGATGTCAGCTGTGATCATATCCATGGAGACTTTGCCGGCTAAAAGAACAGTGCCTTGCTCTGTACCAATCGGTGCTCCATCGCGCGCAGCACGCGGATAGCCATCACCATAACCTGCAGGGATGGTGGCGATACGCGAGCGCCTGCGCGCCACCCATCGGCCGCCGTAGCCAACACTCTCACCGACCTCAATCCATCGAACACTGGCAATACGGGACTCAAACGCCATTACCGGTTTTAGTGAGTATCCGTCTGGCAAGGCAACCAAGGAGCCTCCGTAGAGGGAATAGCCAAGTCGTATCCAGCTTTCCTGTGCTTCAATTTGCCCTGTTGTTGCAGCTGAATTAGAGAAGCTACCCGCAGGTGCTCCGTCGCTTACCCGAGCCCAGCGTAGCAGTTGTCGCTCGGTTAGCGCCGAGTCAGGCGCTTCAGCATCGGCAAAATGGCTCATCAGAACGATGTCGCTAGCACTGAGCGCTGTAAGGCGCGATCGAGCATACTTAATTTCATCTGGCATAAAGCCCAGTCGATGCATACCGGTATCGCATTTGAGCCAAACTTGTTCGAACTGAGCACCCGTTTGCTCTAGCCAGTCGATTTGATGCTCACTCGATATGGCAGGCCATAATGCCGTTGAAGACATGATTTGTGCGTCCTCAAGCGAATGGGGTCCTTGTAGGACAAGTATGGGTAAATCAATACCTGCGTCGCGAAGTGCTAACGCTTCTTCCGTGATAGCTACAGCAAACGCATCGACTAGTGGTGATAGGGCCCTCGCGCACTGCACAGCGCCATGTCCATAGGCGTCGGCCTTAACAACAGCTATGGCACGTCGCGGTCCAGCAAGGTCTTTTAACGTCCTTGCGTTTTCGCAAAGCGCCTGAAGATCAATGGTGAATTGTGTCGGTCGACTCATTCGAAATGATCGAAGCGATGCAGGTCAAATAAACGCTGCGCTTGCGCCCAAACGGGGCCAGGTCTGCCATCGCCAACGGGTTCGCCATCAATACTCACGACAGGTTCCAGTTCTTTAGTTGAACTGCTTAACCAAACCTCATCAGCGGTGAGCACTTCATCTTTGGTAATTTGAGTTTCAAGTACTTCGAGCGAGCTATGTGCTCGAAGTATTTGCAGTGCCATATCACGGGTGACACCCGCGAGTTTGTGTTGGTCAAGTGGTGGGGTTTTGACCTCGTTATTGCGGACAACGAAGACGTTGCAGGCAGCAGCCTCCGTCAGTTGGTTGTTCGCATCGAATAGCAGGATTTCACCTCCACCATCGTTGACGCCTTCCATCATGTGCAAAACGTTTCCTAGCAGCGATGTACTCTTTATGTGACAGCGCTGCCAACGCAGGTCCTGACGCGTCGTGACCTTCCAATGTGTCACCTTGTCTGGATCGCCCGATACAGGCGCGGGGATATCAAATGTATAGGCAAAGAGGGTGGGCGCAGTATCGGCCGGAAACGCATGATTGCGTTTCATCGTGACACCCCGGGTAATTTGCAGATAGATGCCGAGGTTCCCGTTTCCGTTTCGCTTCATCAGCTCCGTGAAAATATCCGTTAGCTGACCACGACTCCAGGAGGTATTGATTCCAATCTCGTTGAGTCCGTTCTCCAGTCGCGCCAGGTGAAGATCAAGGCCAATCAATTTTCCGCCGTAAGAGGGAATCACCTCGTAGATGCCATCTCCGAACAAAAAACCTCGGTCCATGGGCGATATTTTCGCTTCCTCCAAGGGAATGAACTCATCATTTAAAAAAGCGATTGTCATGGCCATCGTATCCTTTGTTTTTCCCGTCTCTTGTCACATTCAGGTAACGCCTTATAGTACTGGAGCAGAGCAGTACATAAAAAGGATAACGAGATATGCCCACTATCACAGATCATGCCATTGCGACCCCGGATAAGCCGGCGTTCATCATGGGGTCAACGGGGGAGGCAGTCACCTTTGGCGAACTGGACGCCATTGCTAATCAAGTGGCTCAGCTACTGCGAGCATCGGGTGTTCAGCAGGGGCAGCACATCGCCATGATGATGAAAAACTGCCGCGAGTTTATGGAGATCATGTTCGGCTGTATGCGAGCCGGAGTTGTCTTCACTCCAATTAGCACTCATCTGAAGAAAGATGAGACGGCCTACATTATCAACAACTGCCGAGCGCAATTGTTTATTGCATCTGCCTCACTAGCGGACGTTGCCGCAGAAGCAGCAGCGCAAGCACCGGCCCTTGAGCACTGCTTCATTGTCGGTGGTGAAAGGGCAGGATTTGTTGATTGGCACTCGACCTTGGCGGAGCAGCCATCAGAAGCGATTGCCGATGAAAGTCTGGGTGTTCCTATGCTGTATTCGTCAGGGACCACTGGGAAACCCAAGGGCGTCTTCCGAGCGCCTGAAAATATCGATTTGGATGCGCCACATCCACTGAAACTGGCGGGTGCGTACTATGGCTTTAACACGGACACCATTTATCTCTCGCCTGCGCCGCTCTATCACGCTGCACCGCTTCACTACAACACGCTGAATCTGATTCAGGGTGGTACCTCGGTCATTATGGAGCGCTTTGATCCCGAGCAGGCGCTAGCGCTAATAGAACGCTATAGGGCGACCCACAGTCA
>Ga0181573_10002763_pt1 | contig 16052 bp, 10 predicted proteins | sample 101ome_25_FD_148643 | JGI IMG/M metagenome (GOLD analysis project Ga0181573, IMG submission 148643) | Coastal salt marsh microbial communities from the Groves Creek Marsh, Skidaway Island, Georgia - 101409BT metaG (spades assembly) | ecosystem: Environmental > Aquatic > Marine > Intertidal zone... | reverse complement strand
CTCGCCCGAGAAGAGCTGAGGCAAATCGAAGCGTTGGAACTCGAGCGGCTGCGCGTGTTTGTGCATGCGACCGTTGGACTCGTCATCGCCTTCTTTTTGGTCAGTTGGGGCGTGTTGTCTCTACTCTTTTGAGTGTGCCAACCGTATCTTGGGACTGTGGAAAGGATGAGCGTCCCCAAAGGCACTGTATTGCAACCAGCTTCTGTTTGTCCGACTCATGCATTTCATATCGTGAGCGGCCTGTTGCGCGCGTATTTCGTGGATGAGATGGGCAAAGAGCACACGTTCATGTTCGCGCCGGAGGGTTGGACCATCGGTGATTTGGAAGCCTCGGGGTTTGAGGTGTCGACCCGGTTGATCATTGAGGCGCTGGAACCGAGCGAGGTGGAGTTGATGCCATTCAGCGAATTGAGCCGTTCCATGGATGATTATGAAGCTCGACGCATGGTCCGGCGAGCGGGTGCCCTGCAGCGCCGGGTGTTGATGATGATGAGTACCAGTGCTTTGGAGCGATATGAATTCTTTTTGTCGACGTATCCGCAGTTGGAAGGCCGCCTTTCCCAGCGATTGATCGCTTCTTATCTCGGCATCACGCCGCAAGCTTTGAGTCGACTGCGCGCCAAGCGTGTGGGGCGAACCCGAACAAATTGAAATTAACCGAGGTTCATGTTTTTGGAAAGCAAACGACAGAAGTTTGTTTCACCAATACAATAAACATGAAAAACACATTTTTCTCGAGTGCCCTTTTGTTGGGTGCATTCAGCTTGGCGGTGAGCTCAGGCAACGCGCAAACCGCGAAAGTCAATACAGAAACCTCGACCATCGCCTGGGAAGGCGGCAAGCTCGTTGGTGGAACCCACAACGGCGGAATCTCATTGACCGAGGGATATTTGACCTTGCGCGCAGATCAAATTGCTGCCGGCCAATTCACCATCGACATGGCCAGCATGACCAACGCAGATTTGCCGGCCGACGTGGGCGCCAATTTGATGGGGCACTTGATGTCCGATGATTTTTTCTCTGTGGAAACCTATCCAACGGCTCAGTTGGTCATTGAGCGCGCTTCTGCATTCAAGCAGAACAAAGCCTCTGTGAATGGCCAAATGACCATCAAGGGCAAGACCCAGCCGGTCACATTTGAGGTGGAGCGCGCGGGCAATGCCTACGAAGCGACCATCGTCATCGACCGCTCGAAGTTTGACGTTCGATACGGTTCGGATTCGTTTTTCGACAACCTCGGCGACAACGTGATTTTGGACGAGTTCACGGTGAACATCCACTTGGAATTGTTGTAATTCTGGTAAACTTTCAGACGATGGAAAAGCCAATCCCCGCGGGCAAGGCCCCGCAAATGGAAGATCTCGAAGCCGGCAAAACGTATGCTTGGTGTTCGTGCGGTAAATCAGACAACCAACCTTGGTGCAACGGCGCCCACCGCGGCACCGACTTCGCCCCCAAAGTCTTCGAAGCTGATGCCAACCGCAAAGCGGCCATGTGCACCTGCAAAATGACGCAAAATCCCCCATATTGCGACGGTTCTCATCGTCAACTATGAAGTCCAGCATTTCATTTCGCCGGTTGCTTCCGATTGCACTTCTTGCAGTCGGTGGCGCCGGCGTTTCTTTTACTCGCCTGCCCGAACTTTTCGACATGTCCACCGACGCTCAATACGTTTACCACGCCGCAGACACGCGCGGCCATGCCAACCACGGTTGGCTCGATACGTACCATTCGTTCAGCTTTGCCAATTGGCACAACCCCGAGCGTATGCATTTCGGCGCCTTGCGCGTATTGAATGACGATTACGTCGCGGGCGGCGGCGGTTTTGGCACCCACCCGCACGACAACATGGAGATCGTAAGCATTCCGCTTGAAGGCGATTTGCAGCACCAGGACAACATGGGAAATACTGCGGTGATCCGCAGCGGCGACGTGCAAATCATGTCGGCCGGTACCGGAGTCATGCACTCCGAAAAAAACCACAGCGCCGCGGATGCGGTGCGCTTCCTCCAGATTTGGGTGTTTCCGAACGAGCGGGACATCGCCCCGCGCTACGACCAAGAAACGTTCGACCGCGCCGCTGAGCGTAACGGCTTCCTGACCGTGGTGAGTCCGGACGGAACGGACGGCGTGCGGATGCACCAAAACGCTTGGTTTCACCTCAGTTCATGGGACGCCGGCCACACCGACGCGTACCGATTGCACGGCGCCGGCCAAGGCGTGTACGCATTCGTCCTCGAGGGGGAGGTCACCATCGACGGCCGCACCCTTGGTCGCCGCGACGGACTCGGGGTTTGGGATACCGATGCGGTGGAGATTGCCGCTACAGCCGACGCGCGCTTCCTGCTGATGGAGGTGCCGATGCATTGGTGAGCGAGGGGTTCGTTTGCCTTTGTGACGGCAATCACATACCTTAAGGGGATGAAAACCAAATTGTTTGCCTGGGTTAGCTCGACGGTTTTGCTGTTGTGCCTGGCCGCTCAATCTCAAGCGCAAATCCAATTGCTGGAGGATGTTCCGCTGAGCACGGAGGCCCCTTCCTTTGCTGATATCGTGAATGAACAGGCGCCTGGTGCGCGCTGGGCTTCGACCGACGGGCCGCTGCCGACCAACGTTTGGTGGCAGAATTTTTCACTCAATGCCGGCACGGGCATCGCCAACGCCTTGCCTTACATCGTCAAGTGCTCGACCAATGGATTGAGCGGTTGCATGCCAGGAAAAACGGTCGGAGAAACCTTTGTGTTCACATCATTCGTTTCGAACTGGACCCTTGGCGCGGCAGAATCATTGAGCGCCCACAAAATCATCGATTACGATCCGCTTTCGGTGCGGGTCGAATGGTCTGTGACCGGAGGGGGGACGATGCTGGCACCGGTGGTGCGCGGCATGCCGTATTTGACTACGGTCTACACCAACCTCACGCCGCAGATTTCGACCGTGCACGCGTTGTTGAGTGTCAACGGCACCAACGTCAACGCGACGATGACGGGCGACCGGTTTGAATTGGCATTGAACAACGGCCAAACCTGGATCCTCTACACATCTCAGGAAACCACGTTCATCATTGCGAATAACACCCTCACGGCCACCGAACCGATGACGGGTTCGATGCGAATTGCCATTTTGGACGGGACGGGAGTTTCGATGTCGGAAGACGTCCTCGATGCCCATGCCGACGCGTGCCCGCAGGCGGCCTCTGTGTACGCGACAGCGACGGGTGATCAGGCGGAATTGGTCTTTGATTGGAACGTCGTGAGCATGACAGGAGGAGAGCCGGGGGTGCCGTTGCTGTGCGCCTTGCCGCATCACACTCCGGTGTTGGCGGAGTCGGCCATGACCGCCCATGCTTACCCCACCATCAAAGGCGACATGCACCCGGTGTCAGCGACGACTTGGCACATGACCGAGGCGCTGACGACCATCGGGTTTGAATCGCCAGAAGGCATCGCGCCTTCACTCGAGCAAGACGTGCGCGACGCGCTGGAAGCGGATGTCAATTGGCCCATCACTGCGGGCGACACGTATTTCGGCGGCAAGCAATTGGCGGCTGTGGGCCGCATGGCTGTGATCGCGGACGAGCTCAACGAAACCGCCCTTGCGACGAGCTACCGGTCCACCCTCGCGGCTTCCTTGCACCCGTGGCTCAACGCGACGAACAGCGACCCGCTGCGTTACGATACCTCGTGGGGTGGGGTGGTTTCGAGCTCGGGCGGAAGCTTTGGCCAAGGCCTGTACAACGACCACCATTTCCATTACGGATACTTCCTCTATGCGGCAGCGGCGATGGCCAAAGGCAACCCCACGTGGGTCGCTCAGTACGGCGACAAAGTCATGGACCTCGTCCGCAACCTCGCCAACCCAGCGCCAAGCGATCCGCACTATACTTACCTGCGGAACAAGGATTGGTTTGTCGGCCACTCGTGGGCGAGCGGCCTGTACGAATTTGGCGACGGCCGCAATCAAGAAAGCACGTCGGAAGCGGTGAACGCGTGGTACAGCTTGTACCTCTATGGCCTCGCCATCGGCGACGATCGAATCCGAGACCTCGGGCGCCTGATGCTTGCCACGGAAATCCGTTCGACCCAGCGCTATTGGCAGGTGGATTCGAGTGACGGCATTTACCCAGAACCCTACGCTTCGAACAAAGTGGTGGGTGTGCTGTGGAGCACGAAAGTGGACTACGCAACGTTCTTCGGCGGCAACACCGAATTCATTCACTGCATTCAGATGCTGCCGTTTACGCCCATCAGCGAGGAGCTCCTCGAGCCTGCTTGGATTGATGAGGAGTACCCGGTGCTCGTGACGGCTCTGGACAACCCGAGCATCGGCCAAGGTTGGAGAGGGTTCATCTACATGGCGCACGCCGTGATTGACCCGGCTGCTGCTTGGAACGAATGCCAAACCCTGACCGCATATGACGACGGCAACACAGAGACGAATACGCTCTACTGGCTGGCCACGCGGCCGGGCATCGAGCCGGGCATCGAAGAGGCGCTCGGCGGTGATGGTGGCGGCGGCGGTGACACGGGGGGTGTGGACGGCGTGGTCTTCGAAGTTGACATGTCGCAGGAGACCATTCAAGGAACGGTCTATGTGACCGGCGGAAGCATCGACACGTGGTGCGGTAACTGCGTTCCGATGAGCGATCCCGAAGGTGACGGCATCTACACCGCGGTGCTCGACCTGGCGCCCGGTCCCGTCGAATACAAATTTGTGAACGGCAACTGGAATTATGGGGAGGTGTTCGATCCGGTGGCCGATGCGGCTTGCACGCTCACGACGGGCGAATTCACCAACCGCTACTTCGTGGTCCCGGCCAGTGGCAATGCTGAAATTGGCGTGGTGTGTTTCAACAGTTGTGACGCATGTGAAGGCGAGGAATGCGTTAGCGACACGAACAACAACGGCATCTGCGACGACGAAGACACGCCGGGTTGTACCTATCCGCTCGCACCGAACTTCAATCCTGCTGCCACAATGGACGATGGCAGCTGCGAATGGACGGCAGAGCCGGCGTGCGTGGGGGATTTGGACAACGATGGAGCCATCTCTGTTGGGGACTTGCTTATCTTACTCGGCGTGTTCGGCGACCCTTGCTGAACACGATGAGGCACTTGACGCCGTTGAGGAATTTGTACATTCGAACCATGCGCACCTTCATCACCCTTTTTTTCACGGTCGTGGCCGCTGGCTTTACCAACGCCTCGGCCCAAAATGTCTTCACCGTAGACTACGCGTCTCAGGCAGATGTCAAACTGTTCGTCGTGGACTACGCCTCGCAGGCGGACTTGTGCGTTTACAAAGTGGATTATGCGTCGCAGGCGAAAGGAAACGAAGGCCAATGGTTTTGGGTGGATTACGCTTCGCAGGCGGACAAAAAAGTGTTTTGGGTGGACTACGCTTCCCAGGCAGACCTCAAGATTTTCTTCGTCGAATACGCTTCCCAAGCCGAGTGGCGCAGCCAGCAGAAGAAGCATTTGATGTATTGAGTGGGCGGGGCGAGGACTCCTCACAATCCTCGTCGCGCTCCCACCGCAGGGCAGAAGTGCCTTTTTGGGGCCATGGTTTATTTGTTCAGAACAAAAACAAGCACATCCAGAACACAGGCCGCACGGAGATAGCAATCTTTTGGGTGGATGCCTAACTTTCCCGAAGGATGAACGCTGCGAAATTGAATATTGTCGTTGTGGAGGATGAACCCATCATTGGAGACCACGTCATACTGACACTTCGTTCACTTGGGTTTCGTCCGTGGGGTCCGGCAATTACGCTCAATGAGGCGAAGGGCTATATCAATCGCGGCCCAGTTGATTTGGTCTTAATTGACATCAATTTGGATGGACAACACGATGGCATCGAGCTGGGCTTTTTTCTAAAAAAGTACCACAACATCCCGCACGTTTTTCTCACGGCGAACACGGACGAGCAAACGGTGCAAAAGGCAAAGCAAACCCTGCCAATGGGATTTGTCGTCAAACCCTTTCGGCGAGAAGAGTTGTACACGAGTATTGAAATCGCCTTGTCCAATTGGAAGGTTTTACAGTCGGACAAGGTCAATTCAATGGGGTCAACACAAGTGGGGGCTGAGAAACCGCGGTTTTTTTATGTACCAATTGATGGGGAGAAGGTGAAGATTTTCACGGACGAAATTGTTTTGATTTCGAGTGCCCATGTCTATGTAGAAATCAGCATGATGGACGGCCAAAAGTATTTGGTCAGGTCATCTATGAGCCAATTCCTTACGAACCTGCCTACGTCACGGTTCGTTCGGATCCACAGGAGTCATTGCGTGAATATGAGTTATGCTGAACGCTTTGACGGACGAAATTTATGGGTCAAGGGTCATCCTTTACCGGTAAGTAAGAGCTACAAAGATGATTTGGTTCGAAAATTTCCTTCCCTTGGAAGCCTATCCTCATAGGACCGGCTCAGCCTGGTCGGCGGTCGTTTTTTTGCTACCACTCCTGATGTGTATCTGGGATGAGGGAGGAGTCTTCGCGCAGGAGGATCGTCGGGATGAATTCATTTGCCAATCAGTAGATCTTGTTCAGAGAGGGGCAAATTTTCCAGATAAGCCGCTATTTATCCAACAGGACACCCTCGGTTATCTCTGGTTCTTTAGCGATATCTCTGGATATCGTTATGACGGAAGTAGGCATAAAAAGGTGACGTTCTCCTCACTCTTCCATCACCATGGTCAATTTGAGTTTTTGCGAAGTGTTTTGCGCATGCCGGATGGGTGTTTCGGCCTGCATTTTGGGGATCGGCGAAGCGGCATTCCGGCTCGGGATACCTTGATAGTTTTCGACCCCATTCTCATGCAATCGGTGTCTTACGCAGCAGAGGATTGGCTGCGGTCGCATGAAATATTGTTGAGCTCATGGGAAGATGAAATGGGAGAAGGAGTTAGTTTTTGGTGTTTAGAAGATACACTGGCACATGTGCAGCGCATCGCGCAACCTCTCAGCTTGACCGATTCCCTCAAAACCGTCTATGTGGCTGATGCGGGGTTTTCCATCGCACCGTTGTTCAGTTCGAATGCCACGGGCCAGTTTTTTATGCTCCGGGGTCAAGGGGATTCGGAGGAAGTGCGCACAGTGCATTGCACCTCGCGAGGATGCACAGAGCGTCGGGATGAATTTGTCTATACCCGTGGAATGAATCCGCTGCGAGCACACCAAAATCAAAACCTTTGGTTTGATTCTTCGGGCACGTTTTTGACCGCTGTTTACCGCCACGAGTCTCATCCTCCTTACGACAAGGATTTGTTTTGGATTCATCGGCAAGACGGCAATTTGCTTCCAGATACAGCTGTGGACTCAGGTTCGGGTGTGGATTGGAGCACTTTCTTGGATTTGAAGCATGGCTTTCGGGGAAGTGAAGTCCGCTTCAACCCTGTGAGTCAGCAGTTATGGGTGTTCATTGGCAATCAACTGCGTATTTATTCACGCGAAGGGGACTTATTGGCTGAAGAAGTCCTGCCTGTGAAGGAAACCTTCACCATGGGGCTTCACAGTTTTCGATTCACGAGCGAATACGAGGCTGTCGTTGTCAGTGCCTTTGGAATCATATACATTCAAATGGATAGCAATCCTTTTGAATACACTCAATCGCCTCTAACTCGCAAGGGTTCCAACCTCGGATGCCGTGCGATAGTCAGTTGGAATCAAGATACGGTTCTCATGATGTCGGATGCTACAGGTCTGTATGGAATTTCTGCTGGTGAAATGACTTCAATTTTTCCAGGAGCAGGCCGAACAAGTGGCCTACTCATCGACGGAAATGATTTGATTTTGACGCGTGATCGTGCATTGGTTCGCATGCGGAATTTGAACCCGGAATCATGCGTTGAAATTGCTCCAATCAAAGCGGATTTGTCATGGGCGTTAAACCTAGATGGGGAGGGACGAATTATAATTGGGCATGACGGATTGAGCGTGTTGAATCGGGAAGGCCAGGTGCAAACTTTTGATCGGCAAATATCCAATGCATACGAGGCCTTGATCATGGACTCGCTCATCATCATTCCGACCAATGCGGGGTTGTGGACCTTATCGGGGGATGAATTGCGCAGAGCGGATGAAGTATTTCCAGAACTCTCGGTGATTCAATCGCCATGTCACTCCGTTATGCAAGCTTCCGATGGCGGCATTTGGATCAGCACGAAAGGGCAAGGACTTGGGCGCTGGGCGCCCGAAATCAGTGACTTGCGTTGGTATGATTGGAATGCAGGATTGCCGAGCGAAGTGGTCTACGGCGCACTCGAGGATGATGCCGGCCGAATTTGGGCATCGAGTAATCAAGGTTTGGTTCGGATAGATCCGCAGGCAGAGTCCATTGCCGTTTACGGAACTCAGGACGGGTTGGTCGAAACAGAGTTTAACCGCACCTCTTTTCTTCGCCATGTGGATGGACGATTCTATTTTGGAGCCATCGCTGGAGTGACCTCCTTTGACCCGAATTCGCTGGAATTTGAATCAACGACTGGCGGTAGTCGATTTGTAATTGATCGAATTCTTCAGCACAAACAGGCTCTGAATGGTGTAGAGGACGTGACCAATGAATTCAGACTCAAGGGCCAAATAAGCCTCGGGTCAAATGATGATTTTGTGAGTATCCACCCCAAAGTTTTGGATTACGGGGGCGTACCGCATGATTTTGCTTTCCGTGTTCGCTCTTTGTCAGATTCGACAGTAACCCCGTCAGAATGGACCAAGTTTGATGAGGAGGGGGTCGTCTTATCAAACCTCGATGCGGGCAAGTGGTTGATGGAAATCCGCACGAAGAGCGCTGAAAGTGGATGGTCGCCAGAACCTCTGCAGATTCCAATAAGTGTCCGTATCCCATGGTATTTACGAGGGAGGAACCAGGCTCTCGCCGTCGCGCTTCTCTTCGGTATTTCAATTGGTATCTACCAAATCCGATTGAGGAAGCTTAAGAAGGGAAGTGATTTGCTCGAGCGAAAAGTGAAGCAACGAACGCAAAAACTTCGAGAAGCCATTGCTTTGAAGGATGTTTACCTCGCCGAAACCCACCACCGAGTGAAAAACAACTTGCAAATCATCAGCAGCTTACTTGATTTGCAAGCAGCTCAGATGAAGGATGAGCAAATCCGGGCGGAATTTAATATCAGCAAAATCCGCATCGAAACCATTAACCTCATTCATCAGCGGCTGTTCAATCGGCAGGATGTCCAATCCATTGATTTTAAGGAATTTTTGGTTGAATTGTTTCGATTGATTGAACGAAGCCAAGTGGACTCCGAGAGGGACTTGCTTCTGGAGATAACGGGAGATGAATTGGACGTTCGACAACGTGAAGGGATTCCACTCGGGATGATTTTCAATGAATTCATCACCAATACGATCAAACATGTTGTCCCGAAGCAACCGGTTACCCGAGTCTCCATCAGCATTGAGCGAAGGACGGACAATCAAGTGCTCTTGATTTATGATGACTTTGGCCCGGGTTTACCTGATGGGATTCCGTTTGAGAAGATGGAATCGCTGGGTTTGCGATTGGTCGGAGGGTTCGTGCGCCAACTCAAAGGCTCGGTGACCATCGATTCCAAAGTCTCGAGTCGGGTGTTGATTTCATTCCGATTGACGGAATGAGGATTTAGGTAACGAGAAAGGGCCGCACTTGCGTGCAGCCCCATCCGTTAACCTACCAAAATCAAATGGTTATTCACAATACGTGCCGAAGGTGGCAAGCATGATGAGCAAATCGCTTGTGGAAATGGCTCCATCATTATCAACATCCGTTGGACATGAGTCCTCTGGCGCTACGCAACCGCATTCCTCATTGGACCATTCGGTGCCTGTGCCACAGTATTGAGCTTGAATTGGGAGTTCCTCGCACGTGCCGTCATCGTCTGTAGCTTCAGGGTTGTAGCTGCAGAATGAAGGGTCTGTGCACCCCGGGATCTCCAACTCGTCGCACACGCCATCACCATCCGTGTCATTCAAGCATCCGTCGCAATCGACGAGGTATGTGTAATGGTCGGCACCCGCCGCAGAAACTTCAATGGCAAAGGACCAATTCACATGTGCGTCCACCACATCGGGATGGCTGTTGCCTTCCTTGAACATGAACGTGTATGTGCCTTCGCCCAATGCGCCTGCAATGCCGGGGATGTTAATGCCGAAATCAGGGAAAGAGAAGGGTTGTGCGAGATCATCGAGCAAGCCAAATCCTTCCGTTGTTCCGCCCAAAATCCCGACGAGTGCCCCTCCGTCCAAAGCATTCGCTGCTGCCACAAAGTCTTCAGGCGAATAAATCACCGGCAGGGTGGCTCCGCTTCCAATTCCGAAGAATCCGCCATTTCCAGCGGGCGAACCGGCGGCTTCATAACCCACCTGGTCGAACTCGAGCATGCGCACACCGGAGATGATGTATCCGGCAGGAACGTTGATGGTAAAGTACTCTGGGTCGGCATTGGCGGTTTGGAAGTTGGCCGCAGATCCGGCCACAACATACGCGCCTTCCCCTTCAAACGGGATGAGCGTCGGATTCGAGGCGTCGCTCGAGAAGTCGCCCATCATATCTTCATCCCAAGTGGCGACGGTAGGCAACGTGAACGCATCGGGGAAGCCGGGGCCTCCGCAGATTCCGCATTCATCGAATTCCAAACAGATGCCGCTGTCGATCAAGGCATCCGGGTCATAGTTGCACGCGGATTCATCCATGCATCCTGTCAAATCGCTGCATTCTCCAATAGAAACAGTGGTCGTGGAGCCCCAGTTTCCGGTCAGGGTTTCCACCAATTCGCCGCCGAAGGTGATGGTTGTCGTACCATCCAACGTTGATCCATATCCTTGGTGACCATCGCCGTAGCTGTCTGCAAAGTTGATGATCACGCATTCGGTCTCTGGAATGCAGAATTGGAAGAGGCCTTCACCTTCTCCAGTGGCCAATTCTGTGCCGTTGCCATCCAAGACCACGAAGCTGAATTCTTCCGGGTAGCCGTCGACGCCGTCGTATGCGATGTCCAAAGTCGTTTCACCTTCAGCACATTCTATACCGCAGTCGCCCACGAATGCGACGACTTCATCGCCCCAATTTCCGGTAAACGTTTCAATGACTTCTCCATTCAAGTAAATCGTCGTGGTTCCGTCAGGCCCCTGCCAATTAAATTGTCCGTCTCCGTAGCTGTCCATGAGGGTTACTACTGCGCATGATCCCTCAGGAATGCAGACGTTGAATGTTCCTGCGTCGGCGCCAGAACCCCACTCGGTGCCTGAGGCATCGGTTACGGTGAAGGTAAATTCGTCTGACCACCCGTCAAGTCCGTCGTAGACGATGGTCACCAGGTCTTCTCCTTCACTGCAGCCCGTTGGGTTGCCTTCGCAATCGTATCCTTCTTCTGGATACGTGCACAACGAAGGGTCAGGTGCGGAACAAGGATCGTAGTTGCAAGCCAAGAAGTCGTTGCATCCTGTTCCTGCGATAGATTCAGGTACGCCGAAGGTGTTGAGCGAGGTGAATGGGTAGAAAGCACCCGACCACTCTGAAGTGAAGTCGTCGGCAATCTGCAAGTCGACCGAAATGGAATTTCCACAGAAGGACATCTGCGCATTGGCCACTTCGTAGGCAAACAACTCCCCGAGCGACCCGAGCGAAGCGATCAACTCGGCGGTTTGCTCTTCGGTGATGGTCATGCCGATGGGGGCATCGGGCGTTCCCACGGTGGGGAAGTCGTATGCGTACTCCAGCGACAACCCGCCTGGGCAGGATTCGTTGGTGACGAAGGTGGTGGTGTACATGATCTCACCGAGGGTGAAGATGTCGGTATCGAAGAAGATACAGCTGCCGTCGTCCTCGGTTGCGGTGACGTCGTAGTTGCATGCTAATTCGTGGGTGCATCCGGCACCGCCATCGCATTCACCAATGAGGAATGTCACTTCGTCGCCCCAGTTTCCAGAGACGGATTCGACTTCTTCTCCGTTGAGGAAAATGGTCGTTGTGCCATCGGGTGATCCGTAGCCTTGGTGACCGTCGCCGTAAGAATCGCTCAGCGTCACGCTGACGCAAGCCCCTTGTGCAATGCAGATTTCGGCTGTTCCAGCCCCTCCACCTGTGGCGATTTCGTTACCATCCACATCCGCGACTGCGAACGTGAATTCTGACGGGTAGCCGTCCAGACCATCGTATGCGATTTCTAACAGCGATTCGCCCTCAGGGCAAGCTGGCCCGCAGTCTCCAACCGACACGGTAGTTGAGCTGCCCCAATCTCCTGATACGGTCTCCACGATTTCGCCATTCAATGCGATGGTGGTTGTACCGGATCCTTGCCAGCTGAAATGTCCATCTCCGAATTCGTCCATGAACATCACGTCGACGCATGCTCCTGCTGGAATACAAACTTCAAAAGATCCGACTCCTCCACCGGAACCCCACTCCGTGCCCGATTCATCGGTTACGGTGAATGTAAACTCTTCAGGGTACCCGTCAAGTCCGTCGTAGACGATGGTCAGGAGGTCTTCTCCTTCACTGCAGCCCGTTGGGTTGCCTTCGCAATCGTATCCTTCTTCTGGATACGTGCACAACGAAGGGTCAGGTGCGGAACAAGGATCGTAGTTGCAAGCCAAGAAGTCGTTGCATCCAGTTCCTGAGATGGATTCGGGGACGCCAAACGTGTTGAGTGAGGTGAATGGGTAGAAAGCACCCGACCACTCTGAGGTGAAGTCGCCGGCAATCTGCAAGTCGACCGAAATGGAATTTCCACAGAAGGACATCTGTGCATTGGCCACTTCGTAGGCAAACAACTCCCCGAGCGACCCGAGCGAAGCGATCAACTCGGCAGTTTGCTCTTCGGTGATGGTCATGCCGATGGGGGCATCGGGCGTTCCCACGGTGGGGAAGGCGTATGCGTACTCCAGCGACAACCCGCCGGGGCAGGATTCGTTGGTGACGAAGGTGGTGGTGTACATGATTTCACCGAGGGTGAAGATGTCGGTATCGAAGAAGGTGCAGCTGCCGTCGTCCTCGGTTGCGGTGACGTCGTAGTTGCATGCCAGTGCGTGGGTGCATCCGGCACCGCCATCGCATTCACCAATGAGGAATGTCACTTCGTCGCCCCAGTTTCCAGAGACGGATTCGACTTCTTCTCCGTTGAGGAAAATGGTCGTTGTGCCATCGGGTGCGAAATTGCCGCCGTCGTGCCCGTCACCGTATGTATCCATTAAAGTGACAACAACACAGCCTGAAGAGGGGACGCAAAACTCGTTGAATCCCGCATCAGCACCGGATCCAAGGAGATTACCTTCACCATCTTCAATGGTAAAGGAAAATTCATATCCGTAACTGTCCGCACCGTCATAATACAACGCAAGTGCACTTTCACCTTCGGCACAGGAGATGGTGCTCAGCGGATTTCCACTGCAGTCAAAACCTGGGTCTGGATAGGTGCAATCCAACGCATTGGGAAGGATGCATGGGGTGTCGTCATAATTGCATGCTAGCTCGTCGTTGCAGCCTGATACCGCGTTGGATGCAGGGTATAAGTAATAACCGAGCGCAGCAAAGTCAAAGGTCGTTCCATTCCATGGCACATTGAAGGTGCCGAAGAAGATGGAGTTTTGGACATACATAACGTCATCACAGACGGTGAATACCACCGAAATGGTTTCATTGTAAAATGCCGTGCCCGTCTCCATTCCCAAGACGAACTGTAAATAGCCAAGCAGTCCTTCGTCCACATCGAACATGTAACCGTTTTCAGTGAGCATGACAGGGTAGAGCAAGTCATTTTCCAGGTTGGCTCCGGCCTCGCATCCTGATTCTGGATCTGGGAATCCGACCAAGAATCCTGCGTCGATGTCGAATGCGGTGGTATTGGAGAACACACAACTTCCGTCATCCGCATTTGCGCTGGCATCATAGTTGCACGCATTTTCATTGGTGCACTGTCCCCATGAGGCGCTTGCGGAGCAAAAGCCGATGAGGAAGATCCAAAATGAAGTGATAATTAATCTGAACTTTTCCATGTTTTGGCAATAGTTAAGGGTTATTGGTGGTCATAAATCTAGATTTCAGCGGATTGATTGGAGGGTGGGTTTTTGAGTTTTGGATTGCGCTTCGTATTGATTTTTATATTTAAAATACTGTTATACAATGGATTGGGTTTGTTTTGGTGAAATTGAATCATGTCACATATTGCATGGCTTGCCTCCAGCAGAGCCTTGCGTTGTTGTTCTGAATGGTTGGTCGCATGTTCTGAGTGAAATGTGGGATTGATCAATACGAACAAAGGGCATACCGCTAGACGATACCACGCCACAAAAAAGCCGCCCCAAAAGCGCGGTGCTTCCGGAGCGGCTGATCTGATATGCTACGAATGGGGCTGAACGCCTATCGCACGATTTGGAGCTGCTGCTTCAGACCGTCGGCGGGACCGACGAGGTAGGTGCCCGCGGCCAAGCCGCTCACCTCCAAGCGCGTCATGCCGGCGAAGACGCGTGTGCGTTGAACTTCGCGGCCGGTCGCATCGAGCACCACCCATTCCGCGGCCTCGCCATTCCAATCGATTGTGATTTCGTCACGCGCCGGGTTGGGCATCAGCGACCAAGAGGCTTCAAAGGATTCCACGAGGTTGGTACCGTCCGGTGTCAACGTCAAACAGGTGATGGTGCTGCAGTCATCCACGGTGGTTTCCTCCACACACATTTCGCAGTCGTCTCCGGGGAAATCGAAGGTCAATGTGGCGGTGTTGCTGCCGTCCTGCTCGACTTCGCCGCATGCCGTGTAGAAGACGAAGGTTGATCCTTCCGCACCGCCCTCGTACGTGTAGGTATAGGATCCGCCTTGGGCCACGATGGAGTCTCCCACGATGGTTCCAGGCTCGACGTATTCGCAAGCGGTGTCCGCAAACGGATGCGAGCAGGCGTCGAAGTTGCACGCATTCGGATCGGGGCATCCGATGGGGAAACTGGTTTCCGGCGCGATGTAGCCGCCGTAAATCGGATTGGGAAAGCCGTACCCGTCCCAGACCAAGTCCAAGTCGCCCTCCAGGGTGGAAATGTAATTCATCGTGTCCCCGCAAACGCTCACCGTCGCTGTGGACAGGTCATTTAACAAGGTTTCAAAACCAAATTGAATCAGGAAGGCATCAACACCTGGCAGAATGGTGAAAAACAGCGGTCCGCCATCTGCCCCAGAACCCAATGGCATGGGCAAATCGTTCCAACCGGCATAGCCGCTGGGGCAATCTTCCACTTCGAACAGGCCGATGAAGTCATTGGATGCCAGTGCGAAATTATCCGTGTCGAAGTAGTTGCAATCGTCCGTTCCGACGGAGCCCTCCTCGTAATTGCACGCGAGTGGGTCTTCGCAAGCTACAGGCGGATAGGTGCACAGGCTTTCATCGGGGATGGCGCAGACGTCGAAGTTTTCTGCCTCTGGATCGCCACATCCGACGGGAGAATTTGCTGCGGGCGCTACGTAGTAACCGATCATCGTCCCCAAAAACCAATACCCGTTCTCAAACGTGTCTTCCACGGTGCCGAGGCCAGGCAAGTTGACCGTCATATCGTCGCCGCAAAACGAAAACGTCGAATAGGTCATGAGACCGAGGAATTGGTCGGCTTGTTCTTGTGTGACCATACCTGAATTGACGGCCCAGGCGAAGTACGCGAGTACTGCATCGTCGATGATAAATTGCATGTAACCTTCTGCATTGGGTTCCATCTGAACGATTTGGTCGTTGATGGGTTGGACAGCGCAGGTGGCCGTCGTATCCAATAGGTATTGTCCGAAGGGAATGCCGATGAGCATGCCTTCACTCAAATCTTGGCTGGAGGCATTGAAATTGCAGGGTTCGCTGCCTGCGGGATTGTAATTGCAGGCTTGTTCGTTATCGCATTGTGCGAGGGCAATGGTCGCCGAGGCGAAGGTGAAAACGGCTAATAAAGCTTGGGTAATGTGCTTCATGAAGAAAGGGTTAGATAATGTAATAGTTAGCAATAAACTAACACGAAACCAATTACACAAATATGAATGTGCTTGCCATCCTCAGCGAGCGTATTAATCCTCACACCCTCGCCGTACTTCGA
>Ga0181573_10002762_pt1 | contig 16056 bp, 10 predicted proteins | sample 101ome_25_FD_148643 | JGI IMG/M metagenome (GOLD analysis project Ga0181573, IMG submission 148643) | Coastal salt marsh microbial communities from the Groves Creek Marsh, Skidaway Island, Georgia - 101409BT metaG (spades assembly) | ecosystem: Environmental > Aquatic > Marine > Intertidal zone... | reverse complement strand
TGTCACGCAGACCTACGTGTTTGAAGGTAGCGACATTGGTGACATCACGATCAACGGCTTTGTGGCTGGCGATGGTGGTTCGCGCAACGATGTGACGACCAGTGATGAGCTCTACAATACCGACCGTCTGGATCTGAGTGCATTCATCACGGACACCGATCAGCTGAACTTTGAGTTTAGTGACGCTGATGATTCTGTGATTATCACGGCCAAGAACGGTGAGTTCGACGGCGAGATTGTGGTCACGGGTGTGGGTGTGGATGATGACGCGTCAACCGATCAGGACATCATTGACCGGGTGGTTGACAGCATTATCACGGGCTAACACCAATAGTAACGCTATCAACGGGGGCTTCGGCCCCCGTTTTTGTGTGATATCTTTGAGGGTGTTTATTGCTGTGAGACTTTCTGTTTCAGGTGATCTGAAAGCTAAAGGTGCTTGGAATTGTGGCGATAGCAAAACCACGGTAGGGGGGATGGGCCTTTGTTAAACCAAGATATCAACTGGGACGCTACGGCGTTTATTGTGGGAGACCGGAAAATCACCTACGCCACGTTTTCTTCCCACATTGCTCACGTCCAAGAGCTTTTGGGTCCAGAGCTCGCTGGGCAGTCAATTGTTGGAATTTCGGAGAAACTGACTAATTACCAACACTGGCTCGTGCACTGCGCAGCCACGATAGTGGGAGTTGCTACTGTTGCGATGCGGTCTGATCAACAGACCTACCGTGACATCCCGGTTATAGGCCCCATGGATCCTGCGGAACAGTCACGCTTGATTCTCTATCCATTTGGCGTTTCGAAAAATGCACCGCCAGAGTCGGACGTGGGGTCCGCCCACCGTTCGGTTCTCCACAAGTTGATATCAAATCCCGCGTCTTTGAATCGAATTCTTCTGACCACCGGGTCGACAGGAGTTGCAAAGGATATCCTGCAGAGCAACGAGGCCGTGCTACAGCGTTTGCTTGCTACTCAGCAATGGATCACCAGCATCAGCAGCATACCCATTGCTAACCGGAAAGTACTCAATTTATTGGGCAGAGATACCTTGGGTGGCTTTTTTGGTCCTTTCTTGCGCATGTTAGAGGGGTCGTGTTCAGTTTTCCGAGGTCCGGGTGATCCGAAAAATAGCTATCTGCAAGCCATAGAAGCAGCCAATTATATAGCAGGCTCCCCCGGCGGCTTCGCAGCCTTACTGCAACTCAGGGAAGGTCCTTTTGTCGGCTGTAGCGATCGTGAATTGGTGTCCGTTGGCGCTCGAATGGAAAAGCCGCTGCTTGAGCAAATAAAGCAACGTATGGCAGCTAAGGTGAACTCTGGCTACGGCAGCACGGAGACCGGATACGTAGCGCACTATGACATGACGGATTTTGATGGAGATCCAAGCTATGTTGGACGAATAGGTCCTGGCGTACAGGTCGAAATTTGCGACTCCGATGATAGACCAGTGCCCCTGGGAAGTACTGGCCGTATCAGGGTAAAAACAGCAGAAATGGTGGCTTCCTATGGTCGTGAGACCTCGGAGGGGGCATTTAAGGACGGTTGGTTTTATCCTGGTGACAGAGGCCATATGACGGCAGACGGAGACCTGTTTGTTGTTGGTCGCGATGATGATGTGTTGAATATAGGCGGCGAAAAGATATTGGCGCCCGCCTTAGAGAGTCGGCTTGTGGAAACCGGTCTTTTCTCGGATGTGTGCTTACTCGAGATAGATCTGGAAAATACACAGACTCTCGTGGTGATGTCGGTAAGTGAGCACGAGGAGCAGAAAACACTTGATGCGCTTCGTAACCACTTGAGGTATATCCCTTTTACGACGATGAATGTGAAGCAGATACCGCGTAATCACATGGGTAAAATAGAGCGAAAGGCTCTCTCTCAGTACGCTAAACGCGTCATGACGACTGCCAAGAGTTCTGCCTCCTCATGAGAAGTGCTCCATGATAGATGACGACCTATCAACCAAGGTCGCAATCATCATTGGCGAGCGAGAGGTCACTTACGCCAATTTTTCAAAGCATATTGCCCATGTCCGGGACCTTCTAGAGCAAGAGGCAAAGGGCGAATCGATGCTCGGTTTGTCACTATCACTCACTAACTACCAGCACTGGGTCGCGCATTTCGCAGCGGCCGCGTTGGGCATTGCAACAGTGGCGATGCGGCCCGATGAAGTAACCTACAAGGACATCCCGGTTATTGGGCCAGTAGACCCAATGGCAGACACCCGAATTATTCATCTAGATCACCTCACTCTCAGCGAAGCTGAGCCTGAGCGGATCGCTCTGTCAGCCTATCGGGAAGCAAGTCAGGCCCTCGCGGCAAACGAGAAGTGCCTGCATCGAATAGTGCTCACCTCTGGCTCAACGGGAACCGCAAAAGATGTTCTGCTTTGCAATGGAGATATTAAAAAACGTCAGCAGGTCAATGAACACTTCTGGGAAAGATATCTTCCCGAAAAGAAAGGTAATCGAAGGGTGCTTTGCCTTATGGGCAGAGACACACTAGCTGGATTCCAGCTGGCCCTGTTTGGGTTGTTGAACGGCGAGCCAATAATTTTTTTGGCGCCCGGGCCCGCTCTAAAGAGTCTGTTGCGTGGGGTTGAGCAGGCGAATCATGTGGCAGGGACACCAGCGTTGTTTATCACCTTGTGCGATGCTGTGAAAAAAAGCCCGCTAGATCGCGTAAACACAAGGTCAATAGTTTCGGCTGGAACCAGATTGGAGCTACCCGTCAGAGACCGCATTAAAAAGCTGTTGGGCGCAAGGGTTTTTTCGGTCTATGGAAGCACCGAGACGGGGTTTGTGGCGGATTATGAGATGACCAATTATGAGGGTGACTCAAGTTATGCTGGGCGCCTGTGTCACGGTGTTGATTTGCAGATATGTTCGGATAACGACGAGCCACTTGCGCCCATGATAGAGGGACGGATTCGGGTCAGGACGGAGGAAATGACCGACGGCTATGGACGCAACACCAGCGAGGGTGCATTTTATGACGGCTGGTTTTACCCGGGTGATCGTGGCTATATCACTTCCGAACAAGACTTATATGTGGTTGGTCGAGATGACGATTTACTTAATATCAATGGCGAGAAGTTGCTTGCTACTCATTTGGAAAGCAAACTCATCGAGAGCGGCCAATTCACGGATGTTTGTGTCCTGCCTTACCTGAGCAGCAATGGCAAAGACCTTCTTGTTGTCATGACCGTAAGCGGGCTTGTGAAAGAAGAGCAGCGCTCCATCGTTACACCATTGATTCCTTTTGTTTCTTTTAAAATCCTTCCTGTTGAGACCATTCCAAGGAATCATATGGGTAAGATTGAGCGTAAAGCACTGACTGAATACCTCAGGGAAAACTTGGTTGAGAATTCGAAGTTGGAAAATAGTGGGCATGATGTCTAATACGTAGTCCTAGAGCCGCTTGGCTTGCATGCGGATTTGTTGTATCAGGAGGGCAAAATCAATGGTGTTTGCGAAATTTCGTAAGTCAGATTTAAGTAGACTGGCCTTCATAATCGGTGCTCGTGAGATTACCTACGAGCAGTTTTCAAAACACGTAGCCCATATCCGCAGTATTTTTGAAGTCGAATTGAGCAATGTGCCGGTCGTCGGCCTATCAATTCGTCTAGGTACTTACCAGCATTGGGTGGCGCACTTCGCGGCGGCGAGTTTAGGTATAGCCACAGTCGCTCTGCGGCCCGATCAAAGCACATATAAGGACGTTCCTGTGGTGGGTCCAGTTGACCCAATGCAGGATGCTCGGTTGATTGTCTTGAATGCTGAGATTATGAAGGGTGCACAAGAGGAAAAAACGAAAGGCGCCGCATTAAAAAATCTCACAACGTTTTTGGAGAAGAACCCGGACGTGCTTCATCGTATCATTTTGACCTCGGGTTCAACCGGTTCTGCAAGAGATGTCATGCTAAGCAACGACATGTTGTCAAAGAGGGTTGAAAGACAAAACGAGTGGTTTGCGAGTTTCTCTTCTAACAAACCTTCTGAGCGAAAGTCATTAAATCTCATGGGCAGGGATACCGCAGGGGGATTTTCGGGCCCAATGCGGCGCCTCCTGATGCGAGAGACCTGCGTTTTCATCGGTGGCGGTAATGGTGCCGCAGCGATTGAAGACGCGGTAGGTGCCTCAAATTTGATTGCTGGTTCGCCAGCATTTTTTGCCGGACTTGTGGCCACTGGAAAGAAATATCCTGACCATGAAACACGGGAAATCATCTCAGTGGGCGCTAGATTGGAGGGGGCATTAGTAGAGAAAATTAGAGACGCTCTCGCTTCAAAGATCATTAATGGTTACGGAAGCACAGAGGTTGGTATCGTGGCGTCCCATGAACAAACAGGGCAAATGGATGATCCCAGCTACGTGGGGCAGCTCTATCCGGGGAGCCAAGTAGAAATCTGCTCGGCAGCCGACGAAGTACTGCCGTTTGGCGAAGAGGGAAAGATAAGGGTCAAAACGCCCGTAATGGTCGACTCCTATGGACAAGCCCACAGCGAAGGCGCCTTTAAGGATGGTTGGTTCTATCCAGGTGATATTGGTCGACTTACGGAAGACGGAGGCCTGTTTGTTGTCGGTCGCGATGATGACCTCTTAAGTGTAAATGGTGACAAGCTTTTAGCGTCTGAACTTGAGAGCAAGCTAATCGAGAGTTCGCACTTCGATGACGCCTGTGTATTAGCGGTGAATACCAAGGATCATCAGCAGTTTCTCCTTGTCATGACTGTGACCGAGCTAAAAAGGAAAGCTCAGCGCGTGGAGATTAAAAAGCATATACCTTTTGTGCCTTTTAAAATTGTGCCGGTCAAGCAGGTGCCGCGTAACCACATGGGAAAAATTGAGCGTAAAGCGTTAACCGAATATGCTCAGAGGCTAGTTGATGGGCGAATGGAAGAAGGAAATGCTGAAAAATCCTAACAAGGACTCGAGAAGATTTTGAGCACCTATGCACCTGGACTAGCAACCAGTTTTCTGAAATAGGCGTCTTGTACTATTTCCTGTAATCTTTAATCATGTTTATGCGACGCATACCTTTGAAGATATGGGACTATTATTGGAGTCATCTGATATCAGTAAGGACGGCGCCTCGAGTTTCTTTAGCATTAACCGTCTAAAAGTTTTGCAAGCGGTAACCGCTCTAGTGCCATTTAAGCCAAAAGAGCCGACGGCCCCTGTCATTTATTTTACTTGTCAGAGAAGTTTAAAAAAGAGAAAAAGCTTTCAGCATTTACAGTGCTATTAGACAAAAGTATTTGGTTTTTTCTGTGTTTGTCTAATAATCTTAGAAATTTATATTCAACCGAGTTGTTATAGTAAGCTCCGCTTGCTAACGCTGCCTTTACTTTGAGATGCCAGCCAGGAAAGAACTTATAGTGAGCGCATTTCATTATGGGTGTATCCGTATACGAACTATTCAATCTATGCGCTGAAACCAGTGAAATTGATTTGGCCCACCTGATTAGTGGAACTTTATAAAGATTAGGTATTCCGCGCGCACGAACAAAGTCATCAGTCACCAAACCATCTTCTTGCAGAGAGATAAAAAGCCTGTTTCTTACATTATTTTCATATTTTAGTCTTTCCGGCTCTGATGTGTTATTCCAGACGATCTTGCCAAGTGAATCCGTGAAGGGGTTTAGTCTAAAGGGGGAGTCTTTTTTTGTCGCACTATCTATATCGGAAAGCGCTCTCGGAAAGCAGTCAAACATAATGCCTTTGCAAATACGGTGACCGTCTTTAGCGAGCATCCTCACTGTGGCGGAAAGGCTTTCAAGGCCTTGGGGCGGAAACCAAAATTCGTCGGCATCGGCTATCAAAGACCACGTCTCTGGGAAAAGCTGCTTTGAGAGCTTGCCTCGTATTGCGACACCGAAGCGCAAGCCGTCGATTTCATCATTAAAAGCAAAATTAGATTGTAGCAAGGTGACATCTGGCTGGCCTAGCAAGTACTCAATGCTTCCATCCGTTGAATTGTCATCAAGGAAAATAAAATGTCGTACACCGAGCTTTCGATAATGACCAAGAAAAAATGGTAAAAAATAGAGCTCGTCTTTTGCTATGCAAAGCAAGCAGAGTGCCGATTTGGGGATCTTTCGGTTGGAGAGATTTGACAAGCGTAGGTCATGCCATGATCTCATTGATTTGCTCCTTATTCAGAAATCATTGAATAGCTTAGGTGGCAACAGCATCTAGACAATCACGCAAACGAAAAATTTAATTAGGAAATTCTGGATTGAAGCCGAAGATCATGTCTCGCAGTAGATTTTCAACCCGTCGGCCAAAGCCACCCATACCTTTAAGGGAGAACTGAAACTGGACAGCGTTTTCGCGTTCCAGACTTGGGTCTGAGAAATCTGGAGCAAAGCCTCCAGCCGTATCAATGTAGCGCATGTATAAAAGCCGTGCCTGCCAGCAGCAGCTATCGTATTCGAATCCCATCATATCTTGTACGGATTCATTCGCTTCCAGCGAATACTCGAGGGCACCGAAAATCCGCCAGTTGTCGTCAATCGGGTAGTATGCCGAGACGTTGGCCTGTTCGGTAACCGGGCGGTTTAACAGCGAGGGTGGTGGCTCGCGCAGGGTATAGCCAATATTGAAGACGCGGCCATCGCCGGGCCTGTGATTAAGCTGGATGCTGGCGGCATCGAACCGGTTCTCGTTGGTGTCATAGAGAATGCTCGAGCGAAAGGTCCAAGCTTCATTGGGCAGCCAATTAAATTCCACCGCAGTTGCCGAGGTGCTCTCGGTAAGGGCAGGGTCGATCCGGCTAAGACGGACTTCCCGATCCCGGAAATAAAAAATTTGTCCGATGCTGGCATTCAGGCGCTCACGACCATCTTCATCGGCGAAGAATCGGGTGGTAAGCCCTATCGCTACTTGGTTGGCGTCATCGAGTCGATCGTGGCCTGAAAATCGAGTATCTCGAAAGAGCTGGTTGTAGCTGAAGGTGAGTTCGGCGGTATCGAAATCCGGTTGCCCATTTTGTTCTTCGTATTCGCTGTATAGGTAGAACACACGGGGCTCAAGGGTTTGGGTCATGGCCTCTCCGCCCAGTGAGGTTTGGCGCTCAAAGATCAGTCCCCCATCGAGGCTAAACACGGCTGAGCCCGCGTCGGGGGCGTCGTCCGGCAGGGCAAGCTGATCATCGAGGTCATAGCTGAGTGCGCGGTATTTTACGGTGGGCCGCAGAAAACCCCAGGACCAACTCATCGGGTAACTCACGCCGGCTTCCGCATAAATTCGTTCGCCCGTCACGCGCTTGGCATCGGCATCAAAGCTCGAATACTGCAGCAGGCCAATGGGCCGGAAGCCCGCGTAGGTTTTGTTGCTCCGCCATTGGGCGGTTATTTGGGGGAGCTTCTTGTAATCGTTGCGAATGTCATCGGCGAGACTCTGAAACTGCTGTGCCTGTATCGAGACTAGCCAGTCCGAGCCCAGATAATCGATTTGTCCGAGTTGCATCAGCGCGGTTTGGCGCTGGGAGCTCAAGGTACTGTTGTCCAGATCCCGCACGTAGTCCGTGTCGCTTACTTTGTTGTAATTAATGGTGGTGCGCCAGCTGGGCCTGAACTGACCTCGCTGCTGAACCCCGATCAGCCAGCGCGTGCCATCCTCGGGATTGATCTCATCCCGGTATTTATCGTCGGTGCCAATGTACTGGCCGTTGACTTTCCACATGCCCATATAGGGGTTGAGCCACCGGCCCTGCCCCTGATGCAAAAGACCCCGCTCGCCGATGAAACGTGGCGCGTAGGTAGCGTCATAGTTGGGGGCGAGGTTGAAATAAATGGGCTGGGTGTAGTCGAGCCCGCCGCGGGTATCCGAGCCAATCGAGGGAAAAAGCAGCCCTGTTTTGCGCTGGTCGTTGATCGGGAAGGTGATCCAGGGCAGATAAAAAACCGGTATCCCGCCCACGTCGAGAGTGGCGTGTTTGACTTCCGCCATGCCATCCGCGGGGTCGATGGTAATTTCATCTCCCTTGATAAACCACTGGGGATCATCGGGGGCGCAAAAGGTCATGGCGCCTTCATCGATATCGATATGCCCGGTGCTCTGCCGCTCAAGCGTACTGGCGGTTCCGCTCATCTGGGTTTGGTGCAGAACAAAGCGGGCATTACTGATCGTGGCCTCGCGGGTGCCCGAGTCGTATTCAAAGCTATCACCGAGCAGGGCCACCCCGGGTTCCCGATAACCAATGTTGCCCTCGGCGGTGGTTATCTGTTGGTTGCGATCGAGCTGAACCGAGTCGGCTCTTAGCGAGCGGTTGCCCTGTCGCACCGAAACATCGCCCTGAAAACTAAGCCTGTCGCTATCACTGCTGGATTCGTCGGCGCTCACCTGCACGTCGGTGCTGCCAGGCTCCGTAGGGATCTGCCTGGCGAGGGGATCCATAAACGCGCCGCCGCACTGGCGACAGCGCAGATCCTGTTGGGCGGTCGGCACCAGCGGGAGAGGTTGCCAGTCGAGTTGGGCGGTGACGGTGAGAGATTGGATCGATGCGTTGGAATAGTCGAGGTCGCTTGGATCAATGTCTTGGGCCGTGGTCTCTGCGATTTGAGGCGCGGGTGTCGCGCTGTACTGTGGTTCTATAACCAAAGGTAGAGCGGTATGCCCATCGTCTGGCTGTGCTGCGGCGTTCGCTGCGGTGAGGCTCTGGGCGGCCAATAGAGGCAGTGCCAGCGCAACGGCCAACGAGAGAGCTGAGGGTTTTGAGGTGTGCTGTAAAGCCAAGGGCACCGCTCCGGATTTGACGGTCATATGGGGCGAGGGCGGAGTATACCCGAGGCGGGAGCCTGTGGCCCGAGCATCTTGGGCGCCCTCGCGTAAAACCTTTAAGCACTATTTTAGGGGCTAGTGGCCTCGTGCAGCAGCTAGATGGGTAGCCCCGTAGCCATGCCTAGTGTTATTGACCCGGTCGCGTCGGAGGCTAGGCTGGGGCCGGCATCCTAGGTAGCCGTCGCAGTCAGGTGTAATAGACGTCGTCGGTTAATCCCGCTTCGGTTACCGAGCCTGTTGGGATCGGTCCAGAATGGATGTTGCCGTCCCCGTCCTCACACTCTGCCTAATAAGAGGTACTGGGAGAGGTGATCTCATCCAACGCCTCAATCGCCAGTATGAATGTTTCTGACTCCGCTTCCCAAGAAACCACGGTCACGAAAATGGGCTCTCCCGTGGTACAAATGATGTCAGCGTCAAGCAGGGGGTAGGGAAACTGATTAACGCCACTGCGGATGGGATCACTCCCACAGTCACGAGGCGTCCCTAAAGCGCCTTCGGGTCAAAAAAATTGGGATTTTTAATAGTCCGCTGGGGTGCCAGAAATATCAAAGGCAGCGTGCCAGGACACGGCGTCACCGGGGCCTATGAGTGCAGGCTCAACAGGCCAAAGGCATAGATGGCAAAGCGATAGGTGGTGGAGAAGAGGGTAGAAGATATATTCTGGTCTATTGTCGTCACAGGCGCGCCGCTGATCCCTGTCTTCCGATGTCAACTCGCAAAATAAGAAGTGCGATGCTGTCGTGACGCTTTTGGAGTTGGGTGCTTTCGCATAATATATGCCCGACGGGTTTGTTAGCTAAAGTTCCCAAATATCGAGATTTTTCTGCAGCAGTGTGGGAGCCGGTAGTGTGCGCTGTTATCAGGATTTTTTTATCGCATCAGCCAGTGACGCCTATTTGCCTAAAGATTGAGGATAGCGACGAATGGAAGGTAAAGTAAACGTGACTGTCGTGGGTCTTGGCTACGTAGGGATGTCTCTCGCCGTGTTGCTCTCGCGTCAACACAACGTGGTTGCCTTGGACGTGAACCCAGCGCGTGTTAAGCAAGTGAATGCAGGCAACCCAACCGTGAATGACGCGCTAATGAGTCAAGTCATGGTCGAGAATTCGTTGTCACTTCGAGCCACCACAAATGCGCAAGAAGCTTACGAGATCGCAGACTTTATTATTGTTGCAACTCCCACAAATTATGATCCTGAAAAAAATTATTTCGAAACTAGCTCGGTTGAGACCGTTGTAAGCGAAGCGCGAATGCGCAATCCCCGCGCGGCAATTGTTATCAAGTCAACTGTCCCAGTGGGCTTTACGAGCCAGCTGCGCGCTAAGCTGCAGGATAACGAAATACTCTTCTCTCCCGAGTTTCTTCGAGAGGGGCAGGCGTTATACGATAATCTTCACCCGAGCAGGATCATTGTGGGCGGCGGTGGCATTAATGCTCCACGGTTTGCATCGCTATTGGAAAAGGCATCGTTGGTCGCAGAGGTCCCGACGCTTTTGATGGATTCCATGGAGGCGGAAGCTGTGAAGCTATTCGCCAACACCTACTTGGCCATGCGGGTGGCTTTTTTTAATGAGCTCGATAGTTTTGGCCTGGCCCGGGGCCTGAATGTAAAACAAATCATTGAGGGAGTCAGTCTCGATACTAGGATAGGGCAGGGTTATAACAATCCCTCCTTCGGTTATGGAGGCTACTGTTTGCCCAAAGATACCAAGCAGCTGTTGGCTAATTATGAGGATATCCCACAGCACATCATGCAGGGTATTGTGGACGCTAACGTCGCGCGTAAGGACTTTATCGCGGAGGAGATTCTGTCGCTCAAGCCTCGATTGGTCGGCATTTACCGGCTGGCGATGAAAAGTGGATCCGATAACATGCGAAGCTCGGCGATGCAGGGCGTCATGAAACGATTGAAAGCTAAGGGTGTCGAAATTGTCGTTTTTGAGCCGCTCCTGACGGAGGATCGTCACTTTGGTTCCGAGGTGGTCGGTGATCTAAAGAAATTTCTGGATCGATGCGACCTGATTCTTTGTAATCGCGTTGAGCCAGAGTTGTTGCCCGCCAAGCACAAGCTGTTTACGCGCGACGTGTATGGCGAAAATTAATCGAGTTTGTAAATCACTCGAGATTGGCACGATTTATTTGATTAAGGTGATTTCATGTTGAGCATGCTTACTTCCTCTCTGCAGTCTTATCAGTGGCGAAGGTCCAAAGGTTCCCTCGTTCCGGCGGTGTCGAGGAGTATTGCACGTGTGTTTGGATTGCTGATGCTGGCCGGTGTCCACTTCCTCGGTCCAATTTCTGTGAGCGCTGACGCCAGCGCCGAGGAAGGCACAGCCTTCGAGAATATTGTTGCAGCCACCGAGTACCAGCGGGGCTTTGTACCGCTGTATTGGAATGAGGGTCAAGGCAAGCTTTACGCCGAGGTGGGCGCGTTCAATCAGCCCTTTATCTATTACCCCAGTCTGTCGCAGGGAGTGGGCTCCAATGATCTGGGTCTTGATCGTGGCCGCTTGGGGGAAACCCAATTGGTGCAGTTTGAACGGGTGGGTCCACGCGTATTGTTGGTAGCACTGAACACGCGCTATCGGGCAACGACCGATAATCCCGCCGAGACCCGCGCGGTAAATGAAGCCTTCGCGCGTTCGGTGTTATGGGGATTCGACGTTGAAGCCGAGGCGGATGGCAAGGTGTTGATCGACCTCACTGCCTTTGCCCAGCGGGATGCGCTCGGACTCGCGGCGCTGTTAGAGAGTCGGGGGGAAGGAACCTACGCCATCGATAGTCAGCGCTCTGTCATTAATCGCTCCCGCTCAAAAGCTTTTCCCGATAACACCGAAGTCGATGCCTTGGTTACCTACGTCGGTCGCCCCAAGGGTGGCATTCTGGAGACGGTATCCCCCGATGCGGGTGCGGTGACCTTGCACCTACACCACTCCTTTGTGCGCTTGCCCGATGATGGTTATACGCCGCTGCCCTACGACCCGCGTGCCGGATTTATTGATGGCGGTGAGGGCAATTTGTTTTACGACTATGGTGCACCCCTGGGGGAGCCCGTGAAGCGCGGCTATGCATGGCGCCATCGGCTTAAGAAAAAGCATCCCGACCGTGAGAGCAGTGAGCCGGTTGAGCCCATTGTTTATTACGTTGACGCAGGAGTGCCTGAGCCGATTCGTAGCGCACTCATCGAAGGCGCGTCGTGGTGGAATCAGGCCTTTGAGGCAGCCGGTTACATCGATGGTTTTCAGGTCAAGGTATTGCCTGAGGGAGTAGACCCTATGGATGTGCGTTACAACGTCATTCAGTGGGTGCATCGCTCCACCCGGGGCTGGTCCTATGGCATGAGCGTGCGCGATCCCCGCACCCAGGAAATCATAAAAGGTCATGTGAGTCTTGGTTCGCTGCGGGTACGGCAGGATTATTTGCTAGCCGAAGGGCTACTGGCGCCCTATAAAGATGGGGTCGACGAAGAGGATGCTGCGCAACAGCTGGAAGCATTCTCTATAGCGCGCATAAGACAGCTTTCTGCTCACGAGGTCGGGCACACGCTGGGACTAGAGCATAACTTCGCCGCAAGCGCGGATGATCGCGCTTCGGTGATGGACTACCCACATCCCTATGTGACGTTGACTGAAGACAATGAGATAGACATTTCCGATGCTTATGCTGTGGGTATTGGTGCTTGGGACAAGCACGCAATCAGCTGGGGCTACGCGGATTTTCCCGGCGGGACAGAGGCGGCGGGGCGCCAGTCGCTGATGAATGACCTGCTGGCCTCCGGACTCTCCTTTGTAGCCGATCAGCATGCCCGGGGCGACGCCTTCGCGCGGGGTGCGGGACCATGTCATAGCCGCGGTAGCTTGTGGGATAACGGCGCCGACCCGGTGGCCGAACTCAACCGCCTGATGGCGCTCCGCAAGGTGGTACTCAAGAATTTCTCGGAGGCGGTGATTCGGTCAGGCGAGCCCTTGGCGAGTATCGAGGATGCGCTGGTGCCTGCGTACTTAATGCATCGTTACCAGTTGCAAGCTGCGGCAACTGTGCTTGGGGGAAGAGACTTTACTTACGCGCTCAAAGGTGACGGGCAAGCACCCATCACAAACATCGATGCGGGCCGGCAGTACTCAGCGCTAAATGCCCTCATCGCGACTCTCTTGCCCGAGGCGTTGGCCCTATCACCTACGTTGGTAGCCTTGATACCACCGCGGCCGCCTGGCTTGGGCTTGTCGCGGGAACTGTTTCCTAGGGAGACCGGCTACCTGTTTGACCCCATTGCAGCGGCGACGACGGCCGTAGATTTGACGTTAAAGGAGTTGCTTGATCCTACTAGGGCGGTGCGGTTGAATCGGCAGGTTCTATTGGATGCCCGTGCGCCTAATTTCGCGGAGGTGCTGAAGGCTTTGGTTGGTGTGGTTTTGGAACGTCTGAGCGATACGGATGGTGACCCTGATCTTTCCAAGGGGAGTCGAAGTGAGGAGGCGGCAGGCAAAATTTTGCTACTACAAAGTACACAGGGGCAGATTGTGGAGCATTTGTTGGCTCTGGTAATGCATCCAGCCGCCTCCCCATCCGTAAGAGCGCAGGTTTGGGAATCAACCTCGTTCATTGTCGAGAGTATTGCCGCGGCGTTAGCAACAGATGCGAGCGGCAGTGACTCGGCCGGCTGGCGCTCGCACTATGGGTTTATCGCGCAGCGTATTTCGGCGTCGCTTGAAGCTGTGCAGAGTTGGCAGCACGATTTGATGCCGGTCCCTCCTGGCTCGCCAATCTGAATAAAAGACATGCAGGACTGTGCCGTGACTGCGACTTGGAGTTGGGATAGGACGCGATCCAATGCCGGAGTGGATCCTCATTTAGGTATTTTTGCTCAGGAGTTCTAAAGTCATGGTTCTTACGGCCAGTGGTAGTATGGGAACGTTGGAGTTTTTACATAGGTGAGAGCTGCCACGCTGAGTTAGTTTTCTGGGAGCTAAATGAATTTTGTCTAAAAATAGTGAGAAAAAAGCTGTTGTCACTGGTATTACTGGCCAAGACGGGGCTTATCTTTGCGAGCTGCTACTGCAAAAAGGTTATGAGGTGTACGGTGCTTTTCGCCGTACAAGCTCGGTTAACTTTTGGCGATTGCAAGAGCTTGGCTTACTTGATCACCCACACCTTTATCTTCGAGAGTATGACCTCACCGATCTATCGTCGTCGATCCGACTTATTAATGATAGTGCCGCCACAGAAGTTTATAATCTTGCCGCTCAAAGCTTTGTTGGCGCCTCTTTTGAACAGCCTCTCACGACCGGAGAGATAACAGGTTTAGGTGCCTTAAACCTATTAGAAGCAATCCGTATCGTTAACCCAGCAATCCGTTTCTATCAGGCTTCGACATCCGAGATGTTCGGTAAGGTGCAGGAAATTCCGCAGACGGAGCAAACACCGTTTTATCCTCGCAGCCCCTATGGTGTGGCCAAATTATACGCTCACTGGATGACCGTAAATTATCGAGAGTCCTACGGGATATTTGGCAGCAGCGGCATTTTGTTCAACCACGAGTCTCCCTTACGAGGTAAAGAATTCGTAACTCGAAAAATCACCGACTCAGTCGCAAAAATTAAGCTGGGCAAGCTAGATGTGTTAGAGCTTGGGAACCTGCAAGCCAAACGTGACTGGGGTTATGCCAAGGACTATGTGGAGGGAATGTGGCGGATATTGCAGGCCGAAGCCGCCGACACTTACGTCCTCGCGACCAACCGCACTGCAACGGTAAAGGACTTCGTGACTATGGCTTTCGAAACCGTGGATATTGAGCTTGAGTGGTTGGGTGAGGCTGAGGATGAGATCGCCTTTGACAAAGCGAGTGCTAGGAAAGTTGTCGCAGTAAATCCAAAGTTTTATCGCCCCGCTGAGGTCGATTTGTTAATCGGCAACCCGGCGAAGGCACTCGAGAAGCTGGGCTGGGAGCCTAAAACGACGCTTGAAGAGCTTTGTCGGATGATGGTTGAGGCAGATCTGAAGCGTAATGAGCTTGGTGAAACTTTCTAATGGGCCAGCCCTGTTTACTTGTCACAGGTGCTGCGGGCTTCACTGGACGCCACCTCATAAGTCAGGCTAAGCGAGATGGCTATCGCTGTGTGGCTATTGTGCAGCCCGGAGGTAAAAATTTAACGATCGCTGATAATACCTGTGCTGCTGATGTCTTGGATTCCCAGCAGCTAGAAGTAATCATTCAGCAGTTTAAACCCGACTACATTGTGCACCTTGCTGCGATTTCTTTCGTAGCTCACGGCAACTCAGCTGAAATCTACCGAGTCAACCAGCTGGGCACCCTAAATCTTTTGGATGCAGTGAGAAAGCATAGACCAGCGGTAAAAAAAGTGTTGATTGCCAGTAGTGCAAACATTTATGGAAATGCCACTGTACTGCCTATCACAGAGGCGGCACAGCCAGATCCGATCAACCATTATGGAGTCTCGAAAGTGGCAATGGAGCTCATCGCACAGCTTTATGATGATTTGCCGATTGTGATTTCGAGGCCCTTTAATTACACGGGCTGCGGTCAGGCCAGGTGCTTTCTTATCCCTAAGTTGGTCGACGCTTTTCGGGGTAAGCAGGAAACGATAGAACTTGGCAACCTGAGCGTTTCCCGAGACATCTCTGATGTACGTGACGTTGTGCGCGCTTACCTCAAGTTACTGACGCACGATACACCCGATCGTGTTTATAACGTCTGCAGTGGCTTTCCGACTCCCCTCCTCACCGTGGTCGACCTGCTAAATGATCTTGCGGGCTATAGAATCCACACAAAGGTCAGTTCTGACTTTGTGCGTAGGGATGAAATAAACACGCTATATGGTTCACCCGCATCTTTAGAATCTGTGATTGGTTGTTATCGAGAGTTTACCCTGGAGCAAACACTGGCTTGGATGCTTGAGCGAAGGGAGTAAGCATGCGGGTAAAAATATTTAATCCATGGGGGTTCAGGCTTTCCGCGCCGCTCGCGAAACGGTGTTTATGAAGGTTGGTGTGAAAATTGGTTTTGGGTCAACAGTGCTCAATTTAGGGCTGGGCAGCAGTGGTATTAATGGAATAGGCCAATACACGCAGCAACTTGGTGATAGCCGTTCAGGACGAGATGACATTGAGTTGGTTGAATGGTTTTTTGGAGATACCTTTAAAAAGCCTCGGCTACGGAAGTTGGTTCGTTTGAGAGGACGGCACTTAAAAGCTTACTTTTAGGACGTAATCCCTTTGGGTGTGGACGAGAGATGGTTTTTGCCTCCG
>Ga0181573_10002753_pt1 | contig 16093 bp, 13 predicted proteins | sample 101ome_25_FD_148643 | JGI IMG/M metagenome (GOLD analysis project Ga0181573, IMG submission 148643) | Coastal salt marsh microbial communities from the Groves Creek Marsh, Skidaway Island, Georgia - 101409BT metaG (spades assembly) | ecosystem: Environmental > Aquatic > Marine > Intertidal zone... | reverse complement strand
CAGCTCTGTGAGCACAGTCTCGTTGAGTCGCGCTTTTACCGCTTCCATGAGCTGGTCACGCTCACCAGAAACGACTTCCTGAACGCTACGGCCTGCCACCTGGTTACGGAGGTCATCATTAATCCGTTGAGATAACAGCGCCGCCGCCCGAAACTCCTCGCCATTCGTAGCCGTGTAGTACTTTGCTACGTCGATGACTCGAAACTTGGCGTAGGAATCAACGATCAACTGCTTTTGTTCCTGCGTGAAGAACCGCTCGGGTGTAGAGTCAACTGTCAATATACGGCCATCAAATTTCCGAACCGAATTGACGAATGGCGTTTTGAAATGAAGGCCAGGCGCAAGGTCGGTCTTGACCACCTCACCAAACCGGAGCAGCACACCACGCTGCGTCTCGCTGATGACGTACACCGCGTTACTCAACACGATAAACCCAAGAAATATCAGTGTTCCTAATAGGTTAGATCTCGACATGATTAACGACCTCCCCGTGTACTGCGATTACCCAAGTCTCTTCTGAGCTGCTCCGTCACGGCATCGGTGACTTCCCGGAGCTGTTGAGACGTCAGACCGCGACTCATAACATTGCCGGGCATGGCATTGCTACCTCCGGCCGGTGCCAACTTATCGAGTGGCAAATACATCATGTTATTGCCTCCCTCAACATCGACCATCACCTTGCTCGTATTGGCCAACACGGATTCCAGTGCATCGATGTAAAGACGCTCGCGAGTCACCTCTGGCGCTTTTTCATACTCAGCGAGAAGCTGGTCAAAGCGCTGCGCCTCACCCGTTGCTTTTGCAATCACTTGCTGGCGGTAGGCTTCCGCCTCCTCTTTGATTCGCTGCGCACGACCTCGGGCCTCAGGAACAATCCCGTTCGCATAAGACTCCGCCTCGTTTTTAACGCGCTCTTCGTCCTCTCGCGCCTTGATCACGTCATCGAACGCTTCCTGCACCTGCGACGGTGGACTGGCATCATCGATGTTCACTTTCTGCACATTGATGCCCGTGGTGTAGGCAACCAGATACTGCTGCAGGCGCTCACGAACCTTGACCGCAATCTCGGCTCGGCCTTCGGTCAAGACCAAGCCCATGGTGCTCTCGCCGACCACGTGGCGAAGGGCACTTTGTGCGGCGTGCTGAAGCGACCGTTCGGGATCACGCACCTCGAGGACAAAATTTATTGGATCATTGATCACGTACTGGACCGACATGCTGACATCTACAATGTTCTCATCTTGCGTCAACATCGTTTCGCGGAACTGTGCTGATCGCACCTGAGTAACATTGACGCGGGTCAATGTGTCCACACCTCGCGGATACCAGAATAGTCCGGGTTGGGCGGTCCTGTCGTATTCACCAAGGCGAAGCACAACGGCGCGCTCTTGCTCTCCAATCTGAGTCAGGCCTAATAGACCCCACACCGTAACGGCCGCGATAGCGGCAATACCGAGGAGACCGCCGGCGCCACGGCCACTGCCACCACTGCCGCCGCTAGATCGACCGCCAAATAGGCCGTTTAACTGATCCTGTAATTTACGAAGTGCCTCATCGAGATCGGGTGGACCCTGATCCTTGCCGCCCCAAGGATCGCGCGGGCCTTTACCGCCACCGGGCTCATTCCATGACATATCTTCTTCCTCGATAGTAGATGCGGACAGTCTAACAAAACCTGCCAAGACTAGGGAGCTATTAAGGCTTCCCCTAATTAAAAACCGTGCTGCCGCTTCAAACGTGTCCAATCGGATTCAGGGAGATAGATGTCCAGCGCGCTGCCGCCTGCTTCCAACCAGTCTTCAGACTTCACTGCGCCCATCTCGTAAAGCGCCGCGCGCAATTTCCCCTGTCTTGGCGTTAGCTCAACACACCCCCTAAAAAAGTTGCCTGCCAGTCGCTCACCAATCGCGTCCCTTAACAGATCAAGACCCGCGCCGGTTGTAGCCGAGACGGATACCGAGTCAGGTCGACCTTCACTGTCTCGCGTTAGGCGCGGCTCTCGCTCCAAAAGGTCGATCTTATTGAAGACCAATAGCTGGGGTATGTCTCCAGCACCAATTTCATCAAGCACCGACTCAACTTCCGTCTTTAAAAACTCGCGATCGTCAGCGGCGACATCGATAACATGAATGAGTAGTGACGCATTGAGTGTCTCTTCAAGCGTAGCCCTAAAAGCTTGCACCAAGGTATGAGGGAGGTCAGCAATAAACCCAACGGTATCCGCGATAATAACCCCGCCCAAACCCTCGATCTCAACTCGCGCCAGGGTTGGATCCAAGGTCGCAAATAGCTGATCGGCGGCATACACACCGGACTCAGACCAAGTGTTGAATAACGTAGATTTACCTGCATTGGTATAACCAACCAACGAGACCAATGGCACCTCAGCCCGCTGTCGCGCCCGCCGATTCTGCGCGCGCTGTTGCCGCACTTTATCCAACCGCGACTCAATCGTACTCACGCGAGCACGCAACAGTCGTCGATCGGTTTCAAGCTGCGTTTCACCGGGCCCTCGAAGCCCAATACCGCCCTTTTGTCGCTCAAGGTGCGTCCAGCCCCGTATTAAGCGAGTGCTAATGTGTTTTAGCTGCGCCAGTTCGACCTGCAACTTGCCCTCGTGCGTTCTAGCGCGCTGGGCAAAAATGTCGAGAATAAGGCCTGTTCGGGCAATCACTCGACACTTTAAATAGGCTTCGAGGTTGCGCTCCTGACTGGGTGACAACGCGTGATTAAAGACCACGAGCTCAGCCTCTACTCGCTCGACTTCCGATGCAATTTCTTGAAGCTTGCCTCCCCCGACGAAGTACTTAGCCGTGGGCGAACGGCGCGAGCCGCGTACCACAGCCGCAGGATCACCACCGGCGGACCTGACTAGCTCAATAAACTCGCCAAGATCAGGCTCGTTGGCACCACCATCAATAGCAATCTGGACAAGCACAGCGCGTTCGCCACCACTGTGGAGTTCAAAGAACATGTTTTGTCTCTACGCGTGTTACTGCAGCGCGCTGACGGCCGATATTAGGCGGCCTCTTCCTCGACTGGCGCGATAGGAACGCGCACATTGCGCGCAGGCACAACCGTGGAAATAGCGTGCTTATATACCATCTGCGACACAGTGTTCTTCAACAGAACGACAAATTGATCGAATGACTCGATCTGCCCTTGAAGCTTGATACCGTTTACGAGATAGATTGAAACCTGAACGCGTTCTTTTCTCAGTGCATTGAGGTAAGGGTCTTGTAGCGTTTGCCCTTTTGACATGGGAGCTCCTTAAAATGTCAACGGCCGCAAAAAACGAGGCGGCCCAATATCCCCAAAAATCGGGGGCGCGTATTCTACTATGACAGCGGAGCCTGTAGGTAGTTCCTGAGATGGTTCTTGACCTGCTCTTGACCATCTTTTGCTTCGCTGTCTATCCAGTGTAGACCAGACCAGCCGCGAAGCCACGTTATTTGACGCTTGGCTAACTGCCTTGTGGCCGCAATGCCCTTATCTCTCGCATCTTCAAGCGAATACTCACCTGACAAATGTGACCAAATTTGTCGGTAACCGACGGCTCGAATCGCGGGGAGGTCGGTGTGCAAGTCACCCCGATCGAAAAGAGTTTTCACCTCCTCGACAAAACCGGCCTCCAGCATGCGGTCAAACCGAGTTTCAATTCGGGCATGCAACGTGGATCGATCCTCGGGTGCGAGTGCGAGACAGACGGCTTTGCGGGTCTCTTGGGTATTCGCGCGTTGCCACTGGCTCATAGGGGTTCCGGTTTGGCGAAAAACTTCCAGCGCGCGCGAGATGCGCTGACTATGATTGGGATGCAGACTATTCGCCGTGTCGGGATCCACTGCCGAGAGCTCTCGATGCATCTCGGGCCATCCCACTCGCGAAGCCTCTAGCTCGATCTCAGCGCGGATGACCGGATCTGAGGCAGGCATATCAGACAGTCCCTCAATTAATGCGCGAAAGTACATCATCGTTCCGCCTACCAATACCGCGCGGCGCCCCCGTGCTCGGGCATCGGCGATACAGCTGAGCGTATCTTCAACAAAATTTGCCGCCGTATACACGTCAGCCGGATCACGAATATCAATCAGATGATGCGGATAGTCAGGCTGTGCTGCACCGATACATAAACCCCGGTAGACCAGCGCCGAGTCCACACTGATCAACTCAACATCGAAAGACTCAGCGAGAGCAACAGCGGTATCTGTCTTTCCGGCCGCCGTCGGCCCCATCAGACAAATTAACGGTTCGGCCAAATCATCGCCCTCGAAGGAACAGCTTGTCTAACTCGTCGTGCCCCAACTGAACCCATGTAGGGCGACCATGATTACACTGTCCCGAGTTTTCAGTGACCTCCATGTCCCTCAGTAATGCATTCATCTCGGCAATCGACAAGGGCCGATTCGCACGCACCGAACCGTGGCAGGCCATCGTTGCGAGAATCTCATCCATACGCGCTGATAAGCGATCGCTGTGACCCACCTCAGCAAGGTCGCCCAACACATCACGCAAGAGGTTGACCGCATTGTCTCTGACGAGGACGACGGGAATCTCCCGAATTAGCACCGTGTCATCACTCGCTGCATCGACCACCAGCCCCAATTGCGAAAATAGGTCTGAGAATTCTTCGTACGCGCCCATCTCTGCAGATGTCAGTGTAATTGGCATGGGAACCAGTAGCGGCTGGCTGGCAATCGATGAATTTGCACGGGCCGCCTTCAAACGTTCATAGGTGATCCGTTCATGTGCCGCATGGGCATCGACCAACACCATACCGTCGGCGTTCTGCGCGACAATGTATGTGCCATGAAGATGCGCAATAGCAAAACCTAGGGGAGGCACATCAGCCCCCGGAACCATAGCGCCTGATGCCAAAGATCCAGGGTTAAGTCCAGCGCTGAGTCCGGGCCTATCAGACCCGGCTACAGTAAATGACGATGGCTGCCGAAACGTTTCGTCCAAAGTGTTTGCACTAGCTGTGGGCTCGCTCAAACCATCAGTGCCTCGGGGGATTTCCAGCCCCATCGAGACCTGCTGAAACTGACTGTCTAAGGGCTGCGACTCGGCTACTTGATCGAGGTTGGCCCGGTTGGCCATATCCGCCGGTCTGACATCAGCCAAAGCACGCCCCAGTGTGCTGAAGACAAACCCGTGAACCGATCGACTGTCGCGAAACCTCACCTCGTGTTTCGTCGGATGGACATTCACGTCAACGCGATTCGTATCCAACTCGAGGAATAGGACGTAAGCCGGATGACGTCCGCCGTAAAGCACATCTCGATAAGCTTGCCGAACCGCATGGGTAATGACCTTGTCTTTGACTACCCGGCCGTTGACGAAGAAATACTGCAAATCTGCCTGCGACCGTGAAAAGGTAGGCAAACCCACCCAGCCACGCAGTGATAAGCCATGCGCGACTCGATCGACGACGACACTCTCACGTGCAAAGGATTCGCCACAAATACCAATTACCCGCCGCTGAAGATCATGCTCTGTCGTACCCGCCGTTAATCGGTGAAGCACTTTGCCGTTGTGAGATAGGGCAAAGCTAACGTCGGGGCGCGCCAAGGCGGTCCGCTTAACAACCTCTTCAACCCGCGCCAGTTCCGTCCGCTCTGTGCGCAGAAATTTTCGGCGTGCTGGCGTGTTGTAAAACAGGTCACGAATCTCCAACGTCGTGCCTATGGGATGTGCCGCGGGCGACACCGTGACCTCCATCTCGCGGCCCTCACAGCGCGCCACCCGGCCCTGACTGGGGTTATCCGAGGTATTCGAGGTAACGGATAACTTGGAAACCGATGCGATGGAGGCCAGCGCCTCGCCGCGAAAACCCAAGGTCGCTACCGCCTCCAGGTCATCAATCGATGCAATTTTGCTGGTGGCGTGGCGAGCCAGTGCTAAAGGTAGGTCCTCTCCGTCGATACCAACACCATTGTCAGTAATGCGTATTCGCTTAACACCACCCTCGTCCACATCGATGGTAATCACCGTCGCACCGGCATCGAGCGCATTTTCTAGAAGCTCTTTAACTACCGAGGCTGGACGCTCAACGACCTCCCCTGCCGCTATCTGGTTCGCCAGCCGGTTGTCGAGTTGTTTGATCTTCCCAGGCGACATCAGCCGGACTCCGGAATGATTAAGACCTGACCGACTTTGATGGTTTTCGACGACAACGAATTGCTTCGCATTAACTGATCAACGGTTACCGAATACTTCGCGGCAATACCGGACAAAGTGTCGCCCCTAACTACCTTTACCGTGCGCTCAACAGGAGCATCCCCAGGGGACGATCTCGCGAAAACAGTGCCGGGCGGTGGGTTTGATCTAAACCAGCGCTGAACACCACGAAAAATAGCGCTTGCCATTTTTTCCTGATAGCTGGGTGTTGCCAGCAGTGATGATTCTTTGGGATTAGAAATGAATCCGGTTTCTACGAGAATAGAGGGAATATCGGGAGACTTGAGCACCAAGAAGGCCGCCTGCTCCACCTTTGTTTTGTGGAGCCTAGGCGCGATCTTCCCCATTTCACCCAATACCTCAGCGCCCACGCTCAAACTCGAATCGAGCGTACCGGTCATCGAAAGGTCGGTTAACACACCCGCCAAAACGTCGTCCATATCCGACACAGCGACGCCGCCGACTAAATCAGCCGCGTTCTCTTTATCGGCGAGAAACTGTGCCGTTGTAGAGGTGGCCCCGCGGGTTGACAGCGCATAAACCGAGGCGCCATTCGCTGACGGATGAGTAAAGGCATCAGCGTGAATCGAAATGAACAGGTCCGCTTGGTTTTTCCGCGCCAGGTCTCGTCTGCCCTTATGCGTGATGTAGTAATCCCCAGTGCGAATCATCACGGGGCGGAACTGCGATGAAGCATCAAACTTCGACTTCAATCGATTAGCGATTTGCAGAACCACGTGTTTCTCACGCAACTTCTTGGGTCCTGACGCGCCCGGATCCTCACCCCCGTGTCCAGCATCAATAGCCACCACAACAGGCCGACGCTTGTTTGCTTTTTTGACGGTTTTTTTCGGGGCAGCAATCACAGGCTGCTTGGACGTCTCGGCGTCGAATAGATCGAGCACCAGACGATGACCTGTTCGTTCATTCGGCGCCAGCTGGAAGCTCTTGGGATTTACGTCGGCGGAGAGATCAAACACAACGCGTAAGTCCTGTCCCTCACGAATACCAGACCGAACCCGAGCGATGGGTGTGCCATCGAGTGGTAAATCGGTCAACGTCCCTGCCAATGAAGCATCGCTCACATCGAGCACCAAGCGCGACGGATTGGCCAGTTCCAGCACTTTGTGAGTCGTAGGTCCTGATAGATCCAGCACCACTCGGGTGTGGTCAGGGGCACGCCAAAGGCGAACATCCTGTACCTGCACGCTGGCTGACACACGGGTTGCCAACAGCGTGATAAAGCAGAATATCGCGAGAAGTGAGTAATGACGGTTAAACATCGCAGTCTTCCATGCGCGTCAGAACAGCCTCACCGTCGGCCGTCAACGCAGTGATCGTCAGCTCTCGTCCACTATTGGACTCACTCAAGGCGACCTGAAGGTCAGGTGCCGGCAACCAACCATTGCCTTTCGATGGCCATTCTATGAGTAACATCGCGCCACTGGCGACATAGTCTCTGATGCCCAAGAACTCTAACTCCTCGGGGTTCGATAACCGGTACAAATCTAAATGGCACAGCTGCCCTGCGTCGGCAAGGTCATAAGGTTCGCAGAGCGTGTAGGTGGGGCTCTTCACCGACCCGACATGACCCAGCGCGCGAAGGGCCCCACGGGTAAATGTGGTCTTGCCGGCGCCCAGTTCGCCCACTACAAAAACGACAGCTCCCGTGGTGAGCGCACGTCCGACCGCGGAGCCTGCGGCCACGGTCGCTGTCTCGTCAGGTAAGAATTGCGTGAAGGAACCGAAACTACTCATGCACAGAGTGTACCTTGGTCAGCCCCCTATCTGTCACAATGTTGCGGTGAATAACGAAGCGCAAAGTGAATTAGTCGACACCATCCGCCACTGGGCAGCAGAGTTGGGTTTTCAGGATATTGGGTTCACAGGGATCGAGCTCAATGAACACGAAGCCTATCTCCAAAAATGGTTGGACGCCGGCTACCAGGGCACCATGGAATGGATGGACCGCCATGGCACAAAACGCAGTCGCCCTTCAGAGCTTGTCCCCGGAACCTGCACCGTTATTTCTTGTCGGATGGATTATCAGCCAGAGGCGGCAGATGCATGGCAGGTCATGAGTGCCTCGGAGAAGGGGTTTATCTCGCGCTATGCCGTTGGACGCGACTACCACAAGATCATCCGGTCACGTTTGGCCAAATTGGCGGATCGCATACGCCAAGAACTGGGGTCAGGGGAATTCAGGGCGTTTGTTGACAGCGCCCCCGTGCTTGAGCGCGCCGTTGCGGAACAATCGGGTCTCGGCTGGATAGCCAAAAACACCATGCTGATTAATGAATCGGCCGGCTCCTACTTCTTTCTCGGAGAGATCTACACCAATATCCCGCTACCACACTCAAACCCTAAACAGGAAAAGCACTGCGGCAGTTGTTCTGCCTGTCTGACGGCCTGCCCAACCGATGCTTTCGTTGCACCTTTTGTGCTCGATGCGCGACGTTGCATTTCCTACCTGACTATCGAACACGAGGGCTCAATCGCTGAAGATCTTAGGGCGAAAATGGGCAACCGTATTTACGGCTGCGACGACTGTCAGCTGGTCTGCCCCTGGAATAAGTTCGCCACACTATCAACGGAGCCAGACTTTGCACCGCGGTGGGATTTGGACAACCCCAACCTGGTCGAGCTCTTCTCTTGGACAGAAGACGAGTTCTCTGAGCGACTCCAAGGCTCACCCATCCGACGCATCGGTTACGAGAAGTGGCTTCGCAATATTGCGGTGGCACTCGGCAATGCTGAGACCTCACCCGAAATTCTGCAGGCACTTAAGCGTCGCGAGCACCATGCGTCATCGCTTGTCAGAGAACACGTGGTCTGGGCACTCAGTCAGCACAGCTAAGTTGGCTTCCAAGTTGCGTCGCGCGGTCTACAAACGGATGAGATGCTCCCTAAAATACCGTAGCTCCTCAATGGACTCTCTGATGTCCGCGAGGGCCTCATGCACGTTTCGTTTAGGTGCTGCTGGCAATTCAGGCCGCCAATAGTTGGCGAGCAACTTCAACGTTGTCACGTCGAGGTTACGGTAGTGGAAGAAGGTCTCGAGACTCGGCAGGTGACGGGCCATGAACCGGCGATCCTGACAAATCGAATTGCCACACATGGGCGAACGATTCGGCGTTACCCACTCGTCGAGGAAATGCAGGGTTTCCTGCGCCGCTGAGGCCTCGTCAAAGCCACTGGCTCTCACGCGGTCTACCAATCCTGAGTTCGTGTGCGTTCGCGTATTCCACTCATCCATTTGTGCGAGTACGTCATCACTTTGATGTATGGCGATAACGGGTCCCTCAGCCAAGATATCAAGGTCAAGAGAGGTCACGATAGTTGCAATCTCGATGACTCGATCGGAGTCCGGATTCAACCCGGTCATCTCCATATCGACCCAAATCAGTCGCTTGTCCTTTTCCATGGTCGGCTGTCCTTAAAAAAGCAAACTGCATCGTTTAGAGAGCTGACAGGGTACACTGAGTTGATGGGAAATAGACGACTGACAGATCAGCAGCGCAGGCGCATCGAAGAAAATGCAGTGAAGCGACGCGAGAACGCCAGTGCCGGATTCACTGACGACAGGGAAGGCATGATCGTCGCGCGCTACAGGAAAACAGCCATCGTCAGAGCAAACCATGGCGAGACGCATACGTGCCACTTGCGTCCAAATCTCTCCCATCTGGTCGCCGGGGACAAAGTGCTCTGGTCCGATGATGAGACAGGCGCCTACGTGACCAGTCAGCTAGAGCGCCGTTCTGAACTCAAACGCCCCGACGCGCGAGGCCAGCTCAAGGCGGTCGCAGCCAATGTCGATCTCATTACCATTGTCATCGCTCCCGAACCCGAGCCGTATGCCAATCTAATTGACCGTTACCTCGTCGCCGCACACATGGCGAGCATCGACACCCTCATCATTCTCAACAAGTCTGACCTACTGGATCAGCACTCCGATTGCACGGCGTTGCTAGAGAGCTACCGCAGCATTGGCTACGAGGTAATGATAACCGGCCCAACAAAGAACGAGACGCAGGCCCTTAGTAACCTTTTGGGATCACGGACAGCCGTTTTCGTTGGACAAAGTGGTGTTGGGAAATCATCCATGATTAACCGCTTATTACCCGATGAGGAATTGCGGGTTGGTGCTCTGTCGGAGGGCGTGCTCAAAGGCCGCCATACCACAACGACAGCAGAAGTATTTGAGCGTCCGAGCGGCGGTTTTATTATCGACTCACCCGGTATCCGAGAATTCGGACTCCAACACATTGATCCCGCGCTGGTGGCGCCCGGCTTCATCGAGTTCAGGCCTTTCCTCGATCACTGTCGTTTCCGAGATTGCAGTCACCTCGTTGAAAAAGACTGCGGGGTGCTCGCCGCAGTCGCGAACAATGACATCCGTTCAGAGCGCTATCAGAGCTTCGTCAACATCGTCAGAGACATTGATTCGCAAAACTATTAACGCAAAGGCAGCCATGAGAAAAACGGTTCATGAGGCGCCTCTCACACGGCACCACTGATTGAGACTCGTCAGAATGGGTCCGTCAAAAAACTACTGAACGAGCAGTTTCTGACTTAGACTCATTCCATGAATACTGTTCGAGTCACAGGAGGTCTCTTGCTGAGTGTTTGTATTGCTCTCAATGCACACGCACTCGAGACTCAGGAACGCGAACCGAGCTCCGACGAAGGCGCATCCCCAGAACTTGAATCTAAAAATATCACTGCAGCAGCGCGTGATAAAGCTGAACGCTGGGTGGACTCTAGCCACCGATTTGCAACCGACCAAACCGTGGCGCTGACGCGCTGGGTGGATAGCTTTTTTGGCGATATGGACGGTGACGCGGAAATCGCGGAGTCTCGCTTGCGACTAAAAATCACAACTGACTGGGATGAGCGTCTAGGAACAGAAACGCGCGTAAGCCTAGGCGGGAAGGTCAATCTGCCACGTTTAGCAGATCGCGTTGATCTGGTCTTCCGTGGTGATGACCCTGACGAACTTGTAGCGGGTGATGAGGACGACCCCTCACAAAGCCAGGTGGGTTTGCAGGTACTGCTGGATGAGAGTGCGGGCGGGAACCACCGAACCGACTTCACCGTGGGATTATCCGGTGCTGGCCCCAAGCCCGGTGTGAAATACCGCTACAAGACGCTCTGGGGGTCCAACACCTCGTTTCGATTTTCCCAACGCGCACAATACGATTTCGATGATGGGGCCTTTGCAACAACCAAATTGGACATTGACTACGCGCTTTCCAGACGTTCGCTAATACGGTCACAACATCGCCTGTTATATGGCGAGAAATCAGATGGTGCGGAGTGGTCCTCCAATATCGGTGTGGTGCGTCAGTGGGCCGTTGAAAACGGGTTTGAACGCGCGGCTTATTTATACGCTGGAGTAAAGGGCAATACTGAGCCTGACAGTTACCGAGAAAACTATCAGGTGGGGCTACGACTACGAGCGCAGGCAATCCGCGAGTTTTTGTTTTTTGAGCTTGAACCGACGCTCAATCAGCGTATCGACGAGCCAAACCTACCGCGAGAAACCGCTTGGGCATTAGAAGCGCGGATCGAATTTCTCCTCTTCGACTGACGCAAAACGCCTATCGACTACCATAGCCGGGCCTCAAAGTAGGTCGGTTTAGAGGTTCTCCTCCGCGAACGCCGCAAGTCTCGATCTCACGATGCCATTGATGTGCATGATCCCCGCATGCGGGTAAGGCTTAACGCGCTCAACCAGGTACGTGAGGCCCGATGTCAGCGGTGATATGTACTTGTTATCGATCTGAGCCAAATTCCCCAGAACCACAATCTTCGAGTCTGAGCCCACGCGGCTGATAATCGACTTCAGCTGAAACTGCGTCAGTCCCTGGGATTCATCGATGATGATATAGGCGCCGTTGAATGATCGGCCCCTCATAAAGTTCAGCGATTTGAACTGGATATTGGCCCGTTCTTTTACATACTCGATGCTGCCATTGGAGCACTCGTCTGCTCCGTGAAGAATTTCAAGGTTATCGTCAAAGGCCGCCAACCACGGCGCCATTTTTTCTTCTTCGGTCCCGGGTAAAAACCCAATCTCTTCAGCCATGGGAGGCGTTGAACGGGCCACGATGAGCTTTTTGTATTTTTTCTGCTCCAAAATAGCGTGGAGGCCATAGGCCAAAGCCAATAGCGTCTTACCTGACCCGGCCGGTCCCGTGAGTACGGTCATGTCCAAATCATCGTTGTCGAGCAGGCGCATCGCCATGGCTTGCTCTAGATTCCTCGGCGCTAAGCCCCAGAAACGCTGATTCATCAAATTATCTCGGCTGTCGACAGCAAGATAGACGAAATCTTGATCAACGTGATCGACGAAGGCGATAAAGCCGTTGTCGTCATACAAGAACTGGTTTGGATAGGCCTCGGGTAACTCTGAGCGTGGAATTCTGTGAAGCGTCATATCGTCTTCACGCACCGTATCCACGCGATCAATACCTTCCCAGAATTCGCCCTCGCTCTGCTTATAGCCGGTCGCAAGAAGGTCAATATCATCAAGCACACGATCGTGACGGTAATCCTCGACATGCAGCAAACCAGAGCCCTTCGCCTTAATCCGCATGTTGATATCTTTGGTAACCAGACACACAAACTCGCCCGGGTGCTCTATCTGGTACTTCAGGGCCACGTTGATGATGCGATTATCGTTAGCTTGATCCTGCGTGCTATCGAGAAAAGGCACGTGCTCATTAGCGCCCAATAACTGGTCCGGGAATATCGCTAAGCGGCCCAAGGCTCCCGACAAAGTCGAGCCGGGAATTTCCACACCATCTTGAATCGCCTGAGGTGATGAGGACCCCACCACTTTGTCGATCATCTGAATAGCAATACGGGCCTCTCGGCTGACCGACTTATCGCGTCGATCCTTGATGTGATCCAGCTCTTCGAGAACGGTCATTGGAATCACGACGCGATGCTCTGCAAATGCTGCGATTGCCGTTGGATCATGAAGTAGCACATTGGTATCCAAGACATACGTCTTTACCTCCGCGGGAGATAGTTGTGTAACTTCGTTAGGCAAGCTTGCAGATTGCGTCATAGGATCTCCGACCATAGTTCAAACTAAAATGACGGCCGCCTCGCTCTTATGCAGTGGCGAGTAATGGGCGCTAATTACAGGGGATAAAAGATGGGCGGTTGCGGGTGCACAACACAGTGGCGTGGTACGAGGTGTCAAGGCGGAGCCGACAAACGTCATTACCAATAAACCGTCCTACTCTCTCTATTTCGGGCACTTTCAGTAAAACCATCGAAACCGCGCATGTCAATCGCCGTTTGATGAATTTTTTTGGTCTCTACAAAAGCGTGAAAAATAAGGGGCTGTCAGCTAGGATTTACGCTTCGATGACGATGGTCATCCCGGCGGTATCAACCTTTTTAAGAGATTCCTCAGTGTATGTTAGATAAAAACGCCCTAAGCCAACTTCAGGGCCTTAAAGACAAGATAGAAGCGGAAAAAGAATACGCAGAGGGAACCGTTAAAGCGACACGAAGCCGATTCGGCTTTGTGGTACTCGACGACAACCGAGAAATATTTTTGCCTCCCGACGAAATGCAGCGCGTGCTGCCAGGGGACCGTGTCTCCATCGTTATCAAACCTGCGGCCGCGAAAGACAAGTCAGGCAAAGATCAGAGCACAGCTGAACTCGAAAAACTGCTGTCGACCACAGTGAATAATTTCGTCGGGGAAGTGGTTCAAAAAGGTAAAGCTTTCTTTGTTGCCCCCGATGTCCCTGAGCTCATGCATTTCACGCGGTGGCTTTTTATACCGCCTAACGCGCGCTCTGGCGCGAAGGCTGGCGACCTCGTTCAGTGCCAACTTCAACGGCACCCGTTCACAGATGGCAAGCCATCGGTAAAAGTGTTGCAGTCGTTTGGACCCATCGGAACACCGGGCCTAGAAAACGACTACTGCGCGGCGCGAGCCGGTATACAGAAGATGCTACCGAAGGAGCAGTACAAAACCATTGAGGCCCTTGTTGATGGCGGCGTCACTGTTGACGAGACGCGCAAGGATCTCCGCGTGCTCCCACTGGTCAGTATCGACTCTCCAAACACGATCGACATCGATGATGCGATCTGTGCGGAGCCGCAGGACAACGGCTGGTTACTGACAGTAGCCATTGCCGATCCCACTACCTGCCTCAAAGAGTCCGCTGACCTGACAACCTTGATTGCCACTCGTGGCACGTCGCACTACTTCCATGGTTTGGCGATACCCATGCTGCCAGAGGCGTTGGCTCAAAGCGCAGCCTTAAGACCAGAGGAAGACAAAAATGCCTTGGTTTGTCGTCTTCACATCTCCGCAGACGGAGACATCACCGACTCGAGCATCCAACTTGCTATTGTTCAGTCGAAAGCCAAACTTAGCTATCAGGAAGTGGAAGCGGTTTTGACAGATGGAGCTGAGCACGAGTTCGCAGAGCCTTTAAGCCATCTCAATGACTGCTACAGCGCCCTTCGGACTTGGAGAGAATCTCGAGAGCTGGTCATAGAACACCGCCCGGAGCATCGCTGGTTGCTCAATGAAAACAAGCAGATCGACCGCATCGAAGAGGTACAGAAGAAAACATCACAGCTGCTGGTTGAGGAGTGCATGGTTGCAGCCAATCGGTGCATAGCCCAAGCCCTCAAGGATGCGGAGCTACCGGGACCATTCGTAACACATGCGGGAATTCGACGGGACCGCGTCGAGGAAGCAAAGGAGTTCTTAACCCGGTTCTTACCTGATCAACATGCTCTCGACTTCTCCACACCTGAGGGCTTTCGCACGCTTATAAATGAGCTAAACGCAGCTAGCGTTGAACAACCTTTGCGGTCAATGATTAATCGGTTGATGTCCCGCGCCAGCTTCAGCGTCAAGCCCGCACCCCACATGGGCATGGCGTTGCCGGTCTACACCAATGGAACGTCACCCCTACGCAAAGCGCTCGACTTTTGCGTGCACCTCCAGCTCAAAGCCATGCTGGGTGACACAAGTGTTAAGACGGCGCCCGCCACGGTATTCGATCTTATCAATCAGGCCAGTGCCAAGAACCGTCAGGCGGTAACAGCGGCTAACAACTGGCTGAGCTGCAACTTCCTCAACGCTCAGAGCGCCGATGGACAGTCTGACTACGAAGCGGAGATTGTGCACATCAACACCTCAGGCTTTACCGTGAAGCTGAAGGATTCGGGACTCGAAGGCACTGTCGACCTCAGAAGAGAGGAAGAGAAATTTAGCTTTGATAAATGGGAGATGGCACTTGCGAGTAAAACGCGGCGCTATCAATTGAGGCAGCAGATCCGAGTGCAATACCAGCCGGTCGACAAGCCACGCGGAGAGAGCGCTTCTTTTTGTGTGATTTAGGTTCTGTCATCCAAGTTCTGTGATTAAGGTTCTGTGATCTAAGACACCGCGCACCAACACCATAACCTGCGTGTCAAAGCAGTAACATAGGCACCCACAATACGATAGTTAGGATGAAGTCATCATGTCGCAAACGTACTCCGTAAAAACTCTCCTCGGCGATGAGGCACTGATCGGTAATCACGTGACCGTTCAAGGGTGGCTGAGGAGTAAGCGCGACTCGAAAGCGGGCATTTCATTCCTCGCGGTAAATGATGGTAGCCACTTCGATAGCTTGCAGTGTGTTGCACCCAAAGAGCTCGAAAATTACGAAGATGAGGTTTTAAAACTCTCTACCGGCTGCGCCGTCATTATCTCAGGTGAATTAGTTGCATCGCAGGGCGGGGGGCAGTCCGTTGAAATTCAAGCATCCCTCGTTGAACTTATCGGTGGCATCGACGACCCAGAGTCTTACCCCATTGCCAAAAAGCGTCACACCTTTGAGTACCTTCGCACCCAGGCCCACCTGCGGACGCGAACCAATACCTTTGG
>Ga0181573_10002752_pt1 | contig 16101 bp, 12 predicted proteins | sample 101ome_25_FD_148643 | JGI IMG/M metagenome (GOLD analysis project Ga0181573, IMG submission 148643) | Coastal salt marsh microbial communities from the Groves Creek Marsh, Skidaway Island, Georgia - 101409BT metaG (spades assembly) | ecosystem: Environmental > Aquatic > Marine > Intertidal zone... | reverse complement strand
GAATACATCGTCGAGATGGGCGACGTAACGCTGAACGTGTTGCACCTTGGTCCTGCGCATGATCCGGGCGACACGCAGGTCTGGATTCCTCAGTGGGGAATGATGATTGCGGGTGATATCGCGTTTCATGAACGCATGTTGCCGATCTTTGATCACACCTGCACAAGCTGTTGGCTTGAGACATGGGAAGAGGCGTTTCGTCCGTTGAACCCGACCTATGTAATTCCGGGCCATGGGCATCCGACAAACTTTGCTCAGGTCGAGCGCTATACATACGACTATCTGGTTGATCTTCGAGAAAAAATAGGTGCCCACCTTGATGAAGGGGGCGATCTCGCGGGCTCATATTACGTGGATCAAGAACGGTGGCGTGGATTAGACACCTTCGAAGAGCTGGCAACCAAAAATGCCGGTCGTGTTTTTGCAGAAATGGAGTGGGAATGATCCGGTTTTCGAGGTTTGCTTCCATTCTTGCGTTCGCCTTGCTGCCATTGGTGGCGCAGGCGGAAGAGGATGTCGCGGTCGTTCTTCAGGAATATGTGGATTTTGCAACATATGAGCAGGGTATCATCCTGCCTGAACAGATCGACCAGACGGTGTTTGACAGTGCCATTTTCATTGATGCACGTGATGCAGCGCAGTTCGAGGAACGGCATATCCCCGGGGCGATCAACATTGAATGGCGCGAGTTGCCCTACAGGATGGATGAAGTGCCCGAGAGCGGCATGGTGATTTTCTACTGCAACACAGGTACAATCTCATCGCAGGCAATGTTTATGAGCCGCCTGATGGGGCGAGAGAACACTCTGGTGCTGCAAACCGGGCAGCGGGGTTGGCTGGTAAACGGGGCCTACCACCCGTGAGCGCAGGAAAGTGGATAGATATTCCGCCAGTGTGGCTGGTTGGATTTAGCGTAATTGCATGGACGCAGTCGCAATTATTTGCCTATGGCTTGAATTTTGGCGGAGCGTGGGCTGATTTTGTTGGCGGCATGTGTGTTGGCGCTGGAATCCTTTTGATGCTTTTGGCGTTCTACGAAATGCGTGCAAATCGGACGACGGTTATCCCGCACCGCGATGCGGACTCCTTGGTTCAAAGTGGAATATTTTCGCGCACTCGGAACCCGATCTATCTGGGCGACACGCTGGTCTTGGTCGGTTTGATCCTAAACTGGAACGCGGTTCTGGCACTGCCGCTTGTTCCAATTTTTGTCTGGGTAATCGAACGCCGTTTTATCATTCCGGAAGAAAACCGATTGCGAAGAAAGTTTCGCGCGGAGTTCGCCAGATATTCGCAGAAGGTCAGGCGATGGGTGTAAATAAAATTTAAAAAGGTGGAATGAGAATTAAATGTCGATACCGGAAAACTACGCCATTCTGCGTGAAGTGCGACTTGTCAGCTCACGAGTAAAACCCGCAGTCAGACGCGCGTCTTTCTGCATCGAATTTGTCCAATATTGTGAAAAGGTCATACGTTGACTGTAGAGGCTATGGGTAAAAATACGACCTTTTCCGCGTTAGCGCCGACATCCTGTTGTGGTGCTCTGACGTGTCCACTATAGGAAACTCAACCAACGGGGTCCGGTTCAGGGCGTCGTTGATCAAGGAAACAACAATCTGAGGGGGATTGAGACTTGAAAATCGGAACACCCAAGGAAGTGTTCGCTGGCGAAAATCGCGTTGCGATGACACCGGATTCAGCCAAGCAGTTGCAAAAGCTTGGCTACGAATGCGCGATTGAAAAAGGGGCCGGCGCAAATGCCGGTTTCTCGGATGCAGACTATGAAGCGGCTGGCGTCGAAGTTATCGGAACAGCTGCCGCATTGTGGAAGGCTTGCGATATTATCGCCAAGGTCCGCCAGCCTGATGAGAAAGAGCTGAAGCGTCTGACCGCCGATAAAACACTGATTTCCTTCTTCAACCCTGCGGGCAATGAAGACGGCATGGCGCTGGCCAAATCCAAGGGCGCAAATGTGATTGCCATGGAAATGGTGCCACGTATTTCTCGTGCCCAAAAGATGGATGCGCTGTCGTCGATGGCGAACATCGCGGGCTACCGCGCGGTGATCGAGGCGGGCAATAACTTTGGCCGGTTCTTCACCGGTCAGGTGACGGCAGCAGGTAAAGTTCCCCCAGCCAAGGTGCTGATCGTTGGGGCCGGCGTCGCTGGTCTTGCAGCCATTGGTACGTCAACTGCGCTAGGTGCGATCACCTATGCATTCGACGTGCGCCCCGAAGTGGCCGAGCAGGTCGAATCGATGGGCGCCGAGTTTGTCTATCTGGACTTCGAAGAAGAACAGCAAGACGGCGCGGCAACCGGTGGCTATGCCTCTGTTTCCAGCCCCGAGTTCCGCGAAGCGCAGCTGGCGAAGTTCCGCGAACTCGCGCCCGAGATGGATATCGTTATCACCACCGCTCTGATCCCCAACCGTCCGGCGCCGAAGCTGTGGCTTGAAGATATGATCAAGGCAATGAAGCCGGGCTCGGTCATCGTTGACTTGGCAGCCGAACGTGGCGGCAATGCCGAAGGCACCGTGATGGACGAAAAGGTCGTGACAGACAACGGCGTGACCATCATCGGCTACACCGACTTCCCAAGCCGGATGGCTTCGCAGTCGTCGTCGCTTTATGCCACCAACATCCGTCACATGATGACTGACCTGACCCCTGAAAAAGACGGTCAGATCAACCACAACATGGAAGACGACGTGATCCGTGGCGCAACCGTGACCTATCAGGGCGAGATCACCTTCCCGCCGCCACCGCCGAAAGTTCAGGCGATTGCGGCTAAGCCGAAGGAAACCGTGCCTGAAAAGACACCGGAAGAAAAACGCGCTGAAGAGGCCGCTGCCTTTAAAGCCCAAACCAAAAGCCAGGTGACTTTGCTGGCCGTTGGCGCGGTGCTGCTAATGCTTGTTGGGTCGGTCGCACCGGCCAGCTTCATGCAGCACTTTATTGTGTTTGTTCTGGCCGTCTTTGTGGGCTTCCAGGTGATCTGGAACGTGTCGCACTCGCTGCACACCCCGCTGATGGCAGTGACTAACGCAATTTCGTCGATCATTATTCTGGGGGCTCTGCTTCAGATCGGGTCAAGCTCGACCATTGTGATCGTTCTTGCCGCTGTTTCGGTGTTCTTTGCGGGCATCAACATCTTCGGCGGTTTCCTTGTTACGCGGCGCATGCTCGCCATGTTCCAGAAATCTTAAGGAGGGCTGAAAGATGGAATTAGGCTTTACTACTGCCGTTTACGTCGTTGCGGCTGTTCTTACGATCCTCGCACTGGGCGGACTGTCTGGTCAGGAAAGCGCAAAACGTGCCGTCTGGTACGGAATCGTCGGCATGGCGCTGGCGGTTGCCGCCACTCTGATGGGGCCGGGTTCAGGCTTCTGGATCCTGTCATTGGTCCTGATCGCGGCCGGTGGTGCGATTGGTTACAAGCTGGCAAATGGTGTCGAGATGACCCAGATGCCGGAACTTGTGGCAGGGATGCACGCGCTGGTCGGTCTGGCCGCTGTGTTCGTTGGTTACAACGCACATTTCGAGCTGGGCAATGTCATGGCAATGGACGACAGCGCCAAGAAAGCACTCGAGGGGTTTGCCGCCCTTCTTGCCAAAAAGTCATCGGTTGAGATCAATATCCTGCGGGTAGAAGCCTCGCTTGGGATCTGGATCGGGGCTGTGACCTTTACCGGATCGGTTATTGCTTATGGCAAGCTGTCAGGCAAAGTGAACTCGGCGGCCACGAAGCTGCCAGGCGGTCATTTCCTAAACGCTTCGGCTGCTGCGATTTCGTTGATCTGCCTGATATGGTATCTGACCTCGGGCGGTCTGTTGCCGCTGGGTATTCTGACCCTCATGGCGCTCTTCATCGGATATCACCTGATCATGGGCATCGGTGGTGCCGACATGCCGGTGGTTGTGTCGATGCTGAACTCGTATTCGGGTTGGGCCGCGGCCGCGATCGGCTTTAGCCTTGGTAACGATCTTCTGATCGTCGTCGGTGCGCTGGTTGGTTCGTCGGGCGCTATCCTGTCATACATCATGTGTAAGGCGATGAACCGGTCGTTCATCAGCGTGATCCTGGGTGGCTTCGGTGGGGCGGTTGGCCCGCAGATGGAAGTTGAAGGCGAACAAGTGGCTATTGATGCCGACGGTGTTGCGACCGCTCTGGAAGAAGCCGACAGCGTTATCATCATTCCGGGATATGGGATGGCGGTGGCCCAGGCGCAGCAAAACGTGGCGGAACTGACCCGTCGTCTGCGCGCCAAAGGCAAGAACGTGCGTTTTGCCATCCACCCGGTTGCCGGGCGTTTGCCGGGCCACATGAACGTTCTGCTGGCGGAAGCCAAAGTGCCATACGACATCGTGATGGAGATGGACGAGATCAACGACGACTTCCCGGAAACGGATGTGGCCATCGTGATCGGTTCGAACGACATCGTGAACCCCGCGGCACAGGAAGACCCAAACAGCCCGATTGCCGGCATGCCGGTTCTGGAATGCTGGAAAGCCAAGCAGGTGTTCGTGTCCAAGCGTGGTCAAGGCACCGGCTATTCCGGCATCGAGAACCCGCTGTTCTTCAAAGAGAACACCCGCATGTTCTATGGCGACGCGAAAGCATCGCTGGATACCCTTCTGACCAAAATCAGCTGATCGGGTTCGTTTACGAAATTGTAAAAGGCGCCTTCGGGCGCCTTTTTCTGTTTAGTCATGGGGCTTTGCCCCAAACCCCAGAGTATTTTGGGTAAGATGAAAACGATTGTGCGCCAAGGTATGCTGTTAACTTTATGAAATTAATGAATTATTTGTTTACATGGTGTGATTTCCGGCTAGTTTGGCGAAAAACGTGAGGGCCCCATGGCTGCGATTCAAGACCATCCGCTGCGTTACGAGCTTGTAAACGAACTGCATGCGCGACCGTTTCCGTCACTGGAAAGCCCCTGCCGTGCTGTGTATCTAGCGATCAAACAGGCCGGATCCGCCGAGGCGCGCGATCGGGTCAAGGATCGGGCGCATTTAATATCATTGCTGGATCGATATGGCGCCGATCACCCCAAACCCGAGGCCACTCATTATTCGGGTCGTATCGGGCGCTACGAGTTGAAGTGGGAGCAGCATACCGAATTTGTCACCTATACGGTATTCATGGGGGGGCTGAGCGATCGGCCTTTCGATCCGGCAGATTTTGAGGTGTTTCCGTCTGACTGGCTGGCTGACGCGCCGGGTGCTCGTTTGACGTCTGCTTTGATCCGGGTTGAAAAGCGCCCTTCCGAGGAGGTGATCTTGGAACTTAGCGGAGAGTGGTTTGTTCCTGAAAGCGTGGCGGTCAGCAAGGTGGTTGATGACGGTGCTGTTGTCGCAGGAGATTTCCGCATCGACGAGGCAGGCCATATGCGTTTTGCCGTGTTCGTATCGCCTGAAACCGGTCGTCGCAGAGTCGGGCGCATTGTGCAGCGTCTGTGCGAGATCGAGACCTACAAGACCATGGCGATGCTGGGCTTGGCGCGAGTGCGGTCTATGGGGAGCAGGTTGAATGATATCGACAAATCTCTGACCGAATTGATGACCGGCGTCAGTCAAGAGCAGGTGCCGGCAGATCAAACGCTACACGCACTGTTGCAGCTGTCGGCCGAGTTGGAAAGCATGGCGGCGCAAAGCTCGTTTCGCTTCGGGGCAACCCGCGCCTATGAGGCGATTGTCGACCAGCGTATCACGGCCCTGCGCGAGCAACGCTTTAAAGGGCGGCAGACCTTGGCCGAGTTTATGATGCGACGCTACGATCCTGCGATGCGGACTGTGAAATCCGCCGAGGCCCGTTTGGGGGCCATGTCCGATCGCGCGATCCGTGCCGGAGACCTTTTGCGGACCCGCGTGGATGTTGAACGCTCGGCGCAGAATCAGGCGCTTTTGGAAAGCATGGACCGCCGGGCTGATTTACAGCTGCGCTTGCAAGAAACGGTCGAAGGGCTTTCGGTGGTGGCGATCAGCTATTACGCGGTTTCTTTGGCGGGGTATTTGTTGTATCCGCTGACCGAACCTTTGGGCGTCAGCAAGGGAATGCTGACTACGATTGTGACCGTTCCAGTCATTCTGGCGGTTTGGGGGATGATCCGCCGTATTCGCAAAAAAATCGGCCATTAGGCGATCATTCCGGGCAAAAGCCTTTGCATGTCTAGGGCGAGCAGGTAGAATCTGGTTCGAAATGTTATTTAAGATTGCGTTATGGCCATAGACACTAGATCTTCTTCGCCTTTCATAAAATTGTTAGTTGCTTTGGTTCTTGCCGGATTAACGACGATCAGTGGCATGTTGTTCGTGCGGGAGTTGGAACAGTTTGTTCGTGGCATTCAGCCGGATAGTGAAGCCTTCGAACATTGGACCGCGCCTGATCATCGCCCTATCGTGTCTTCGAATGGCCATGTTGATTTGCTGACCGGATGCATCTTTGCCCTGGAAAGCTGGAAAACAGCGTTTCAGGCTCGGGACGCGGTGTTGACGGTGGCGCGCAACTGCGCCTCTGAGGGAGACCGCATTCTAACCCATAATGCGCAGTTGTCCGAGGCGTATTATCTGAAAGCCTATCTTGGCTACCTTGAAACAGACCTGACTGCCGTTCAGGACAACTTGGCGCGCGCGCAGATCACGGCGCCAAGCGATCAGTGGCTGGCGGTACGCCGGGTGAACTTGGCACAAAAGCTCTGGCCCGGCGAACCTGCGATTGGTGCCTACAACCTGCAAAGCGATTTGGGTCTGTTGATTGCCTCGAACCGAGGTTTGGAAACCGCCACTCAGCTTTATATCCGTCATCCGTCGCTGCGTGATATGATTGTCGAAGCAACGGCACCCTTGCCGGATCGTGATCGGATCAGGTTCCTGTCGCGTGTAAAACGTGCCGTTGGGAAATTGTAATGTCTGCATTTTCGAACATTGATAAACGCACGCGCTTTGTGAACCGGATTCTGACGGGTTTTATTTTGCTGCTGCTGGTGGCAAGCGTGTTGATGATCGGCTCGAACCGAACCGTGTATTGGCTGTTGAACGCGACGGTATTAATGGGGGCTACGTCACTGGTCCTGCTGGGATCGTGGAGCGGCTTTATCAAACTGCGGTTTTCCTATGATCGCTGGCGATTGTTGGTGCTTCTTGCCGCGACCTACCTGATAGTTCTGCTGTTTCAGCTGGGTGTGGCTGGCTTTGTCTCGCCGATTAGGTTCCATTCCCAGGGCAACATTTTGATCGGATTACTTCGGGTTGTTTCCTATGGCTGCTTGATGTTTTTGACGCTTCAGATTGCCACAAACGTAAAGCGCGCACGCCGTTTTGCTTGGGGTGTGTTCGCAATATTCATCGTGATTGCCATTTACGGCTTTGTGTCTTTCCAGGTCCCAGAACTGCTGCTCTACGAAAAGGATGCGTACAAAACCGCATTGAGCGGGCCGTTTATCAACCGCAACTCTTACGCCACTTATCTGGCGATGGGCTGTGCATTGGGCACATCGCTGGTTCTGCGCAGTGATCGTGAAAACACCATCAGGAAAAAACGCGGTAAGTTGGACGTTGAGATGATCATCGGACGGCTTTTTCTGTTTATGGCCGTTCTTTTGCTGTTTGCCGGTGTTCTGGCGACAGGCTCGCGGATGGGGACGTTTGTGGGGTTATTGGGGATTGCGATTCCGCTGGTATTGCGCGTCATGCAAAGCGATGAGGGATCGGGCGCGCGCAATGCCGTCGTAGGCCTGTCCATGGCTGTGACGGCCTTGCTGGGCTTTGTTCTTGTTAGCGCAGCTTATGGCGGATTGGTATTCGAGCGTCTGGGCTCGACAGGTATGTCGGCTGACGTACGTTGGGCGCTTTATGAAAACATCTGGCAAATCGTGTTGCAGCGCCCATTGTTCGGGCATGGGTTTGACAGTTTCGAACTGGCGTTTCGCATGGGGCACGAACTGCCGGTCAGCCCAGACCTGCGCTGGCAAAACGCGCACAACACTTATCTTGAACTCTGGGTCGAGCTTGGCGTGATCTTCGGTTCTATACCGCCGATTTTGTGCGGTTTGTTTCTACTGCGGCTTTGGAAGCGGGGAGCGGAAAACCAATACACTGGATACCTTGCTCAGGCAGCGGTTTCTGTCATCGTGATTGCAGCCATTCATTCATTCGTTGATTTCTCACTGGAAATTGAGGCGAATGTGTTCATGTTCATTGTTATTGTGGCTCTTGGCTTGGCCCCTAATGATACAAAAATTGTAGCTCAGGAATAAAATGATCTGGTGGCGGAAGAATAAGCCCGGAAAGCTGGACGTTTCGAATGCGCCCGTGGTGCACTCTCTTCCCGATCACATCGATCGGGTTTTTGCCATAGGGGACGTACACGGCCTGAAAGACCTTGCGTCAAAGGCCGAGGCACGCATTGCTGCCGATCCAGACTTTTCGCCTGAAACTTCGCTGATTCTGTACATGGGCGATCTTGTCGATCGTGGTCCAGACAGTGCGTTTTTGCTGGATTGGTTGCTGATTTCATCGAAAACCGGTGCGTCCCGCATGTTCCTGCGGGGTAACCACGAAGCGATGATGGCAGCCTATCTGGACAGCCCCGCGGATCATCCGAACTGGCTGGATTTCGGAGGCTATGAGACGCTGAACTCATACGGAGTTCTTGAGCGCCCCGAGAAGCTGCGCCGCATGAAAGACAAAGAAATCAGCCAGCTTTTGAATACGACGGTTCCCGAATCTCATCGGAGGTTTCTGTCTCAGATGGTGGATGCCGTTGATAGTGAGCATTTCTTTTTCGCGCACGCAGGTGTCGTGCCGGACGTCCCGCTAGCCAGTCAGACCAAGGATGATCTACTATGGGCACGGGACAGGTTCATGGCGCATACGGGCGGTTTTGAAAAGACAATCGTTCACGGCCACACCCCTGTACCACAGGCCAAACATGAAAACGGACGGGTGAGTTTGGATACAGGGGCATATATGACCGGTAACCTGACGGTCGCAAAAATAGCACCAATCGACAAAACGGTTGATTTCATCGTGGTCACGGCGACCGACGATTGATAAAGGGTGGGAAGATTTTGAATACTGGTGAAGACACGTGACTGATTTTACTGATACGAACGACGAAATTGATCTTCGCAGCCTGTTTGGCGTGCTGCGTCGTCAGATTAAGATTATTGTGTTTACGACTTTGGCTGCGGCAATTCTTGCGCTGGTCTATTTGTTCTCTGTGACGCCAAAATATACGGCAACCGCCCTGATCTCGATCGAACCGAACCGCAACATCATGACAGATGTCGCGGCCGAGCTGAACAACGCCACAGCGATGTCAGCGACGGTTGACGGGGAAATCGAGATACTGAAGTCAAACGACCTGATCAAATCCTTGGTTGCCGCCGAGGGATTGATCGCGGACGAAGAATTCGGCTTACAGCCCGGCCGTTTTGACGAGTTGCGCAAAATGCTGGGACTTTCGGTCGATCAAACTCAGGATCCGGACAAGGTTGTTCGCGGTGTTGTAGGGCGTGTGGCTGATGCAATCTCGGCCAGTCGTCGGGGGCGGACCTATCTGATCCAGCTGTCGTTTACGTCGGAATCCCCCGAGAAAGCTGCAAAACTCGTAAACGCGCTGGCCAAACATTACATCCAAAGCCAGGTCCAGAAGAAGATCGAGACCACTTTGGTCGCCCGCGATATTATCGCCGCGCGTGTTGTCCAAGCTAAGGAAGAGCTGGAACTGGCCGAAAATCAGGTCGACGGCTTTTTGGGTGAATTCACCGCTCAGTATATTGACCAAACCCGCCGACCCGATTTGATGGCGCTGGAAAACCAAATTGCCGAGCGTAACGCGACCATTGAAGCGCTAGAGCAATCTTTGGACCTTAACGCGTCTGGCATTCAGGCACGTGATTGGAACGCTTTGGATCAGCAGTTGCTGTCAGACGCCTCGCGCGGGTTGATCCGCCAGCGGGACGAACTGAACGCCAAGCTGAACACGCAGCAAGATGATGCCGAACTGGACATCGACGCCCTACGTGCCGAACTGGCCGCGTTGGACGACCGTATCGCAGCTTCGGCTGCGGATGACCTGAGTGCCACACGTCGAGACATCTCGGCATTCCGGACCGAGCGGGATGAGTTTGAACAGAACCTGCGCGGCGAAATCCTGAACTCGGATCTTCCTCCGGGGGCTCTAACAGACCTGTATCAGTTGCAACAAGAAGGCGTTATCGCGCGAAGCCAGTATCAGGACCTGCTTCAGCGCCTGCGGCAACTCGATTCAATGTCCGAGCTGCAAGTGGCAGATGCCTCGATTGTTTCGACCGCGCTTGAGCCATCGGGCGCATCGTTCCCGAATAAAAGACTGACGCTTGCTTTGGGTCTGGTCCTTGGGGCAATGCTTGGAACTGGCCTAGGTCTTCTGAACGAATTCGTGATCGGCGGCGTCGTTAGCGAAGACCAGCTGGCCGATTTGGTCAAAGTCCCGCAGGCTGTGGGTGTACCCGCGCTGAACGAAGAGAAAGATTCTAAAAACGTGGCAATGGGCGTGATCACGGCGCCTATGTCTGGGTTTGCCGAAAGTTTCCGGCAGGTAAAACATGCGCTGGAAAGCCAGATGATCCGCAATGGCGTCGGCGCAGACGGGCAGGGCAAAGTCATTCTTGTCACATCCGCTGTCCCCTTTGAGGGCAAAACAACAACCTCTGTGGCCTTGGCGCGTACCCTCGCCATGGCTGGTAATCGCGTTGTCCTTGTCGATTTCGACCTCCGTAAGCCATCAATCTCCGAGCGTCTGGATGTTGAGCCGAACGACTCGCTGCTTAAGTATTTGTCCAAGGAACTGGATTTCGAATCCCTTGGCAAAGCCTACGGCGAAGAGCGTGAAAGTGGTCTAAGCTATCTTGTCGGGGGTGGTCGCGCCAAAGTGCCGACCGATGCGCTGATCAGCTCACCACGCGCAAAGAAAGTATTCGAGGTTCTGCGCGAAGGCTTTGATTATGTGATCATCGACTCGGCACCAGTTCTGCCGGTTGTCGATACGCTTTATCTGGCCCCTTACGTGGATGCCGTCGTAATGGGCGTGCGCTTCGCGTCTACTTCGCAACGTGATGTTACGCGGGCCTACTCGCGGATTACAAACGAGATGAACGAAAACACGGCGTTTCTGCCGCTTCTGACGATGGAAGAAGGTCAACGCCGCAAGGCCTATTACTACCGTGGATACTACCACGGTTACGGGCAGCGCGACGAATAAGGGACCCCTTTGAAAATCAAAAACCCCGCCAGTTCGGCGGGGTTTTTGTTTGTCGAAATCTGTCTTCTACGGATTGCTGCCAAGCAGATTAGGTCTTGTCCATCGAGCAGGTGTTGATGCCGACCAAGCGGTACAGCAGGCAATTACCCATCAAGCCAGTAGCTAGCGGCACAACGCCGATCCACATCCACGCGCCATATCCCATCAGAGCGCCGATAATCAGCAAAGCGCCGATTGCGATCCGAAGGATTTTATCAATACCACCCACATTTTTGCTCATGTTTCTCTCCTGTTTTGCGGCAGGCAGACCCTAGCCGGAAAGGCAGAGGCAAAAATTGATCTGCCCCCACATTCCCGGTATTTTATGTGAAATCGTGCAAGAAAACGATCACGTTTACGTTATCCACGCCCGCGCTTCTCAAAGCGGGGCAACATGGCGCTGAAATCCATGCCCAGACCGTCTTCGTTATCGACGAACTGTTCGTATAGCGCCGTGGCAGCCTGACCCATAGGCGTGTCCGCATCAGCAGCCTCTGCCGCCTGTTGTGACAGGCGCAGGTCTTTAAGCATCAACTCGGCCGCAAACCCAGGCTTGTAGTCGTTATCAGCAGGGGACTGTGGGCCAACGCCCGGTGCAGGGCAATAGGCGTTCATTGTCCAGCTATAGCCTGACGACGTGCTAACCACATCGAACATCGCCTGACGGTCCAGTCCCAGCTTATCGGCCAAAGCAAAGGCCTCGCAGGTGCCAATCATGGTGATGCCAAGGATCATATTGTTGCAGATTTTCGCAGCCTGTCCGTTGCCCGAGGGGCCGCAGTGAACAGCCTTCTGGCCCATGACGTCAAACAGTGGCTTGGCGATTTCAAAGCCCTTGCTGCTACCACCTACCATAAAGGTCAGCGTGCCATTGGTCGCCCCACCAACACCGCCCGAGACCGGCGCGTCAAGCGCCATTAGGCTGTGCTTTGCGGCATCCGCTGCCACATCGCGGGCGCTTTCCACATCTACCGTCGAACAATCAAGGAAAACTGCACCGGGTTTCATAGCCTCGATGATTTCATGCGCTACAGCCCGCAAGATTGCACCGTTGGGCAGCATGGTGATCACCACATCGGCATCCTTTGCCGCTTCGGCCGAGCTTGCGGCATTGGTCACGCCCTCAATCGAAACTCCCGCCGTGTCGAAGCCGGCCACCGTATAGCCCGCTTTGGCCAGATTGGCGGCCATCGGCCCGCCCATGTTGCCCAGTCCGATAAAACCGATTTTCATGCTTTCCTCCTCGTCAAAAGTGACGGCGTTCTTGCCCAAGGGGATCAGCATTTTGCTGACAGCCACCGCAGGCACTTTGTGCAATGGATGTTGCCACTGCGGATTGCGGTCTTTGTCGATGATCTGGGCGCGAATGCCCTCCAGAAAATCGCCATGCTCCATCGAACGGTAGGTGAAGCGGTATTCCATGTCGAGCGCCTTGCGCAGCGTCAGTGACGGGCCGCGCAGACGGTGGATCATTTCGACCGTGCAGGCCATCGACAAAGGCGCGTTGCGCGATAGGCGCTTGATCGCATCCATGGCAAATGCGCCGCCGTCTGCTTCCAGACTGTTCAGGATATCGCCAAGACTTTCGCCACCGAAATGACGGTTGATATCGTCCAGTTGCGCCATCAAGGGGCTGTCGGGGGCAGGTTGCACTGCCTGCTCCAGCACCATGATATCGCCGGTTTCCTCAAGCGCTTCGATCAGCGCGGGCCACTCGGCTTCGGGAATGAAATGATCGGCGAAACCCACGGCGATTGCATCGCCAGCAGTCATGCGGGCGGCTGTTGTACCTAGATATTCGCCCAGACGTCCGGGGGCACGGGCCAAGATATAGGTGCCACCTACATCGGGGACCAAGCCGATCCCCACTTCGGGCATGGCAATCTGGCTGGTTTCACCCGCTATGCGGTGCGAGCCGTGACAGCCCACACCAACGCCGCCGCCCATAGTGAACCCTTGCAGGAAGCTGACCACTGGTTTTGGGTATTCGTGCAGACGGTTGTTCATCCGGTATTCGTCAAACCAGAACTTTCGCCCGTAATCATAGTCACCCTTGGTGCCGGTCTCGTACATCTCGGCAATGTCCCCACCGGCGCAAAAGGCCTTTTCGCCCTCGGCATCAATGACGATCAGATCAACGTCTGCATCCTCGCGCCAAGCAATCAGCGCAGCGTCAATATCCAAACACATCTGATAGGTCAGTGCATTCAGCGCCTTTGGGCGTTGTAGGGTGATCCGGCCTGCGCGACCGGTTTTGCAAATAGAAATGTCGCCCATCAGCCGCGCTCCGCCAGCATTTGACGGCTGACAATCAGGCGCATGATTTCATTCGTTCCCTCAAGAATCTGGTGCACCCGCAGGTCACGCACGATCTTTTCAATCCCGTAATCGGCCAGATAGCCGTATCCGCCGTGTAGTTGCAGACACTGGTTGGCGACCTCAAAGGCCGTGTCGGTCACAAAGCGCTTTGCCATTGCGCAGAACTTGGTGGCATCCGGCGCGCCTGTGTCCAGTTTCCACGCGGCCTGTCGCAGAAAGGTGCGCGCCGCCTGAAGCTCAATCTCCATATCGGCCAACCGGAATTGCAACGCCTGAAACTGGTCGATGCTTTTGCCAAAGGCCTTGCGCTCGCCCATATAGGTCAGGGTTTGGTTCAACGCCTGCTGCGCCCCGCCCAATGCCCCGGCCGAGATATTCAGGCGCCCGCCATCAAGCCCCGCCATCGCGTAAGAGAACCCGCGTCCTTCCTCGCCCACCAGATTGGCCAACGGTGTTTCACAATCGTCAAACTGAACCTGAGCAGTCGGCTGCGACAACCAGCCCATCTTTTTCTCTTTCGCACCAAACGACAGCCCCTTGGCTCCGTCTTCGACGATCACAGTGGAAATCCCCTTGGGCCCGTCTTCACCAGTGCGACACATCACGATGTAGGCGTCTGAATACCCGCCACCCGAGATGAACGCCTTGGTGCCTGTCAAACGGTAGTTTTCATTATCCTTCTCGGCCCGCGTTTTAAGCGATGCCGCGTCCGATCCTGATCCTGGTTCGGTCAGGCAATAGCTGACGACCTTTTCCATCGTGCACATCTTGGGCAACCATTCGGCTTTCAGCGCGTCACTACCGAATTTGTCGATCATCCCGCCACACATGTTATGGATCGACAGGAACGACCCGACCGAGGGGCAGGCCATCGCCAAAGCCTCGAACACCAGCGTCGCATCTAGCCGCGACAATCCCGATCCGCCGTACTCTTCCGACACATAAAGCCCGCCAAAGCCCAGCTCGCCAATCTCGGGCCACAGCTCTTTCGGGATCGTGCCGTCCTCTTCCCACTTCTGCGCATGGGGCGCGATACGGTCTTGCCCAAAGGCAAAGGCCATGTCGAAGATGGCTTGTTGTTCTTCTGTCAGGGCGAAATCCATAGGGGAATCTCCTCGGCTGGAATACGGGAATTGAACGCTCGTTTATTTCTCAAATGTTGCAGGAGTTTTTCAAGCGGATCGCGGCGTCACAATCCTTCGGAAAATTCACCTACTAAAGAATCAGCAACGGCTCGCATGGCGGCTTTTTTGTCACCGCCGGCTTCAAGCGTTCTATGAAACACCAGTCGCTGACGCACCGCCGAGTCGCCATTGCGCGCCATCTCGCGCGCCCGCGCCACCTCGGGTTCGCATCCCAAGGCGTGGGCATCCTCGGCGATCAGGTCCAGCATCTCATCCACCAAATCGGCAAAAGGTTTGACCTGTCCCGCGCCAAAGTCGATCAAGCCCTCGCTGGTGCCATACCGCTGGGCGCGCCACCGGTTTTCCCCGATCAGAAAGCGGTCATATATCCGCCACCTCTGGTTTGACCGGCGCAACCGCCACAGCATCCGCATTAGGCATTGCGTCAAAGCGGCTATGGTCAGCGTGTCTTCCATGCGGGGGGACACATCGCAAATCCGGCTTTCCAGCGTCGGAAACCGGTCCGAGGGCCGCACATCCCACCAGATCTTCGTGGCATCCTGAATGGCGCCCGTATTCACGATCATCTGGACCGAGCGTTCATAGGCTGACCAACTGTCAAAAACCGGCGGCAGACCGGTGCGTGGCAGATTGTCAAATACCGTCAAGCGATAGCTCGACAGCCCCGTATCCTCGCCCTTCCAGAACGGAGAAGACGCGCTCAGCGCCAGAAGATGTGGCAGGAAATAGGAAAACTGCGCCATTAGATCGACTCGCGTTTCCGCGTCTTCTATCCCCACATGCACATGCTGACCACAAATTAGCATCCGCCGCGCCACACCAGCCAGATCGCGCGACAGCGTGTCATAACGCTCTTTCGCGGTATGGTGCTGGGTGCTGTAATCGGCGAACGGATGGCTGGACGCAGCGATCGGCGCCAGCCCGTATTCGCCAGCCACGCGATGGATACAGGTACGCAACCGCTTCAAATCGATGCGGGCGTCCGAGATATTCTGGCATACTTTGGTGCCAATCTCGATCTGACACTGAAGAAATTCGGGGCTGACCTGACCTGACAACTCTTCGGCGCAGTCCGCCATCAGCGCATCTGGCGCTTCGGCCAAATCAAGAGTTTCCAGATCAACAAGCAGATATTCTTCTTCAATACCAAGCGAAAAACTGGGGGCTGGAACGGACATGGGCACCTCATTATCTTGCCAAAGTGTTGCAGCCTATGCCTGTGCTGACAATACGCATTATCACCGCAACTTCGATTTCATCTTACCCAAAATACTCCGGGGGAATTTCGCCGCAGGCGAAAGGGGGCAGCGCCCCCACCGCACGCTCCTCCAACCACGCCTTAACGCTTGCG
>Ga0181573_10002751_pt1 | contig 16102 bp, 13 predicted proteins | sample 101ome_25_FD_148643 | JGI IMG/M metagenome (GOLD analysis project Ga0181573, IMG submission 148643) | Coastal salt marsh microbial communities from the Groves Creek Marsh, Skidaway Island, Georgia - 101409BT metaG (spades assembly) | ecosystem: Environmental > Aquatic > Marine > Intertidal zone... | reverse complement strand
GAACTCGATTTTTTCCACCCGGCCGTCTGGATCGAAGGCCTGCGCGAGCAGGGGGACATCGAGCGGTCCTTTGAACACCGAGCCGTTGCGGGGCAGGGTCAATTTGACCGAGGGCGGATGGTTCTGCGGCGCGTCGTTGTCGGCAATCGCGGCCGTTGCCCGGCCCGGCCAGGCGACGTGATAGGGCGGGCCGTCGGTGGTGTGGGGGATGTCGAGTTCCAGGACGACCGTCTCGCGCGGTTCCGCGGCATCGTCGTCCACCGGCGTCACGATGATGGGAGCGAAGAACTGGCCGGCGGGGATGGTGACGGTTCCGCGGAGGGGTTGGTAGTCGATCTCGTTCTCGGCCGTTCCGCCGACGCCGTAGTGGACGCGCAGGTCGCTGTCGGGGGCGTTGTTCCGCAGGACAATGAACAGGGCGGGTTTCGGGCCTTCCTCGGAGGCGTGAGGCTGCACCGCGACCAGTGTGACCTTGGGCGGTTCAGACGTTGGCGCGTCGGCGGCGAGGGCGATTCCCGGAAATGGGGCGAAGGACGCGGCGAGGGCGAAGGCGGCAAGCGCGCGGAGAGGGGGGAGCAGGCGGTTCAGTTTCATACGGCGTGGAACTGGCTTGAGGGATTCCTTGGTTGACGCATCAATGACTGGGAACTTGGACGCAGCAAAACGGGGGGCAGTTACACCATTGGAAGCAGATTACGTCAATGCGGGCGCTTTGCAATCAAGCAGTCGGGCCGACGCGCAGGGATGATGGCTTGTTATCCCGGTGCAAAACCCGCAAATTGGGCCGGAACAGAGGATTGATCATGTCGGAGCCCAGCTATCTTTGGACAATTCGGGACGAGTCCGGTCAGGAATCCGTGGTCCGGATCCGGGCGGGGTCCGTCTTGGAATCGATGGAGAATCTCAAGGCAGTCGGAAGGATGCCGGTGGCGCTGCACACGGACGACCTCATGGCGGTGGAGATGGAGGCCGGCATGCCGGAGAACTGGGAGAAAAGCGTCACGCCTGAGATGCAGTTCAAGTTCCTGTATCAACCGATTGGGACCTGGGGACAGGCCTTGGCTGAAGCTTTCAGGCAGGCGAAATCGCTGTTTGTTCTCTCGGCAGCCTTGTTTTTCATTGCCGCCGCCTTTCATGGGATTGAGTTCGATCCCCCCGTGGCGGTTTCCTTTTTCGCCGCCGTCGGAGTGGCCATGGCGGCGTTGTTCAGATGTCGTTCGGCGGTGATCTATGGGAAGTTGAATCGCAGCAAGGTCTGGCGGCGCTGGGGCGAGGTCGTCCAGCGCTGCGACCAATTGGGGGCGATGCGAGGATCGTGGATCTCCTCCGAGACACTCCTGGTCGAGCGGGCTTGCGCGATGGCCGGACAGGGACGACTGAGCGAGGCGTTGGCGCTGTTTGATTCAATGACCGCAGAATCGGAAAAGCCGGAATGGCTGCTCCGGACGCGCCGTTCGAGATTGTTCAGGGCTGCGAGAGACTATTCCGGCGCGACGGTCGACCTTCGGGCGGCGTTGGCATTGAAACCGGATCTGCCGACGGTTCGACTGGAACTTGCGGACATTCTGCGGAAACTGGGGGATCTTCGTGCGGCGCGGGAGGAATACGATCAGGCGTGCAGGTATGAACTGCCGCTGATCGGCAAACCGATGGCCAAAGGAATCGCCGGAGCCCTGGCGTTTGAAGAAGGTCGGCCGACGGAGGCTCGCCAACTTCTGCGTTATGGACTGGATGAGATCGAACCCTACAGGAGGATGGCCCTGATGGAACAGTGGGTCCACCAATTGAACATCTGGCTGTGTCTGGCCGAAGCGGCGGTGGGGGAGAGGGGCGAGGCCGCGCGTTTGTATGGCGAGGTGAAGGAGTTTTTGTTGGAGACCGGTGAGACGGAGTTGTTGGAGCGCTGTCGATATGCGCTCGGCGGTTCCATTTGACGAGCGTTCATGGAATTGCCGGGGAAGGTTGCCTGTGCCAGCGTGTGGCTGTGAATTCAATCCGGACAAGAGCGTTGGCGCGGCCGTTGCAACAGGCGCTGAGCGTCAGCTTCTGCATTGTCTCGACGATCTGTGTCGCGTGGTTGGCGACTGTCGTCGTGGGCGGCATCTTCGGCTATCCGCTGGTCCAGTGGGGTATTTTTCCGCGTTCGTTGTCGGGGCTCTTCGGCGTGGTCTGGAGCCCGTTCCTGCATGGGAATGCGGCGCACTTGTGGTCCAATGTCGTGCCGTTGTTCGTGTTGCTGACCCTGTTGTTCTGGAATCCGGGCTATCGACCCACGCAGACCCTGGCATTGATCTGGATCGGGAGCGGCTTGGGCACGTGGTTGATCGGAGGCGGTGACGAGCTGCACATCGGCGCCAGCGGACTGGTATACGGCCTGGTGGCCTACCTGGTCCTGGCCGGTTTCCTGATGAAGAGTTGGCGTTCGGCGATCGTGGCCATCGTCGTGTTCTTTCTCTATGGGGGCATTGTCTGGGGCGTGCTGCCGATTCAGGAGGGGATGTCCTGGGAGGGGCACTTGTGCGGCGCGATGGCGGGAATCTGGGCGGCCCTCAAAGCGCATCGGTGACCTGGCCCGCTGCCAATGGCCTAGGTATTCTTTGCTCGCAGTTTTTCCTTCCCGGTTGACGGAAACGGAGACTACCGGCCGGTGGTGGCGGCGGTTTGAAAGGTTGCAAACGCTCCTTTCAATTCCTCCAGCTTCGCCGCCTCGTAATCCTTCCTCTCCGGACGTCCCCAGACCGGGCCCGGCCAGGCGAAGTCGTCGGTCCGGCGGCCGATGATGTGAATGTGCATCTGGCGGACGATGTTGCCGATGGCGGCGACGTTCAGCTTCTCGATCTCGAAGTGCGCCTGAACGAAGCGCGACACCCGGCGGATCTCGTCGGTCAGGCGCGTGTGATCTTCCCGGGAAAGGTCGTGCAGTTCCACGGCGTCGGTCTCGGGAACCAGGATGAACCACGGCAGCAGCGCATTGTTCATCAGCAGGAGATGCGACAGGTCCAGTCTGGCGATGATGTGGCAGTCGGCCCTGAGCCGCGGATGGATCTCAAAGTTGTTCATGGTGGCGCGGTTGTTGTGTCCAGTCGTTACTGCAATCCGACCCGGCTCATCCAGAAAGGAATCCACAGGGGGATGGTGACGAGGCTCACCAAAGTCGTGGCGATCACGACCTGCAGGGCGCAGACGACATCGCCGTCGTAGCGTTTGGCGAGGATGATGGGAAACATCGCCGAGGGCATGGCGGATTGAATGAGCAGGACCTGCGTGAGTTCATCGGACCCGGGCACGAACCTGGCCAGCAGGACGAAGAGGAATCCCATCAGGCCCAGGCGCAGCGCCACGGCCGACCCCATGATGCGGGGGCTGATGGCGGAGCGGAACTCGCTCAGCTTGTCGGCCAGGGACGCGCCTACGAGGATCAGGCCGATCGGAATGGCGCATTGTCCCAGCATGCCGGCGGTCTTCATCACAAAGGCGAACCCGCCGGTTTCGTCGTTGGCGATCGAATGGGCGCGGTCGGCTCCGAGCAGGAAGTTCAGGGAAAGGGTGACGACGATGGTGAAGAAGGGCGCGTTCAGAGCCTTGCGCAAGCCGTCCTTGATGGAGCCGCCGCGCAGGGTCATCAGCCCGAGGGTCCACACCGCCATTTCCGCGCCGGTGATGAAGACGAACAACACGCCGACGGTCTTCTGCCCGAACAGACTCGCCGCCAAGGGCAGGGGCACATAGCCCCAGTTGAAGATGCCCATGCAGGTGGCGAAGGCGCGGCGACTGCGTTGTGATTCGATGCCAGCGATGCCTGCCGTCGCGCGTCCGACCGCCAGCCCCAGCGCGATGGCGCAGAATCCGCAAAGCGGCGCCAGCGCGACGTTGCGGACGTTCAGCAGGGCCTCGTTGCCCAGGACCGACACGAAGATCAGGCAGGGCACAAAGACATTGATCAGCACATCCAGCAGGTTCCGCTCCGTCTCGTCCGAAATCAGATTCCTCCGCCGGATCACAAAACCGATCGCCGCCACGCTGAACACGGGCAGGACGGCTTGGAGGACTGTTTGGAACTGGTTCACGTGGGGCGTGTTGCGGGATGCGTGTTGCGTGTTGCGTGTTGCGTGTTGCGTGTTGCGTGTTGCGTGTTGCGTGTTGCGTGTTGCGTGTTGCGTGTTGCGTGAAGGGTGGGTTCGACGGCGATGTCAAGATTCGAGCGTCGAACGAAACACTGAGTTTGGACGGGGCGTCAAAACGGCGCGGCGCCCACGCAACACGAACCACGCAACACGTCCCTCACCCTTCGCCCCGGCAGAATGCCGCGACCAAAGTCTGAATCTCCATCTGCTGGATGAGTTTCAGCAAGTCGGCCTGTTCGGGTGAAAGGCGGCCCCGTTCCGCGGCGGCGCAGGCGTCGACCATGCCGAAGCTGTCCCATTTGTCGTTGCTGATGAGCTGATCCCGGAGTTCGGGTTCGGCGACTTCATCCAGAAAGGTCGAGACGCGTTGGGCGATGTCGGGGAAGACGGGATGGGCTCCAGTGCGGTGGAACCAGTATTTCGCATTGGAGTAATCCGGTTCGCGGCGATGCATGATGCCGTGGAGGAAGCTGCCGCTGGCGCTGGGAAGGTCCTGGGAGACGGTATGCGAGGCGTCGAGGTGATCGTGCCAGAGCAGGGCGGCGCTGACAATCAGGTCCCGGGTGGCGATGGGAGTGTTCGAGTTGGTCATCGCCTCGGCGGTCTGTGCACGGACGTCTGATTCGGACAGGGCTTCCGGGCGTCGTTGCGGTCCGAGTCCGGCAAGGGTGTCGGTGTTGAATAGCGACGCCAATTGGGCGGGGATGTCTGCTTCACTCATGCGCGGGACGATTTGGAGCCAAGCCGGTCCTGTCAAGCGATTGCGGAACCGGTTCAGGGCTTCGCATGAACAATAAACGCAACAACTTCGCAGATGCAGCGTTGGCTGTGTCAGCCGAAAAGCGGAACCCTCCCGCGACAGCGGTCGTCTGCGCTGACACAGGGCGCTCCGCAACCTGTCTTCGGGAACTGCTTTTGCAGCTCGTGCGTAGGCAATGGAAACCGGTTCCCGGCTTGCGGCGACGTTTGCCGATCACGCCATTTATCCGTGCCAATCGCGGCGCGCACGGTTAAAAGGATCCAAGTCATCCAAATTCTCGACATATGAAGAAGCACACCCGACGCAGTTTCCTGAAGACGGCCTCCACGGCCTCGTTGGCCTTTGGCGCGACGCCATTGTTGGCGGCGAAGACGGACAAGAAATACCGGACCGCGCTGATCGGCAGCGGTTGGTGGGGCATGAACATCATGCGCGAGGCGTTGGCCGCCGGGCGTTCGACGGCAGTCGCCCTGGCCGATCCGTCTTCGGATGCCCTGGAGGTTTCCGCCGAGGAGATCACAGATCTGTCGGGCGACAAGCCGCGGACGTATCAGGACTACCGCGAGATGTTCGAGAAGGAGAAGATCGACATCGCGATTGTGGCGACGCCGGATCACTGGCACGCGTTGACGACGATCGCCGCCCTGGACGCGGGAGCCCATGTGTTTGTCGAGAAGCCCACGGGGCACACCGTCGTCGAGAGCCGGGCGATGGTGAATGCCGCCAAGCGCAACGGCAAGGCGGTGCAGGTGGGGTTGCATCGGCGCATCGGGCCGCATCACGTTTCGGGCATGGAGTTCCTGCGCTCGGGGCAGGTGGGTGATATCGGGATGGTGCGCTGTTTTGTGAACTATGGCGGCGGGGTCGAGAAGCCGACGCCGAACGGGAAGATTCCCAAGGGCATGGACTGGGATCTGTATTGCGGCCCTTCGGCGATGAGGCCCTTCAACCGGCGCATTCACCCGGGCGGTTGGCGCAACTTCCTGGACTTTGGCAATGGGACGATCGGCGACTGGGGTGTGCATTGGCTGGACCAGGTTCTGTGGTGGACGGAGGAGAAGCATCCCCGGCGCGTCTTCTCCACCGGCGGGCGTCCCGTGCGCGGTGAAGCGGTCAACGACGGCAAGGCTCAGACCTCCGACGCGCCGGATTCGCAGGCGGCGACCTTTGAATTCGAAGGCTTCACCTGCACCTGGGAGAACCGTCGCTTTGGCGGACACATCAGCGAGAAGCACAACGTGGGCTGCTACTTCTATGGCAGCAACGGGACCTTTCACATGGGCTGGCGCGACGGTTGGACCTTCTACCCGAGCAAGCGCGGCGCGAAGGAGATTCACGCCGATCCGCAGTTCGACAATGTGAAGGACGGACACAACATGACGCCGCTTTGGGCTGATTTCATCGATGCGATCGAGTCCGGCAAGGATCCGGTCTGCGAGATCGAGGCGTCGCATCGTTCGTCCGTGCTTCCGATGCTGGCCAATCTGTCATTGAAGGTCGGGCGCAGTGTGGAATGGGACGGGGAAAAGGAGCGGATCCTGAACGATCCGGCGGCGAACAAATTGTTGAGTCGGGAGTATCGGGGGCCGTGGAAGTACCCGAAGGCATAGGTTGGCGAGACGGGGGGGGCGGCTTTCCGCGGACGGGCAATTGAATGCCGCGGGTTGCGGGATACTGAAGCGGAACGACTCCGGCGCTTGCGGGCCTACTCGTCCGGTTGGTCGGCGATTCCGGTGGCGTTGTCCATGGAGGCGATTTTCTCCTTTGCCTTGGCGTAGCCGTTGGCGGCGGCCTTGTTGAGATACTCCATGCCGAGCGAGGGGTTGTATTCGACGCCTTCGCCGTAGAGGTAACGTTCCGCCATGACGAACTGCGCGCGGGCGTTGCCTTCATCCGCCTGCTTCATCTGGAATTTCAGGACGCGATCGGCGACGGCCTCCTTGCTGCGGCTGGCTTTCTTGCTGGCTGCCCGGGAGGGTTTGGTCGACGAGGATTTCTTCTGCGGGGGCTTGGCGGCGTTTTCGTCCGCCTTGCCCTTGTCAGCGGAGGAACCCGCCGCGGCCCGGGCCTGGGCCACGAGCTGTTTGTAATTCCGTGGGGCGCGGCTTCCTTGGGGCGGTTGGTCGCTGATGCCGGACAGGTCAAAATGGTGCGTCAGGTCGTCCTCGGTCTCGTAAAGTTTGTCCGGGCCGGCGCTGAGCACCTTGAAACCCTGGTTGACCTGGAAAAGCACGTAGGGGGTCTCCCAGGGATCCAAGGCCGGATCGCGCTTGGGCGGTTGGCCGTCGGCGGTGCGCATGTTGTCACGCAGGAATTCGCTGAAATTGTCGATCGGCAGGATGGGGTCGTTGTCGGTGTAGTGCATGGCGACGGCCTGCGCGACGCCCTTGATCTCGACATTCTGGGTTGCGGCGACCTGGAACTTGTCGACGACCTCGGCTCCCTCCTTCATGGCTTTGGCTCCCACCCCGCCGGCGATTCCCAAGGCGACGAGGGGCATCATTTTCATGAAACTCATGCTGCGCTCCTTTCTGTCCTGCGCGCCGAAGCGGCGTTTTCCACAGCCAGTCCCGTAAGAAAGTCATGGCTGACGAATTCGAGAAAGTCCTTCTTGCCGAGTTTGAGGCAGGCGCCGTAGGTGGTGGCGACGACGTCGGCGTTGGCGGGCGCGTCGCTGAGGAGGCTGATCTCGCCGCAGAAGTCGCCGGGGCCGAGTGACGCAAATTCCTCGCCTTCGCGCACGACCTTGAATCTGCCCTGATAGACGATGTAGAAGAACTCGTTGACCTGGTCCTTCTCAATGATGGGTTGCCCGGCGATGCGGGTCTCCAGGGTGAACTTGTGGGCGAGCGACACGAGGGCATTGGGATGCCAGTCGGCAAACAGCTTGTTGCGCTTCAGGGAGGCGGAGATGTGAACGATCTCCTTGATCTGGTTGGCTCCGAGCGGTTTGAGCAGCAGTTCCTCGAAATCCTTGCGGGACAAGGACAGCAACCGTGTGGATTCCCGGCTGCGCACGGTGCTGTTGCGCGGCGTCTTGTTCAGGAGGGCCATTTCGCCGAAGACGTCCCCGGCGGAAAGCGTCGCGACGATGGACATCAGGCCCGATTCATCCTCCTTGCAGATCTCGACGCTGCCGCTCTGGATCACGAACATGCAGTCTCCGGGGTCGCGCTCGCGGATGATGGTCTGGTCGGGCGCGACATCGATCGGCTTCATCGAGGCGTGGATCTGCCGGGTGAGATCGTCCGAGAGCTGTGAGAACAGAAGCGTGCCCTTGAGGAACTTGACGGTCGCGTCCGCCTCGTCTCCCAGGGACGCGGCGTTGCGTGTCAGGCGTCCTTCGGCGGGGAAGAGGATCGGCGCGGCCATGCGGAAGACGCCGCGGCCGATCAACCAGACGAAATAGACGATGATGGAGGCCAGGATGACGGACAGCAGCCCCAACGCGAGCCAGGTCATGGTCTCGTTGTCCTGGGGCAGGTCGGCGAGCGCCGCAATGTAGAGGGCGTCGACCTGATTGTGGATCAGGCGGTTGGTGAAATAGAACACTCCGGTGAGCCAGAGAATCGCGCAGGTGGAGTAGGTGAGGAAGTAGTTCTCCTCCTTCAGCTTGGTTTTCCAATTGAACATCTGGGCGAACAGTTTGGCGTTGAGGAACCGCTGCGCGCACTTGGGCAGTTCGTATTCCTTTCGGAAGGCGGCGTGAAGCAGGGTGTGTCCCGGGGTTTCGCCGAAGGGGGAGATGAGCGTCAGGGCGACGATGCAGCCCGCGAGGATTCCGGCGTCGGCGTCGAACGCGTCACAAACGATGGCCAGGAGGAAGGGCGCGGCCAGGGCCCGGAGAGCCACGGCGATCTCACAGGCGCGTCCGCCCATGAAGGCGTCCCGGTTATCCAGGTGGAAATAGGGGAGCAGCCGGTCCCAGCGGATCCGCGCGTCATAGGCTTGGCGGCCGAATCGTCGCAGGGCCGAGGCCGCCATGGCGTTCGCCAGGCTGAGGCCGACGGAGGTCAGGACGAGGATCAACAGCCACTGGGAGAGTTCGAAGCCCAGTTCGATGCGGTCGCGGAACAGGACCCGGGCGCCGAGAACGATCAGCGCGAGCGACACGACGATGCCGAGACGGCCCATTGCCGTGACGGGCGGGACGGGCTTCTCGACGCTTTCCTTGATGGACGCGGTGGCGTGGTCCAGGAGGAAGCCCCTCTCCATGGCGATGAGCACGAGGTCGTAGAACGACCGGATTCCGGGGTTCTTGCCCTCGACCAGAAGTTCCCGGAGCACCTCCTCGACGGTCTTTTCACCGTCGAAGCGCTCCATGATCTCACGTCGTTCCGCGGCAAGCGCCAGATAGGCCCCGCGCTCGGTTTGCTTGAGGAGTTGCGTTCCGTCGGGGAGAACAACGATTTCGACGGCCGGAGAGAACGACAATTTCTTGTCGGATAGGGAATGCATGTCGGATGCGACATTTATATCAGATGGCCTGCCCACGGCAAGCCGCGGTGACGGCAAGTTTTGTGCCAAATTTGTGGCGGTAGGATGTTTTCGGGGGCGCTGTTTGATGGGCGCAGTGTCTGTGCATTGCGAGGGAAAGCGCGGGGCGGCGCTTCCGGGAAGGAGGCGGGCTGTGGGGAATCGGGTGGTTTCTCTTGATCTTTCAGAGGATTACTCGCCAAGTTGAACGCCTGCAAATTGAGGCGGCCTCAAGAAACCGGGGCCGCTTGGGCAGCAGGCAGCCGTGAGCGACCAGCAATCACAGTCTGAAACGGACGGCGCGACCCACGGTCGCGGCGGTTCACTGTTGGTGGTCGACGACAACGAGTTGAACCGGCGGCGTCTCGCTCGAAGGCTTGAAGGACTCGGGTATTGTCTGCATACCGCGGCGGGCGGGGGAGAAGCCTTGGAGACCCTGGCGAGGGAGCCGGTCGATCTGGTCTTGCTGGACAGCCTGATGCCCGACATGGGCGGGCCGGAGACCCTGCAGGCAATCAAGGCCCGGGAAAACCTGCGCGACATCCCGGTCATCATGATCTCCGGGCTCGACGAAACGGAGGCGGTCGCGCACTGCATTGATCTGGGCGCTGAGGATTATCTTTCCAGTCCGTTCGATCCGGTCCTGATGGCGGCGCGCATCGACGCCTGCCTGGAGAACAAGCGACTGCGGGAGCAGGAGGCGTTGTACCTGGATCAGCTCCAGCGGGAGAAGGACCACTCTGAGCAACTGGTCACATTGGTCATCCCGATCGGCATTTCGTTGATGCAGGAACGGGATTTTGACCGTCTGTTGGAGAAGATTCTGGTCGGGGCCAAGGGGATCAGCGCCGCGGATGGCGGCACCTTCTACCTCCTCAACAAGCAGCGTGAGTTGGAGTTCGTCATGTTGCGCAACGATTCCCTGCGCATCGAGATGGGCGGTCCCAGCGGCAAGCCCATCCCATTTCCGGCGCTGAAGCTTTATGATCCCGAGTCCGGCGAGCCCAACCACTCCCAGGTCGCCTGCCACGTCGCGTTGACCGGCCGGTCGGTCAACATTCCCGACGCCTACAACACGGAAGGGTTTGATTTCCATGGCACCAAGGAATTCGACAAGAAGACGGGGTATCGTTCGAGGTCCTTCCTGACGACGCCGTTGATGAACGAGTTCGGCAAGGTCATCGGCGTGTTGCAGTTGATCAATGCCCAGGATTCGGCGAGCAACGATGTGATTCCGTTCGACCCGACCCTGCAAAAATCGATCGAGTCCCTCGCCAAGTTGGCGGCTGCGGTGCTGGAGGCGCATGAAGGCGCCGAAGACGCCTCCTGAATTCGATGATGGAGCGCGCCCGGGGCGCATTCATTTCAGATGCAGGTCGAAGAAATGGAGCGACTTTTCGACGTGTTCCTCCCAATAGGCCCAGATGTGGTCGCCGGGATATTCTTCGTAGGCGTGGGGGATTTTTGACTTGGCGAGATCCTTGGTCAGCTTGCGGTTGGCCGGTCGCAGGATATCCTGATCCCCGCAGTCCAGCCGCAGGGGAGGCAGGGTTTCACGGTGGGCGACCAAGGTCTGGAAGACGCATTTTTCGTGTTCGGGAATGCCGAAGCGAGTGGGATCCTCCTGAACGCGGCGGCCGATCTGATCCAGTTGGGTCACCGACGAATGGACGGAGATCGCGTTGAAAAGGCAGCCATGTCGGGCGCCAAGAACCATGGCGCCAAAGCCGCCCATGGAAAGGCCGCCGATGCAGAGGGGGGACGCTTCGCCCGCCTGATCGATGACCTCGCGCACGGCGGCGGGAACGTCTTCCACAATCCAGCTTTCAAAATCCTTCCCATCGTGAGGCAGGTAACCGCTGCCGCAGCCCCAGAGTCCGTCGGAGGGCATGGCCAGGATGAGCGGCGCGATTTCGCCGGCCTGGATGAGGCGGTTGGCGGTCAGGTGCGCGCCGCCTTTCATGGGCCAGTCAAGATGGCTGCCGTAGATTCCGTGGAGCAGGATGGCGATCGGCAGTTCGCGCCCGTTTTCGACGCCGGGAGGCACAAAGACCGAGATGTCGCCGCGTCCTTGCAACGCCGGGCTCTTGACCGTGATGTGGCGGAGTCCGTCGCGCTCGAAACGCGGGTCGGAAACGCCGATGCTGTGAAACCGTGACATGGGCGGAGACTTTTGTGCGAAGGATGTTGAATGTCACGAACGATTGGATTTGGGCATCGACAGCGGCGTGCCGAGCCCGTTGTATTTGCGGCCCGGAAAACGTGAGTCAGAATCGGTTTGGACAGGAACGCCGCCAGGAAAATTCTATGGATACGCGCCATCGACGAGTGCGATGGGGAGCGCGTCATCCTGACCGGTGAGACGCTGGCCAGGTGCGCGGAGACGCCGGATGACGCGGCGCTGGCGCCGGAGGCCCGCCAACCGCGTCGTGCCGCGAAGCTGTTTGATGCCGTCGCGGAGGCGCAACCCGCCCTGCGGGAGTTGGATCTCAGGTTTCGTTGGCCGTTCTGGATGTCGATCGGGGTCGTCATCGCGGCCTTCATTGCGGGCGTTGCGGCGGATACCCTGGGGGCGTCGGGTAGAATCGACATCATCGCCTTCCCCCTGTTGGGGCTGCTGCTGTGGAACCTGCTTGTCTATGTGTTTCTCCTGGCGCGTTGGGGCGTCGTCATGAAGCGCAAACTGCCCTTTCGTTGTTCTCGAGCGTCCGTCTGGCTGCCGGAGAAGGTTGTGTCGATTCTGCCGTGGCCGGAGTTTGCCGCCGACGAATCGGGAAGGAAGGAAGCCGGAAACTGGCGCGCGATCGGCGCGGCATTTGTCGGGCCGTGGTTGGGGTTGGAGCGGCGGATCCTGCACGAGCAGTTCCGAACGCTCATGCATGTCGCCGCCATTGCCGCGGTCGCCGGGACGGCGGCGAGCATGTATCTGAAGGGCTTGAGCCTTGAGTATCGGGCCGGGTGGGGGAGCACGTTCCTTGAACCGGAGGATTTGCGTCGTTGGCTGGAAATGGCGCTTGGTCCCGCGTCGGCATTGACCGGGTTTTCCCTGCCTGATGCGGCCGAGCTTGAGGGCTTGCGCTGGTCCGTGAATCCGGAAGGTGAGATAGCCGGGCGTTGGATTCATCTCTACGCGGCCACGGCCGGACTGCTCCTGCTCCCCAGGCTGGCTTTGGCGTGCGTCGGGATGTGGCGCATCTGGAAACTTGGACGCAACGCGACCCTGGAAGGACTCGACCAGCCGCTCGTGCGTCCGCGCGAACCGGCGCCGATCGCGCCGGAGACCTTGGCGAAAGTCTGCGTGATCCCCTTCAACCACACCTGCGCGCCGGTCTTTCGGGAGCGCCTGCGCGCCGAGGTGTTTGCGCGGGCGTCGGAGCAGTTTAAGATGGATTACCTCGATCGCGTGAACTACGGCCTCGAGGCGGAATATGCGGCGGGCCTGGATGTGGACAAGCTCAAGTGTCGAACCTTGTTGGTTGTGTTCAATCTGAGTTCCACCCCGGAGGATGAAGTGCAGGGGCTGTTTCTCGACCGCTTGTTGCAGATGACGCGTCAATCGGATCGCCATGCCGGCATCGAAGTGTGGTTGGACGAGTCGGCCTTCGCGGAACGTTTTCGTCGCGACGTTGGATTTGACGAAAGATTGAAGCAACGCCGCGCCGCCTGGACGCGAATGCTGGCCAAGCGCGAGATGGAGCCTCACTTCATCGACGTGGTGACCGAGGAGTTTCTTGCGGAAGCATCCGGGGAATCACTTGCATGAGCGCATCATCCGTCACACTCAGCCTGATTTCGCACACCAACGTCGGGAAAACGACGCTGGCGCGGACGCTTCTGCGCAAGGACATCGGCGAGGTGTTCGATCAGCCGCACGTGACGGATCAGTGCGAGGAGCATGTTCTCATGCAGACGGGCGACGGCATCGAACTCAAACTCTGGGACACGCCGGGCTTCGGCGATTCATATCGGCTTTGGAAACGACTGGAGAAGTCCGACACCGCCTTGGGGAAATTCGTTTCCGGCGTCTGGGACCGTTTTGCCGATCGGCCGTTCTGGTGCAGCCAGCAGGCCATTCTCAATGTCCGCGATCAGGCGGATATCGTGCTCTATCTGGCCAACTGCGCGGAAGGGCCCGATGAGGCGGGCTACGTCGAGCCGGAGATGCAGATCCTCGAATGGCTCGGTAAGCCGGTCGTCGTGCTGCTCAACCAGATGGGGCGTCCCGGCGATCCGGAAACCGAGGCCCGCGAAGTCCGCGCCTGGAAGGAGAAGCTCGCGTCGGTCTCTGTGGTTCGCGAGACCATGGTCTTCGACGCCTTCGCGCGCTGTTGGGCGCAGGAGGTCGCGCTTTGGCTCGCCGTGCGAAATGCGTTGCCCGAGTTGGAAGCCGCGGCGATGGACGGCGTGATCGAGACTTGGCAGGAATCGCATCGCCGATTGTTGAAACGCTCCGTCGAGCGCATGGCGTTCGCCCTGTCGGACATTGCCAACGACGGCGAACCGGTGACGAAGACCAATGTCATCGATCGCCTTGTCACGCCGACCCTGAATCGCTTGAAAGGCTCGGAGAAGCAGGCGATGGCGCGGTTGGCGGAGAGATTGGCGGCGACCCTTTCCGCGACGACGACCTCTCTGATTCACCTGCATGGATTGTCCGGGGAGGCGGCGCAGAAGATCGAGAGTCGGGTCGAGGATGATTTTGCGTTCAACCGGCCGGTCGACCGAAGCGTGGCGGGAACGATCAGCGGCTTTGTCGCGGGGGCAGCCAGCGGATTGACAGCGGACCTGATGGCCGGAGGGATGACCTTCGGCGGAGGCGCGCTGGTGGGAGGCGTCGTTGGCGCGGCGGGCGGCACCTTGGCTGCGCATGGCTACAACATGGTCAAGGGCGACCAGCAGCCCAAGGTCCGCTGGTCGCCGGAATTCCTGCAGCGCGCCCTGGAGGCGTTGATCCTGAGGTATCTGGCCGTGGCGCATTTTGGCCGCGGGCGGGGGAACTATAGCGAGAGCGAATCGCCCGAACAATGGAAGGCCGAGGTCGCTGAGATTGTGGCCGTCATGCACGAGCGCCTGGCCAGGCTGCAACCCAGCGGCCTCAAGGGTGATCGCGATCCCCGACCCATGGCGCAGTTCGAGAAGACGGTTTTGGAGGCGTTGATCGCCGCGTTGATCAAACTGTATCCCGATGCCGAGGAGATGCTGCTGGATCTGAAGGCGGGAGCAATGGAGGCGTGAGAACGTTTCGAGTATCAGAAACCTGGCGGCGGGTCGTCCTTTGGATGAGCCTGCTTCTGTTGGGCTCGGCAAGCACGGCCGCCGCCGCCAAGCCCCACGTCATCTTCGTTCTCGCCGACGACCTCGGTTACGGCGATCTGGGCTGCTACGGCTGCAAGGATATTCGCACGCCGAACCTCGACCGACTGGCGAAGGAGGGAACGCGTTTCACGGAGTTCTACGCCAATGCCGCGATCTGCTCGCCCACGCGGGCGGCCTTCCTGACCGGGCAATATCAGCAACGCATCGACCTGGAGGACGCCCTCTACTACCAGGAAATGGGACGCGGGTTGCCGCTCGCTGGCAGGACGCTGGCGGATGATCTGAAGGCGGCCGGCTACACGACCGCGCTCGCGGGCAAGTGGCACCTGGGCTACGACGACGGTCGGCGTCCGAATCAACAGGGCTTCGATCATTTTTTTGGTCTGCTCGGAGGCAATCATCATTACTTCAAGCACATGGATCGCATCGGCGTTCCGGATCTGTTCGAGAATGAGAAAGCAATCCAACGCGAGGGCTATTCGACGGATCTGATTTCGGACGCGGCGATCCGGTTTCTTCGCGAGTTGACGCCGACGAAGCCGACCTTTCTCTTTCTTTCCTACAACGCGCCGCATTTTCCCTTCCAAGGGCCGGGCGATCGGGGCAAGCCGGTGGAACCAAAGAAGAAGAACTGGCAGCAGGGCGACCGCGAAACCTATGTCGCCATGGTGGAAAGCATGGACGCCGGCATAGGGCGGGTGTTGGCGGAGGTGGATCAATTGGGGATCCGCGACGACACGCTGGTTGTCTTCACCTCGGACAATGGCGGCGACGTGCATTCGCGCAATGCGCCGATGCGCGACCACAAGGGCTCTCTCTGGGAGGGCGGCGTCCGCGTCCCCTGCATCGCCCGTTGGCCGAAGGAGACGCTCGATGACTGGGCGGGGAAGGATTGTGACGGCGCCTGGATCACGATGGATTGGACCGCGACCATTCGTCACCTGGCCGGGATTTACCCCGAGGAAGGCGCGCAGGATGGAGTGAGCATTTGGACGCATCTGAGCCCGCGCTCGCCGCCCTTGGATCGTGACCTGTTTTGGCGGCGTATTCGCGGCCCGGTTCGGAAGAAGACGCCGGAGGGCAGGGCGGTTCGCCGAGGGAAGTGGAAACTGGTGGAACTGGCCGATGGCGGGCGCTTCCTCGCTGACTTGGACAAGGATGTCGGCGAGACGCGGAATCTGATTGAGGAAGAACCGCGGGTCGCACGGGAACTGACCGAGGCGCTGGATGCGTGGGAGAAGCGTCATCCCCGGTGGTATGACAAATGATGGAGATCGGCAGCGCCATCGGAGCGGAAGGAGCGTTAAGCGCCGCAGTCCAAGACGCTGGCGCGCGGACGGAAACGCCTTTTCGATCAGGGATTGGTTTCATTGGGAGGCTGCACTGCCAATGATGGGGATGACACGACGGACGTTTGTTCAGGCGG
>Ga0181573_10002747_pt1 | contig 16120 bp, 6 predicted proteins | sample 101ome_25_FD_148643 | JGI IMG/M metagenome (GOLD analysis project Ga0181573, IMG submission 148643) | Coastal salt marsh microbial communities from the Groves Creek Marsh, Skidaway Island, Georgia - 101409BT metaG (spades assembly) | ecosystem: Environmental > Aquatic > Marine > Intertidal zone... | reverse complement strand
GGGGATTCTGACTTACCCGAAGTTGTGCGTCGGATGAAAAAGTGAAAGGTCGCGAGCGGCTCGTCCGGTTATCGTCCGGTTATCGTCCGGTTATCGTCCGGTTATCGTCCGGTTATCGTCCGGTTATCGTCCGGTTATCGTCCGGTTATCGTCCGGTTAATCTCTTTCCGACGCGGCTCGTTTGCAACCGGGTAACAACGGAACAAGAACGCCCCCTGACGATCTTCGACTGCGCCACACGCCTCAGCGCACAGACTTCCGCTCCCTTATAACGCGATGCCCAAAAACGTCATCATCATCGGCGCCGGCTTCGGCGGCCTCGGATGCGCCAAGACCTTCGCGGACGCGAAGGACTCGTCGGCCATCGCCGTCACCGTCATCGACGCCAAGTCGTGGTTCACGATTGGAGGCACGTGGCAGTACGCGTGGGCGGGGCGCGTCGACACTTCTTCGACCACGTGGGATCTGAGCAAGTGCGGGGCGCAGTTCCCCGGAGTGTCCATGCTGCTGGACACCGACGTGGCGTCGCTCGACCTGGAAGGCAAGAAGGTCGTCCTCGGCGACGGCACCGCGCTGGAGTACGATCACCTCGTCCTCTCCCCCGGGGTCGTCGGTGATCCCTCGTCCGTTCCGGGCATGGACACCACGCTGGACATGTACTCGCACGACAGCATCGAACGCCAGCGCGCGGACGTCCAGGACATCATCGCCGACGCTCGCGCGGGCGAAACCCAGACCCTCCTCGTCGCCATCGGCGCGGTCCCCTACAAGTGCCCGGTGGCCCCGTTTGAAGCCGCGTTCATCGCCGACGACGTCATCCGCCGCGCGGGGGTCAGGGACCAGGTCGACATCGTCGTCACCGCGCCCGTCGCGTGGCCGCTCCCGGACCCGGCGAAAGAGGTGTTCTCGCGGCTCTTCGAGGAGAAGAACGTCCGTTTCTTGCCGGAGAAGACGGTCGTCTCGATCGAGGGGGGCGTAAAAGCCGAATTCGCGGATGGCGACTGCATCGCCGTGAGCAAGATCTGGTCCGTCTACCCTCAGCGCGCGCCGGATTTCGTCAAGGCCACCGGCGCGTGCAACCCGCGCGGGTTCGTCCCGGTGAACATCGCCACGAACGGCGTCGAGGGCAGCGACGGCGTGTACTGCATCGGGGACTGCTGCGGGATCGCCGTCGGCGGCAAGCCGCACCCAAAGGCTGGCGAGTTTGCGTGGCAGATGGGCGAGATGGTCGCGCACGAGATCATGCGCACGGAGGGGTACGAACACAGCAGGCTCGGCGCGTGCATAGCGGAGTGCGGAGCGGGCGCGGGTGTCCTCGTCGCGCCCGATTTCACGCAGTGCGTCAAGGACCCCGAGGGCGGCAAGCCGAGCTGCGCGATCCAGGACCGGAAAACCGACGGCGAGGCGGCGAAGCTCGACTGGGTGAACAAGTACATCAGGAACATCTTCGGCGAGGGCGGGAGAAGGTTCGAACCCGCGGCGGCTGCGTAGAGTGAAGCGATCGTCGCGGCTGTCGCGTCGTATCCGCTATCGTACGTGCAGTTGTTGTGCTAAGTCTGTCTAGTACCTTCGTAGTTCGTAGCTAGCTAGAGGTGGAGCTCCAGGCACCCGTCCACGGTGGACACCGCCGGGCAGTAAGGGCACTTGAACGACCCGTCGGGTTTGGCCAACGACTTCGTCGTCTCCCTGCAAAGCGCGTGCCCACACGTCAGCATCATCGGCGGGTTTTCCGGCGTCGCCTCCTCCTTCGATACCGGGCACACAAATATGCTCTGAAATATGTACTTGTCCGGCAAGTCGATATCCGCGGGGATGCATTCAACCTTGTTCCAGTCCTGCCCCCGCGCGCGCGCCACCCGCGCCGCCTTGACGAGCGTGGGCATGGCGATCACACCAATGTTGTAGATGGTCAAAAGCGGAGGCTCGCCCGGCTGGCCGGCCAGGATGCAGTGCGAGCTCTGAAACTCGTTGACGAGCTCCCACCCAGTAGAGTCAAACCAACACGTGTGTGGTCCGTTGAGAAAATAATGAGAGATGGGGAAAGAGAGAAGAGACGTGACCTTACCACCACGCGCTGCCAATCTCCTCGAAATCCGCCAGATCCTCCTCCGTCCCCTTCGCCGTCTCCTCCATCCTCTTTCGCAAGTCGGGATCGAACGAGTACGGGTTCAGGACCCCGCCGATCTCCCTGCACTCCCGCTCGATGTCCTTGTACGGCGAATTCTCCAGCCCAACGCGCGCGTACACCGCCGCGGCCATGAGCCGGCGAACCTCGTTTGCCTCTTTCGAGTCCCTCAGCCGCGTAAACTTTTCAAAGTGCTCCTTCCCGTACGCCACAGCCGCCGCCGCGCCGTCCACGGACGAGCACCCGCCGACGCCCCGATTTCCCTCCGTCCTGGCTCGTTTTCCGTCGGGTTCCTCCCCGCTCGCCCCTTCGTCCCCCCCCCGTCCCGTCAGCATGCGCACGTACTCGAGCTTGCGAAGGAGAAACTCGACCCTCGGGGGCGCTCCGGTGTACTTGTTCACCAGCGCGTCGCCGTTTCGTTCCAGCCACGTTTTCAAGCCGGAGAGGTCGCCCTCGCGCTCGATCTGCCACGTCACGTTCCACATCTCCACGAACGGCGCCTTCATCGCCTCGCGTCGCTCGGGTGGTATGGGCTTCGGCGCGTTCTCGTCCACGTCGGCGAGTTCGCCCCCCTCCGACTCGGCGTACAAGTCCCCAATGTCGAACCTGCCCACGCGGTAGAGGTGGTTCACGATGACCTCCTTGAGGGCGTCCCTGTCGATCGGGTGCTCCTTCAGGTCCCACGTCGCGTTTTCCCACGATTCCTCCTTGGGGCAGACCTTCTCGATGGCCTTGCCCAGCTTGCCCACGCACGCGAGCATGTCCTTCGCGGGCTTCGCTTCCGGCGCGACCCTCGACGGGTAGTTCGCCTCGGACCACACCTTCTCGAACTCCTTCACCACGTTCTCGAGCGCCTCCTCGTCGTCTTCGTCGCACTCCATCACCTTATTCTTGTACTGCTCCAGCGTCGCAATCGCCTCGTCGATCGTCCCCATCGCGGTCGCCTCGTAGTCCCTGCACTTCCGCTCGACGCGGTCAATCTCCTTTTTGAGCAGGGCGTAGTCGGCCTCGCGCCTCCTCTTCTCCTCCTCCGCGGGGTCCGTCGCGGGTTGAGGCGGGACCTCGGGTTGGGGCGGTTCGCGGGGCTCCTCCGCGGGTACGTAGAGGTCCGGGTCCGCGGCCATCGCGGCTATGTAGGGCGCCGCGAAGTGCCACTGGTCTGCTCGTTGCTTTTCTGGGAGTGAACGTGGACGAACCCATAACCTGCGACTGCTGCTACTCATAAACGAAGAATTCGGACGACCAGGCTGTACCCATCATGGGCTGTACGCTGCACGCTCAGTGACGGTCGCGCGTGCCGGTTCGCGGAGAGGTTCCGTGGCTGACGTACGCGCGCCTAGCGGGTCGTGCATCCAAACCGAGCGCTGAAACCCGCCCGCGCCGAGCCCCCGGCTGGGTCGACACGTGTTAAATCGGGCTGGGCTGGGGACAGACACCACCGGTGGGCGGGACTTCGACGCCGTCAATATGTCGCGCCGAGACGCGCGCGGGGGAGACTCGCGCCTCGAATCCAAGGAGGCCCTCGAGCAGGAGGTACGCGTCGCGTGTCGATTAGACTTCCCTTCACGCGTTCGAATCGTCGCGCGCCCGGCGCTGGCCCAGCAAGCGTCGTCGGCGCGAGCCCGATCCGCCCGCGATGTTAAAAATCAGCCCGAAAATCGCGTCGAGCCCCACCCCACGACCCGCCCCGCGCCTGACCCGCGCCTGACCCGCGCCTCCTTATCGACGACAGGCACAACGGCTGGTGTTCTGGGTTAATACCCTGCCGGGCAGGCGATGCCTGCTCGCGAGCAAGCCCGAGGACCTGCGCGACGGCGAGGTGATCTGCGAGCTCGCGGCGATGCTGCTCGGACCGCAGTGCGTCCCCCAGCCGGGAGACCGCCTCGGCACCGGCGTCGACAAGGAGTACGCCGACGCCGAGAGGCTCGAGCTCGCCCTGGAGGCGCTCGCCAAGCACGCGGACATGCCCCTGGGAAACCGCGACCGCTCATTCGCGAGGGGCGCGAGCGGCGACGCTCCCGCTCCCGGGGGGTCGTCCGGGCTGAACACTCCCGGCGGATCGTCCAGGCGCGGCTCGGACAGAGCCGAGACGCTCGTCGCCGTGAGCGCCGCCGCGGCGAGGATCGCGAGGGGCGACCTCCCGGCCACGGTGCGGATCATGTCCTTCATGCGGGACGCGCTGGGGGGAGACGCCGTCGGGGTCCCGGCCGGGGTCAATGTCGGACCGGGGACGCCCACCGCGAAGGGCACGCGGGCGCTGGAGGTTCTCTCGGGGCGAGCCGCGAGCCCGGTTGGGAGCCCGGCGGCGAGCCCGAGGAGCTCGAAGACGCTCGCCGCGCTGGCTCGCAACTCCAACGTGTCGCCGCCCAGGAATCGCCCCGACCGAGAGGAGGTCGGGCCGGCGGCGGAGGGGTCACCGGAGGGTTCGCTGAGCGAGTGGGCCGAACGCGCGCCCAAGGTTGGGAGGCCCGGATCGCGGACGGGAGCCGCGGCCAAGCACGCCGTCAGGGAGGCGGCGAGGAGCGCCGCGGAGAAGATAACCATAGCGGACGACGCGGACGAGAACCCTCGCGAAGAAGGGGACCCGAAGGACCCGAAGAACGCGAAGAAGGGGGCGCTGGAGCGCAACGCGTACGGATTCGCGTTTGAGGGCCACGGCGGCAGCCCGGTTGCCGCGTACGCCAAGGGGTATCCGACGAGCGGCGAGGCGCAGCAGTCGTGGAGCGGCAAGATGTCCATCGTGGATCTGAACTCGCACCAGCAGGGCCTCGTGGTGTGGCTCGTGTCTCTCGGTTTGGACGTCACGGGCACCGAGCTCGTCGAGGGTAAGGACGGCGGGTGCGAGATTGTGCGGCTGCCCAAAGCGGCGCACGTGCAGGCGGAGGCGGCGAAGGGCATCCTGCTGAGCGATCTCGCGTGCCTGCTGGAGGGGGCGTTCATGGAGGGTCTGATCCAGCGGCCGAAGGTCAAGGAGGAGTGCATGCACAACATAAACAAGGCTCTCGCGGCGCTTCGACGCGGCGGGGTGACCAACGCCAGGTACTTATGGTCCGCCGCGGAGATTGCGAGGGGCGACGGCGAGGCGGTTTGGGGCCTCCTCGGAGACGTCAAAACGGCGTACAAGGGTTTCCCGGCCAGGCGCAAGAGGTGTAAGGTGTCGCGGAGGGTCGACGCGAGGTTTGCCGGGAACAAGAGCCCGCTCGCGGATGGGGGTTTGCTTCGCTCTTCGACGCCGCCGCGGAAAAATCGGTCATCCGCGCCCGCCGCCGAGCTGAACTTTGGCACCGACGGTGGAAGCGACTGGCGCAGGGCGCGGCCGGGCACCACGCTCAGGGACCGCGGCGTCCCATCGCCCCTCGCGGACGCGGCGCACAGGGTATCCCTGACCAGGCGCGGGTTCTCGTTCTCCGCGGGCCCCGCCAGGCCTCGCGCCCGGGCGTCGCGGCGTTCGCCGATGGGCGATCGCTCACCCAACGTGGACAAGTCCAGGCTGAAGCATCCGAGGCGGAGCGAGGACGACCTCAAGAAGCGCCCGCCGTTCACCAACTCGGGTTACGTGTCCCCGAACGAGAGCGCGAGGAAGCGCGCGGTTTCGGCTCCGAGGTTCCGCGACCGGTCCCCTTCGCCGATGATGGGCGAGCCCCACGGCATTCACTGGGGAGCCTCCCCGCACTCGACGCGCGCGAGGAGCGTCTCGCCCAAGCACGCCCCGCGGCCGGGCGAGGACCCGCCCGCGCCCGACTACTACCGCGCGTACTCGCCTCGCCGGCCCGGCGCGTCCCAGCCGGCGGCTCGACACTTCAAGTCCCCGACGCGGGCCCGGCCGGCGAAATCTCCCATTCGCGTGAGGACGCAGGTGGATACCCTCGCCGAGAAGGCGGCGAGGGCCGCGGCGAAGGCTGGGAACGTCCCGGTGGTGTTTGAATACCGCGAGGGACCTCCACCGCCGATGCCGCCCGCGAGGCAGCGCGACGACGAGGTGAGGGAGTGGCTGCGGTCGTTGAGGCTGGGCGTGCTGGCGAGGGAGGAAGCCGCGGACCTGCTGAATAACCCGCTGCGGAACGGCGTCCTGCTGTCGGATCTCATGACCGTTCTCGTCGGGGCGCCGGCGCTGGGACGCAGGGATCGGTGCCCGAGGACTTTGGCGGTGGCGCGCGCGAACGTTGAGCGCGCTCTCGTGCCCTTGCGCACGATGCCCGGCGCCATACCCCCTACGCTGACGTGGTCCACCGAGGGCATGCTCAAGGGCATGAGGGAGAACATCTTCGGCTTACTCTGGTACGTGAAACACGCGATCCCGGAGCAGAGGAGCTACTCGAGGGGCGCAGCGCCCGCGCCGTGGAAGCAACCCAACCCCGCGGATCCCCCCGCGGTGCAGAGGCTCAGGTTCGAGGCTGTCGCGGAGGATGGAGACCGGGACGGGGATGGGGACGGGTCGTCGCCCAAGGGCTCGCCGGTGTCTGGCGTCGTGAGGGGCGCCTCGCCCGCGCACGACGCTAAGCTCGGCGCGGATCCCAAGAAGACCTCTGACAAGTACCAGTTCGTTCCCGTTCCCGCGAAGGGTGCGCCGAAAAGCGTGCAGAGGGATCCGAGAAACGGCGCCGCGTCCAAGGGTTTCGGCAAGACGGACGAGCTGGGTCGCGCTCTCAACGGGTACGAGGCTCTGCCGTACTCGGATCCCTCGGTGAAGCGGCTGGAGTCGAGCATCACGCAGTGGCTCCACGAGATGAAACTCCTCGACGCCGAACAGCTCCAATGCACCTTCTCGGCGCTTTGCCCTGAGATGTCGAAGGGGATCCTGCTGTGCGACCTCGTGGCGGCGATGGAGGGCGTCCCGGTGATTGGCGTGTTTAGGCCGCCCAAGAGCGACGGTACCAAGGTTGCCAACGTCCGGCGCGCCTGCGAACGGTTGGCGAGGCACCGGTTGATGTCCAAGAGGTTCCTCTTCAACCACGACGACGTCGCCGCGGGGGTTCCCGGCGTGATACTCGGTCTGCTCGAGGACGTGAGGGTGTTTTACGACGGGCACCCGCCGCGAACGTCGGAGCAGTACTGGGACCCCGAGACGCCGTACATGCCCGAGATTGGCATGGGTCGGCCCGCGCCGCCGCTGCCTCCGCCTCCGCCGCCGGACGCGTCCCCGCACAGGGTCCTGGAACGTTTCGGGCACCTCGAGAACGGCGAGACGAGAACGGCGACGGAGGACGAGTTCGAGGACCCCGAGGAGGAGCCCACCAACGGGTGGGGGTACCACCCCGAGCAAAAGCCCGCGGTTGACGACGACGAGGACGAACCCGCCGACCCGACCAAGACGCCGCCTCGACCGGAACGACCCGTGCGCCTCGGCGCGAGCATCGTGGCCAAGTCCGCGGAGGAGCGCGCCGAGGCGGCGGTCAAGACGGCGGCCGCGGAGGCCTTGTCCGGGTGGCAGGAGAAACTCGCCGAGGACATGGATCGGCCGGGAACCGGAGGGCTGCGTCCAACCGTACCGTTCAAACCGACGACGGTCGGCGAGGTGCCCAGGGACGACACGTGGGAGGCGTCGAGCTTCCCCAGGCGCAGGGCGAGCGTCCCGGAGGTGGAGAGGAACCTCGCGGCGGAGTCGGCGGCTGCCGCGGCGGAGTCCGTCGCGGATCATTACAACAGCGAACAAGCGCGAACGAGCGAGCGGCGGCGGCCGTCCACGCCCCGCAAGTCGGTTGCCGAAAAAGCCGCCGCGACGAAACGACGAATCCTCGCGGGCCTCGGGACGAACAAGAAGGACCCGGTTCCCACCGCGACCGGTTCCCACGGGTTCGCGCTCGCGACGGCGGCGCGGGCGGCGGCGTCGTCCGGCGCGGGTAAGCGAACGAGCGAGGAGACGGCGCAGGAGAGGAGGTGGTATTCCGCCTCGCAGGAGCCGCCGGAGCCGCGAGGCGCGAGGCGAGCACCCGCGACGTCCCGCGAGTATTCTCCGTGTTCGAGCGTGTACCGCCCGCCGCCTAAACCCGGCCCGCCGCCGGCGACCGCGCCGGCGCTTCGGCAGACGCGCAGGTTCTTCGCGGACGCGCCGCACACCCCCGGCGCGGGCGTCGCGCAGCCGCGAGGGTCACCGGTGAACGAGCGAACGGGGACGTTTCGGGAGGCTCCCCGGCGGCGAAAGAGCGAGGGGCGGGTCTCGTTCGAGGGGACCCCGCCGCGATCGACCACGCCGGATCACGCGCGACCGGGCTCGGCCAACTACCTGAGAAACTCGCCGCCGCGACCGTCGTCCGATCCGGGCGGAACGGATGAGAACGGATGGACCGCGGACGACCGCGAGGCGGTGAGACTGGCTCGGTGGATCGACAGCCTCGGCGTCTCGCTGCGCCGCGCAGACGCCGGGGACGGGGGGGACCGACCCTCCGCCGAGGCTGAATTCTCCCGGAGCAGATCGAGGCCCGCCGTGGAGCTGGCGGCGGCGTGCAGCGATGGGACGCTGCTCTGCGAGCTCGTGCGGTTGCTCGAGAGGAAGGAGCTGACCGGGGTGACGTGGCAGCCGAGGGCCGGGGCGGCGCGCCTGCACAACGTGGGCAAGGCGCTCGAGGCGCTTCGGCGGCAGCCGGCGATGTCGCCGATGCACCTGTGGAGCGATAAGGACATCGTGTCGAGGGACGTGGGCACGGTATTGGGTCTGCTATCGGACATGCACGCGTGCACGGCGTACCGGGGACGGAGGACCGTGCCCGCGTGAGGGTGAGAGTTGACGGGCCTCGTGCCCGAGACTGTAGTCACGAAGGTAATTTGACACTTCAACGGTACAACTACAACAAAGTGGAATATTCACACGGGAGAATCGTCGGAATCGGCATTCTGTTCGAGCTCGATGACGTGGAAGTTGTCCATGTTGTACAAATACAACGGCATGTCGGTGGCCTTGAACGGCGCGCCCGTGTTGGCCTCCTTGAAGGGCCGCATTTGATCACGCCACCGTCCTCTGAGCAAACGCGGGTAGAGTTTCTCTTCTCCGTAGGCACCCTGAAAACTGGAGGAGTTGACAATGTGCGAATTCGGTGGCATGTAGTTAGCGGCAGCGAATACCGGATTACCGTTGTTGTCCGTCGCCGTCACGGTGACCTCCAAAAGCATGATGTGGTCAACAGTGGTGTCCCTCAGGGGCGAGTCGGGAGCGGTCACGTCGTGTTTCACCGTCATCGGATAGTGTTTGAACAACCCGTAGTGCCCCTTCGTGTGCGCTATTTCAAGGTGTCTCAGCCCCCCAGTGTAGGCGCCCGTCTCCGGGTCCTTGAACGCGGCGATCAGCTTCATGTAGACGTGCACGTCGTACAGAATCACGGATTGTCGGAGGGTGATGAGACGCACAGAAATCTCCGAGTCGTTCATGATCGCATCGGGCGCAAAGGCAACCTGCTGCAGCGGCTTCAGCGCCCTGGTGACGATGATTGCGCCGGCGACGCTCAACAACAGCCAGTGGAACCATCCGAGCAAAGCGAGCACGATGATCTCGGGTTTTGAGCTCGGGGCCTTCTCCTCCCAGCCGTATACGGAGTCGGTCGAGATCCTAACCGTCGTGAAGCTGAGCAAGAGTTTTTCTCCAAAGAGCGTCGAGTCGAGATTCGCCCCCTCCGCAGCGGCGACTAGGGTGAGAAGCACCGCGCCGATAAGTATGAAGAAAAACTCGGTGTATATCTCCAACAACAGCAGTCGAAGCAGGCTCATGTCGACGGTGAGTATGTGCCACAGGTCTTCACCCAGGCTCACACTCCTCAAGGCATCGTCTCTGCCCTCGGCGAACTGAAGACGCATCTGCTGCCTCAAGTCGAACCTGTGAAGCCTCAAGTCATATCCCCGGCGCTTCTCGAACTCCCTGTATCCACCAATACGCTTCGACACTGTTCCGCCATCGAGGCCGCTTCCCGTTTCGCGATCGGCCTCCTCCCAAGTGGCCGTCTCGTGCATCACGCCGCGCTTTACGAAGCCTGGCGCTCGCCTACCGAAAGTCTTCCCGAAAAACAGCCCTGGCCTCACAACGGAAGGATGCTCCGCCCATAACCCTTGACCGGTGGGAAGTCCCCACATGCGGCGCATCCATCGCTCCAAGGGGCCGACGGTATCGTTCGAGTAACCCGATAGTAGAGGTTCGGCGGCCATTTGCTCGTCGAGGTTGTGCTCTCGAACTGTGGGGCAACGGTTGACATTTGCGCTTTTATGAGGAAATGTTTCGGTGCCGACAAAAGAAACGAAACCCTGAGACATGGGTGCCTCACAGCGAGGCGCGCGGCTCGCACTCTACCGCCCCTCTAGCGTCGCCGGGTTCTCTAGCGGCAGGTTGGCAAGCGCGTAGCACATAGAGAGGCACCATGCCCACCAACGCCGCCAAGAAGGCTCTTGCCAAGGCGAAGAGGGGCATCGTCGCCACGGGCGCCTGCAGCACAAAGGCTGATCCCAACTTCGCGGCGCTGAAGGACAACAAGGAGCTCCCGTGCCCGCACTGCGACCGGATATTCAAGCAACAGGACCGCCTAAAGCAGCACATACAAAAACAACATGCTGACGTCGTGGCGGAGCAGGCTGTTGCCGCGGGGCCCGGGGACGGCGCCGGCGGGGACGGCGGCGGTGGGAAGAAGATCTCCGCCAAGGCTGCGCTCATCCAGCAGCAGGCGGCCAAGGCCAAGGAGGACAAGGCTCGGGAGGCCTTAGAGAAGGGCGAGAAGGCACCCGTGCAGCGAATGAGCTGCAAGCTCCCGTCCACGATCCTCCGCGAGTTCGTCCAGAAGAAGACCGACCTCAAGGCGCCGCTCTTCAAGTCCCACGAAGTCGACGGGGGCTGGACGTGCAAGCTGGTGCTGCGTGACAAGCAGGGCAAGACGGAGAAGGACAGGGTGTTCTGGTGGAGGGAGAAGTGCGCCACGAAGCAGGAGGCCGAACACAGGGTCAGCGTCGTGGCGCTCGCGGCGGTGGCGCAGAACCTACCGCTGCAGCGCCTGTTGCCCGGCGAGTACAGGAGCACCTTCGCCGACGCGGAGGAGGCGGAGAAGGCGAGGGCGGAGAACCGAAGGGCCCGAGCGGCGAGGGAGGAGGAGAGGATCGCTCGCGCCAAGGCTGCGAACAAGGCGGAGCCGCCGGCGGTGCTCACGATGAGCGAGGAGAAACGCGGATTGGTGGAGTCCATCCTGCGGGAGACGTGGGTATCGGACGACGACGACGACGACGACGACGACGACGTCAACCTCGGCGAGGGCGACACCGACGACGACGACGACGACGTCAACGCCCTCTGCGATAAACTCACCGGACTGGGCTTCCACAGGGAGGACGCGATGGCGGCGTCAAAGGCTACGAAATCGACGGACTCCGCGAACCTGGACCCGGCGATTTCGTGGCTTTGCGTGCACGTGCCCGAAACCCGTCTACCCGCGGCGTACGCGCCGCAATCGGTCAACGACGGAGGCGTGGTTCTGCTCAGCAAAAAGCCGAGGGGCGTCCCCGTTCCGAACCCGTCGGCTATGTCGTCATCGAGTACCGTACCCGACGACGATTCGCGCCCCGAGGACGGCGACGCGGCTTGGCTGTGGGATCGCGGGTACCCGCGGGCGGCGTGCGAGGCCGCGGCGAGCGATCACGGAAGGAACAGGGAGGTTGCCCTGGCCGCCCTGTTTCGGTCGCTCGTCCTCGCGGGGGAATCCGCCGGAATTTCGGGCGGGGTGAGCGACGCCGACGACGAGGACTGGCGCGAGGAACTCACCGCGATCGAGGCGATCGTCGGAGAGGACAGGGTCAGGACGCTGTGCGACGGGCGCGGCGTCGCGGTGGGCGTCGAGACGAACGAGGGGATCCTCGCGACGCTGGAGGTGTACAGGTTGGACGGATGCGGGTACCCGTCTTTGGAGCCGCCGACCGTCGCGTTTCACGCCGCGGGCGCTTCGAGGGATCGGTTCCGCCTCGCGACGTCGAAGCTGGCGAAGATCGCCGTCGATAACGTCGGCGCGCCGTGCGTGTACACCCTGTTCGAGGCTGCGGGTGCGATGAACGTCGTCGCCGGCGCGAGCGAGGGGGATGGGCCGGCTTTGACGGCCCGGGAGCCGGCGAAAACCGTTCCGGCGCCGGCGAAAACCGTTCCGGCGCCGAGAAATCGGTCTTTGTCGGCGAAGCCGGAGCGCGAGGCGGCCCGCGGGTCCTCCTCCGGCGCGAAGGCGTCGCGTCGCGAACGGCCCGCCATGTCGCCCGCGGAGATTGCGTCGGAGAACAAGCGCCTGTCCGACGCTCTGACCGCGTACACGGCCGCGTACAAGACTGGTACAGGGGACGGATTCGCGATGATGACGGCGAGGTTGAACCTTCCCGCGAGTAACTCCAGGGAGGAGGTGACGCGCGCGGTGACCGGGGCGTCGGTGGTGGTACTCAGCGGCGAGACGGGCTGCGGTAAATCCACGCAGGTTCCGCAGTTCATCCTGGAGCACGAGATTGCGTCCGGCCGGGGCGGGACGACGAACATAGTGGTGACGCAGCCGAGAAGAATCTCCGCAATCGGCCTCGCGGAGCGCGTCGCCGCCGAGCGCTGCGAGCGTTGCGGCGACGTGGTGGGCTACTCCGTCCGGCTCGAGTCCAAGCGGTGTCACCGGACGCGGTTGCTGTTCTGCACCACCGGCGTGCTCCTGAGGCGGCTGCTCTCGGACCCGACTCTTTCGAACGCGACCCACGTGGTGCTCGACGAGGTACACGAGCGTTCCGTCGACTCGGACCTTCTCCTGTTGCTCCTCCGTAAGGTGCTCGCCGTGCGTCCCGCGCTGAAGGTGGTGCTCATGTCCGCAACCGCCGACGCGGACCTCTTCGACGCGTACTTCAAGTCCCCGGGGCCCGACGCGCACGTCCCCGGGGTTTCCACGACGCAGGTTCACATCCCGGGGTTCACGCACCCGGTTCGCGAGTACTTTTTGGAGGATGTCTTCGAGATGACCGGGCACGCCGTCGGACGCGGCGGGCCATACGCCAAGCGCAAGGAGGACCAGGCCAAACGGGTGAAGCAGGCGGACGCCGCCGCGGAGGCGATGCTCGCTGAGAAGGCCAAGCAGCGGCGGCGCGAGCGGATGGCGCTCGGGCTCGAGGATGCCGAGGAGGACGAAGACGAGGACGACGACGACGAAGTCGACGACGTCCCGGAGGATTGGGACCTCGCCGATGAGAACAGCACCTACGAGGTGCGACAGCCCGCGGCGTCGAGACAGGAACTGACCTTGGGCCCCGCGGTGACGCTCGGGCCCTCCGAGGAGGACCGTGTCAGGAACGACATGCTCGCGGAGGCGTCGAGATGCCTCGCGAACGACTACTCGGCGCAGACGCAGCGGTCCATACAAAACGTTGACCAGACCGTGATCAACTACGACGCCATCGAGCTGCTCCTCGCGCACATCATCCGCGTGGAGCGAGCGGAGGGACCCTCCGCTTTCGTGCCCCCGCCCGTGGCGGGCAAGGCGCCCAAGGATCTCGGCCTCGGCGCGGTGCTGGTCTTCATGCCGGGGCAGTTTGAGATCACCAAGCTGATTCGGAAGCTGGAGCAGTCCAGGCTCCTCGACCCCGCGGACGTGGGCGAGCTGCGCGTGCTGCCACTCTACGGCTCCCTCTCCAGCAAGGACCAGCGCAAGATCTTCGAGCGACCGCCTAAGGGCGTTCGCAAGATCGTCGTCGCCACCAACATCGCCGAAACGTCCGTGACGATTGACGACGTCAGGTACGTCGTGGACACCGGGCGCGCCAAGGAGATGTGCTGGGATTCGCACCGCGGTCTGTCCGTGCTCGCCGACACGTGGGTCTCGCAGGCTGCGGCGAAGCAGAGGCGGGGGCGCTCGGGTCGAACGGCGCCCGGCGCTCGGTTCGCCATGTTCTCCCGCGCGCAGTTTGCCAACATGTCGCCGCAGCAACCGCCGGAGATGCTTCGAACGCCGCTGCAGAAACTCTGCCTGTCCATCAAGGCGATGGCGCCCGATGAGCCTGTCGCGAGGACCCTAGCCGCGGCGCTGACCCCTCCCGACGTCGCATCGGTGGACTCTGCCCTCGCCGAACTTAAGGACCTGCGCGCATTCGACGTCGACGAGCGTCTTACCCCGCTGGGGCGGCATCTGGCGCAGATGCCGGTGGACGCGCGCATCGGCAAGATGCTCCTCTTCGGCGCTATGCTCGGGTGCCTCGACCCCATACTCACAATCGCGGGCGCCATGAGCGGACGCCCGTTGTTCTACTCCCCGAAAGACAACAGGGACGCCGCGGACAAGGCGAAGCGCGCTCTGAATTCCAACAAGAGCGACCACCTCACCATGGTCGCCGCTTACAACGGCTGGGTCAAGGCGAGGTCCTCCAGTAAAGCCGCAGAGCGCAGATACTGCGACGAGTATTTTCTCAGCCAACAGGCGCTCGAGGCTGTGCAGGCGGGCAGGCTGGATTACGCCGCGATCCTCGCCGACCTCGGCTTCGTTCGCAGGGAGTACATCGCTAACATGCGCCGCGGGTCCGGCGGGTCCAACGGGGGCACAGAGGCTGACTCAAACGCCGACGTGGTTCGCGTGGTCAAGGCGGCGCTCGTCGCGGGATTTTACCCCCACGTCGTCAGGGTTCGGCACCCCGAGACAAAGTACACGCAGACCCAGGGCGGCGCGGTGGAGAAGCGCCACGACTGCAAGGACCTCAGGTACTTCTCGAAGGACCTCGGTCGGGTGTTTTTGCACCCCACGTCGGTCAATTTCCACTGCGGCAAGTACGAGTCGCGGTGGATCGTGTACAGCGAGCGGGTGGAGACGGCCAAGGTGTACATCCGCGACAACACCATGGTCGGATCGTACGCGCTGCTCCTGTTTGGAGGGGACGTGCGCGTGCTGCACGACGAGGGATTAGTCAAGGTGGACGACTGGGCCACGTTCCAGGCACCCGCGCGCATAGGCGTGCTGGTAAAGGAACTGAGGCAGCGGGTGGACCAGCTCCTCCTCGATCGCATCAACCATCCCAGCGCTCACCTCGCGTCGACACCCATCGTGCGCGCGCTTCTGGAGCTGCTCGCGAGCGAGGGACACTGATGATAGACGATTCTTTGCACGTTCTAGAACGTGCCGATGATACGCATCTAGCTAGCTAGCTCTAAGACGACTCTGCTAGTCGTTCTAATCGCGCCCGAACATGAGGTCCGTTCGCAAGATGTACTTGGGGATTTTCCCGGTGACCGGCGACCCCTCGTGCAACGGATTCCGCCCCGCTCCAGGAGGGCCACCGTGAGGAAAGAACAACGCGTCGCCCGTTCCCCCCTTGACCCTCGCGACGATTTTATACAGAGGCGCGGTCCCGCCGCCCACCGCCCAGGTCAGGCCCCGTTTGCTGGATCTGCTCGCCGACGTCGCGTCGTTTAAATCGTCCACCGCCTGTGAACGCACGGGCTCGAAGAAGCTCGTGACCCCGCCGCCGTGCTCGTCGCCGTTCAGGTACACGACCACGGTGTACGCGCTGAACGCGCCCGTCTCGGCGTCCGTCGTGGATTTGTCGTAGTGCGGCAGGGACGCGGTGCCCGGAAGGTAACGGTAGCACCGCAGGGATGTGGCAAACTCCGAACCGGCCCTCGCGAGTGGCTCGCCGGAACCCTCCACAGTTTCGGGGAGGCTCGGCCGGCACCTCTCAGCCACCGCCGCGAGCGCCGCCGGGCTCACCTGCCAGCGCACGGGCTCCACGGGCACGAACGCCTCGCCGTCCACGCCGTCCGTCGCGGGGACCAGCGCGAGCGGGTCGGTGACGAGGAGGTCGAACAGCTCCACGTCGTCGCCGACCCTGAGGACCCTCTCGGCGGCGCTCTCCCGCCTCGGCGCCATCTTCTCCCCTCGCCCCTCACCCGCGCTATCATGTCGCGTCACCATGTCCCCAACCCTCGTCGGCTGCATCGATTCCACGACGTCCACGAGCGCCGCGCACGCGCGCTTGCCCATCACGCGTCTGAGCAAAAACGCGCCGGGAACCCCCGGCACGTCCACGCGCGCGGGAACC
>Ga0181573_10002742_pt1 | contig 16136 bp, 5 predicted proteins | sample 101ome_25_FD_148643 | JGI IMG/M metagenome (GOLD analysis project Ga0181573, IMG submission 148643) | Coastal salt marsh microbial communities from the Groves Creek Marsh, Skidaway Island, Georgia - 101409BT metaG (spades assembly) | ecosystem: Environmental > Aquatic > Marine > Intertidal zone... | reverse complement strand
GTCCCTTCCGGGCGAACGAGGCGGGCCCGGATCAAGTTGGGCTCGTTTAGGGCCACGAGCAGCCGGTAGTCCATGCTGTCCCACGACTCGTGCTCCGCCGTGATCCGCCAGGCGCCCTTGCACGCGGAGTAGCCCGCATACCACTCCTCCGATCCGACCTCGATCCCCTCGCCCTCGGGCACCGCGCGCAGCCCCTCGCGGTCGAGCACGTCGCGCGTCGCCCGCCGGACCTCCCTGTTCCCGCACTTGAGCAGCACCAGCCATTCCGGGAGCCGCAGGCGCCGGCAGATTTCCCAGACCATGTCGTCGGGGATCTCGTCGAGCGAGGCCTGAGGGTCCGGTCGGGCGACCTTGCCGTCGGCCCGACCCGTGCCCTGAACAGCGGGCCAGGACAAGGGCACCGCGACGATGACGACGGCACCGGTCGCCTGCGGGCGGAGGGGAGAGGACAAAGGGCCCGTCGCATCCAGCCGAGGCGACCTGTGGGCGACCATTCCGTTCGGAAGGTGCCCCTCGGGCGGCCCGCCGTGGCGACCCGCGGCGCCGGTGTCCGTCGGCGCCGGTCGCGTCGGGCTCGCCCTCCCCGCGCGCCGTGCCGCGATCAGATCGACGCCCGCGGCACCAAAGCCGATGATAGTCGACGTGATACGTTCGAAACTGCTGTGCACGCACGCCGCCGGCGTTTGCACGCGCGGAACGGAACGCTCGTTCCCCGTGCGTCGTCGCTCGCCCTCGGTTCCAGGCGGGCCGCGCGGGCGCGGGCCTGGGCGTGGCTGACGGTTGGAGGGTCGACGAAGACAGCGTTGTCGGACATGGCGACGGGCGGAGCTCTGGGTTGAGTGACCGAGCCGCGGGTGGGGGGGGGCCTCGGGGCGCCTCGGCACCGCCCCGCACGGGAGGGACGTTGAGGCGAGGTCCGGTCCCGTCCTCTCCGGGGCATCGTCCCCCTAGACCTAGCCCTGTCTGTCCGCTGGTCCGGTCGGGGGCTCCTCGTACCGCCACGTGTCGGCCTGCGCGGCGAACGACAACACCACAGTGCGTCGCTGGAAGCGCCCGCTCGAATCCGTCCTCCGCATCTGCGTACCGCACCAAGTGCTCTGGGTCTGGAACAACGGGCGCCACGACGGCTTCGTCGAACGCAAGGAAAACGTCGAGGGAACCCTCCTCGAAGGACCCGCAGTCCACTCGAGAGGAGACGAGAGGAGACGTGCTCCGAGGTCTCAGGCCGCGCGACCCGCTCCCCTGAAGAGGCCACCCGAGAGTAGGAGACTTGGCGTCCAGCATGCCCGCGACACGGGCGAGTCGGCGCTCGGGCGGGGCCGTGCTCGGGCGGGGACGACGGGACGCCGCCGTGGCCCGCTCCGAGACGCCGCCGCTTTCCCTTTACGGGACGCGGCCGTGGCCCGCTCCCGCTCTTTCCTATTATCGGCTATCGCTTCTCAAACTCGCAGGGCGCGACGTCGACGTCTGCCCCCCAGCCGAGCACGAGCGGCCGCCCCCCCCCCCTCTCCCCCCTGCCGATGACGCGCCGCGGCCTCCTGGCGACCTCGACCGCGATGGCGCTCGCGTTGCAGCCCCCGGCGGCCCGCGCCGACAACGGCGCTGTCCTGGCGGCGCTGAACAGGCGCGCCGCCGACCCGACGGCGGGCGTCGTCGGCCGCGCCGCTGCCGCCGCGAGCCGCAACGCCCGGCTCGAGGCCGCGCGAGGCCAGCTGGACAGGGTGTCGACGCTGGCGCAGGCGGGCGAGTACGCGAGCGCCCGGCGGCAGCTCCGGGAGGGCGCGCTGTCGACGCTGACGCGCGACGCGGCGGCGGCGCTCGAGGGGGCGGAGGGCGTGGTCGAGAAGTCGGCCGAGGGGACCGAGGCGGCGCTGCGCAGGGCCCTGGGCTATCGCGGCGTTGACCCCACGCGGAGCGTGGCGCGTGCCGATCCGGACGGCCGCCTCGCGACGGACGTCAAGACGAGCATCGCGACGCTCGACGATCGACTGCGGAGGGCTAGCCGATACGGGGACGACGTTGCGCGCGCCGAGTTCAAGGCCGAGGCCGCCGAGGCTGCGGCGGCGCTCGACCGATTGATCGCCGCGGTGGAAAAGCGCTGACGGTCGGGGTCGTTTCGTCGGTTCTAGATCGTTCGAATCCCTCTGTCAACGCTCTGTCAATGGTCCATCGCCCGCCTCACCAGTCCCACAAAGCGCGCGCGGGCAAGGGGGTCACCGTCCACCTCGGTGGTGGCTGCATCGAGCCAGGACCCCGCGGACGCCGCGGGCCTGGGGACGCCACCGTTGCCCCAGTCGCCGTCGTTGCCGTCGCCGTCGTTGCCGTCGTCGTCGTCCCCGTCCCCATCCGTCCCACGGTCGAGGGTGGCAAGGTCGACAAAGGCAACGAAGCGTCCATGGGGCGCACGAGCGTCCAACCGGAGCATGGCAGACGCCGCTGCTGAGGCGTCGACCGCAACGACGCCTGCCACCACGCGGCCCCTCATCTCTTCCGATGACCGCCAGACGACGAGGGCGGCGGGGGTGCCGGACGATGACGCGAGGACGTCGGCCCCGAGGAGGGCGGGGAGGGGGGCCATGTCGCCCCTCGCCCCCCCTCCACCGACGCGCCAGATGGTGTATTCCAGGGGAATCGCGGGAACCGTGGTCCCCGCGTGGGTCGCGACCTCGGCAGCCGCACGCGCGACAGCAGCGCCGTCGGTCGGGTCGAGCGCCGTCCATCTCCGGTCAGCGCCCCCCTCGGCCGACGCTTCCTCGAGCCGGCTCCGCACACCTGCGAGGCCGGGGGCCGCGAGCGTGGCTGCGCCCGTCCTCCGGCACCCCCCCGCCTCCTCGTCGCAGCTATAGGTCGTCGCCCATCCGGGAAAGACGGCGACCTGCCGCTCGACGACCCACCCGTCGCGCGCAAAGGAGCGGAGCATCGCAGCGTTGGCGGGGATGGTGGAGGACGCCGCGACGAGGGACGACGATGCCGACGCCCCTCCAGCGGCGCGAACAGCCGTCTCGCGAAGCTCCCTCAGCAGCGCGACGGAGAGGCCCCGGCCCCTCGCCTCGGGGGCGACCCGCAGGCCCGAGAGCCAAGCGTGTTGGGACGCGCCCCCGCCGCCCCGCAGCTCGACCGCCCCGACTGCCACCACCATTTCGCCGGCTTCGTCTCCACCACCGCACGACACGCCCACGATGACGGCGACGCCCGGCCTCTTATGGAGAGGGGCGGACGCGCCGTCCTCGCCCGACAGTGCGGCAGGCAGCCAGTCCTGGCCCCCGTAGACGTCGCGGCACATGCCCCGGACAGACTCGAGGTCCATGTCAGAGGAGAACGGGCGAAAGATCATCGCGAGAGGTCGTTGTTGGGGTGGCGACGCAGACACGCGAAGGCCGTCTCGAGGACGGGCTCGCACGACGGCGGCAGGTCGATCAGTGGTCCGCCCGGCGGCAAGGCGGACGACGGGGGGGGGGGATGCGGTGCCGACGACGAGCCCAGCACGGCGGCGGGGCCCAACACGGAGCACCGCGCCACCTCCGTCGCCTCGCGGGGGCAGAGGGCTACAAGCAGGCACCAGGCGTACTCGCGAGAGCGCTCGGCGCACCGTTCTCTACCTGCGGCGTCCTGCAGGGGACCGGGGTGACGGTAAGGGAACGTGGGAGCGGAGGTGGGGGGTCGCCCCTCGAAGCCGAGGTTTCCGCGGCGAGGATATCTCCTCTCGTGCTCACCCGCGGAGCTCCAGAGCCGCGACAGCGTAGCTTGACCTCGTCACTGACCGCCTGACACCTCCAAACGTCCAGCAGAGGCGACGACGACGGGGCAGGAGTCGGCCGGCCGGGAGCAGCCGCCGCGACTGTGGACCGCTCGCCGCGCCCGTAGCTCTCGGATTCCATTCTGGTGCGCGCTTCGGCGGGCGGGGGGAGGGGTGGTTGGGGAATGGTTTCGAGCTCGAGTGTCCGTCGAAACCACAACCCGAGGCCATCGCTCCGCTGTCGATCGGTCCCCTTAGGCATCGTCTTCCTCGCTCTCGCTGGCGCTCGACTCGGAGCTGCTGCTCGACGACGCGTCCGGCACCGGCCGCCCCTCCCCGTCCAAGAACCGGCCCGACGCATCGACGGCCCGCGCAATGGCGGCCAGGTCGGGCCGGAAGCGGTCGAGGGCGCCCAGCCACCGGGCCGACAACTTGGGCCGGCCGCGGCGCACCCAGGGCCAAGCTGCCGCGAAGTTGTCCTCGCTGACGTAGTTTTGGGTGATGGCCGTGGTGGTGTCGAGGTTGAGCACCGCGTGCCACCACCCGCACGGCACAAAGATGACGTCGCCAGGCCCTTGCACGCCGTGGATGGGGCCCGCGTGCCTCCACCCGAGCTCGGTAGTGCGGGGAAAGGCGTCGGCAAACCACGATGACGCCTCGCGCTCGTCCGGCCGTGCTCTGTCGTCGAGGAGGTCGGTGAGGATGTCCCGACGGGGCACCCCGGGCGGGTAGAGGGCCCATCGCTTGCGACCCGCCAGCAAGGCGTTCCAGGCGTGGGTTGACAGGGGGTCCCGATGGAGGCAGGCGCCCGAAAGGGCGGGGCCATGGACAATCCACCGGTGGGGGGGCCGCGCACGGGCGCCGCACAGGCCCAGGAGGTCGCCTCCCTTCCCGGATCCCGCCTCGACGTCCGAGGGGAAGAGACGCGGCACGTCGTACGTGTCCCGAACGCCCCGCAGAGCCCGACGGCTCCCTCTGTCCTTTCCCTTGTCCCTCCCAAAGGCCCCCTCGAAAACGTACAGGGGCGAGTCGTCCCCGGCCGCGCCCCCCTCGGCAGCCGAGGCTCCGAGGTACCACCGCATATACTTGCTGCGAGGCGGGCGGTCGGGGGGGGTCGGAAAGGGAGGGCAAGCCCGCGGCGGGTCAGGGAAGGCGAGCGCCCCTCTTTTTGATCGCCCCCCGATTTTTGACGGGCCGACCACCCACTCGCTATTTCAGGCGGACAGGCTTCCCCTTGTCATCCGTCCCCAGTCGCCACTTGGCCTCGCCCCACTCTCGCAGGAGGGAGGAGGGACGGAGGCGGTCCAGGGTGTCCCTCCAGGCGGGGTCGTCGTCCAACAGGCCCGTCAGCACCACCGGGAGGCGGGGTCGTTCGAACCGCGCCACGAACTCCTCCCGGGTCATCGATCGGGCGTCAACGCGGGCGAGAGTTTCGGGCCAAGCCGCGCCCCGGTCGACTGCGGGGGAGAGGAGGCCTGGCGGGGGCGCGGACGCAAAGGCGCGGCGGCGCCAGTCGGCCAAGGAGAGCCCCTCGTCCCGACCCCGCAGGGCGACCTTGGCAGCGGAGACCTTCTTCGCCGCGCGCGCCGCGAAGGCAGGCGTGGCCTGATCGTCGGGGACGGGACCGAGGTCGAGATCCACGGGCCACCGCGTGGAGAGGCTGCCGTGGGGGAGGGGGAGGGCTCCGCCGTCACCCCCGCTGCCGTTGTCGACCCCCCCGTGCACAGCTGTACGCGAGGTTGTGGTGGACGCCCCGGCTCCACTCTTGCGACGGGCCTTGGCGTCGCGCTCGACGACGGTGCTGCGGGTGGAGGACACGCGCTCGGCGCGCTTGCTGCCGGCCATGATGCTGGTCACGCCCAGCGCCGCGCGGGCCTCGGGGCGGCGGCCGCCGCCGCCCGCGGGCTCGGCGAAGCGAGGGAGGGCCGGTGGGGGTCTTTCCGGCAGTCCCGCGAGGAATCGAATGTCGCGGGGTCCCGCGCCCGTTGCTGGGGAGCCCGCGGCGCGGCGACGTTAAAACGCCTCGCTCGCCGCCGCCGCATCGTCGCGTCTGCCTGGTAGGCTCGTGAGCAGTCGGACGAGACCTTTCAGCCACGCGCGATTTGCAACGGAATATTCATCGGCCAGGCGGCCGCTTCGTTCACGGGATACCAGGTGAGAGCCCTCCGCGCGAGCGGGTGGGTAGCGACCGCCCTCCGCGACGGCCGGCTGAGGGTCTTCTCCCTCCGGTTCGGGGCGGCCGAGGCGTGGCTCGTCGCGACGCCGTGATACAATGGCGGTCGTGTCCGCCGAGGGGTGGGCCTCGACGCGACCGAGACCTCACGCCGAAGCCAGAAAGCCGCCGCCGCCGCTGGGCTGACTCTCAGCCCTTCTCCCCCCTCGCGCAGCGCCGTCTCGGGCTGGTGTTCGCTATGGCTTCTTCGGGGGACGAGAGTGCCGCTGGTGGAGACGCTGGTGTCTCCCCCCCCGCGCCGACGCCCGAGAGGCTCAAGACCCTCCGCGGCGCCGAGGCGGTCGCAGCTGTGGGGCGGGTGGCGGAAGCATTGAGGTCCGGCGATGGCCACGCAGACTACGCCGCCGCCGCCGCGCTGCCTCTCGCGTGCCTCCCCGCCCTGGCTACCGGGGATCCCGCGGTCGGCGCCGCCGTCCTGGCCCTGGTCGAGGCCGGCGCCATCGCAGCCCCGACGGCCGAGGGCCGCGCCACCTTCTCACGGGCCCTCGCTGGGGCGCTGATCAAGGCGGAAAAGGCCTTCCCCAAGGCCCGCCCCTATCAATGCCTGTGCGCGGCGCAGTGGTGTCGAGTCGTCCTCGGCTCCGACGGTCTTGGGGACCTCGGGGGGGCGGCCAAACGGGGGGGGGAGGCCCTCTCCCGTGTCGCCTGCGGCCTGCTCGACCTGGCAGCGGCCGGCGGCCTGGGGTCGGCGGCACTCGACGCCGCTGACACGCTCATCGCCGCTGATGTGGGGGCCCTGCTGGCCGAGGGGGACGACGTGGGAGAGGGGGGGGTGGGGGCGGGCAGCAGTTCCACCCCCGCGACCACGACCACGACAGCCCGCGACGTCGTCGTCGCCCATGTCGCCTCGGCCCCGACGTCCGACGAGGGCAAGAAAACGGGCGGGTGCGGCGTCCTCATCGTCGGAGCCGCCCTCGGCGACCTCGACGCTTTCGTCAACGCGGGACTGGTGGCCAAGGGGGGTAGGCCCCATCCATCCCCCCTGTACCCGTTCGGGCCGCGCCTCGTCGCGACGCTCTCACGGAACGACCTCGAGACGACGATCCTCCCCGCCGCGGCCCGCGCTGCTCTCCGTTCCCCCGAGGCCGCGCTGCCCGCGCTGGCGGTGCTGGTGAGATGGATGACGGACTCGGATCTCGCCCTCCGCCTCTGGACCGAGGTGGTGGCGTCGAGCGTGGCCGCAGCTCTGCCACACGAGAGGGATGAGGTCCGGAGAGCGGACGCAGCGTCGTGCGTTGCGGCGGCCCTTTGCCGAACGACCGGCGACGACCCCGCACTCGCCGCCGAGCTCCGGCGCGCCGCGCTGACCCCCATTTTGGATCGGGTTGGAGGAGAGCCCGGGGGTGCAAAGCCCAAGCCGCTGTCGAGCGCCGAGCGGTCTGGGCTGATGGGGGCGCTGACACAGGCGGCCGCCGCGGCCCGGACAGCCAATGCGGCGTCGTCATTGCTGGTGGTCGACGCCGACCTCTCCGCGCTCGCTCGCGATGTCGTCGACCGTCTGGGCTCCGCGGCGGCCGCGGTGGAGGGGGCCAGCGCTGACGCCACGCGCGCAGGGATCCTCTCGGCAGCCGCCGCGTGGGCGCCGCTGCTTACGTCGGACGCTGACCCGCCTGCAGGCGCCGTTGCTGCCGTCGGAGCGGCCGCCGCCCTGTCGCATGCGACGAGCCCTCTGTCGCGCCGGGCGGGGCTGGGGCTGGCGGTCGAACTCACGTGGAATCGGGGACCTGCGGCCACGGCAGGTCTCGTTCCAATAGTCCCAGCCCTTGTTGCGGCTGCCAAAGAGGGGGCTGACAAGCCCGCTTCGGCCGGCGACGGCGCCGCTGCTCTTCTGTCTCTCCTCGCCATCGACCCCGCGACCGCCGCTCCGTTTTTGGACGCAGTCGACCCGGCTCTGCTGCGGCCCTCGCTTGTCTCGCGCCTTGCCCCGGATCAGGTGTCGACAGGCGCGCGCCTCGCCCTTGCTTCCGCCCGGCGCCGTGGCGTCGGCAGCAGGGGCAACGACAGCGCCTGGCCTGAAGCCCCTCTGCTGGCGCGTTGCGTGCTCCGGGAGGTCGAGGCCGATGCCGCCGAGGCGTCGACGGTCGGCGCCAGCTCCGTCAGCGCAGCAGCGGTGGGGCTGGCGGCAGAGGCAGCCCGCGACTTTCTCGCCCTTGGGGGTGGCGCCGACGCTGCCCTCGCCTCGGCGCTGCTCGACCTCGGCCTTGGCCGGACCGACGAGGACGCTGGCATTGACCATGCTGTCGCTGCCGAGGCCGAGGCCCCCCCCGCGCCTCTCTTGAAGCGCCCCGCGGCGGCTGCAGCCCTCGCCGCTGCCCTCCCCGCCGAAGGGCCCCGACAGGCGGGGCGCCGGCCCTGGCCCGCCACCGCCTCCTGCCTAGCCGACCTCCTTCTCCTCCGGGCCTGCGTCGAGAGCGACAATGAGCGCGGAGGAGACGCGCTCCTTGCCAGGTTTCCGGTTTTCCCCCTCAGGAACGACGTGATCGAGCTGCTCGAGTCCTTGAGTGGAGGCGCTGCCGACCGGCTCTTGGCTGTCGCCGTCGCCGCTGCCAAGGCCGACCCCTTTGGCGCCGTCGCCGGCCTCGGCGGCGCCTGCGCCCGGGCCTTGGCGGCGCTGGCGGCCGCTGCTCGAGGGTCCGCGTGGCCTCGCGTCAGAGACGCCCTGGCTGACCTGCTGGATCGTAGCGCCCACGACGCTCTGACCCCCATGGACTGCGTCACATGGTCGATGTCAGACGCCGGCCTGCCGCTGTCGACGGCCGACGCGGTTCGGTGGACGATCGACGACCGCGGCCTAGCTCACGCCGCGGCTCCCCTCGCCACCGAGACGGACGACGGGCGGGCGCTGGTGCTGGCAGACCGCGGGGCGTTGACGCTTTCGGACGAGGACGAGGCCGTTGCAAGGGCCGCCGCGCATGAGGCGGCGATGGCCTGTGCCCGGGAACTGCAAAAGGCTGCCAAGGCCGCGACCCGGTCGGCTCCCGCAGGGGGGCATGTCCGCGCGGCCACAGCAGGGGGTGGTGCCGCGTCGGCCGCGGCCCTCGCGGGCAAGCCCGATGCGCAGCTCGAGGGCCGGCTCCGCCAGGCGGCCCGCGAGGCCCTTGCCCGGCGGGGCGCTGCGGCTGTGGAGGCCCGGCTGGCCGTGGGGTGTGCTCTCACCACCGAGGCGTGTCGCCGGGCGCCCGAGTCGGCCCTCTTGGATCTGGCCCGGCTTGGCGACCTCGTGGCGCCCCTGCTGGCCAGCCGGCTCAGGGGCGCCGAGGCAGCTGCGCTCCAGGCGCTCCGGGGGCTCTTTTCGGCGTTGCCCGCACCCCTGGGCAACGATCCCGCCGTCGTGGCCCGGCTGGCGGGCGCCGTTCACCTGGTGGTTCGGTCCGGGGGTGGAGGGGGCGAGGAAGCCAGCGCCGGAGCAGGAAAAAACACCGACACGTCGGTCGTCGAATGCGACGCCGCGGTCGCCGCCGACCGCGATGACCGGCTCCTGGCCTCGGCCGACGCCGCCACAGCCCTCGAGGCCCTCCGGTCTGCGTGCGTGGACGGGTGCCTCCTTCTGCCTCCGCCCGCCCTTGCCCTGTGTTGCCATGTTCTCGGGGCGGCGGTGGCCGTGGGGCGCCCTGCCAAGACCTTCCAGGGCCCCGCGATGGCGGTGCTGGCACGCCACGCCGAGCTGCTCTCGGACGGCGAGGGCACACCGGGTCTGCCTCGGGCGCGCCTCCTAAGGGCCCTGTGGCGCTACGTGGGTGCGGTCCCCGCTGCCCGCGCTGCGGCGACGGACCTGGCCCGTGCCATTGGCCGTGGGTGCCGCACCGAAGCGTCCGTCGGTGCTCTGCTCGAGGGCTGCTCTGAGCCGTCTCGCTTGGTCCGGGCCGTGGCGCTCGCGGCTTTGTCGGGCGCTCCGCCCGCGGCCCCACCGGGGTCGGCGCCCCTCGGGCCGGGCGCCCCCGCTGCCCATGCCGCTGCCCTCTGGTGCGCCGCCCACGACTCGGCCGCGCCTAACGCTGCCGCCGCAAAAAACATCTTGACCCAGGCCTCGGTCGCGTTTAATCTCGGCGATGCGAGCCACCGTGGGGCTCTGCTTGGCGGGCGGTGGCTGGCGTCGCCCCACCGCGAGGCCCGTGAGGCGGCGGCGCGGGCCCTCGCAGCGGCGGCGGCCGGCGACGGTCCTGCGCCCGACGCCGATGTCGTTGCCCAGGCCCTCGCCGACGCCCTCCGCCTCGGATCCTCGGCCCCCGCCCACGCGGCGACCGTCGCTGCCCGGTCGGGCGCCGGCCTTGCCATCTCGGCGCTAGCCCCACTCATGTCGGCGGCTGACGTCGATGCCGCCCTGGGCTTCCTCCTCGGCGACACCTCCCACGGCGGCCGGTCGTGTGCCGCCCTAGGCGACTCTGACAACGAGGCCCGCACTGACCTCCAGACGGCCGCCGAGCGTGTGTGCGACGCCCACGGGAGTCGCGCTACGGCCCTGCTGCCCAGCGTTGAGGCTGCGCTGGAGGAGGAAGAGGGCGAAGGAGTGGACGCAACGTTTTTAGACCGTGTCCGCGAGGGCGCCATCGTGGCCTTGGGCACTCTGGCCCGCCGCCTCGACGCTAGCTCGGGCGACGGCCATGCAAAGGCCCGTGAGGTGGCATCGGTGCTCCTGGAGGCGCTCGACACGCCATCAGAACCTGTGCAGCGGAGCTGCGGCCGATGCCTGGGTGGCCTGGTACGGACGCTCCACGACGCTCCAGCGGCACTAGGCGGTGCTGACTGGGCCGCCGAGGCCATCGCCGACCTTCTCGCCACCGTCACCCAGTCGGAGGACTACGCTCGGAGGCGCGGCGCGGCCTACGGCCTGGCAGGCGTCATCAAGGGGCTAGGCACAGTGGCGCTGAAGCGCTATGGCGTAATGGATCGACTCAGGGCCGCTGGAGAGGCTAAGAAGGACCCCGTGGGGCGGGAGGGCGCGCTTTTTGCACTTGCCGCCCTGACAGAGACCTCTGGACGTCTCTTTGAGCCGTGGGTTGTCCACGTGCTGCCGCTGCTGCTGACGTGCCTCGGCGACGGCGCACGCGGCGTGCAGGCTGCCGCTCAGGAGGCCTCCAAGGCCGTCATGGGCCAGCTGACCGCGCCCGGCGTGCGTCTGGTGCTCCCCTCGCTGCTGACGTCGTTGGACGACCCAGCGTGGCGCACCAAGCAGGGAGCCGTCGGGCTCTTGGCCTCGATGGCCTACCTTGGCACACGGCAGCTCGCCGCTGCCCTCCCGACTGTCGTGCCGCGCCTTGGCGAGGCCCTTGCCGACCCCCACCCCAAAGTCCAGGAAGCCGCCCGCGGCGCCCTCGAGCAAGTCGGCGGCACTGTGCTCAACCCCGAGGTCCGCGCGCTGGCCCCAGCCCTGCTAGACGCCGTCGCCAACCGTGCAGCGGGGCCGGGCCCGGCCCTCGACGCCGTCCTTGCTACCACCTTCGTCAACACGGTCGACGCCGCCTCCCTTGCCCTCCTCGTGCCCCCTCTGCTGAGGGGACTCCGGGCCCCGGACGGCGCCACCAAGCGCAAGGCGGCGCGCATCCTGGGCCGGCTCTGCGAGGTCCTCCACGACGCGGGGGACCTCGTGCCATACCTACCCCTCGCGGTGCCCTCGCTTCAGGCTGCCGTCCTTGACGCTGGCCCCGAAGTCCGCGCCGTTGCTGCCAGGACCCTCGGTTCTCTGCTGCGTGGGCTCGGGGAGGAGCGCTTTAGCGAGGCCGTCCCCGGAGGCGGCCTGGTGCCCTGGCTGATGACGCGGCTCCGTTCGGAAACGTCGGCCGTTGACCGGCACGGTGCTGCCCAGGGCCTCGCTGAAGTCCTCGCCGTCCTCGGACCCGAACGCCTCCGCGAGGCCCTCCCGGACATTTGCGCCGCCGCCCTTCCCCCGGCCCCGCCCCACGTCCGCGAGGGCCACATGACCCTGGTTCGCTACCTCCCAATGGCCTTGTCGCGTGCCGACTTTGCCCCATTCCTCGAGCAAACACTAGCTTGCCTCCTGCCCGGTCTCGCCGACGAGTTGGATGGCGTCCGTGATGCCGCCCTGCGCGGAGGTCGCACGCTCGTCGACCTCTTCGCTGGGTCGGCCCTGACAACCCTCCTGCCGTCGGTGGAGGCCTCGTGCTTCGCCGCCGACTCGCGCGTCCGCCAGGCGTCGGTCGAGCTCCTCGGCAACCTCCTCCACACGGCCGTGGGCAGCGACCGCAAGTTTGGCGGGGAGGGCGCGGAGGCCTTTGAGGACGGGGAGGGCGGCCGCGCCACCTCCCAGGGCCCAGCCGTACGCAAGCTCCTGGGGGACGACGGCTTCCGGTCTGTCCTCGCCCGTCTCTTTGTCGTCCGTGCCGGGGACCCCCAGCTGTCGACCCGATCGGCAGCGTTGGCCGTGTGGAAGGCCCTCGTCGACAACACGCCCCGCGCGCTTGGCGAAATCCTCGGCGATGTCATCGACCTCTGCGTCTCCAACCTCGCCAGCCCCCTCGAGGACCGGCGCGCCATGTGCAGCCGCGCGATGGGCGAGCTGGTGAGAAAGCTGGGAGACCGCGTCGTCCGGGCCGCTGTCCCTGTCCTCCGGGACGCTTCGATGTCACCCGAGGCCTCGGTTCGCCTCGGGGCTTGCGTGGGACTATCCGAGGTGCTCGAATCGATGACGAGGCACCAGCTGGCGGAGAACCTTGCTGAGCTCCTGCCGTGCGTCCAGACGGCCTTGGTCGACAACGACGAGGGCGTGCGCGAGGCCGCCGGCGCCGCCCTTGGATCCATGTTTCGCGGCGGTGGCGGTGGTGTGGTCGAGCAGGTCGTTCCGGGGCTGCTCAGGGGCCTCGAGGGCGACATCTCCGAGCACCGGCAGGCGATGGAGGGCCTCGGTGTCATCCTATCGGTCCGGCCCCAATCCTTCCGCGACATCGCCCCGCGCCTTGCTATCGAGCCACTCGAGGCCACCCGGGTCGAGGCCCTTGCCGAGCTCGCCCAGCTTGCGGGAGATGCCGCGCTGCCCCAGGTGTCGCGCCTGCTCCCGACGTTGCTGCGGCGCGCCTCACGGCCCGACGCCCTTGAAACTGACACCGCCGACCGCGACGCATGCCAGTCGGCTGCCAATGCCCTCGTGGCGCTTGGCGAAGGCGAAGCTGCGCCTGCCGCCCACGCTGAGGCCGTCCGCACTCTGGTGTCGCTCATGGCGTCGGGCAGAGTCGCAGCCAAGGCAGGCATGGTCAAGCGTGCTGCCACGGCTGCTGCCACGGGCACGGGCGCGGACGGCATGGGGGACGACGCCACCCTCGGCGCCTGCCGCGCTGCTGCCTACTTTTGTCGTGTGGCGCGCAACGTCGACTTGGTGGGACTGTCGTCCGACCTTCTCGGACCCCTGGTCGACCTCCTGGCCGAGCCCGAGACGCTCGGAAACGGAACCGACAAAGACGAGGTCCCCAACCCAGTGCCAGCCGCGGCGCTCGCGGCCCTGTCGGCCCTGTCGATGGGCGTCTCCAAGGAGCGCCTCCCCGAGCTTGTTGCGTCGGCCGCTGCGGCCGTCAAGGCCGCGTCTTCCCGCCGCGCCTCCGGACGCGTGCCGGGGTTGTGTTTGCCGAAAGGGCTGGCCCCGCTCGTGGCGGTGCATACGCAGGGCCTCCTGCTTGGTGGGTCAGTGGACCTCCGCCGCCTTGCCGCCGAGGGCCTCGGCGGCCTCGTGTCGGCTGCTGATGAGGTGGCACTCAAGCCCCACGTCCTACAAATCACGGGTCCTCTGATCCGCGTACTGGGCGACCGGTCTCCTCCGGACCTCAAGGTGGCCATCCTCAAGACCCTCGGCCTCCTCCTTGGCCGGGGCGGCGCGGGATTGAAGCCCTTTGTGCCCCAGCTCCAGACGAGCTTTGTGAAGTGCCTGGGCCTGGCCGAGGCAGACGACTCCGCCACTCGCCGTGCCGCCGCCGCCAACCTAGGCGACCTAGCGGGGCTATCGGCGCGTGCTGACCAGCTTGGTCTCGAGCTGCTGAAGAACGCCTCGACGCTAACCGACGCGGCCCTTGCTGCTGGCCATGCGCGGGCACTCCGGGGGGCGCTGACGAGCGCCGGAGACCGCCTCAAGCCCGAGACGCTCGCTCAGGTGCGATCGGGCCTCGACGCCCTTGCCCAGAAGCACCGGGGGCAGGCGGACCCCGAGGCGGCACCGCTCCGTGCCGCCATCGCAGGCTGCGTCGGTGCCCTGGCCGGGCACCTCCGAGCCGACGACGCCGAAGCCACGTCCTGGCTCTCGGGCCACCTCCCGTCCGACGCCACGGGGCTCGACACGGCTCGCGCCCACTTTTCGTCACTGGTGCTGTGTGCCGTGGCCGAATTTGCCCCCGAGGGCAGAGCTGAGGTGCTGCTCGACGGCCATGCTGGCGCTGCGGCCCGTGCTACGGGCCTCGCCCGCGCTGGCGGGTCGGACGCTCGCGCTGTCCTCGGCCGCGCCATGGCCGGTATCGTCGCGGCCTTTTCCGCCGTGGCGGCCGCCGAACTGCTCGCTCGCTTCGCCCCCGCGCTTGTCGTTCTCCTTTCACCTGATCAGGACGCCGAGGTGCGGGTAGGGGGGCTGCGTGCCATCCGCCGCGCCGTCGGCCGTGCTGGCCCGGGCAAGGCTGCCGCCGCAGGCGCTTTAGAAGATGTCGTCCCCCCTGTTGCGGGATGTTGCGTTGGGCTTACGGGGCTCGACCGCGTCTATGCCGAGCGCACGCTTGGCATTTTGTTGGATCTGGGTGTACGCGGCCCCGACCTCGGCACGGCGGCCCGCTTTGCGTCCTCGCCCGCCACGGGCGCGGGGCTCCGGGCTCAGCTCACTGAGAGCTACCTGTCGCGGCTCGCGCGCTTGGCCGAGGGCATCGAGCCCGCGGACGAGGACAGGTTTGAGGCGATCGACGGGTGGTAACGTGGGGGCGGGGTACAGTCTGCAAACACCACGTCTCGGTCACTCTTGTCCTTCCCGGCGATCCTCCCGCGTCCTCCCCCTTCCTTCTCAGAGCTTATCGGTCATCTCCAGCCCCAAGTCGGCGGCGTTGATGATGCTGGGCGAGGCGTGGGGCACCTTATCCAGAGGCCCATCGTAGAAGGCCTGGACGAGGACCTTTTCGTCCTTGCCCGACCACGCCGGCGCCCCCAACAGCCGTTTGGCCACGTTCTCGGCCGCCATCGTGGCCATGCCCCCGCGCGTCCAGAGCGAGGCCGAGGCGATGTGGGGCACGATGACGGCGTTGGGGCACTCGGCAAGTCCCGCGGCCATCAGTGGCTCGTCCTCAAAGACGTCGAGGCCGCACCGGAAGTCTGGGTTGGCACGGAGATGAGCCACAAGGGCCTTTTCGTCCACAACGGGGCCGCGGGCCGCGTTGATAAGAACCGCGTCGGGCTTCATCTTATTGAGGCGCTCGGCATTGATGAGGTGCTTGGTGGACTCATCGAGGTTGCAGTGGAGGGAGACGACATCCGACACGGATAGGACCTCGTCGACCGTCTCGACCCGGCGCACTGTGGGGCCCCGCTCACCGTGCTTCTCGCACACGGCCTTGTAGTCGGAGAGGAATGCCTCGAGCCGCTTATTAGGGTAAGGGTCGTAGTAGACGAGATCCATCTTGTGGCCCTCGACAAGCATCCGGGCATAGGCGGCGCCAATGCGACCCGCGCCGACGATGCCGAGCGTCTTATTCTGCAGGAGCTGTCCGACAAAGAGAGTCGGCAACCACCCCTCGTACTTGCCCGACCGCTGAAAGGCGTCGGCCTCGACCACGCGGCGGGCGGCGGCAAGGGTCAGGGCGCAGGCAAGCTCAGCGGTCGTCTCTGTGAGGACGCCGGGGGTGTTGCCCACAGGGATGCCGTGCTTGGTGGCCCCCACGACGTCGACGTTGTTGTAGCCCACGGCGTAGTTGGAGTAGGCGCGGACGCCGGCCGACTTGAGCCGGGCGAAGGCCGACTCGGACCAGTCCTCGGTGAGCTGCCCGATGACGCCGTCACACTTGTCTCCCACGAGCTGGGAAATCTTAGCGTTGCTGGTGATGACGTCGGGCAGGGCCGACACCTCAACGCGGCAGTTGGCAGCGGCAAGGACCTCGCGCCACCGGTCGCCGGGGAGGTCCTTCGTCACTACGACGCTGCGAGGCGGACGGGGGAAGGGGGGGGGGGGGGGGGGGGGGGCGACGCCGGGCGGGGCCG
>Ga0181573_10002740_pt1 | contig 16143 bp, 13 predicted proteins | sample 101ome_25_FD_148643 | JGI IMG/M metagenome (GOLD analysis project Ga0181573, IMG submission 148643) | Coastal salt marsh microbial communities from the Groves Creek Marsh, Skidaway Island, Georgia - 101409BT metaG (spades assembly) | ecosystem: Environmental > Aquatic > Marine > Intertidal zone... | reverse complement strand
GAGGCTTTGCCGCGTGCAATGGCTCATTGTCCCGGCACAACTCCTGATGACGACAGCGATCCCGATGATGATGGTACAACCCTGTATGAGTCACTTGAAGTTGAAGGAGGACGAAGAAGAACAACAGGAGAACGAAGAGGAATGTCGCGACAGTCCGACTGTGAGGACGGTCCTCTTCGGTAGGGCTCCGATCGGAGCAGCATAACCCCCCCCCATCTCCATCCCCTCTACTCGTCGGGCGCCTTGGTCACGAGCGAGAGCGCGTGGACCGGCCCGTTGCTCACCTCGTCGTCAACGATCCCGTACACGAGCCGGTGCCTCTTCAGGCTCGTCAGCCCGGCAAACTTTTCGCTTGTCACCTCGATGACGAAGTGCGTCTCCCCGGTCCCCGGCGCCACGCCCATGCGACCGGCGTGCCCGGCGTGCTTGTCAGACTCGTCGACGATCTTCAAGTGTACCGGCTCGAGCTGCTCGGTGAGCTTCCGCTGCATCGAGTCTGCCACCGGCGTCTTGGATTCCCGCGAGCCGTCGGCTTCCACGTCCGCGGCCTCCACATCCGCCGACGCTGACGCCGACGCCGACGTTCGCGGAACGCCTGTTGCGTTCGCCGCCTGCTCGATCCCCTCTCCCCCATCTCCCCGCTCGTGCTTGGCGCCCTCGACCATCATCTCCAGACTCTTTGCCTGCATGATCTTGAACATGGACAGGAACCCGTTCGACCGGCTCGGAGTCAGGCTCTGTCCCAGCCCCAGCTTGGTGATAAAGTCGTCCGCCTGCACGGAGATGATCTGCTCCGCCGTGCACCCGGACAGGCCCTTCACCAGCAACGCGGCCAGGCCCTTGGTCAGTTGCGAGTCCGAGTCCGCCTGCCACGTTATGGTCTTATCGTCGTGCAGCGTCGGGTACACCCACACCTGACTGGTGCACCCCTTGACCCGGTTCTCCTCGACCTTGAGCTGCTTGTCCATCGGCGCGAGCGACGTCGCGTAGAACAGCAGCTGCTTGTAGCGCGCCATTGGATCCGGCACGGCCTCGAAGCTGCTCACGATCTGCTCCAGCGAGGCCGGCAGCGGCGTGGCTGCCGCCAGAACACGACCGCTGGTACTCGCACGGGGAAGCGCCTGAGTGGCCACCACCAGTTTCTCCCGCCGTGCCCCGGACGCGCGGGCCGTCCGCGGCATCCGCGGCGTCGACGCGACTGGATGGTACATGTACGTAGGCCTTCCGTGTACGTGGTGGACGATGTGCGTGAATGTGGACGTGAATGCGTGCGTGTGGCGATACCCGTCCGGAATAGAAAATGAAACACGTCCCGTCCTCCATCAGGACGTTCCTGGTCCCAGTGACGCCGTGCGATGACGAAGGTCTTGTACTCTCCAGAAGCGCGGCGGACCGCGGCGCGCACCAGACGAGCCAGCATTCCGCCTCGGCAACGACAACAAACCACCCACCACCGGCGCCCCGTCGTCGTTTCGTCGGGCATATAGAGCTCAACCGCCCGCGAGCGCTCAACGCCTTGGACGTCTATATGGTAGAGACGATTCTGAAGACGCTGCACGACTGGCGGATACGCGCGGACGTGACGGGCGTGGTGGTACGGGCGTCGGCCGAGTCGACGACGACGTCGAGACCCGTGTTCTGCTCCGGTGGGGACGTGAAGCAGGTCGTGACGCGGGGTCTCCGGGGCGATGTGGAGTGGGGGTTGCGATATTTCACCAGCGAGTACCACATGAACATGACGATGGCGAGGCTGGCGAGCAAGACGGACGGCAGCGGAGGACTGGACGTGGTGTCGGTCAACGACGGGATCACGTTCGGGGGTGGCGTGGGGATCAGCATCCACAACAGGTACCAGGTGTGCACGGAGAACACGGTGTTTTCGATGCCAGAATGTCCGATCGGACTGTTTCCTGACGTCGGCGGGTCGTACTTTCTGTCGCGTCGAGGCGCGCTCGGGCTGTACCTCGCGCTGACGGGCGCTCGTCTGCACGGGAGGGACGTGCAGCGGGCAGGGTTCGCCACGCATTTTATCCGCTCGAGTCGGCTGCCGGGCTTGATGGCGGCGATGGCGAGGCACGGCAGCGTCGAGCTGGCCCTCCGGGAGGCCTCTGCAGAGAAGGCGGAGGGGGCCGACGACGATAAGGAGGACGACAAGGAGGAAGGAAACGCAGCGGGAGGGTTCCCGTTCGACATCGACCTGGGAGAGGTGTTTCGGTACGACGTTGGCGTGGAGGAGATCGTCGAGGGATGTCGACGTAAGGCGCGGGGGTCGACCGCCGCGGCGTTCTGGAAAGAGGCCGACGAGCTGTTGGGGCGGTCGAGTCCGACGAGCTTGCGCATCACGCTCGAACTGATGAAGCGAGGGAGAGCGATGCCCCTCGAGGAGTGTTTGCGGAACGAGAATCGGGTCATACAGCGGCTGGTTCGGGATCGCTCGAGCGACTTTTACGTGGGGGTGACGGCTCGGTTGATCGACCGGACGGGGTCGCCGCGGTGGGGCCCGGTGCAGAACACGGGGAGGTTCCTCGAGCCGCTCGAGCCGAACCTCGAGCTGCAGCTGGGGTGCACGTACTCTGGGAGGTTTTAGGGAGTGGTCTGTGAGGCCCCATATGCCATATGATGCCCCATGATGGGGCACGCATTCGTGGCCTCTCGTTCATCGTGCATCCAGCAATGCGCATTGACCGCGGTCACCACCACGTCCCGAGGGTCATTCTCGATAAACCTTTGTCATTCTTTCGATTCTTTCCGCCACACGTCCCCAGACGTACGTCAATGCATGCTCGTCGACCGTCGCGCGCCAACGTGCTCGTTCTCCCATCGCTGGCTGATGACAGCGTCAACCGGGTGATCCGGTCAATGCAGACCTCCACGTACCGTCTCGGCCGCCCCCGCCGCGGTGACAAGCCACCTAGACTATTATCGTTCACGTCATCACCGCGCGCGGGCGCCTGCGGTGCCTCTCTGACTTCTTGGTCATTCCTGTGGCCAGGAAGCGCTCGACCCTCCAACACGTCTGCTCACCCTCCACCCTCCACCACCGCGCCCTCTTCAGATTCAAAATGATTGCCACCGTCGCTACTACCCGCGCTTTCGTCGCCAAGACCTCCTCCCCGGTCGCCCGCCGTGCCGTCAAGGCCATCAGGGCCGCCGAGGAGGGCACCGAGGCCCCGGCCCCGGAGGCCCCGGTCGCCCAGGAGTCTGCCCCGGTCGTCGAGTCCGCCGAGCCGGTCCAGTCTTCCGTCACCGCCGAGACGATCGCGAGCACGCCGTCGTTCGGCGACCTGATGGCCTTCTCGGGCCCGGCCCCGGAGCTCATCAACGGACGCCTGTCCATGGTTGCCGTGCTTGCCGCCCTCGGCGCCGAGCTGAGCTCTGACGAGAGCGTCCTGAACCAGTTCTCGGACGCCTCGGGAGCCGTCCTGGCGCTCGTCGCCATCACGACTGTCGCCTCCATGGTGCCGTTGCTGCGCGGAGCCAAGTCCGAGTCGGTCGGACCCTTCACCCCGGCCGTCGAGATGGCCAACGGAAGGGCGGCTATGCTCGGACTGGCCATGCTGCTGGTCATCGAGGGCAACCTCCACCACGCGCTCTTCTAAGCTCTAAGCTTCGCGTCTACGTAGCGTCTGAGTAGCGCGCGAGACGCCGTCGCTCGCCGACGTCTCGTCCGATTTCATTCATGTCCATACGGCGGGCCACGCCCGCCATCGATTCTTTCCGCTAGTACTGTTATCGAACGCATGTAAAATACTGAACTGCTGTCATTGGTTGGTGGTCCTCCTGAAGGGTTTGCATCAAAGCGTGTTGTCACCGACAACCCACCACTCTCACTCACTCTCTTTCTCCCCGGCGCAACTCGCCAACAGTACCCACGTATAAAACATATATCACACAATGTGCGCTGGCTCGACGCATGGCAGCAGCTGAACTCTGGCAGCGGAATTCTGCTTCTCCAAACAACTCATGGGAGGACGTCCTGCGAACCCACCACGCACCCTGCGGCGATTCGCGGCCATGTACACCATCGTGAGCATGCTTTTCCTCGTATCGCACGTGATCGGGGCCCAGAACGACACGTCCACCACAGACTCGGCGAATCCCTTCGTCGCGTCGAACGCGACAGAACGGGAAGCAACGGCCGGGGACGTCCCTCTCAACGTGACAGAAGTGGGCTCGGCAAACCCGTTTTCTCCCGAGGGCGAAGACGACCGGATCTGCTGCTGTCAGATAAACAACTCGACTCAGTATAACGCCTACCAGTACCAAGAGTTTGCCCCGCCGGAATGCTGCTGCGGGTCGCCCGGCGTCGACTGTCCTGACGTGTGCGGCAACACGGGATTTTCGTCCGTGTGTGGCTCCGGCCAGGTATGTGGCGTGTTGTTGCTGATGGCCGCCCTGATCGGCACGCTGGCGGTGACGATCTGCGTCACGGGAGTGTTTCTGGCGCGACGAAGGCGCCAGCGGGCCAACGTCGACCAGTTCTTCTTGGCCGGGGGGCAGGCGGGGCAGAACGGCGGGGCGGGCGGGTCTTTGCAGCGGGTCAATATCGTGCAGATTCCGGACGAGCAGCTCAAGGACCTGGAGATCAAGGACAAAGACCTGGACGCCGTCGCCGCGGGAGACTCTGGAGACTCTGGAGAAGCCGGCGTTTCCGGGGATCCCGTCGACGAAGAGCGGGGGGAAGGACGGGAGGCGGAACACACGGTGCAGACAGAATGCCCCATTTGCCTCGAGCCAATCGAGCACCGGGTCGTGAGCGAGTTCCCGTGTGGGCATTCTTGTTGCCGGGCGTGTCGCGACGACCTCGTCCATCACTCGTCCCGGGTGGTGAACGCGTCGACAGTGGCCATCCTGTGTCCGCTGTGTCGGAAGTTGGCGGTGGCACCGTCGCCCTCTGGCGTCTCCCGGCGCGGTTCCAGCCGAGGCCAGCAAATCATCGTGATTCAAACGATTTCTGAGACTCCCGCGGTGGCGACGGAGGATCCAGTCGAGCAGCGTGCAGACGCGGAAGCCGACGAGGAAGCTCTGGCAAGGCAGGACGAAACGGCTGGATCGGGAGTTCCAATTACCACAACGACAACAACAAATACGACAACGAATGCAGTGTAACCTACGTGGATCTGTACCTCGCTCCTCGTTCCCCTCTACCGTCCTTTCCCTCGGACCATGAAGTCGTTCGACGCGTTGCTCGTCTTCGATTTGTCCAAGAAGATGCTACGGTACGCTGCGCTCCCGTCCGGCGCCGCGGCGGCCACCACCGTGGTGGCGGCCTTCCGCTTGTTGTCGTCCTCGCTGCCTCCTGTCTTTGGCCCTCCCGCGTCGGCCGCCCGCTTCTTGCCGACAGCGCGCTTCTTCGCCGCCTTGCTGTCGCTCATCCTTTCGGCCACCTTCTTCATTGCTGCCTCGAACTCTTCCCCCTCGGGATACAGCGGCAGGACGTCCGTAAAGCCGCCAGTCACCTCCCGGACCACCTCTTTGAGCTCGTCCACCGCCTTTTTGCTCACGACCCACCCCTTGCCGTTCCTGCCCGCGTCCCGCACGACGACAAACCGCACCTTGCCGTTCAGCGGCAGCGCCGTGATGGGGCACCCAAACGTTATCCCGTCTCTCGCCGCACCGTCCAGCTCGCTCAGCTCGACCTCAAAGACGCTCTTCCTCGACAGGTGGCCCAACGCCTTTGGGATCGTCTTGGACAGTAGCGCGTTCAAAAATGCCTCTTTATTGTACAGTTGCCCGAGTTCGTCGCAGATAATGGGCTTGGCCAGCGGTTCCTGTGAGAGCTGACACGTGGTGTACTTGGCCAGCCGCAGCTCTTTCGGGTCGACCGTGTCTGGCTTGTTGCCCGCGTACATCTCGAGGAACGCCTTCCGGTCCTCGTTCCCGGTGCTCCCGCCGTCCGCCCCACCCCCACACAGGGCCGGGACGACGGCAAAGAAGGACTCGTGCGGGGCATCCGCGAGGACGTCGAAGAGGGTGGCAGACGGCCGCCATCGCCTCTGGCACCGACCACCAAGCAGGTTGAACGAGCCTCCGACATTGCTTGAAGCGCGCTGGTTTTGGTTTGGATGAATGCCAAGGGACGCCAAGACGTCACCCACGGTCGCCGTCTGGCTTCCGTCGAGGCAGTCTCTCACGACGACTGCGTGGTACTTGGAGGAATGGCCTCCAGAGCTGCTCGCCGCGGTTCGCGTCGTCGCTGCCTCCCCTTCCCCTTCCCCTTCCCCGCGTCTGGGTCCAGGCAACGAAATATACAGCGTCTTCCTCATTCGGTCACACGCAAATTCAGTGGAGTGGTGATTTCGCTGACGAACGCTGCTTCTTCGAATTCTCCTCCTCGCCACCCCCGTCTCGGTCGGGCATCAGCGCGTTCTCCTTGCGCACGGCCCCGCACCAGGTCTTCCACTCGCCAATGCTCAGGGTCATCACGAACTGCATCCGCTCGGCACCACCCTCCCCGGCCGCCCTGGACTGCTCCTTCGTCACTCTCCTCACCTCGATCCCCTCGTCCGTCTTGTGCAGACTCACGCGCCCGTCCCGCACCAGAAAGCTCAACGTAAAGATGTTCTCCACCGTCTGCGAAAAGCTCCCGTGATTGATGCACAGCTCCATCATCAGCGCCCTGTTCTCCGGGCACTGGCCGAGCACCCGATACATCGTCTCCATATTCCGGTCCGTCTCCTTCAGGGTACCCTCTTCCCCGTTGAGCACATCCTCCAGCTCGTCCATCTCGTCCGGACGAACGCCGTCCCCGGTGACCACCCGGCGCGCCCTCCTCGGCGCCGCCTGCTTCCTCTTGAGCACGGGCGCGAGACCCATCGGGCCGAGCATGTGCGTCGTCGCCGGCACGGGCCGGAAAAAGGCCGAGAAACGCTTCTTCGCGTACTCACCCCACGAAATCTTGTTGGAAGCGTCCGTCCCGTCACCGTACGCGTGCTTCAGTCGACGCGTGTAGTCGTCCAGGCTGTACTTCACCGCAGACCCTCGTGCCGCCTTCTTGGCGATCTCCAGGCCGCCCTTGGCCAGGATGGTGAGCACCTCCGAGTCGAGCGAAGCATCCGTGGCACGGTTGATGGTCGCACAGAGCGAGTTGGCGTCCTCCAGCCGGCCCATGAGCTTGTCGGGATCGGCCGCGAGTTCGTGCTTGGCCTCCTTCGTGTCGCGAAGCAGCTTCGTCAGGTTCCTCCGCAAGGCCCGCCCATCCTGCTGGTTCTCCTTTAAGACCTCCCTGCTGGCCTTCTTCTTCCCCGTCGCTGCCTTGGCAGAGGACTTGGACACCGTAGCCATGGTTTGTGTGACGAGTCTCCGGCCTCGTCGTCGACGTTGTCGAAGTTGTTGACGTTGCTGTTGCTCGCGCGGCAGCTAGGGGACGGAAAGATGTATGATGAAACTGCGGATGATGATGACGGCGTCGCGGACGCGATAGACGGTGCAAAACGCCAGAGTTTCAGACGCGTTCAACGAACTTCAAAATTCAAAAATTTCTGCCCGTTTGCTTCGCTTCGCCTCCCCCAACGACCCGGAATCACGTCACTTTATATATTGATGACATCACTGTGGCAATTCATAGCGACCTTTGCGCTACCAGCGCCGCTGGCGCTGCTCATCCTCCTCAACGTTCCGGTTCCCAAGTCCCTCAAGAAGACGACGGTCGGGCTCGTCGCCAGGGTCTTTGAGTTCCCCGTCCTGGGCAACACGATCAAGCTCCTGCACTTGATGCTGCTCACGCTGCTCGGGGCGGTCGTCCTGAGCATTCAGACGCTGCGGTCGATGAAGGAGGCGACAGATGCGCTGAGCGGGAAGGAGGGCGTGCCGACGTCTGTGTACGAGGCTGTGCGGTTGAATAAGCGGTGGCGCGCGGAGCGGAATCTGTGGTTGAGCGCATTTGCGTTCACGATGTGGACGGTGTTGGCGGTGTTTTACAGGGAGATGGCACGGCGGTTGCGGGTGGAGGATCGGTTGGCGGAGTTTGAGACGTCGGACTGCACTGGGACGATCGATAGCACGGTGCGGGACGTGAGCGTCAGCAAGGAGGTGACGAGTCGGGCACAGGTGCTGAGTCCGAGGAGCGGCGGAGGGTTCGGGGCCGCGGGTGGGAGCCCCCAGGCCAACCAGGCGATCAAAGAGGCGATCAAGACGCTGAGCAACAACAGCGGCGGGAGCACGGGGAGCGGCAAGGAGGGGCGATTTGGGAAGAAGAACAAATGACGGAATGACTGAGTGACGGAATGACAAATGCGCGAGCGAGCATGTGACATTGACCTATTGACATTGACCTATTAGATCGACAAGCGACACGTTCGTCATCATTTTCCCGGGGGAACGAGGAGCTGGGTGACGTCGAGGGGCTCGGCGTCCCACTGGAACGGGAGAAGCACGTCGCTGACGACGTGGATGATCGACGGCCCGCACGTCACGATGTCCTTCACGAGAATCTCGACGGTGTTCCCGTTCTCCGCGTGCAGGTCGTAGATCTTCCTGTTGTCGGCGTCGACCCGTGGCGGGTCTTGGTCTTTTACGACTGCGTGCAGCTTGTTCATGCCAAGGTAGTTGCCTGACGGACGGACGAGAACAGCGGGGTGAGAGTCGAAATGGGGATGGCGAGCGCGACGACGACGACGACGACAAGGACGCACTGGTGGGGATCCGCACGCCGTTTCCGAACGAATCGCTCGGCCACAGTCCTTTCAGTATACTAGCCCCTGCGAGCGGCTTGCGGAGCTCGGGCGCGTAGTACGCCAGCTCGTCGATCGACTTCTCCTCCCTCAGCGGGCTCGCGTCAATCTCGTAGAAGAAAGACTCGTCCACCGGCACGAGGAGCGTCGCTTGGATGTTCTTCGGATCGAGGATGACGGTCTTGAGACCCGCGTCTTGGAGCAGACTGTAGTATTTCGTGGCCCCAATGGCGAGGAGGGTGTCGCCGATTGACATGCACCCGTTGAAGGGGTCGTCGGACGGGGCCGAGGCAAGAACATTCGCCGGATCGACCGGGCCTGCCGTGAACCACTCTGTCCTTTGGAGGATCGGAATGTTGGTAGGGACGTTTGTCGTGGGAATGACGTCTGGCGGGGACCACGGGACCTCCTCCTCGTACTGGTTGAGCGCCCGCCGGGCGTGCCGCGTCGCGCTTGCGCCGGCCGCGCCGGCCGCGCCGTCCGACCACGTCAAGTGCACGGTTTTCTCTCCGTTGCCACGATGGTGGTGTAGTGCCGCGCCGACGGCGAGCAGGAGAAGGAGTGGGCACAGGGCGAACGCGAGCTGGCGAGCCAAGAGTGCCCGCAGAGCGACAGCGGCGAGCATGGAGAGCCCTTCGTGGAGGAACAGCACGATGTGTATTTGTTCTCGTCGTATTATTTGTCGATGCGGTTCGTTTCCGCGCGCGCGTGAGAAACGGAGTCGTCGATATGTCAAGCGCGCCCAAGACAAGGCACTCTTGGAATTGCAGCTCACATGCTTGGAATCTGCCCCGCGGAGCACGTCCAAATCCAAAGCGTGTTCGATCGTCGTTAACATAGATAGATGTATATTTTTGTCACATTGTTTGGTGAGAAATGAGTGCGTTTCTCGCGGCGATATGCGCTCTCGGCGTCGCGACCGCGCAGGTTGAGAGGGGCGACTCGTCAATGTCACGTAAGGATCTCGTCGACGAAATCGAGCTGCGGCACACGCGTTCTTCGGAGACGCTGGAAACCCTGCCGCGATGGGTCACCTCTTCGAGACCGGTCCAAGGACCGCGCGAAGCGCGAGACCTTGAGCTCGGAGCGAGCGACGGTGCTGCCAGCGAGGAGTGCTTCAGCCTTGGCGAAATACTCCTCTCCGTGCCAGGGCTGTCTCGCTTCACGGCGCTGATCATGGACGCCGGGTATACGAGGACGCTTTTGAACGACCGGAGGGGTCAATCGACCCTGGTCGCTCCGATCGACGCCGCGTTCGAGGCGCCGATCGTGGGCCGCGAGTACGATGGCCGTTACGGGGCCGACCTGAGTGCCATCATCAGCGAGCGGCCAGACATCATGAGCAGTCTGGTCGGTGCCCACGTGCTGAAGGGCCTGTGGACGAAGGATACGTTCTCGTCGCGCGGGACGTGGGTGCCGACGTCGAACAAGATGGGGTCGGAGGGATCGCCGCTGATGATGGAAGTCAGGTCGGGACGTGGCGACGGGGTCACGTTTCGGGGCGAGGGGAGCGAGGGGAGTGCGTTGGTGACGGATTTGGCTGCGTGTGGGCCTTCCGTGGTGCACATCGTCGACACCGTCCTGCTTCCGTTTTCCTGGGACGCCGACGCGCAGGACCGGACGATGCTGGACAACGGGAACGATGGTCGCAGTAGTAGTAGGAGTGAGGAGAGTCGTAGGGATACCAGCGATGGTCGTGGGGGGTGGGGAGGCTGGGATGGCGGCTGGTGGGGCAGGAAGTAGACGGCAGGAAGTAGACGGCAGGGGGTAGACGGCGAAGAACAAGCAAGCGCAAGCGCAGGCAGGCACGAGACGAATGAACCCTATTTGCCGATGCAAAATCTTGAAAAGATGTCGTCCAAGACCTCCTCGGCGACCTCGGAACCGCACACCTCCCCGAGCGCCAGTACCGCCGACCGCAGATCGATCGTCCACAGGTCGAGGAACAGCCCAGCCACAACGCTTTCCTGTGCATGGACGAGCGATTCCCGCGCCCGGGTGAGCGCCTCGGCCTGCCGCTCGTTCACGGCCCAGCCGCGCCCGCCGACGCCAACCTCGACGCCCACCAATTCCAGCAGGCCTTCGTGTATCCGGTCGATCCCCTCCATCGTCGACGCCGACGTCGGCACGACGCACGAGAACCTCCCGCGCACATCCTCGGGAATCGCGCGATCTCCATCGCCGACCAAATCGCACTTGTTCACCAGCAACATCATGGGCGGGTTGCCCCCGCCGCCCTCAGCCGGACACATCAAACCCTCCAGAATGTCCCCATCCTCCGCCGTCCACCCCCGACTCGCATCAACGACGTGTATCACCACGTCGCTCGTGCCCGCGACCGCCCGGCTCCGCTCCACCCCGATCTTCTCAATCGCGTCGGCAGTCACACGCAGCCCCGCCGTGTCCAACAGCGTCACCGGCACGCCCCCCACCACAATATCAGCCTCGACCACGTCCCGCGTCGTTCCAGCGATGTCAGTCACAATTGCCTTCTCGAAGCCGCTCAATGCATTCAGCAGACTGCTCTTCCCGACATTCGGCTGCCCCACCAACGCCACCTGGATCCCCGTCGTCAGCAACCTTCCCTGCTTTGCCGTTTCCAGCGCCGCCTCCACTCGCGTCAACACGTCCCCGATCCGAGCGGCCACGTCGGCCGTCTCCAACTCCTCGAGATCGTCACTAAAGTCAATGTGCGCGTCGATCTCTGCCACCAGCGACACACACACCTGTCTCAGCCCGGAAATCTCCTGTCCCAACCCACCAGACAGCCCCGCAAGCGCCGAGTCTGCCGCCGCCACCGTCTTGGCCGAGACCAAACTGGCGACCGACTCTGCCTGCGAGAGGTCTAACCGGCCGTTGAGGTACGCTCGCAGCGTAAACTCCCCCGGCTTTGCGAGCCGAGCCCCTGCCTGAACGCACGCCTGCAGCACACGAGATGCACAAATACCGCCACCGTGGGTATGAATCTCCACGACGTCTTCGGCAGTGTACGACCTCGGCGCCCTCATCACGATACAAAGCACCTCGTCGATGGTGCGGCGCTCGTGGTCGCGATTCTCGCGATTCTCCGTTGGATCCACCGCGCGGCCGTAGTGGACGCGGTGCGAGCTGGCCGGGTCGGTCCAGTTCGAAGAGGATGCGGCCGGGACAAAGACCTGGGACGCGAGCTCAACGGCTTCTTGCCCCGAGAGGCGAATAATAGACACGGCCCCTTGCTGACCCCCAGTGACGATGGCCGCAATCGTATCGGCGTCCGTACCTGACGAGGCTGCATCGACCGACGCGACGTTGTCATCGAGCTGCGCGTGGACGAGTCCGAGCAGCACCCTGGCGTGTACGTGTCGCGCCGTCCGTGTATGGTTGGAGAGAGAGAGACGCGTCAAGAACACGCGGCGTGTCCCCGGAGAGGCTGCTGCTGGTATCCGGCCCGACGTCGAGGCATGGCGACTCGAGTGGGCCCTGCAATCAATCCGTGGTGCATGCATGGTGGACCGCCCTAGCTCGGTATTCGGTGGCGATGCGGTCAACGTGCATTGAATGGTCGAACGAACGAACGAACGAACCAACGAACAGACCCGGATGCGTAAAAACAGGAGTTCTGACCGGTGGACGGACGCTCTTGGCAAAAACCGAATTTCGTTCTCGGTACTCGTCAAGGCACACTTCTCTACACTGCGCTCTCTATACGTATACGCGAGGACCGCGCATACTTCTTCTGCTTCGTCTTCGCGGTGATGGTTCCAGTCTCTTTGAATTTTCGTCCGTGATTCACCGGCTTGCGCCGCACAACCGGTTCATGGATTCCGTCCGGACCGCCCAGTTCGTGGCAACATATACATCGGATGTCTGTAAGAAGCGCAAGAAGTGGCTCGACGGCGAGCTCGACGTCTACGCGGACGGACGATCCGAGCTCTATTCACATTCATCGGACGGGAAGCGGTCTGCGCAGCCGATCGCGCGGGTCGACCGGCTGCCGGATGACGTGTGTCCGCGTTCGGGTGGGGGTGACGCGTTCGTTATGCGCGGAGGCGGGGACCGGGGCAGAGAGTTTCTGGTGCAGGTGGACGAGGCGGGTGCCGTCGGGAAGGGAATGACGTCCGGGAACTCCGGGGCGTTTGTGATGCCGCAGGTGGCTTTGCCGCGGGTGGCGACGGGGAGTGGGTTCGGGATGCAAAAGCAGGCGCAGACGCAGGGGCGTGGCCCGTCTGGGGACGAGCGGGACGACAGGGAAAGACAGCAGGCGGGTGAAGACAGGAAGCGGCGGAAGCGGAGTACGCAAGAGATTTTGGATATGCTGGGGATTGAGGTGAAGGGGTACAGGGAGCGGAGCGAGAATGCGGATGCGAATGTCGGGGAACGGGGTCGTCCTGCTGCCCCGCAACAGCAGCACCAACAGCAACGGGACCTGGCGCCTGCTCCTCCCAGGCGGCCTCTGCCTCGGCAGCACAACCAGCACCAGGGCAACACTAACACGAACAATACCACCAGCAATGCGAACACCAAAACGGATTCGTCGGCGTGGACGAGCAAGGCGGTCGACAAGGTGATCAACCCGGCAATCATGCGGGGCAAAGGCGGCGGTCTTTCAGCGGGCGTCCCACCGTCTTCCTCTGTTTCGACGCTCAGGATGAATCATGCGCTTCCTCAGGTGAATGCGCCTGCCCCGAGGAGTCAGATGCAGGCGTTCGACGGGTCTACACTCGTGTGCCCGACGCCGCAGGCGTCGACAAAGGCCGTCCGGACGGTCCGCATTCCCACCAGTTTTGGCACGACGTGGGAGTACTTGAACACCATGAAAAAAGCGGTGCTCGAGGAAGCATACCTGCGGATCATCGACACGACGACGAGCGTGTTCTTTGGCGGCAGCGGCGGCAAGGGCGACAACGGCAACAACGGCAGGCGGGGCAGGATGCCGTTTGACCACGGACAGTGTTCTCTCAAGATATGGAGGAACCAAAAGTCATCGGATTCTGAGGACAAGCCGGAGAGCGTCTACCTCATCCTGGGGGCGCACACCCTCAAGGCGTCCGAGTACCACAAGTCGGACGTGTGGCTGCTGTCCAACGAACCAGGCTTTGGCGGTGGATCGGTCCACAAGACATCGTCATCGTCAACTTGGACATGTGTGGTGCGGTCGCTCTGGCACGGGCCCAACAAGGACGGCAAGTTCGAGGTGGAGTTTGTCTCGAAGAAGCCGCCGTACCTCGGCAAATCGACCAACGTCTATGCCCTCAAGGGGCCCGACTTGAGCATCGAGATGGACCTTTCCGAGATGGTGCTCGAGGGAGTGATGCGGGAGGGGGCGGCGCCCATCATCCCCAGCCTGCTTTCGGAGGTGACGGGGCCCGACTCGTTTCTGCCGTCGGTGGACGAGCTGGCGCGGGACATGCCGGCGTTCAACGAGGTGGCTGACCGGTTCGGCCTCAACGAATACCAGCGTAAAGCGCTGTCCAGCGTGGCGGCGTGGCACGTGAGCTCCCAATCGCGGCCCGTGTGTCTGGTGCACGGCCCCTTTGGAACCGGCAAGAGTCAGCTGATGGTGAGTATCCTGCACCTGATTCTCAGGCTGCGGGACACGAGCGGTGGCCTTTCCAATGCGCGAGTGATGGTCTCATCGCACACCAACGTGGCCGTGGATCGCGTGTGTCTCGGTCTGATGGAGAGCGGCGTGACCGACTTCCTCCGGGTCGGCGCGCTGCGAAAGATCGACGTCGAACTACTGGGTCACTCGCTGCACGCTTCCGAGTCCAAGGCACATGCTAGTGCATTGAATGAGCTCAAGGATATGGCAAAAACGGCACAGGGAAGGCTGCTGGCCAAGCTCAAGCTGCAGATCGCCGAGGTGGAGCGGGGCGCCGACAGGCAGCGGAAGAAGCGACTGAAGACGTGCCCCATCGTCGGCGTGACGTGCGTCTCTACGTCGCTCGAGGTCCTGCAGGGTCAGCAGTTTGAAGTGCTGCTCCTCGACGAGGCGTCGCAACTGACAGAGCCGCTGTCGCTCGCACCCGTCATCCGGTGGGTACATTGAACGATTGACTCGACTGACTCTCTGACTTTGATTCTCTGACTCTCTGAATATCTCACTCGCGCGACGCACTGTGCTCGCTCCCCAGGTCCAAGTGCAAGTATCTGATCGCCGCCGGCGACCCGAACCAGCTGCCGCCCGTCGTGTGCTCGCCGGATCACGTCCGCGGCGATCGGGTGCACAGCCTGGTGCGCCCGCTGTTCGTCAGACTGGTCGGCCTCGGGCACGTGCCGCATCTGCTCAGGACGCAGTACAGGTGTCATCCGGACATCTCGGACGTCTGCAACAGGCACTTTTACGACAACAGCCTCGAGGACGGCCTGGGCCCCGAGCAACGCCCGTCTCTGGTTCCTGGAATGTCTCACGCAGTGGCCGTCGTCGACGTCCAGGGCCAAGAACAGTACAAGGCCAGGAGCATTTATAACGACGCCGAGGCTAGGGCGGTGAGTCTGCTGATCCGCAACCTCGTGCAGGCCGGCGTGGCACCGGGTGATATCGGTGTGATTGCCTTTTACAAAGCACACGCAGACGCGCTGAAACGGAGCGTCGGGGCAGTCGTATCGTGCGGGGCAAATGGCGACAATGGCGATGGCGGTGACGGTGGCGACGGTGAGGTGCAGATTGCCACGGTGGACTCGTTCCAGGGCGCTGAGAAGCGGGTCATCATCTTGTCCACGGCAACCACCAAGGCGTCTCCGTTCGTGTCCGAACCCACGCGCCTGAACGTGGCGCTGAGTCGCGCCAAGAACCACCTCTTCCTCGTGGGCAGCCAGGCGCTGTTGAGGTCGATCCCCAGCCTGGACTACCTCTTGCGAAGGTCGCAAGCTCGGGGCGGCTACTTCATCGGCGGTATCAAGTTTGGCTAGGCGACTATATATGCTATCACAATGTTACGACTTTTTGGGTCGTCGATTCGGTCGCGTCGGCAGCCGCGGGATGCCCGAGGGCGCGCCTTGCGCCCGATGAAACCCTGCTGGCGGGGGCGGCAACGAAGGGGGTGGAGACGGGAAAGAAGACGGGGACGGCCGGACAGGCTGGAACTCCCCGTCGGCCTCCCGGTCCTCGCCGCCCCCGCTGCTGCTGCTGCTGTCGACGATGTCGATAACCTCCTCCACCTCGACAACCTCGACCACGTCAATCACCTCCATCTCGCTGTCCTCATCCCCACCGCTCGCATCTCCACCGCTCGCATCCCCACCGCTCGCACCCTCACCGCTCGCATCCCCACCAAACAGCTGCCGCTCGACCCTCGCCCAGACTCTCCGGTAATACATGTTGACCAGCAGCGCCGCCGCATTGGCCCCCACCAACATGCACAGCCCCCGAGCCTTCGGACTGCTCGCGCCCACCCCGTTACCAACGCCCACCGCCACCCACAGCGTCGCACACCGCGCGCAATTCACCGCCACCTTGGCCACCACCCGCTCCCCCACCCTCGCCCCCACG
>Ga0181573_10002739_pt1 | contig 16151 bp, 12 predicted proteins | sample 101ome_25_FD_148643 | JGI IMG/M metagenome (GOLD analysis project Ga0181573, IMG submission 148643) | Coastal salt marsh microbial communities from the Groves Creek Marsh, Skidaway Island, Georgia - 101409BT metaG (spades assembly) | ecosystem: Environmental > Aquatic > Marine > Intertidal zone... | reverse complement strand
GGATTTGGAGCAAGCCGTAGACGGATCCGTATTCAGAAGACAGCGTTACGTTCATGGGAGAACAAGCTCTCGCCATCAAACTCTACCGTCAATGAGCGCGCCTCTTCTGATTGGACACCTCGAACGACTCCTGCTGCGGACGGCCATCCCCCTCGCAGTGTCCGGCCTTTCTTGAATTCTCGCGCTGCCTCTGGGACATTCCGGTCAAAGGAATCCCGCTGAATTGACGCTGATCCCCGCCAAGCCCGTCCTGCATCGCGAACTGCTCGTCGCCGCGCGCTCGAAGCAGACGCATCGATTGCGCTTTGTCATGGGCTTGATCGCGTTGCTGGGGATCGCGGTGGCGTTGGTGGTGATGAGTCATACGACGGTCGCTGCCGGGGGCGGGAAGAAGCTCCTGGCGGGTGTATCCACCGCGGCCTATCTCTACTGCTTGGCGATGGGTTTTTCGCTGACGCTGGGAGCCATCCGGGAGGAGCGCGACCAGGGGACGCTCAGCCTGCTGTTCCTGACCTCGTTGCGGGGCGGGCAGATCGTCTTCGCCAAGTTGTTCGCGCGGTCCCTGCGCACCTTCGAAGGCTTGCTGGCGATTCTGCCGGTCTTTGCGCTGTGCCTGTTGTTGGGCGGCGTGACGATGGGAGAGTTTGCGCGGGTGGGGCTGGCCTTGATCAACACCCTGTTCGTCTCGGCCTGCCTGGGGATGTACATCTCCACCAAACGCCTGCAACTGGCGGCGGCCGCATTCCTCGCCGGAACACTGGCCCTGGCGCTTGGCATCGTGGCGCCTTTTCTGGCGAATCTGCTGACCGTGGATTACAACATGCCGGGCGTCGGTTGGGTTGTCGGAGGATTCACGCCGTGGTTCCCGATCCAGGTTGCCCTCGATTCAAAACAATCGTCGGAATACTACTGGCCGATGCTGGCCGGTTCCTTCCTGACCGGATTCCTCTTCCTGATTTTGGCGATCCGTTCCGTCCGGAACAACTGGCAGGACAAGCCCAACCAGACCAGGAAACTGCGGCGCCTGAAGGAGTTCCAGAACTGGGATTTCAAGTCCGCCAGCCGCGATCCGAAATACCGCGCCGAGCTGTTGGACCAGAACCCGATCTTCTGGCTGAACTCGCGCGATCGTTTCCGCTCCATCGGCTACTGGGTCTATTTCGTTTTGATCTACAGCCTGCTCGCCTTCGCCTGGGCCCTGCTCGGCCCCCACGATTCGCCCCTGCCGTTCTTCTGGGTCGCCGTCCTGATGTTCGACTTCGGCATTTGGGCCAAGCTCAACCAGTCGGCGGGGATTCAACTGGTCGAGGAACGGAAGCTCGGGTCGTTGGAGATGATCCTCTGCGCGCCGGTCGGGTTGCCCCGGATTCTCAGCGGTCTGTGGATGGCGTTGCGCAAGCAGTTCGGTCGCGTGCTGCTGGCCTCCACCCTGCTCAATTTCGTGATCACCCTGATCATCATGGCGATGCATGGAGATGACTCGCGTTTTGCGCGGGTCGCCGAGCCCTCCACGATCTTCTGGGTGTTCGTCTACTACACCATCGCCAATATCTCGATCTGGGTCGCGCTGTCCTGGGTCGGCATGTGGTTCGGATTGCGCAACAAGCCGGATTCATCGATGTCCAGCTTCGGCCTGGTGCGGGTCCTGGCGCGGCCGTTTCTTTTCTATGTGCTCGGGTTCATATTGTTGTTCATCACCGAGTTGGCCGGAGCGCAGGTGGCAAGACACCTTTCCATCGGCAAATGGGTGGTTGCCTGTTCGCTATGTGTTGTCGCTTCGAATATCCTGTATGTTCTCAAGGCGAAAGCGCGGATTCCCCAGGCCTTTCAACTTGCCGCGACCGGGACGCTTGATGAGCCGATGACGTCGGCGAAACCGGCCGCGCCGGAAAGGACGTCGATCGCCCGGCCTTCGCTGCTGGCCCGACTTTGGCGGCGCAAGATTCTGCGTTGGGTCGTGCCGCTGGCGGTGGTTGTATTGTTCGTCGCCGGAAACCGTTGGCGAATGCATCGGGAGTATCGGAGTCGGGTGGAACAGCTCCACCAGCAGGGGACGCCCACAACGTTGGATGGCTTGTATGAAAAGGCCGTCGCCGGCCTGCCGACCAAACGGCCGACAAAGGTCCTGGAGGCCTACAACCAGATCCGGCCAACGGTCACTGTCTGGCGAGCCATTGATCGCCTTGAAGACTCGGGAACAATGACCAAAACCCGGCGCGCCATGGAGCTTGCCGTGATTCGTAGTCACGTGGAAACCAATCGCCAGGCGCTCGCGACGATCAAGCTGGGATTGGCCCAGGACGATGCCGCCTTCCTCCCGGAATTGGAATACAGTTCGCCGTTGCTTCAGAAAATCGGACAGTTGAACCAACTGCTTCACGCCGCGGTTCTCCTTGCCGCTCATGAAGGAGACGCGGACGCGGCCCATGCGCGTTTGACGCTGATGATCCGGTTGGGGCTCCTTCGTTCGCAGGCAGGCGCGTTGGCGCCGGGGAACTATCGCGCCGCTGAGATGGATCGGCTGCATTCCGCAGTCCAGTTGACGTTGAGCGCGGGGGATGTCGGACGGGAGCGCCTTGACGCGCTGCAAACCGAGATTGGCAGGTGTTTCGCGACCGGGCCGGAAGACCGGGCGCAGCATGTTGATGCTCTCCGAGCCCGGCTTCTGGCGCTCTTCTCCATGCAGGACCCTGACGATCTTCTGGCGGAGCTTTCCTACAAGTTGCCCAACGAACTGTCCGGCGCAGAGAAATTCCATTTTGGGTTGTTTCGATTGTTTGGGGGCATCGAGCGCGCTCATTTGACCACGCTGGACCTGGCGGAGTTGGCCTCCAAAATTGCGACGGATCCATCGCCGGCGCTGCTCCTGAAATCCAAGCTCCTTTTGCAGGAACTCACGCCCGACCGTCATAGTTTCTACGCGGCCAACGATTTCAGCCATTCCATTGTGCATTTCTATCAGGCTGAGCTACATCTGCGACTGTGCGTCGCTGCGGTTGCTGTAGAGCGGTTCCGTCAAGACCACGTCGGCGCATTGCCCAAGACCATGGATGAACTTTACCCCCTTTATCTCAACACGATTCCAGTCGATCCAATGATGGGCGTCCCTTTGGCCATTGTTCCCGAGGATCAAGGATACACGATCAGGACGGAATCGGATGAAAGGCAGCATCTCTCCCGATGGTCGATGATCGAGAATGCGCGCATCACGATCAGGCGCTGACGCGCCTGCAGTCGCTGGCCTCCCTTCAGGATGTAATGCATGGACATGTTACGCGGCGCGAACAACTTCCGGGAAGCGCACGCGCCCTCGCGTGCTCCCATCGGCGCCTCGCCGATGGGGGAGGCGGACCGGGGCGTCCGATGTAAAGAAGACCACCTGCGTCAGGGGCGCTATCCCGGAAGGCTGGGCGCGGTGAATCCGGTTTTGACGACCGTGAAACGCCCGCGCCCAACAGCGATCGGCGAGGGCGCCGATCGCTACACGCGAGGCGCGTGTGCTCCCCGGAAGTCGTCCTGTGCCCCGTCGCCGGAACCGGAGCGCCAAGCATTGCTCCGCATTCGCTGTAGATTCGCGCCCGGGCCGAGCAATGCTCGGCGCTCCGAACTCCAGTTGCCCAACGCGGCAAAACTGGTTGTATCCCGTTCCTCGCCTCACCGTTTCGTCGTGATCGATTCGGCGTAGAGCAGATCCCCGGTCCAGCCGTTGTAGAACTGGAAGATCACCTGCGGATGCGGATAGGCGACGCGGCGTTCCTCGCCGAGCTTCATCGGATTATTGAACACGTTGTTCACCTTCACCACGGTGTAGACCGGGTAGAAGCGCTGCAGTCGCGGGATGTCCGGCAGGGCGAAGGTCGACCAACGGATGTCGCATTCGCGCGGGCCGTATTTGAACTTCCCGGAAGCCGGGCGTCCGCCCTCGTCGGAGGGCGTGTGATTCACTGAATTGTGCGGGCCGGAGGCCACTTCCCAGACGGTGTCGGTGATCTTGATGGCGAAACTGTTGTGCAGGTCGCCGGTGAGCACGAAGACCGGCTTGCCCAGGTCGTCCCAGAAATTGATCAGGTTCTCCCGTTCGTGGAAGAACACCGTCCAGGCCTCGTCCTTGTTGTTGTGCGCAAACACGCCGCCGCCGCCGATGTGCGGGATCATGAAGTTCACCGACGACACCACGAAGAAGAAATCGGCGTCGCTGTTCTTCATGCCGTCCATCAGCCACTCGCGTTGACGCTTGCCGATCATCGAGGTCTTCGGATCGGAGGGGTTCCGCACGTCGTGCTTGGTGCGGAAGGTCTTGGTGTCGAGCAGATAGAACTCGGCGTTGCCCACGCGGAATTTCGAATGCGAAAGGCGGCCGATGGAATAGGATTGCACGCCGTTCTTCTTCGGGGCCGGACTGATGCGCAGGCGATGTTTGTCGAGAACCTCGACGATGTCGTAGGTGCCGGCATTGGGATCGCCGCCCACGCCGTCGAGGGAGTTGTCATGCACGCCGGCCGTGTCCGTGCCCCAGTGCACGTGGAGGTTGGCCGCCTGCTGCCAGTCGATCTTGCTGAAGTCCGCGTCGGGATCCACGAGAATGCCGCTGCCGCCGGTCAAACGGGCGCGGCCGAAGTGCGCCTCCTGGTTGAAGCTCACCGGGTCCGCCCAGCCGAGGTAGTCGAACCAGGCCTGCACGCCGATGTCGCGGAACACCGCCCGCCGATCGCGAAAGCCCGGCGAACCCGCGCCCCAGATGTCGTTCAGCAATTCGTGGTCGTCGAAGGTGTAGTAGGAGGGCACGCGACGGTGCCACTCCGCCAGGTTGGGACAGCGGCTGAGGTAGAGTTTGTAGTTCTCCCACACGCCGGTGATGGTCGGCGCCAGTTCGACCAGTCGCGGCGTCGACGCCTGCTCGATGCCCACCTGCTTCACCCAGTCCGTGGCGGGATACTCGCGCTTTTCCTCGTAGAGCCAGTCGCCGTTGAGAATGGCGAAGTCCACCTTGTCGGCGATCTTGTCGAGCATGGTGGTGTAGGTGGGGAGGCTGTAGCCGATGCCGTTGGCGGGGCTCTGGTTGTTGCCGCAGGCGAACTCGAAGCTGAAGTTGAACAGGCCCTTCGGATTCAGCTTGGGGTCCTTCAATGCGCCGGAATCCGGAATGGTGCGGAAGGTCCCGCGAGGCGGGTCGTTCTTCTGGCCGTCGGTGACGATCTCGAAGTGGTAGCGCGTCGCGGGCTTGAGGCCCTTCAGTTCCACCCAGCCCGTGCAGTCGTTCTTCAGCGCGGTGGGGACCGGCGCGGTCGCGAGGTCGAGGTCCTTGGCGTTCGTGCCGTAGCGGACAGTGAACTCGCCCGGTTTCTCCGTCCGCGCCCAGACGCCCATGGTCTTCGACGTCGGCCGACCGAGCATGGGGCCGTGGGTGATTTCCAAGGCTTCCAATCGCGCGTCAAAGGAAAGGACGCCCAATGCCAGAGCAAGCAATGCAATTCTTCGCATGCGGGGGATAGTGCGTGGCGGATGCGCCGATGTGAATCCGATTTCTCCCCACGGATGGCAAAGCCGACCCACGGATGAGGAATCCCAACACAAAACATCCGTGGGGCAGTCCGTGAGCGGCGCCATCCTCGACGGGGTGTGGAAACCGCCGGCCGGCTTGTGTCGAGAATGCGTTTGACGGGGGGATTCCGACGTGTTGTTGTCTGCGCGATTCCAGAACCGTTTTCCGGGCGATTTGCGGCCTGCTTCGAAGGCCTTTCCGCGCGTTTCGCCCGACCGACAGCGAACCAACCGAGCAACGTCACCGATCGATCCCATGAGCGACTCCAAATCTTCCGACAATCTTCCGTGGTATGCCGGCGTGACCGGATACCAATGGCTCGTGCTGGTGGTCTGTTCGCTGGGCTGGGTGTTCGATGTGTTCGAGGGGCAGATTTTTGTGGCGAGCATGCGCGACGCGATGCCCAACCTGCTGGGCGTGGACTCGGCGGACAATCCGGCCGTGGCGCGCTGGAACAACTTCGCGCTGGCGTCGTTCCTCCTGGGCGGCGCCTTTGGCGGCGTATTGTTCGGCGTGCTGAGCGACAAGATCGGGCGGTCCAAGACAATGATCGTCACGATCCTCTTCTACTCGGTCTTCACCTGCGTGACAGCCTTCGCGACCGAGGCCTGGCACATGGTGGTCCTGCGATTCCTGGTGGCGATGGGCGTGGGCGGCGAATGGGCGGTGGCCAGCGCCATGGTGGCCGAGGTCATGCCCAAGCGCTCGCGCCCGGCGATGGGCTCCATTTTCCATGCGTCCAGCGTGTTCGGCACCTTGCTGGCGACCGCGGTGGGTTTCTTCATCCTCGCCAAGCAGCCCTGGGGCGACAAGACGTGGAAGCTGGGCTTCCTGATCGGCGTGCTGCCCGCGCTCCTGATCCTGGTCATCCGTTGGAAGATGCATGAGCCGGAACAATGGAAGAAGGCGCAGGAAGAGGCGGCCAAGGATCCCAGCAAGAAGACCGGCAATATGGCGGAGCTGTTTCAAGGAGCCAACCTCCGCGCCACCATCGTCGGCGTCTCCCTGGCGACCATCGGGCTCATCACCTTCTGGGGCTGCCACATCTACGGCAAGAATGCGCTGCTGCGTCATGCCCAGAATACGGCGCTGGTGGCTGAGGGACTGACTGCGGACGCCCCCAAGGAGGCGAAACAGGCCGCGTTCGCCGCGCACAAAGCCGACATCAAGCAGGCCGAAATGACCAGTATGACCCTGAACACGATCGGCGGCGGTTTGGGCCTCGTCCTGTTCGGCTGGTTCGCCAACAAGCTCGGGCGCCGCGGCGCCTTCGTGTTTTATCATGCGGGCGCCATGGCGATGGTGCTGCTGCTGTTCCTCGTTCTGATACCCAACGGCGCATCTTCCACGACGCTCGCCATTGTCTTGCCCATCTTCGGATTCCTCACCCTGGGCATGCACGCGGGCTATGCTGTGTACTTTCCCGAACTGTATCCCACGCGATTACGCGGAACGGGCACGGGCTTCTGCTTCAACATGGGTCGACTCGGCACGGCCGCCTACCTGCTGCTCATGGCCAAACTGGAATGGGGCCCCGACAAGACTGCCCTCTACGTCGCCGGCATCTACGTCCTCGGCGTGGTCGTCGCGCTGGCCGGACCTGAGACCAAGGGGCGGGAACTGCCGGAGTGAGGCCGGGCGCGCAGCGAAGCGCTTGAACATGAACCTATTCAGTTCCAAGTGTTGGTCTCCAATCCATCGACAACGTTGGTGCAGGGTGTGCTGGGCAAGCTTGTTTCTGTTGGCATCGATTCACGGGATAGGCTGCGCTCATCGACAGGATGTCGCCCCTTCGCACATTCAGGGTCATCCCGATATTCGAGACGCATATTGGAGTGATTTTGCGAACTGGCCGCAGACTTTGTCGCATCGCGGCGCCCGCTACGCGCTGACTGCCGAAGTGAAGGCAGATGGCGGTGAATACACCGATGTTCCTTCGGTCGATGAAGCAGTCAATTCCGGCCAGGTGTTCTCCGTCTTCTATCGCGTAATCCCCGAATCGGTTGTCGGACTGAGCCCGCAGGAACTGAAGTCGATCCCGAATCTCTACGGGCCTGAATTCATTCAGCATCCCAACACAGATTCCCACGTGCGCCGTATCCGTCACGACAGACACACAAACGTGATGTTCGCATTCGATACCAAGGGCCGCATCTGGGTGTCTTCGAAGACCAGCAAACGTGCCATGCAGGAAACTCTTCACGACGTCACCGGCAAGGTTGTTGGCCGTTGGACCTTGGCTCGCCGTAGGTTGAGTCTTCTTGGGACTCGATCAACCGCCTGGTTGAACAGCAGGAAGGTCGACTACGCCGAATTCGACAAAGCCAAAATGGCCATGAAACGTTCGCGCGTGAAACGGAGGTGAGATCGGAGTCAACGCTAGAGATCTCGTTTCACCGGCTTTTCGTGCGCGCGAATGTCGGTTGAATTGAGATCAGCGAACAAGTCGCAATTCCAGGTTCCGTGAAAGGCAGCGGATCACACCAACGGATTTCTCGCCTTCAATTCGGAGAACCGACTGAAATCGCGGTCGATCGTCCACAATTCGCGAACGCCATTGACCAGACAACAGGACGCGATCCGCGCATCGTGAATCCGAGGACCGACGGTCTTGCTTTGGATGGCCAACCTGCCCAGGTCTTCAATCTGTTCGGCTTTTTCAGTCAGAATCCGCAGGCTGGGAGACTCCCGCCATGCGCGCGTTTGATCCACAACTTGTTCCGCTGTTGAAGGCACGCTCCAGATTCTCGGGTGGGTCACCACGCCGTAGAATTCCACGAGGCTGTGAAAGCAGACGCACCAAGTCGCCGGATTCTCGGCGAGTTCACGAATGCACTCAACCGCTTCCTTATGAAGCGAGGCATCCTTCCGATGCGCATGGATCAGGATGTTCGTATCAACGGCGATCACGGTTGAAAACCCGGTTCGCGATCCTCCGCCAACTGGCGTTCAATGTCCTCCTGAGTGACAATGCCATCGGATGAATCGCCCACCGAAGCGTCGCGCAATACAAACGGCGCCGAAGTTTCCGACACCTCTTTTTCGACTGCCGAAATCACCAAGGCTCGAAGCGTCATGTTACGCTCAAGGGAACACGCCTTGAGCCGTTCGAAGAGCGAATCTGGAATGTCAATGGAAGTTCGCATGCTTTTGCATATCATCAAATATGCGTTCATGCAAACAACAGCCTCACCAAGCCTTCGTCCGCTTGAAGGCTTCGTGGATTTGGAACGCCTCGGCCATCTTCACATCCGCCTGTTGGCCGCGGGCCCTGGCCTGGGTTTCCATCAGTTCGGTCAAGGGCGAGAAATCCCCGTCATCGCCGCGGGCGAGTTGGCTCTGGTGGCAGGCCAGCATGCGATCCTTGACCCCGAAGTGATCTGAAATGTCCACGTAGAACCCGGGGGCAAATCCATGCATGGCGATGGTGTCCATGCGCCAGAGTTCGGGGGGCGCATCCATGGCCCTCGTGCGGGTCTTGTGGCCGGTCGAGGCGCAGAACCACGAGGCGACCTCCGCCAGTTCCGCGACGGCGCGATGATCGGGATGGTAGTCCGCCGACGAATGGGCGATGACCAGGGTGGGCCGGAACTTCCGGTAGACTTCGATCAGTTTCAGGCGTTGGGGCCTGCCATCGACCAGCTCCCCGTCCGGGAATTCGCCGAGGAACAGCTTCGCGCCGAGGATCTTTGCGGCGGCCTTCATCTCGCGTTGGCGCACGGCGACGAGATTCCTGATGGCCTTCCTGGCCTGCCCCTTGCCGCCGTCGCACATCACGCAGATGCCGATTTCGGCTCCGTCGGCCCGGGCGCGGGCGAGCGTTCCGGCGCAGAGCAGTTCCGCGTCGTCGGGATGGGCCACCACGGCGAGCGCGCGTTCGTTGAAAAAATCGAGCTTCATTTCAAGGGTTGTCGGAGCGCCTCCTTTGTAGCGACCGCAGCCGGAACATCAATCCCGGTTTAAGCGGACATCGCGTCCGGAGCGCCGGGCATTGCTCGGCATTCATCGCCGGTGGCGCGAAGCTCCCAACAAAACCCGTGACGCCCCGCGCCCGACATGCTCAGAATCCGATCGTCCCATGACGCGTTTCCGCACAGTCCATTTGTCCGTCCTCGCCAGCGTTCTCCTGACGCTGACGGCATCGTTGACCTGCCATGGCGCCGCGAACGCCCGGGCCGATTTCCTCACGCGTCATTGCGTCGATTGCCACGACGCCGATTCCACGAAAGGCGATCTCGATCTCACCTCGCTTTCCGATGATCTGGAGGACAGTGCGGCGCTGGCCGCCTGGATCGGGATCGCCGACGCGGTCGCCTCCGGCGAGATGCCGCCGAAGAAGGCGAAGCGGCGTCCGACGTCCGACGAACGTGAGGCTTTTGTGACGGCGCTTGAGAAACGACTGCAGGCAGCGGCGGCAAAGCGGCGAAACGAGTCGGGGCGCGGCCGGCTGCGGCGGCTGAACCGCGTCGAGTTTGAGACTGCGCTGAGCGACCTGCTCGGGTTGCCCTTGCGCGTCCAGGAACTGCTGCCCGCCGACGCGCGCAAGGACGGCTTCACCACGGTGGGCGAGGCGTTGACCTTGTCCGCGACGCAGATGGAAGCCTATCTCGACGCGCTTGATCGCGTTCTCGACCTGGCCACCGTCCGCGTCCCCAAACCGCAGACGCGCGCCTGGCGGATGAGCTACAAGCAGACGCACGGCTTCCTCCAGCAATATCGTCGCGAGGGTCCGCACACGCCGGTCGAGGACGGCATGGCGATGTTCGGCACGGAGTTGTTCGCGCATTTCGACGCGACGCTGGAGCAGTTCACCGTGCCGCATGATGGTCGCTATCGCGTTCGCGTTCGGGCGCGGACAATTCGCAGCGAGGAGCCCGTCACCGTGACCGTGCGCGTCGGCGGCAAGGGGCGCAAGGAAACCAACCACGTCCCCCGTTGGGACCTGACGCATCAGAGCATCCACCCGGGCGAACCGCAGACCATTGAGTGGGAAGGCTCCCTGCTGCGCGGGCATTTCCTGCACATCTATCCCTCATCGTTGCGCAAGATGCGCTTTGTCGCCGGACAGCAGAACAAACAGGCCGACTACCAGGGCCCCGGCGTGGTCGTGCAATGGGTCGAGGTCGAGGGGCCGATCCAGGAATCCTGGCCGCCCAGGTCACACGAGCTGTTGTGGGGCGACGCGAGACTCGTTCCCATTCCCGGCGCGACCAACAACATCGACGTCAACGCGCACCTGGCCCTGCCGCCCGATCGTCCGGTCCGGCCGTGGACCTTGTGGGACCCCAGGACGAAGTCCTGGCTGCAGAAGGAACCGGAACCGGGGAAGGAGGAGTTCGCCTACATCCGCGTCCAGATCCCGCCGCCGCTCGCGCCGCAATTGAAGCTGACCGTTGACGATCCCAAGGTCGCGGCGACGCGCCTCCTCACGCGTTTCGTCCCCCTGGCGTTTCGCCGCGAGGTTGCCGCCGCAGGGATCCAACCCTTCATCGACGTCGCGCATCGCTGGATCGACGAGGGCGCGGGATTTGAAAGCGCGATGAGGACGGCCTACAAGCTGGCGCTGACCTCGCCCGGATTCCTCTATCATCAGGCGGGCCTTCCTTCCGGCTCGGACAGGAAGGGGCGCCTGACCGACACGGCCCTGGCGGAGCGGCTTTCGTTCTTCCTTTGGAATTCCATTCCGGACGAGCGATTGGCCAACGCGGCGCGGGCCGGGAAGTTGCGCGAACCCCGGACGCTGCGCGCTGAAGTGGATCGTCTGCTGGAAGACCCGAAATCCGAACGCTTCGTGAACGACTTTCTCGATCAATGGCTGGATCTGCGCCTGATTGATTTCACCGCGCCGGATTCGGATCTTTATCCGGAGTACGACCGCCTGTTGCGCTGGTCGCTGTTGGCGGAGACGCGGGGTTTCTTTCGCGAAATGTTGGCGAAGGACCTGAGCGCAACCAACGTCGCGAATTCCGATTTCACGATCTTGAACGACCGGTTGGCGAAGCACTACGGGATCAGGGGCGTCCGCGGATTCCACATGCGCCGCGTGGCATTGGGACCGAACTCCTCGCGCGGAGGATTGCTGACGCACGGCAGCGTGCTGAAGGTCACCGCCAATGGCTCGACCACTTCGCCGGTCGTCCGCGGCGTCTGGGCCATGGACCGCATCATCGGCGAACCCGCGGAACCGCCGCCGCCCGGCGCGCCCGCGATCGAGCCCGACATCCGCGGCGCGACCACGATCCGCCAACAATTGGAGAAGCATCGCGCCGATCCCAAGTGCGCCGGCTGCCACGCGCACTTCGATCCGATGGGCTATGCCTTGGAGAGCTTCGATGTCATGGGCGGACAACGCAGCCGCTATCGCATCCTCGATCCGAAGAAGCGCGACGTCATCGTGCGCTACTTCTCGCACAAGCCTTCTCCGCTCAAGTATATCCAGGGCCCGACGGTTGAAACCGCGGACAAGCTGGAGGACGGATTCCGGTTCGAGGACATCCGCGACCTCAAGCGTCACTTCGCGGCGGATCCGGAAGGTCTCGCCCGCAATCTCATCGAACGCCTGGTCGTCTATTCCTCCGGCGCCAGCGTGACTTACGCTGACCGCGCCGAGGTGAATCAGATCGTGGAAAAGACCCGGCCCAGCGGTTTCGGCCTGCGCTCAATTCTCCACGAAGTCGTGCAGAGCGAGTTGTTTCGGATGAAGTGACGCCAACTTCTGAATGAACAACAAGAACAGCTATCCGACGCTGATCGAGGACAAGCCCGGACAATGGATTGCCGTCTGGGACAGCTCAAACAGCCCGGACAGGAAGCGCACGGCAATCCGCTTCGGCCGGCTGAAGGTTCGACACTGATCCGGCTCACGCCAGACAGTCCGCTCCATGAAGGGATTGTTCAGGTTGCCAAGACCCCGATCTTTTCCGAAGCTGCGGCCATGTTCAAGATGTTCAAGTTGATGATGTTGTTGGTCGCCCTGCTGATTGGCGGGGGCGCCTTCATGTTGTTCAAGACCACCGCGCCGTTCGGCCTGCGCTACAAGGAGGTCCCGACCGTCGCCGACACGGGCGTCGTCGACAAGGCCTTCAAGATTCTCACCGGCAGCGCCCCCAAGCTGTATGAGAAGCGCTTCGGTTTCCTGCCCGGGCCCAACTACCTGAAGGTCGAGGTCGGCAAGGACGACGTCATCATTTCCAAGGAGCCCATCAGCGATGACGCGGCCGAACTGCTCAAGAAAGGCTCGGAGATATTGGGCGGCGACGAGAAGGACCAATAGCCGCGCCGCGCCGAATCCGGCTGAATTCCACACTTCAATCACACGTCACCCCCCCATGAAGAAGCTCCTCACCCTGCTCATTGCCGCCTCCCCGCTCGGAACGGCCGGCGCCGCCGAGCCATCAAAGAAGCAAAAGGGCAGTTACCAGATCGCCTGGCAGATCACCGAAGGCCTCAAGGCGCCCGAAAGCGTCTACTTCGACGAGGGTTCGGGCCTCCTGTTCCTCTCGCAGATCGGCGAGGGCGGAGGCAAGGGCAAGGATGGCGACGGCTGGATCTCCAAGCTCTCCGTCGATGGCAAGATGATCCAGAACAAGTGGGTCACCGGACTCAATGCGCCCAAAGGCCTGCGCAGCCATGGCGGAATGCTGTGGGTCAGCGACATCGACCAGATCGTCGCGATCGACATCGAGGCCGGAAAGATTTCCAAACGCGTCCCCATCAAGGGCGCGCAGTTCCTGAACGACCTGGCCACGGGGCCGGACGGCGCGGTTTATGTTTCAGACATGGTCGCGAGCGTCATCTACCGGCATCGAAACGGAAAGACCGAGGTCTTTGCCTCGGGGCCGGAGATCGAACATCCCAACGGGCTGCTCGTGCATGACGGCAAGCTCATCATCGGCGGTTGGGGGCGCGATCTGCAGGACGACTTCTCGACGCCCACCCTGGGCCGCCTTCAGGCGATTCATCTGAAGACCAAGCTGCATTCGGTCATCACCAAGAAGCCGACCGGCAATCTCGACGGCGTCGAAACCGACGGCAAGGGCGGCTACATTGTGACCGACTGGCGCGCCGGCAAGGTCTTCCGCATCTCCCGGCGCGGCAAAGCCAGGGTGATCATGGAATTCCCGCAGGGCGCCGCCGACCATGCCTATCTCGTCGATCGCAAATGGCTCATTCTTCCGGAGATGTTGGAGAACAAGCTGACGGCGTTCGAGCTGAAGTGAAATAGGTTCTCAACGTTTCATCGGCTGACACACGAGTGGCGCATGGCCGCAGCGCCGCGCCAATCTTCCCAATCTCATGAACAAGCATCACGCGCCCTTCAATCGGGCATCCATCAGGCAAGCATTTGGCATTGCAGCGATCGGCTGCGCCGTTCTCGCGGGCCCGGCATCCGATGCCGCCGCGGCCGGGGTCGCCAAGGGCGTCGTCTTCTACGACATCAACAAGAACGGCCAGCGCGACAAGGGCGAGCCCGGGCTCCCGAACATCCGCGTCTCGAACCAGCGCGAGATCGTGTTCACGGACGGGGAGGGAAACTGGGAACTGCCGGCCGGCGAAGACACGATCTTCTTTGTCATCAAGCCCAGCGGCTGGACCTCGCCGCTGAGTCAGAACAACCTCCCGCAGTTTTACTACCTCCACAAGCCGGCCGGCTCGCCCAAGACGAAATACCCGGGCGTCGCGCCCACGGGCGACCTGCCTGAATCGATCGACTTTCCACTGCGGCGGCAGGAGGAGCCCGAAAGGTTCCAGGCGATCTTCTTCGGCGATCCGCAGCCGACCTCCCAGCAGCAGATCGACTACATCGCGCACGACGTCGTGGAGGAACTGATCGGCACGGAGGCGAAGTTCGGCGTCACGCTGGGCGACATCCTGTTCAACAACCTGTCGCTGTTCGAAAGCATGAATCGCACGGTGGCGCTGATCGGCGTCCCCTGGTTCAACGTGATCGGCAACCACGACATCAACTTCGACTCCCCGAGCGACGCGCTTTCCGACGAAACCTTCGAGCGCGTCTACGGCCCGGCGTATTACTCCTTCGACTATGGTCAGGTGCACTTCATCGTGCTGGACAATGTGGACTGGAAGGGCGCCAAACCGGAAGGACCGGGGAGATACGTCGGCGGCCTCGGCGAAAAGCAGATCGAATTCGTGAAGAACGATCTGAAGTCCGTGCCGGAGGAAAAGCTGGTCGTGCTGATGATGCACATTCCGCTCAACGGCGTGGAGGATCGCGGCGCGCTTTACCGGCTGATCGAGAAGCGGCCCTACACCCTGTCGATCTCCGGCCACACGCACACGCAGGAGCACCGTTTCCTGGGCAAGGAAGATGGCTGGCAGGGCCGCGCGCCGCATCACCACATCGTCAACGTCACCGTGTCGGGCACCTGGTGGAAGGGCGCCTTGGACGAGCGCGGCATCCCGCACGCCACCATGCGCGACGGCGCGCCGAATGGCTGGTCCGTCATCACCTTCGACGGCCAACGCGCGACCTTCGACTTCCGCGCCGCCGGAAGACCGGCCAGCTACCAGATGAACATCATGGCGCCCGAGGAGGTCGCCGCCGCCGAGACCGCGAAGACCGACGTTCACGTCAATGTCTTCGCCGGCTCCGAACGCTCGACCGTGGAAATGCGCGTGGGCTGGGACGGCGAGTGGAGCCAGCTCAAACAGGTCCGGGAGAAGGACCCCTTCTACGCGGCCGTTCGCGACCGCGAGATGGCGATCAAACCCGCCCCGCCCCAGTTGAATGCGCCGGAGATTTCAACCCACCTGTGGAAGGGCAAGCTCCCCGCCGCGCTGCCGGCCGGCACGCACACCCTCTTCGTCCGCACCCGCGACCTTTACGGCCGCTACTTCCACGCGAAACGCGTGATTCGGGTGAGATAGGCTTTTAAATTCTTCCGAGGAAGTTCACACCTGTTGACTGGTTTTGTGAAGCGGCGGACTTCTCCAGTGTTCCATCAACTGACGACCTCGATTCGATCCGCGTGGACTTCGATCAGCTTTGAGGTTGGGAAGTGAGATTCAATCTGCGGCCAAGTGGATTCGAGGAATTCTTGAAAAGGTTGGAGTCTCATACTGCCAACCCGCACGTGAACAACCCTTGGCGGCGGTGGGGACGCCGCGATCCGATGTGAAAAATCCGCGTCCTTCGTGACAATGATCAGGTCCTGATCTCTTGCGTGATTCCAGATCTCGGAATCAGAGGGGCTCTCGCCGAGAGGAATTCAAACACGGTCTGGACGGTGATCCGGGTTCCGCGGAACACAGGCTTGCCGTTGCAGATATCGGGGTCGACTGAAATGACGTCTTCCATGATTGGACAAGATGCTTCGAAGCCCGCTTTCGATCAAATCGCATTTCAGCGTTGCCGTGTTTGATGAGCCATCTCAACGGTCGAGAACCTTCCCTTTGCCAACCAACGTGGAGCCTTCCAGGCAGCGCGTCCCGGCTGCCGTCGCCTTGGCTTCAGACCGCCGTTCCGTCCAACAGCCCTTCGCCGGCGGCAAACCGGCGGATGTTCGCGGCTGTGACGCGGGCAATTTCGTTCAGCGCCTCCTCCGTCAGGAAGGCCTGGTGCGAGGTGACCAGAACATTGGGAAAGGAC
>Ga0181573_10002736_pt1 | contig 16156 bp, 8 predicted proteins | sample 101ome_25_FD_148643 | JGI IMG/M metagenome (GOLD analysis project Ga0181573, IMG submission 148643) | Coastal salt marsh microbial communities from the Groves Creek Marsh, Skidaway Island, Georgia - 101409BT metaG (spades assembly) | ecosystem: Environmental > Aquatic > Marine > Intertidal zone... | reverse complement strand
CTCAGAGACTACTAATCGAGCCCCATGAACGTCTTCACGGTTTTGGCCGGCGGAACGCTCGGAGCAAACCCGCCATTGTCGGTGGTCGTGTAGGGGTAGATACCGGCACCGAGGGGGAAGAGGTCGGAGGCGTTGCCGACCTGCCGGACGGCTGCGACGGCGGCGGCAGCGTACTCGTTCATCGTGTGAGGGCAGTCGCGAACATACACCGTGCCGTCGCCGAACAGACACTTGGCCGTGGTGATGTTGGAGTAGATCTGGGTCGATCCTCCTCCGGAGAACAACGGCATGACCTGTCGTCCGTGCTTCTTGGCTTCTTTGAGCGTCGAATCGAGCGACTGCACGAGTCTCTCCCTGTAGACCTCTGGATCCACACAGTCGCAGGGACGACCGCCGTCGAGGTCGTACGTCGATTCCAGAAGGAAACCGGTTTGGCCCAAACCCTTGGTCCACATGGATTCGTCGAAGGCAGCGCCGAACGCGAAAATGCTCCAGCGCTTGCCGCATTGGGCGAGGCGCTGGTCGAGCTGGGCGAAGAACTCGACCTGGTTGTTGTTGAACGGCTCGACGTCCCAGCTCAGACCAGCCACGTTCGTGTCGTAGCAGACGGTGTTCGCAACCGCGCGGGCGAATTCGCGGGTCTCCGCGGCCGTCAGCTTTGAAAAGTCCGGGACGAACTGGCCGACTCGGCCGTCGAAGGTAATCCACACGTCCATGCCCGCTTTCTTGTACTTTGCCGCGGTAGCGCGGCTGAAGTCGTCGTAGTACACGAATGCGTTCTGCTGGGGGCCGGCAAATATGCACGCGACGTCCTCTCCAGACGCGCCGCCCCCGGACGGGGCCATGGGCTGCCCGCGGCAGTAGAATTCGACGTCCCCGCCGTACACGAAAACGCCATCATAGCCTTCGGCGGAGATTTGATCGAAGAAATCGACTTTGTTCTTGACGTCTGTGTACGTGAAGGCCAACCACTTGAGCTTGCCCGGCGAGGAAGGTGGGGAAGAGGGCGGTGCTGGAGCGGGCGGCCCGCAGTCTTGGTCCAAAAACACATCCTTGCAGACTTCGACGCACGGAGACCCTTCCGGGCTACGGCAGAGCGTGTCCCCGCACTTGACTTCGGTGGGGGGTGATGGCTGCGATGGGGGTGGGGGTGGTGATGGCGGACCGCATTGAGAGCTTTCGCACACGACGTCGCTCCCTTGGCAGACCGGTGGTGAGTTCCAAGTTTTGCAGTACGAGGTGGCGTCATTGGTCTTCACCCGGCAAAACGCGTCCAGGTCGCATGTGCCGGTCACGTGTCGGCAGAGGAGGAGGAGGAGGAGGAGGAAGATGCCGGCGACGGGGGTGCTGTTCATCAGGGTTTTGGTACTCATTGAAGCTTGAATGCTCATCGTGCTGTGTATTAAGCTCCTTGGTAAGTACAGTATGAATTTATAGGCATCCTGCCTCCGAGCTGAGGCTCGGAGGACGCCTTGGCCTAGGCAGGACGCGGGAAGCCCCTTTGGGGTGGGACTGATATTTTGGTACACCCGTGCGGCTTCGGCTTCAGATACACCCAAATATATTCAAACCCATCTCACCATGATCTCTCGCACCCACCTGCTGCTGAGCGGTACGTGATTTGCGGTTGCTTCGAACATTATCTCGCACAAGTCACACCCCGCCAAAATCCCTCTCTCTCAGCTGGCGCGCTCGCCGTCGTCAACGGACAGGAAACCGGAAACCTCGTCTACCTGAATCCAGGTGGTCCTCCAGACACCATCGGGGCCTGGATCGGTACGTACTCTCTCTCTCGCTCGTACTCTCTCTCATACACGTCCTCCACCTACTCGTTCATCGCGTATTTAACCCACGGCAGGCCTCTCCAGTCCCGCGTGGGCGTCGTACGAGTGGCTTCCGGGCTCTGAACGTGTCTGGGACTCTTCTACGGATGGCTTAGTTGCCGAGAAGATGAGATACGACAGCTGGGAGTGCACTGACGTCGCCGGGGTGTCTCGCACGCAGTTCACGCACGTGGAGATCTACGCGAACGGGACGACCAAGACGGACACGGAATGCGCCATGTACCAGATCGTGGACAGCATGACAATGAACTCGCTGTATCACCCGTGCGACGAGAAGCCGTCGGTGGAGAGCGCGCAGTGGGAGTACACGAACGTGCGTGCCCCGAATTCGACGCTTGTCCCGGTTGCGGAAACTCAAATATGCGTGGGCTCTACCGACGTGAGGCTCGACACGTCGGGCACGCCCCCTCGTGGCGGTCTCTTGACGCAGCTGCCGCTGCCAGGCACGGAGAAGACGATGTCTGACATCGGGCCGGTCGCGACGTTGGCCGAGGCCAATGCGGCTTCGGGCAACGACTTTCCGGACCTTTCGGGGACCGGGATTACGCGGGGCGTCGCGAGCGGGTTATGGAGTGCAACTGCGAAGCTCCCTTATCCTGCTGAAAGCTTGGGTATTCAACTCGAAAGGACAGGGGTGCAGATGAGTATCAGGAAAGCCAACGAAACGATTCAGACTGCTCTGGCCTTCACCTACGACTATGGTGGGTATTGACCGACGACGACGCGCTTCCGCCCGCCCTGTCTGGGAGTTTCACTTTTACTTTCGCGCGTCCTACAGGATGGGAGTCCGTCGGGGACCCGACCGACGGTGTCATCCGGGGGACGGTCGTGGTGGGCAGCATCGACCCGTCGTGGAACAGCACGGCGTGGCAGTGGTCGAGCGTCTCCGTGCTTATGGATGTTCCCAACCCCGACACGGCGAGGATCACGGTAGGGTCGGACACGGACTTTGCCAGCGAGGAGGTGGAGCTTGCCCGTGGGTATTGCACTCGACCAACGTGCTCGCGGGCCCAGACTCAATTCTCACTCGCGCTACGCGCTACCCGCCTCGTTCGTCCGCCAGGTCGTCTGTACTTCTTCCCGCCGCAGGGAGAGCTAAGAAAGATAACATGTTGGCGGAGGCGCTGGACATGAGCGGCAGCAAGCAGGTGGGTATTGAGGTCGACCGGCATGCGATCGCTCCTCCTACGTCCTACGTCCGACGTCCGACGTCCGACGTCCGAATCTCACTCTCACTCCGCACTCCGCGCTCCGCGCTTCGTTCGTTCGTTCGCCAGGTGCCGCCACTGACGAACGTCAGCACGACCGCCAACTTCCACATGCTTGCGCCCAACGCTCTTGGCTGGATCAATTTCGACCTGGACGTCTTTTCGGCTGGATCTGCCGGGGGGTACATCATGTCCCACATCCACTGCGGCAACTCGACCTCCAACGGCGACGTCTGTGTTGAGCTCATACCGAGCGAGAAGTACTGGCCCACGCCGATCGTCGTCGAGGGCGGGCTTCCAAGGCTCACGCCGCCCGTGAATGTGACGGCCGGCTTCTTCGGCGCGTTCTCCGCTGATCAGTTTGTCGGGCCGCTGAATGGCACCACGATGGACGAATTCGTCAAGCAGGTGCGTGCGAGTAGCGAGAACTTTTACGTGAATGTGCATTCGCAGGACTATCCCGACGGCGTCGTCAGGGCCCAGTTGGTTGCAACTGGCGCCGAGCCGGGGGAACCGGGACCGGGATCGGGACCGGGACCGAAGCCAGTGGACGGCGCGCGTACTGTTGGTGCGTACGGTGTGGCTGTCGGCGCTGTCGGGCTCGCCATGCTGCTCGTCTGACCGACCGTCGGTCAGAGGTCGGACCTCTCCTGGCGAGCACTGATGATGATGATGATGATGTAAGTAACCACCACGGACGGATACAGACATTATCAATACCTGTATCATGCTGACGCAGACACTGACAGGCAAGCGCGCGCCTCTTTCAACGCGACGTACGTTCTTTCAGTTCTCACCACCCATTTCGCACGAAATTCTCCGCCGATGCGTACCTCGTACTCGTACTCCGTACACCTCGTACTCCGGAGTCTTCGAGGACACCAAGTGTGGCCCACATGCCGAACGAACGCAGGACCTCGCAACTCGCCGCATTGCTCACCTCGTCCTGACCAATTCGCTCCTCTCCACCCGTCCAGGTGTGACAAAGGCGTCATCGTCGGCGTCGTCGGCGTCGTCGGCGTCGTCGGCGTCGTCGTCGGCGATCCAGCCGGTCCGTGTGCCGCCGCGGGCTGAGCGCCGCCGCCTGTCCGGCAGTGCTCGGCTCTCCGCTCCCGTTCGCCCCACCCCCTCGGTCTCCACGGCCGTCTTCAAGGGCCTGACCGATCTCTTCAGTCAGGACCCCGGCGAGAAGACCCGTCAGAAGTACCAGGAGCGCGTGGACGCCATCAACGCCCTCGAGCCCTCGCTCACCTCGCTCTCCGACACCGAGCTCCGTGAGAAGACTGCCGAGTTCAAGCAGCGTGTTGCCAACGGGGAGACGCTTGACGACCTGCTCGTCGAGACCTTCGCGGTGGTCAGGGAGGCGTCCAAGCGTGTCCTCGGTCTTCGTCCCTTCGACGTGCAGCTGATTGGCGGGATGATCCTGCACGAGGGCCAGATCGCAGAGATGCGGACGGGAGAGGGTAAGACGCTCGTCGCCACCCTTCCCTCCTACCTCAACGCCCTTTCCGGAAAGGGCGTGCATGTGGTCACCGTGAATGACTACTTGGCTCGCCGTGATAGCGAGTGGGTGGGTCAGGTGCACCGCTTTCTCGGCCTGGAAGTCGGGCTGGTCCAGCAGGGGCTCGTGGAGAAGCAGCGCAAGGCTGCGTATGCGAGCGATATCACCTACGTGACCAACAGCGAGCTCGGGTTTGACTATCTGCGTGATAATCTCGCGCAGGATCCGGACGAGCTCGTGCTGCGGCCTGCCAGCGGGTTCAACTTTTGTGTGATCGACGAGGTGGACAGCATTCTGGTCGACGAGGCGAGGACGCCGTTGATCATCTCGGGGTCTGCGGATAAGCCGTCGGAGAAGTATATGAAGGCGGATAAGATCGCCGGGGTGTTGGCGAAGGACGTGCATTATACCGTGGACGAGAAGCAGCGGAATATCTTGCTGACCGAGGAGGGATACGAGGCCGCGGAGGACGTGCTGCAGGTGCCGGACCTGTACGATCCGCGCGAGCAGTGGGCGTCGTATCTGATCAACGCGATCAAGGCGAAGGAGCTGTTTTTGAAGGACGTGAGTTACATCACCAAGGCCGGGGAGGTGGTGATTGTGGACGAGTTTACGGGGAGGACGATGCCGGGGAGGCGCTGGAGCGACGGGCTGCATCAGGCGATAGAGGCGAAGGAGGGGCTCGAGATTCAGAACGAGAGTGTGACGCTGGCGAGCATCTCGTATCAGAATCTGTTCAGGACGTACCCGAAGCTGGGTGGGATGACGGGCACGGCGCAGACCGAGTCGGCAGAGTTCGCGAATATCTACGATCTGCCGGTGACGGTGGTGCCTACGAATCGTACGGTGAGCCGCGTGGATAACCCCGATGTGGTATTCAAGACGGAGACGGGGAAGTGGAACGCGGTGGTGCAGGAGATTGCGAGGATGCACAAGACGGGCAGGCCGGTGCTGGTGGGGACGACGAGCGTGGAGCGGAGCGAGATTGTGTGCAGTCTGTTGCAGCAGGCGGAGATTCCGTTTGAGGTGCTCAACGCCAAGCCGGAGAACGTTGAGCGGGAGAGTGAGATTGTGGCGCAGAGCGGGCGCAAGGGGGCGGTGACGATTGCGACCAACATGGCCGGGAGGGGGACAGATATTCTGTTGGGCGGGAACCCGGAGTTTATGGCGAGGTTGAGGATGCGCGAGATGTTGATGCCGAAGGTTGTCAATCTGGTGGACGAGGAGGACGGCCCGAGGAGGCTTCGTCCGCTGACGGTCAACTCGTGGAACGTCAGTCCCAAGCTGTACCCGTGCAGCGTGAGCGACGAGGGGACAAAACTGGCCAACGAGGCGGTGGAGGCCGCGGTCGCGTCTTGGGGCGCGGGACAGCTCGCCGAGCTCGACGCCGAGGAGCGTCTCGCGTTTGCTTGCGAGAAGGCGCCGACGGACGACCCGGTCGTGCAGAAGATTCGCGCAGCGTTCTTGAAGATTGAGAGCGATTTCAAGCAGGTGACTGATCTGGAGAAGGTGGAAGTGCAGGAGCTCGGCGGACTGCACGTCGTCGGGACCGAGCGGCACGAGTCGAGGCGCATCGACAACCAGGTACGTCTTGCGTTTTGCGTCGATGATGGTGATGGCGATGATCGTGATGACGAGGATGCTGATGCTGATGGAGTGATGCCTTGTGCCAGTGGTGAACAATCGCTGACGTGGTCGCCGACACGACCTTACGCCATGATTACAAACTTTTGCACCTGACCATCGAGCATCGTCGAGTGTCATGCGTCTGTCGGTCTCGCTATTTGATGGCCCATCGATCGACTGAATTGGCGAATATCCACGCACCCCGCTCACCCCCCACCCCACCCCCACAACGTAGCTCCGTGGCCGTTCGGGTCGCCAGGGTGACCCCGGCTCCACCCGCTACTTCCTCTCGCTCGAGGACAACCTCTTCCGCATCTTCGGCGGAGACAAGATCCAGGGCATGATGGCCGCCTTCCAGATCGACGACCTCCCCATCGAGTCTGCCATGCTCACCAACGCCCTCGACGAGGCCCAGCGCAAGGTGGAGTCCTACTTCTACGACATCCGCAAGCAGCTCTTCGACTACGACCAGGTCCTCAACACCCAGCGCGACCGCGTCTACTATGACCGCCGCGCCGCCCTCGAGGCCGTCGACCTCAGCAAGCTCATGGTCGACTACGCCGAGCAGACTGTCGATGACATCCTGGAGGCGAACATCCCCGACAACGTGCCCCCCGAGGAATGGCCCCTCGACGCGCTCGCCAACAAAATGATGCAGTACTGCCCGCAGATGAGCGACCTCACCGCCGAAAGCCTCCAGCAGGTCGCCGGCGGCGACTACGAGAAGCTCAGGGAGTACCTCAAGAAGCGGAGCGTCGACGCCTACTACGAGAAGAAGGCCCAGGTCGACGCCCTCGAGGAGGGCCTCATGGCCAAGGCGTGCAGGTTCTTCGTGCTCGCCCAGACGGACAACCTGTGGAAGGAACACTTGATGGCCATCAAGTTCCTGCAGCAGGCGGTGAGTCTGAGGGGCTACGCCCAGCGCGACCCCCTCGTCGAGTACAAGCTCGAGGCATACCAGCTCTTCCTCGAGCTCATGGCACAAATCAGGCGGAACGTCATCTACAACTGCTACGTGACCGAGTTCGAGGAGAGGTCACAGGCCAAAGCCAAGGAGAGCGCCAAGGTCTAGACGTCAGATGTCGGCACGCCATGATCTGGGATCACCCACGAGGGCGTAGGAGGAGTCACTCTCTCCACTTTCATTCCACGATTTCATTCAGTTTTTACTCTAGTTGATCGATTCGAATTGATCGAACCCATCCAATACAAGAATTCAAGACTCCATGTCTTTGGGTTTGTTGCTCCAGTAGTCCTGCAAACGAGTCACGAACGAGCGCACGTCAGACACGAGACACGAGACACGAGACACAAACAACATTCAAAAACGTACATCCAGCTCATTATTCAGCTTCGAAGCAGCCAGCTTCTCATCCCCAGACTTGATGAAATACGCGTCCATCTCCGCATCCAAGTCCTCCGCGGTGCGAGGCTTCCCGCTCCCACCACTACCACGCCCCCCACGCCCCCCACGTCCTCCACGCCCCGCACTCCCGCGGCCCCTCACAGACGACGACCCGCGTCCCCCGCCTCCACTCCCACCTCGCCCACCACCCTTCTTCCCTCCCTTGGCCGGCCCCGCCGGACTCTTTGTAATCACGTACCCCGCCTTCGCCTTCCCACCAGACCCACCCCTCGCCGGCGTCGCCTTCTATAATCGTCAGCAAAACAAAACCCCAGTTGTTAGTAGTATCGTCGTTGTCGATGAATTCGCCACGGTCTTCGAGGCAAGCGTCGGTATTTCCACCACCCCACCGGCCTGCGTCCCGCCCCTGCAGCCCGACACGCCTCAGCCGACACGCCTTCAGCCGACACGCCTTCAGCCGACACGCCTTCAGCCGACATGCCTTCAGCCGACACGCCTCGCCCCGCCCGCGCAAGCGTGCCTCGGACCCAAATCTCGAAAACCACCCGTCGTTCAAAACCCTCCCGTAACTCGTCACCATACCTTGCCCTTCACCCCGCCCTTCGCCCCGGGCGTCAGCACCACCTTCTTAACCGTGACAAAGCCGGTCTTGGTCCCGGAAGACGCGCCGCGCTTGTTGCCCTTTGCAGATTTGGGAGTTCCTCGCGCCATCGTAGCTCCGCGGATAGTTCGTTCTTTGCGATGCCAGCGTCAACTACGTGCGTTAACTATGTGTATGGGCGGAGAGAACACGGTCAAAACAGGTACAACGAATAATTCTGCGGGGAGTTCAAATCCAAATTTAAACCGGGTTTCGCGGATTTCGCGCTCCGTATTCCCCTCCTGCGCTCTTGGCCATGCGAGTGATCTCGTGGTACGTTGAACTGGGCGGCGGATCCGACGAGGACGCGGGAGAGGGTTCTGCCTGCGTGCCTGTGCGCTCGCTGCTCGCTGCTCGCTGCTCGCCCAGCGTCCGTCTCACGTTTCGATCGACTTTCTCCCGTTGCCAGGAACGTCAACGGGTGGCAGCCGACGCTGGAGCGGATACGGGACAAGTATGGGGACTTGACGTCGTTTATTGAGGCGATATGTGGTCACTATGATGGTGTCGAGGGAGGCGGTGGTCCCTCGGCCGACGCCGAGGGACCGGGAGGCGCGTCCCCCTCGGCTCCTTCGGCTCCTCCCACGCGTCACGGCGAGGACTGTCTGCTGTGTTTGCAAGAGGTGAAGATAACCCAGAAGAAGTTGACGTCGTCGAATTGTTGTATGTCGGAGGAGAACCTGGAGTCGTTTCATGCGACGAGTGAGGTCAAGCCGGGGTACAGTGCGTGTTGGACTCCCTCTCACTCGACGCGCTCACTCGACGCGCTCATTCGACTCGCTCATTCGACTCGCTCACTCGACGTTCACGCAGGCGGGACGAGCGTGTATGCGAGTGTGCCGAGGTGGCGTCCGAGGGGCGTGTGTTTCGACCTGTTTGGGGACGCGTGGATGTCCACTGAGACCTCGCCAGAGATCTTGCAGCAACAGCAACAACAGCAACCCCCGCTGGACAACGAAGGTCGGTTCTGCGCCGTGCATCTCCCTCAGAATATCACCCTCGTCAACGTCTACGTCCCAAACGCCGGTCTCGGGAAATCAAAGGGGTCGAATGTCGGCGATGGCACGGATTCGTCCGGCCACGGACCCGCACGGCTCTCCTACAAGCTCGCCTTTTACCGCCGCCTGCTCGCCTATTGTCGGCATCAAGTCGAAGTCTCCCGGCGGCACGTTGTGCTCGTCGGAGACTTCAACGCGTGTTTCGACGCGCGGGATGTCCATCCCCTGATCGGGATGGAAAATGCATTCCTGCCCGCGGAAGTGGACGCGTTGCGGGCGTTTACGGCGCATGGGTTTGTGGACGTTTGGCGGGCGTTGCATGGGGACAGCGACGGGTCGAGCACCTCGACGACGTATACGTGTTTTGATCAGAAGACGAACGCGCGGCATTACAACCGGGGGGTGCGGATAGACTTTTGTCTGGTGAGCGCGGGGCTGGTCGGGCGGGTGAGACGGTGTGAGGTGGTCGGGTCGGAGGTCGTGCCGGCGCGGTGGTCGGATCACTGTGCGTTGTATGTTGAGATTGAGGGGGAGGGGGAGCGTATAGGGGAGGCGGAGGCGGGGAAGAGTGTGAAAGAGTGGGTGGCGTTGCGGCGCAAGTTGACAAACTCGGGGCAGCGCAAGTTGGCTGATTTTTTTTCGAGGAAGCGCAAGGCGGGGGAAGATTGATTGAAACCCTGTGAAGAAAGAAACTTAAAGAAACTAAAACTGATGGTTGGGGTTTGGGGTGGGGACGCCCCAGTTGAGGTCGCTGTCGCCCCCGAGCAGGTCGCTCGGGAGCTGTAGCTGGAGGTCGTTCCAGTCGTCGTTGGCCTGCTGCTGGTTGTTGGTGTTGTTGGGGTCGTTGGAAGCAGTCATGCCGACGCCCATCGACCGCATCGACTGCATGCCGACGCCAAAGTTGCCGATCGGGCTCTGCTGGCCACCGCCGCCGCCGCCGTAGCCCATCTGCTGCATGGACGAGGGCGACGACTGGAACGGTGCAGCGTACATATCGTTTTGATAATGCATCTGCCGCTGCGAGTTCTGCTGGACGTTCATCGACTGCTGCTGCATGCCCATGAAGGACGAGTCGTCGAAAAAGCCGCCCTGCTGGCCAATGGTGCTCTGCGCACCAGGGCTGACGCCGCTGCCGAGGTCCAGGCCGGCAAATGCGCGGTTGACGAGGTTTTCGTCCACGGTCGAGCTGCCGGCCATGTTGCTCGACATCGTCTGCATGCCCATCGTGGACATGCCGCCGTCGAGCACACCGATCGAGCCCATCAGCGAGTTGGCATCTCCAAACAGGCCGAAACCGCCGAGAGACTGCGCTTGAGTCTGTTGCACGGAACCCATGCCCATGGTCGACTGCATGCCGACGGTCTGAGGGTTCTGCATGGAGAGGCCAAAGCCGACGCCAGTCGGGGACATTGGCGGGTTTTGCATCACGCCGGATGGTCCTGTCGGCGACAGCGGTGCCATCTGCGACATGAGACCGACAGATGACATTTGCGTATTGAGCTGCGCGACCGGAAGCCCGCCCGGGGTCATCGTCTCGAGTAACGAGCCCGATACGGGTTCGGTGCCGCCCATCGAGCCGGCGTCCTTGGAAGCCCACGGCGCGGGCTTGAACGGCGCCGGCGCAGCACTGGCGGATGAAGCGATGGCCGGACCGCCGGAGATGGCGCCGACAGCAGCGGCAGCGGCACCGGTGTTGGCGCTGGCAGTCGAGGCGCTGGTCGCGACGATGGCCGGCTTTGGCGCCGACTTTGCAGTCGGCGGGCCCGCCTGGTTCTCGTGACGCTCATAGTGATGGCCGCCGGTGTGCTTCGCGGTCGCGGCCGCCGTAACCTCCGGGTTCCTGGCCGTCTTGTAGATGATGGCGTCGGCACCGGGCTTGGCGATCGGCGACTTGGGCCTCGGCAGCGAGTCAGGGAGCTCGAATGGCGGGTGGCCGAAGCGGCACCGCTCGCCGTACGTGCATCGACCGCGCACCCAGTCCCTGCAGGGAGGGATCTGCCCGCACGCGCACGTGTCCCAGAGGCGATTGATCTTGCCACAGTGGCAGTTCCAGTCGCCGTAGTACGTGATGATCCTCATCTCACACTCTCGGCCGTCGGTCTTGATGGTCAGCTGGGCGTGGCCGTGGTTGTGACCGTGGCCATGGCCCGGCTTGCCCGGGGGCGGCGGCGGCGGCGGCGTGGCCACGGGCGGATTGTTGCCCGCGGCCCTGGACGCCTTGGGCTTCATCGTCTGGAACCCACCGTCCTCCTCCTCGACCGTCGAGGACTTTTTGTTCTGCCCGGCGGCCTTTTTCTTGGAAGAAGAGGCAGGCGCAGACGACGACGACGCGCCCGCCTCGTCTCCGAACGACACGTCTCGCGCGATCTTGCGAAGCTCGGCCTCCTGCTTCTCCTTCTCCTTCTGCAGCTCGAGGCGCCTCTTCTCCAAGGCGGCCTCGTATTCCATCTCCCTTTGGCGCTCGGCGTTGATCTCGTCGGCCTCGTTCTTCTCCTCGGCCTTGTCCTCGACCGACTTGACGCTCTTCGCCTCGGCGGCGGCGGCGGCCGCCGCCATCTTGGCCTCCTCGGCCTTCTTCGCCTTGCCAGCCTTCTTCTTGGCCTTCTTGGTCTGAGCTGCCTTCTTCGCCTGCTCCTCGCGCTCAAGCTCCTGGAGGAGGTTGAGCGTGGCGGCCTCCCTCGCCTCCGCAGCCTTGCCCTCGAGCTTCCTGCGGATGGCCTCCATGACGACGTGCTCGAGGATCCTGCCCAGGTCTACCAGCGCCATATCCGACGCCCTCCGGCGGAGCTTGGCCAGGTCCTCCCACCAGACACGCACGCGGTCATCGAGCTCGGAAGACAGCGTCTTGGCCAGCGCGGTGCACCTGGCGTGCCTTTTGGTCTCCTTGGAGTCGGACCCGGGCGCGTACCTCGGGTGAAGCGTCCTAATTGCATCGGCGACGCCCTCAACAACCTGCCAGACGGCCTTGATGCGGGCGTCGACAAACGCGTCCGTGAGCTCCTGGCCCTTGTCACGCTCCTGCGCTTGCAGGACCGCATGACACGCCCTGTCCAGGGACTGGCGCTTATCCAGGTACTCGGTGAGCTCCTGGCGTCCCTCTGCGAGATCCGAAACAGCGTCCGTCCGCCTCTTCTGGGCGGCGCTGCCGAATGCTTTCTCGTTGTCGATGCGCGTACGGCAGTCGGCAATGTGGGTCTGAAGCTCCATGAGACGCTCCCTGTGCTCGGCCTCCTTGTTGGCGCGATCGAGAGCGTCGCGCTTCCGAGGCAGCGCCGGCCCGTCGTTCTGCATGCGCGCAAGGTCCGACTCGCAGTCCTGCAGGTCCTGCTGGGCGGCTGCGAGCGCGGCGTCCACAGTCTGCAGCTCTCGCTCTGCGACGTCGCACTCGTGCTGATCCATGACGTCGGCAAGTTCCAGCACGGCAATCTCACGGTCGATCAGGGCCTGTGCGTACCGGATGGACGCCTCGTCCTTGAGCTGGTGGAACATTTGCAGGCTCTGTAGCGCCTTTTGCGACCAGCGGCTGTCCACGGTCTTGTTCGACTTGTTCGCCGCTTCGCTCAGGACCGGGTCGCTCGAGACGTGCTTCTGGAAGTCATCCGACAGCGCCTTCAGGTTGTTGACCATGTCCTGTTCGAACTCAGAGACGGCTTTCAAGTCCTCGGCGACGGCCTCGCGCAGGGTGCTGATGTGCCTCTTCCTGTCCATGGTGGCTGCCAAGTGCCTCCAAGTCTCGGCGATCTCCGCAAACGCGTCCATGATCGCCCTATCGGTCGGCTTGTTGCCGCGGGCGATGCGCTGCCTCTCCAGGAACTCGGCGGTGACCGCGTGGGACACGTTACCAAAGATCCACTGGAGCAGGTAGTCAGAGAAGACCTCGACCCTGTCCGAGCGAGCAATGTCGGCCGCAACGGCCGTTTTGCGGACCAGATGGGCCGTCCACCAGTCGTGAACGACGATGGTGTCCTTCTCTGCGACGATCTTGTCGGCAATCGCGGACAAATCGGCCCCAGAGTCTGCCTTGGCGTCGGCCTTGTCGCCCTCTGCGCCGTCACCGGCGTCGTCCGAGCAGCCGCCCGCAGCACCGACGTACTTGAGCACAGAAATGCAGACCGTGTCGTACTTGGCCTCTTCCTTCTTCGCACGGTTGTCGGCGGACCCCTTCTGGGACGCCGCCGCCCCGGAAGTCGTCGCCGCAGACTTCCCGGCGAGCGCCTTCTTCAGGGTTTCTTCAGGATTCTGGGCATCACGCAGAAGCGGAGGAGACGTTTCCAGACCGGATCCCTCCAACCGAGATCCACCCATGCCCATCGCGCGCTGCTTCTTGGAAGCCTGCCTCACCTCGGCGGCGTCCCCCTCCCCGTCGCCGCCATCGTTGCGCAGCACCGCATACTTCTTCGCCATGAGCGCCAACAAATCCTGCAACTCTGAAGGATTCAGCAGTCCCAACGCCTCGCGCACCTCAGTCGCCTGGTCGGGGAACTTGTTCTTGTCCGAAAGGCGCCTCATGGCCTCGACGCGCTCTGCGTTCTCGCCCCCGTCGATCACACGCGTGCCCTCCTCCGGATACACCAGCGACGCCAGCGCCCCGTACATCATCCGCTGCGTCTGCTGCACGACATTGGTAATGGCAGACTCGAACTGCACCACGTCCCCGTCCATCGCCAGCGTATCGATGCGATACACGATGGTGGCGAGGAGCGGATCATCCGAGTTGCGAATCCTCGACTCCAGCGCTTCGACGTGCGCCTCAACATCATCGAATCCGAGCCGATTGCTACCATACGTGCACCTACACACACAAAGATCCGGGTCGGGATCGCACCCGGGCGCCACCGGGCCGATCTCCACCAACAGTTTCACCGGGCACCCGTCCTGGTGTCCGTGCGGCGCGTCGATGTTCATCAAATCAGCGAACGAATCCTCCGACGACAAATCATCCGAGTCGGTATACTCCGACGACTCCGTATACTCTGACGACTCGGACGACCCCCCCTCGTCGCTCTCGCCGTCACTGCCGCTGCCGCCGCTGCCCTCGTCGCTCTCATACGAAGACGACCCCTCCATCTCCGTCGTCTCCGACGAACCCGCGTTCTTCGCCCCCTCACTACCACCGCCGCTACTACTGCTACTATACTCCCACAGATCCAACCAGTCCCCGCCCCACCCCCCCTTCACCTGCTCTGGCGGCGTGTGCAGCGCCCATCCGTCTGGCACATCCGTCGGGCTCTGCGGGTTATCCTCCCACGCACACCGCAGACACCGAATCCTCCCCGTCTGCATCGCCTCATCCAACTCCCCGACATAATAAAACGCACCCACAACCTCCTGCGCACAATCCAAACACAGCAACGGCGTGTCCTCACACGCGTACTGCACGTTCTCGTGATGCGTCCCAAGGTGACCCAGAAACGCCTCTCCGCTCCCCAACTTCACCGCACAACTCGGACACCGCCAATAACACGCATGCTTGCTCCCATTCGCCACCAGCCGCTGCACCGCCTGCATCACGACCTCCCCACGTAACATCTCCTGCCGCAGGAATGGGTTCAACATCTGAATCATCACCTCCTCATCCAGCGCGTCCTGGTTGATATTGCTCAGCATCACGTGCCAGAGGATATCATCCGGAGGCACATGCAACAGCTGCGCATGCGACGACGCATCCGAAACGAGGTCGAGAAGATCCTGCACGCCCACCGACAGGAATTCCCTCTGCGCCTCTGGAGCGAGGTTCTTCCAGAACCCTTCCACCGCCTGATACCGCTCCTTCGCCGTCATCAACGTCATATTCCCATGATGCGGTTTACTACTCCCCCCTTTGGGTTTACTCCCACCCTTGGGTTTCCCGTACCCCCCCGACTTGGTATTGCCGAGCCCCTCCCCACCCCCAGCCCGCTCCCAACTGAGCCCAAACCGCACAATCGAATACGAACTATCCAGCCCATACTTGCTATCGATATCCTTTATCTTCGGATACTTTGCCGCCATCGCAGCCGCACTCACCGGGTCCCCCATCGCCATCATCCCCTTGCCACCGTGCCTCGCCGACGCCGACGCGGGATACGCGTGCGAGTGCGAGTGCGAGTGCGACTGTGCGTGCGAGTATGCACCCGCACCCGCACCCACGCCGCGCGCGTGCACGTTCCCCCCACTCGCACCCCCGCCGGCCCCCGGCATCAGCCCCTGCCCCCCGACCGCCCCCTTCGGCCTCAGCACCCGCAAAAGCTCCGCCAGCGTACTCTGCTGACTCTCCATCTTCCGCTGCAACTGCCGCAAATCGATATTCTGCCCAGACAGAATCTCCAAACTCAGGCTCGTCAGCCTCCTCGCCTCCACCATCGGGTCCTCCCCACGCTCCCGCAACAGCTCCCGCAGTATACGATTACACTCTGCCGCAATCTGCGACGTCGCATTCAGACACTGCGCCAGCGTGCCCCGGTCTAGAGAGGAAAACCCGGTCGTCGCAGTGTGGAGTGCCCCGCGCTGGGACTGGGATTCCGGAAGCGGTGGCGTCGTGTCCCGCAGCGCCGCATCCAGAATTGCTTGCCGTGAGCTCGTCGACGTGAGCGGTACGTACGAGCTCCCAGGCGTGGACGGGTGGGACGGGGCGTGGGAGGCCGCTCCGCCCCCCTTTTGGCTGGCCTTGGATTTTTTCCTCATGATTCCCACCAGCAGAGACGGAGGAGGATTGTACAGGGCCGTCCGTCGTCAATGGCCACGCTCCAGAACCTGGTTGGACTGCCCGCCTGAACGACGAACGAACGGGTGGAGACAATGGACAGAAGAAAAACGAGGTGTTATAATGTCTTCTATAATGTGGGGTGACACTCATTAGGACTTCGTCGGCACGCTTCCCAACGCCCTATCCGAGATCCCTTGCAAGTCGCCGCCCTGCTTCACGCCGCAGTCGTCCTTCAAACCGGCCCGCAGCTTGTCGGCGGCGACCCACGCGCCCTCTCCCTGCCCATCG
>Ga0181573_10002732_pt1 | contig 16191 bp, 10 predicted proteins | sample 101ome_25_FD_148643 | JGI IMG/M metagenome (GOLD analysis project Ga0181573, IMG submission 148643) | Coastal salt marsh microbial communities from the Groves Creek Marsh, Skidaway Island, Georgia - 101409BT metaG (spades assembly) | ecosystem: Environmental > Aquatic > Marine > Intertidal zone... | reverse complement strand
GGCCAGCATCCCGACGCACCAAGTGACTAAGCCGAGCCTGCGGTGAACCGCCTTGACGAGGGGTTGCGCCTGCTCCGGGACCATGTCCAGCAGCCCGAGCCGCTTGAACGCCACCGCGCCGATCGTCGGGGACAGGACGGTGAGGACGATCGTGAGGAGCCCGAGCTTGCCGTGGGTGGTGGTGAAGTGGGGCTTGTCGTGTATCGCCTTGTTGCGGTAGATGGCGACAAACCCCCCGAGCGCGAGGAACAGCGCCAGGGTTTGCGTCGCCGCGTGCACCCAGAGCGCCCTGACCCTCTCCGCCCCGGGCCCGAGCGCGCGCAGCTTGAGCCCCGCGCCCACCCCCAAGGTCATGAGCAGCCCGAAACCCAGCGACATGCACGTCGGGTGGTACGTGAACAGCACGGTCGAGTCGAACAGCGCGATGGGGACGGTGAACCCGAAGAACGCGCAAGCGCCCACGACGACGAGGTCGGCGAGGGACCTCGGCCACAACGCGGCGAGCGCGTCCGCGGGCTCATCGCCCATGAGAAGCCGAGAGACGGGCGGTCGGGCTATCGTGAGCGACGACGCGTGCGAGGACGCCTCACCTTGTGCGGGCTAAAAACGCGTCATTTTCAATCGTCTAAAGTTGACGACTCAGAGTGACGAATCGTCGTCCTCGTCGTCCCCATCGTCAAAGTCGCCCTCGTCGTCCTCGTCGTCGATGAAATCGTCGTCGTCCTCGTCGCCGAGCTCATCCTCCTCCCCGTCGTCATCCTCCGCGTCCTCGTCGTCGCCGTCGGAGAGCGTCAGATCGACGGCGGCCGCCGCCGCCTCGACCTCCCCGCCTACGTCCCCGACGCCGACCCCTTCCGATACCCCTTCGATACCGTCAACCGCGCGCCGCCGCCGCTTCCCGTCCGTGCCCCCGCCGTCCGCGACATCCCCTCGCTCCTGCACCCTCCGCGCTCGGCCCCGACCCCGGCCCCGCGCGTTACTTCGACCGTCACTTCGCCGTCCTCTTCGACCGTCGCTTCCAATCGCGGGCTTGTCCTTTGCGAATGCTCCCGTCCCCGCTCGCTTCTCCATCCGCGCGGTCACCTGCGCCTGACGCCTGTGATCGTCCGACGCCCTCGCCGTCAGGATGGATGCGTCCGTCGTCGCGTCCCCCGGCAGCATCGCCGCGACCAGCGGGATCATCGCCCGCGCCCGTTCCGGTAAAGGCGGGTCCATCGCGAAGGCGCCACCAACCGCGTCTCGGCGCCGTCGCGTCGACGACACCGACTCGGCGGCGAGCGCGCACAGCTGTCGATGCGAGCACCGAGGGTCTCGAAGGTCGACGCCGTTGGCCAGCGGGTTGATCGCGGTTCGATGCGTCGCCTCCGACGCGTCGTCCTCCCCGTCCGTCTCGTGCCCGGGTTCGAATCCCGGGGTTGACGCGCCCTCGACGGCGACGGCGTCGTACGAGCTCAGGATGCCCCTCGGTTTGGTCGCGGCGGTGAACACGGCTGTCACGACCGGCGTCTGCCCCGGGAGGAAGGCTTTCCCCTCGAAGGCGCCCGGGACGACGACGCCGTCGGCGGGGTTCGTCACCGGGAGCTTCGCGCCCCACGCGTCGCCGGACACGGGCGTCGGGGGGCGGACCTTGTCGGCGCGCGACGCGGTGCGTCGGGCGGACGCGAAGCGCTCGGAGTTTGGGTCGGGCACCCGCCCGCGCGGGGCGTACAACTTGGCGAACTTGACGAGGTCGGCGAGGGCGGCGTCCACCGGAGGCGTCTCGATCGGCGCCGGCGGCGCCGTGGAGGCCTCCTCCGCGGTCGAAGGGGCGGCGGCGGCGCCCCGCGTCGTCGCCCCTTCGTCGCCCCGTCCGCCCTCCGTCGTCGTCGACCCATCGCGCCTCGGCGAGTCGACGTCGTCGGTGAGGTCGATCAACTCGACCTTCGACGCGGGGGCGTCGTCCTTCGGCTCGAGCTTGGGCGCCGGCGTGGCCTGCGCCGCCCACTCGGCGATGCTAAACGGGCCTCCGTCCGCCATCTCCGCGCGGATCTCGAGTGCGGCACTTTTTGAACTGTTCAGACACTCTTTTGTGGCCTCGCCTTGATCCGCTTGGGAGGGCACCCGGAGGAATCGTCACTCTCGAGAGCGCAGCACCCACGGCAGCCCGCACAGGTCGCCATGGAGGCTCCCCTCGAGAAGCAGGGCTCCATGCGCGTCTACAACAGTCACCTGATGGACAGTCTGCTCAAGGACGAGGACGAGGTGAGCCCGAGATCCCGACCCGCGCGCCTTACCCAGCTCACCCGCGAGAATCCATAATTGGGCCACGGAATCCAGCTTTGAGAGAATTGTGCGCTGACCGCCCCCTCTCCCACCCCTTCCATCGATGCAGGCGTTCGACGATCGCTTCAACGATGCGCACAGATCCCCCATGGCGCTCGATGGAAGCGACGACGACGACGACGATGACGAAGAAGAAGACGAAGAAGAAGATCCCGCGTTCGGCTCGATCCGACGCGCGCGCCGTGTCGCCGATTCCCCTCACGAGCCCGCGGTGCTCACCCCGACCAAGGCGCCGACCCCGAAGAGGCGCGACGGATTCGGCGGCATCCGCGGCCAGTCGTCCGAAGACGAGGACTCGTCGGACGACGAAGACGACGAAGACGAAGACGACGACGACGACGACGACGAAACGGGCGGACCCGCGGAGGATTCCGACTCGGGCTCCGAGGGCGAGATCGACCCGAACGGCAAGCCCCTGACGCGGCACGAACTCCGCGAGATGATCAGGAAGGAGAACGACAAGCGCCAGTACTTCATAAGCGAGGAGTTCAAACGCGAGGTGTTTCGAAAGAAGGTGGAGAAGGAGCACCAGGCGCACGAGAGGTTCGAGAAGATGCTCGGGTCGGTCATGGAGGGCATCGACGGCGGCGGGTTGGTGGCAGACACCAACGAGAAGGTGTACCGACGCGAGGTGGCGCACGATAAGAAGGTCAAGCAGATCCACGCCGAGTGGGAACGGGAGATATTCGCGAAGATATCGGAGCAGATCAAGGCGCAGGTTGACAAGATCGACGCGCGGGACCTGAACACGCGGCTGGTCAACGCGGACGAGACGTACCGATCGACGGTGAACCGAAAGATGAGCTACCATCCCAAGGCGGGTCTCTTCCTGGACACCATCTTGGGGCACGATTACGACCCGTTCGAGCACCAGCCGGAGTGGTTCAAGTACCACGTCGACGCGCTGAGAGATCCCATGAAGCGGGACCTGCACAAGAGCATAAAGGAGGATCTGGCGGCGGGCTTGATCACGTTGGAGAAGGCGAGGATCCTCGCCAAGCTGCGGGCGAAGCTGCGGGACACCGCCGCGCCGGCGAGCGCCATCTGGAGCAACGGCGACTACACCATGTACGGCAGGTACACGGACGCGAACGGCGAGGAGCTCCCCCCGGACGCCCCCATACCCGGTTTCTTCAGGCAGGGCCAGCACCTGTGGAACGCGCACGACGCGGAACGCAACAGGCAGGACCACTTCGACTTCCCCCGGGGCAACGAACACGCCGAGGCGGAGTGGCGGCGAACCGCGGCGCACCGGCGCGCCGGCGTGGCGGACCACAACGCGGGCGGGTTAAGGGACATGGGGAAGCTGCTGGGGCTGTCGGGGGCGGTGGAGCACGGCCCGGGCGCCGATACCGGGACGGACCGGTGGCTGGAAAAGTCGCGGAAGAAGCAGTGGGACGGGTCGAGAGGGTTGCCGGGGCACGACCGACGGAACCTGAACGACGTCATGCAGCAGACCAAGATCAAGGGCGCGGAACGACGCGGTTTGGACGGCACGTTGGTCTGGACGGGACAAAAGTGGGCGTCGAGCAAAGGCAAGCACTGCTTCCAGGAGCTGCCCATTCAGAAGAGCAACCGGAAGAGTCTGTACGCCGTGATGCAGCACGACGCGAAGGGTTCGTTGGACGCTGGGCAGAGGGTCGGGGACGAGTGGCTGGACACCAAGCTCAAGAACCCGGTGCGGCACAGGCGGTACAGCGGACATCCCGACGGCGACATCTACGGCCTCCTGACGCACACGAACGTCGGACCGAGTGCCCTCGGAGAGATTTGCTAAAAGTATCGCAAAACGTTGTTGCTAAAAGTCCAAAACGTACGTTGTTTCGCCTACTTCTTGGCAGCCGCGGCCGCCTCCTTCGCCTCCAGTTTCTTGAGCCGCCTCCTCTCCGCGGTGCACGCCGGACAGTACCAGTTCCCCTTGAACTTTGCCTCGGTGCTCAGACCCACGCACGAGTAGTGGAACCACTCCATGTCGCAGTTCTCGTTGTCGCACGCGATCATGGCTCCGAACGATACCCGCTGGCAGACGCAGTACCTCGGCTCGTTCGGATCCACCGGCGCGGCCTCGTTCGCCCTGGGCGCCCCCCCCTCGTTCTCGATCTTCACCCCGCCTCCTCCGGTGCCGCCCGGCGTCGAAGGCTTGATCCCCGCCGCCGCCGCCTCCGCCGCCTCGCGCTCGAGCAGCACCTGGTCGAAGGTTCTCAGATCGCGATCGAGCCTGGTGACGTGCGCGTCGATGAGGTCGTACGCAGCCTGCGCGAGCGCCACCTTCTCGTCCGCGAGTGCGAGCGCGTCGGTGCACGCGTCGCGGACCTCGCGCTCGTTGGCGGACGGCGCGGAGGCGCCGCTGGAGGATGCGTCGCCCGACGCCCTGGTTCGCTTGCACGACGGATCGCCCTCGCCCGATCGCGTCGCCTCGAGCCTCTCCTCAACCTTCCTCTTGACGCCGTCGACGACGGCGGTGGACTTGGCGTCCAAATCGCGTATGCGTCGCAGGTGCGAGACCAGCGGCGCGGCGAATCCTGCGCGGGAAGGGCGAGGGATACGGGCGACGGTGAGCGAGTCGTCGAGCGATGCGGGGGGGGTGAATCCGGGAGGGAAAGGGGCGGAGACCGCGGGCGAGAGGGGATCCAGCGTCGTACCGGTGGTGTCGTTCAGCGCGGTGGATACCACGCCGAACGATTGATGCGCAGCCCTGGGCATCGTCGCCCTCCGTCGGCGTGGGCGTCCTGCGCGTGGGTTGGTCTGACGCTCGAGTTCAAAAACGCGAGGCGGGTGGGCAAAATCGACCCGGCCGGAAATCGATTCCGGAAATCGATCCTTTTTTCGCAGCGCCCACGTACGGGTTTTCGTGTGTCAAGCTACACTATTTGTCTTTTTATTTGCATATTTCCTTGGAATTTCAGTGTGGAATGATGGGCAGGTGGATGACGGAAAATGCACGATGGACGCGACTCCATTTCGCCGGTCGGGGCAGCACTACGTCATCAATCGGAACCGATAAAGCGCTCGGCTCGAGCCCCGCGCGCGGCCATTGTTCGGTGTCGACAGAAGCAATGGCCTCCGTCGCTTTCAACATGTCCGCTCGCGCCGCCGTCGGCGGTGCGCAGCTGAAGCTCTCCGCGCAGCGCAAGCGTGGTGCGTGTCCCGCATCGTCCCCGCATCGCCCGTCTCCGGGCGCACCTCGGACGAGGAATTTGGCCGAGGGTTTAGGGCTTTTTCCCACGACGGGTTTTCACGCGATGCCGTTCACGGGCGCGAACGCGGCCGCGACGTCGACGCGACCGGCGTGCCGCGCGCTCGGTCGCGTCCATCGTTTCCACGTCACGCATCACGCGCGTGCGATGGACCGTCCGAGCGAAGCCTCGCGTCGCCGTCGCGCGTCCCGTCGGGAATCTCGCCGGCGAATCTCTCGCCTTTATCCACATCCGCCCGCTTTTATCCAGTCCAGCTGCACCCGGACCAGACGCTGATCCCTCCTCTTCCCCCTCCGTCTCTCGCAGTCGCTCGCGCTCCCCTCCGCGTGGACGCGCTCGCCGCGCAGGTTTCCAAGGTTAGCTTCGACGGCGCCTCCGCGGGCACCGCCACGCTCGACGTGAAGGTGGCCAAGCCCGACGTCGCAAAGGGCCTCGTGCACAAGTACGTCGTCATGGTGCGCCAGAACGCGCGCAGGGGTACCGCGTCCACGCTCACCAAGAGCGAGGTTCGCGGCGGTGGCCGCAAGCCTTTCAAGCAGAAGGGCACCGGCAACGCGCGCGCGGGATCCAACCGCACCCCGCTCAAGCCCGGCGGCGGCGTCGTCTTCGGCCCCAAGCCCAAGGATTGGTCCATCAAGATGAACAAGAAGGAGAGGCGACTGGCGATGGCCACCGCCATCCAGTCCGCGGCTGCCGCGTCCTCCATGATCGTCGTGGACTCCCTCGCGAGTGCAGCGCCGAAGACCAAGGCGATGGCGACCGCGCTCAAGTCCTGGGGCGTCGCGGAGGGCGAGAAGGCGTACATCATCACCAAGGATGCGCCCGAGGGCGTCACCCTCTCCACCAGGAACATGGCGCGCGTCGTGCAGACCGACATCAAGCACCTCAACGTGTACGACGTCCTCAACGCCGACAAGGTCGTGGTCGAGGAGAGCGCGCTCCAGTACATCAACGACTTTTACGGCGAGTCGGGGGCGGCCTGGGCTTGATCGGGGTTTAGAGTTGGGAGGAGAAGAAGAGAGTCTTCTTGGCGAAGTGAGAGGCTTTCGTCGGTCGGTCGCGGCGGCTGAGAGCGCGCGTTCGTCGGGCAGGGTTGACGCCGAGGCGCGGACTTTTCGTCGGCGTCTCGGAGGAAGGGCCCGATGGACCCTATTATTTGGTCTTTAGCAGATTGTAAAAAGCAGAGAGCATTGACGAACGACGCGAGTCCTCTTCGCCGCGGCGCGCCAGCTGTGACTTGGTATCGAGCTTTGAAAACGTGACATTCCCGTCCTCCTCGGGTGTCGTGCACAGTGGCTGGGCGCGCAGTCTCAGCGGTGGAGGGTCGCGAGGCGGGAGGCATTCGGCGGCGTCTGCGTCTGCGGCGGCGACGCGACGGCGCGAAACGCGGAGGGCGGCGACGACGCGCGACCCAGGCTAGTACCCATGGCGACCCAGGTCGACCCCGCCGCGCTCGCTGCCGCGATGAAGCGGGCGCGAGAGGAAGCCGAGTTGGGGGGCGCCGAGAGCGTGAGCGAGCGCGTGGGGGAGGTCTTCGCCGGCTACCATTGCAGCACCCTGGATGTGCGTCTCCCACGAACCTATCCACCCGTCTAAACATCCACGCGACGCGCGCCCGCGCCCGAGTCCCCGCTGGGTGCCGATTTCAAACTAGAAAAACAAGATCGCCACCTCTCCTCCCACCGCCTGACTCGCTGAACCCCCCACCACCCGCGCCCGTCACCGCAGCGTGGAATCGAACACCCGGGAGATATCGCCGAGGCCGCGTCGCTGTCCTCGATCGCGCTCCCGCCCCTGACGTATCCGCTGTTCGACACCCTCGGCGACGACATCGTGGCGAAAGGCAAGCTGTCCAAGCTGCAGCTCGAGGGGGTCGCGTACGCGTGTCAGAAGCACTGCGAGCTGCTCCCCGACGGCGCGCGCGCCGGGTTCATGATCGGCGACGGCGCCGGCGTGGGTAAGGGCCGTCAGATCTCCGGCATCATCCTCGATAACTACTCCCGCGGGCGGCGAAGGCACCTCTGGATCAGCTCATCCGTCGACTTGCACCGCGACGCCGAGCGCGATCTGCGGGACGTCGGATGCTACCTGAAAGTCATCAACGGGTGCCAGGAGCTCGACCGCGAGGGCAAACGGGCGTTCGGCTTGCCCAAAGACTTCCGCGAGGGCGTCCTGTTCCTCACGTACGCCACCCTGGTGTCGAGGAACCAACGCGGGTCTCGGCTGGAGCAGATCTTGGAATGGTTCGGCGGAGCAGACGCCGACGGATGCGTCCTGCTGGACGAGTGCCACAAGGCTAAGAACTTCGACGCGGGGGCGGAGACGGGGAGTAAAGTCGCGGCGTGCGTCATCGAGCTGCAGAGGCGGTGCCCCGACGCCAGGGTCGTGTACTGCTCCGCCACCGGTATCAGCGAGATTGGTAACATGGCGTACATGCAGAGGCTGGGTTTCTGGGGCGAGGGCACCCCGTTCGGCGACGCGGATAGTTTCATCAAGGCGATGAAGAACCGGGGCGTGGGTTTCCTCGAGATGCTCGCGATGGAGATGAAGGCGAGCGGGAAGTACGTCAGCCGCGGTCTGAGCTTCAGGCAGGCGGAGTTTGCGAGCGTGGAGGCGACGCTGACGGAGAAGCAGACGGAGGTGTACAACAAGGCGGCGGCGTTCATGTCCTCGCTGAGAGCGTGCCTCGCGCAGGCGCTGACGGAGACGAGGACGTCGTCGAACCGCGGTCAGGCGTGGAAGGCGTACTGGAGCGTCCACCAGCGCTTCTTCAAGCTGCTCTGCGTGTCGATGAAGGTCCCGTCGGTCGTGGAGCAGTGCAGGCGCGCGTTGCGCGAGGGGAAGTGCGCGGTGATCGGGTTACAGACCACGGGGGAGGCGGCGGAGGCCAGCCTCGAGATGAGCCCGGGGATGCGCGTGGACGCGTTCGTGTCCACCACGCGGGAGATGCTGTTGGGGTTCATCCGAACGCACTTCCCGGTGTACATCGAGGACGTGGCCGCGCCGTCGGCCGCCAACGGGGCGAGCGACCCGCTCCTATCAAGCACGTCAAACCCCGGAGACATCAAACCCCTCGGTCCGTTGAGGGAACACCCCGACTGCGTGGAGGCCCGAAGGATCCTTCTGGAACAGGCCGCGCGACTCGACCTACCGCCAAACTTCCTCGACGAGCTCATCGACCGACTCGGCGGACCCGGGCGGGTCGCCGAGATGACCGGCCGCCGCGGGAGAATCGTCCGCGTCGCCGGGAATAAAATCGAAAAAGTCTCCTCCGATTTCACCGGCGACGACGACTTCACCGGCGAGCCGGCGACGGGGGACGCGCTCGTGTTCGAGGCGCGCGGCGACGCGTCGGGGCGACCACACGGCGGTCCCCGCGCGGGCACCGTCGCGGCTGACGGGGAGGTGGACGGGGTTAACCTGAGGGAAAAGACGGCGTTTCAGAGGGGCGAGAAGCTGGTCGCGATCATCTCCGACGCCGCGTCCACCGGCATCTCTCTCCACGCCAGGAGGGACGAACCCAACCAGCGGCGCAGGGTTCACGTCACCATCGAGCTCCCGTGGAGCGCGGACAAGGCGATTCAACAGCTGGGGCGGACCCACCGGAGCAACCAGAGCTCCGGTCCAATCTACCTCATGACGTCCACGAATTTGGGAGGGGAGAGGCGCTTCGCCGCCGCCGTGGCTCGCCGGCTCCAGTCGCTCGGCGCGTTGACCCGCGGCGACCGCAGGGCCGCCACGGGGGTGGACCTGAGCGAAGGTAACCTGGACTCGCCTCTGGGCCGAAGGGCGCTCAAGAAGATGTACGACGCGCTGGTCCTGGACGGGACGCCCACGCCGGCGGGCGTCACCCTGTCGGGAATTCTGAACCACCTCCCCGAGGGTCGCGAGGCGGTCGACTCGGCGACCGACGGCGTGCGCGTGTACTCCAGGACCGCGGAGGAGTACCTCGCCATGGAGGCCGTCTCGCGTGGGTCCGGCGTCGTGGCGCTGCACGCGGAGCTGAGGGCGCTGGTGTGCTCGTTGGGGGTCCAGGTGGGTCTTTTGGCGGAGGGACTGTCCGAGGAGAACGTCGCGGCGCTGATCGAGACGGGCGGCGGGACCAAGGACCAGGGCGACGTCAGGCGCTTCCTCAACCGCATCTTGGGCCTGTCCGTCCGAGGTCAGAACCTCCTGTTCGGGTACTTCACCGAGGTGTTCGAGGCGGAGGTGAAGGCTGCCAAGGCTGAGGGTAAATACTCGGAGGGCGTGAGCGACCTGAGCGGCAGCAACATACACATCGCGTACACGAAGACCGTTCTCAAGGATCCCATGGGCAGCGGAGCGGAGCTGCGGCACTCGCGCGTGCTCATCGACCGAGGCGTGTCCTTCGACAAGGCGAAGGAAATTTTGGACGCCCAGCGAAGGCTTCCCAAGGACGGGTTCTACCGGATGCGGCGCGAGATGTACGGGCGGACGCAGGTGATCCTCGCGCTGGCCAAGCCCGGCGCGCGGAACACGTTTTCCATCTACAGGCCAAACACCGGCGCCAGTTTCTTCGAGATGGACGTCGAGGAGCTCGACACCAAGTACCGCAAGTACGAGGACGGCGACGAGGAACTCGCGCGGCGTCCGTGGGCGCAGACGTACGAGTTAACGGAGCGCGGGTGCATGCACGGCGCGTCGTGCGCGGTGACCCGCGACGGGACAGGCCGCGAGTGCACCGCGGGGTCGAGGCAGGTTCGGTGTTGCATCCTCTCCGGCGCGGTGGTCCCGGCGTGGGGCGCGCTGGAGCACACGCTGGAGAGGCACGAGCACCGGTTCAACAAGAGCGACCGGGGGATGCGCGCGGTGAAGGTTGTCGCCGAGGACGGCACCAAGGTGGTAGGCATCCGGTACCCGGAGGATCTGCTCCCGGAGGTGAGGGAACGCATCGTGCAGGAGTGGTTTCGGACGCAGGAGCGCGCGGAGGAGAAGGCGCGGGTCGAGCGCGAGAAAAAGTTACACTCGGCGGGTGGCGGCGGCGGCGGCGACGGCGACGAGACGAAGACGAAGGTGAGCGGCGGGTTGCTGTCGCCCGGGGCGGCGAGGGTGAGGGTGGAGGCGCCCACCGAGGTCGACGCGAGATGCGCGGCGAGAGCCACGCGCGAGCCCAAGACGATGATGCACTTCTTCCAAAAGAGGGACCGCGACGAAGCCGGCGAAGGCGAACAAACCGACCCGGGTAAACACTCGGAGACGCGTAAGCGACCCGCGGCGGCGCCCGCGTCCGTCCCCGCCGTCGCATCATCGCGTAAGCCGCCGCGCGTTCGAGGGTCGACGCAGCCGACGATCGCGTTCGCGACCGGTTCACAGCCGGCGTCGCAACCGGGCCGGGCGTCAAACGGAGGGGCGCAACCGACGGGTCCGAACACCGGGGCGGAGAGGCAGAGGTGCCCGATATGCGACCTCGCGTTCCCGGGGACGTGGCTCAACGGGGACGTCAACGCGCACATCGACGAGTGCATCGCGAACACGGTGCTGTGAGTTTACGTACCGACGCGTCCGGTTTTCGGGCGAGTAAGCGTTAGACGACGAACCCGTTCTACCCGTGATTTGAAACGACCCTTCGTTTGCCAAATTTTGTGATTGTTACTTCCGAGAGATCTGATCTTCCCGGGAGGTCATACCTCGACGCGCGCCGCATCGACGCCGCGTATCGACCATGGTGCAGCCTCGCTCCTCACGCCGTGATGCAGTCGTTGAACGCATGATCGACGGCTTGCAAGGGAATAACATGATGAAGGCCATAGAGGCAGGGATCGAGGTCGTCGACCAACACGACGGCAAATTCTCGGATGACAACGCGGAGAAGAACGTGGGCCTGCGCCTGACGCTGGCCAACCTACTGGTCAGCGTGCGCGGGGCGCCGGGTGATTTCGCCCTCTCAGCGCGGCTCAACCGAGAGTCTTTGACGATGCTGCCCCCCAGCATGGATAACCAGAGGTACAGGATCAACTCCGACCTTTCCGTCACCCTGTCCGGACTCGCCCAGGAGGGAGGGGCGCTCGAACCGGGTGCCGAGGTCACGGTGTCCGGACTCAAGGCCAGACCCGAACTCAACGGCGTCGCCGGTACGATTGTCGTGTGGTACCCGGACCAGGGGCGATACGCGGTCAAGGTGGGCGTCGCCGAGGAGGTGGCGCTCAAACCCGTCAACTTGGGCCAAACCCCCGAGATGTTCGACGAGGCCTACCTGGCGCGCGTGAGGGAGGCGACGGACATCGCCAAGGCTCTCGACCCCGACGCGGGGGGACAGGAGGAACGCTACCCCAATGAGCTCAAGGAACTCAAAACGGAAGCCCTGAGGAAGGCGTACGCCGCACTCGACGCCTTCACGAGGGTGCGCACGAACAGCGCCGGAGAAAACGTCACCGAGGCGACGGCGGCGGAGAGATACGTCAAGGTACACGACGACGAGCGGTTCTCCGGTCTGAAGATCGAGATATGCGAGGCGTTGGACGGCGCCGAGTTTGAGCCGGCTACGCGGGTGAAGGCGCGGTTCAACTGGGGCGCGGCGCTGTGCAGGGCTGGGCGGATCGAGGAAGGTAAGGAGAGGTACGAACAAGCGCTGGAAATGTTGAAAAATCCCGCAGCCTCGGGCGCGGAGCGACTGAGAAAGGAAATTTTAGGGTCGATCCAGCTCTGCGATAAGCAAATCTCGGGGGAGCAGCCGAGGAAGGGGGCGTTCATCAACTTGGCCGGTGATGGATCCGACTTTGCACGGGTGGGCTTATCCCGTACTCCTGTATAGACGCTTGAAGGTACACTTTTAGATTGTTTCTCACTTAGGATCTCACAGGATCTCACTTAGGATCTCACTGGCTTAGGATCTCAGTGGCCGTGGCCGTGGTGGCTGTGGCCGTGGCCGTGCTCTTCCTTCTTCTCTCCGTGACCGTGGCCGTGGTGGCCGTGGCCGTGCTCTTCCTTCTTCTCTCCGTGACCGTGACCGTGACCGTGTCCGTGATCCTCGTGGCACTCCGTCTTACCTCCGTCGTGAGAGTGGCCGTGCTTGTGCGAGTGGCCGTGATCCTCGTGGCACTCCGTCTTACCTCCGTCGTGAGAGTGACCGTGCTTGTGCGAGTGGCCGTGGCCGTGCTCGCCGTCCTCGCCGTGGTCCGCGGTGCAAGGCACGCCTCCGTGCATGTGCACGTGCGCGGGTGCATCCTCGGGCGCAACCGGGGGTTTCTCGTGCATGACGACGCGAGCGTCGGGCGCGGCGTCGGCGGTGACGTTGGGACGGACGACGTAGGTCGCCGCGACCGCGCCGTTGAGCTCCAAGGTGATCGCGACGGCGGCCACCCCGCCGCGGATGTCCACGCAGCACATGTTACCGGGGACGTCGGCGATCTTCACCGCGGCTCCGGAGAAGGACGTGGCCATCACGTTGACGTGGGTGGTTCCGGCGGGAACGTCGACGACGTACTCGGTGACGGCCGACGAGAAGGCCGGGGACAGGGTCGCCTTGGCCTTCTTGAAGCCCTCGGACTTGGTGTGGTCCACCTCGCCGCCCTCGGTGAGGGGGATCTGGGCGTCGACCTGCAGCGGCGGTGACGGGCGACGGGAACGGATGTCATCAGCGCGCGATCGACGTCGAGGTGCGCGCGTGGGGGTCGTGCGGGGGTCGGCTGGGAAGGAGACGCACGTTCAAGAAGTTGAGGACGGCAGCCATGGTGTCGGCTGGGGTGCGGCGATGTCACCGGAGAGGTCTCACCGAGTGAAGCGACGCGACGGTGGCCCGCTCTTTTTTCCTTCCCATCGCGCCGCGTGTGTTGGCGCGTGGCAAGTGTTGGCGCTTGCAGCGCGCATCAGCAAAATAACTCGCTCCCAAGAGTCAGTCACGGCGGCACCCTCGCCAGCTAGGACCAGCTGGCCAGCGGGGGAAAAAAAACCTAAAAATCCAGACTGGCTCTGTGAGCGGAATCTCGCCTCGATGATTCCAGAGCACCGCTTGGGATACGATCGATCGATCATTCCACTGGGCGACTCGATAGCACTCGTATCGCAACGCACGAAAGTATCGTCATGCCTCGCAACGTCAACCCCGATGCCTGCATGGACCCTATCCTCGGCGAGGGCATCGCTGGCCGCGCTCCCGAGACCATCATGGAGGTGCGTCCGTGAACCCCGAGTCAGTCCCGTGATGCGAAAAAAAAACAGCATCACCCGATGCGTCAGCGGAAGATCACGACCCTCGAGCGGGCGATCTGGACCAATCGCGGCTCCGTTTTCGCGCTTAAACCGGCTCGGTGATGATATGTGTGCTCGTGAACCTCTCGGAGGCGGCGCGGATCCCCCCCGAGGCTTGCCGCGCGTCGCGCCCGCGAACTCGTCGTCTCTTTGTTACCCTCGGCGATCGGAAGAATTGCCTCTGATCTTCCACGTCCCTCCTTCCCCTCGTGCTGCAGGTCTTCAAGAAGTGCCGCGACCACAAGCTCTCCAACACTAAGGCCCTGATCTGTGCGTACATACCCATCCCAAGTTGGAGATTTCGTTTTCCCTCCCATCCTCGCGCCCCATCGCGCCCCGACCGCGCGGAACCCGGCCGGCTCCCGCCGGTTGCCGAGCTGACGCGGAGGCGGGATTCTTCCCGGATCCAAAGGCCCGTCTGATCTGATGATCCTTTCGCCCCCTTCCCGTGAACAGCGTGCAACGACACCACTTGGACCTGGAAGGAGTACTACGACGACACCATCAAGGCCGCCAAGTCCTTCATGCACCTCGGCCTCGGCCGCTTCGAGTCCGTCTCCATCCTCGGCTTCAACTCCCCGGAGTGGCACCTCTCCAACATGGGCGCCATCGCCGCGGGCGGTTTCGCAGCGGGCATCTACACCACCAACGAGCCCGACGCGTGCAAGTACATCCTCAAGCACTCCAACGCCCGTATCGTGGTCGTGGACGGCCAGAAGCAGCTCGACAAGATCCTCAAGATCCGCGGCGACCTCCCCAAGCTCGTCGCCGTCGTCGTCTGGGGCGAGGAAGTTCCCGCCGGCATCAACGACGGCGTCGGCGCCGGCCAGGCGAAGGTGTACGGCTGGGACGAGTTCATGGGCCTCGGCGCCTCCGTCTCGGACGCCGAGGTCGAGGCGCGCATGGCCGACCAGAAGCCCGGCCACTGCTCCACGCTCATCTACACCTCCGGCACCACCGGCGACCCCAAGGCGGTGATGATCTCGCACGACAACGTCACCTGGGTCACCCGAGCGAACATCGCGCACCACCCCGACTTTGTCAACGGTCCCCTCCGCGTGGTCTCGTACCTGCCCCTCTCCCACATCGCCGCGCAGATGGTGGACATCCACTCCCCGATGGCCTACCTCGCGGACCACGGCCTCCCCGCCGAGGTTCACTTCGCCCGCCCCGACGCGCTCAAGGGCACCATCAAGGACTCGCTCATCAAGGCCAAGCCCACGGTGTTCTTCGCCGTGCCACGCGTCTGGGAGAAGTTCGCCGAGGCGCTCCAGGCTGTGGGTAAGAAGACCACGGGGCTCAAGAAGACCATCTCCACCTGGGCCAAGGGCCAGGGCAAGCAGATCCACGCCGCGTCCCAGTACAAGTCCAACAAGTCGCACCCCTGGATGGGCTTCCTCGCCAAGAAGATCCTCTCCAAGGTCAAGGCGGCGATCGGCCTCGACTGCGCTCGCCTCTGCATCTCCGGCGCCGCGCCCATCTCCAAGCAGACCCTCGACTACTTCGGTACTCTCAACATCCACATCGTCGAGGTGTACGGCATGTCCGAGAACACCGGTCCGCAGACGTGCGGCAAGAACAAGAAGTTCATCTCGGGCACCTGCGGCGCCGTCATCCCCGGCGCGGAGATCAAGATCGACCTCGCCAAGGGCGACAAGCCCGGCAACGGCGAGGTCTGCTTCCGCGGCCGCCACGTCATGATGGGCTACATGCACAATCAGGCCAAGACGGACGAGACCATCGACGAGGACGGCTGGCTCCGATCCGGCGACGTCGGCACGATCGACCCCGACACGGACATGCTCGCCATCACCGGCCGCATCAAGGAGCTCATCATCACCGCGGGCGGCGAGAACATCGCGCCCGTTCCCGTCGAGGATAAGCTCAAGGAGCTCCTCCCCGGCATCTCCAACGCGATGATGATTGGCGACAAGCGCAAGTACAACACCGTCCTCATCACCCTCAGGCAGGTGCCCGACCCCAACGAGGACGGCGCCTTCACCGACGCGCTCTTCGGCAACTCGCTCGAGGTGTCAGGCGCCAAGACTGTGACCCAGGCCAAGGCTGATCCCAAGTGGAAGGAGTACATCGAGGCTGGCATCGCGGGTTACAACAAGACCGCCGTCTCCAACGCTCAGAAGATTCAGAAGTTTGTCATCCTCGGCACCGACTTTTCCGTGCCCGGCGGCGAGCTCACGGCGACGCAGAAGCTCAAGCGCAACGTGGTGATGGAAAAGTACGCCAAGGAGATCGACTCGATGTACTAAGTCGACCCACGATGTCACGCACGCACCGAATACATGTAAATAGCAGATTAACCCCCCCCTTAAAACTACTGAACCGCGCAACACGACGGGTTGTCCGGCTTCGAAGACGCCTCCCCGCGCCGCTTCCCCCCGCCGCCCCCTCCTCCCACCGCGATCGCGTCCATCGGACCCACCACCCCGCCGTCGTCCCCGCCGAA
>Ga0181573_10002727_pt1 | contig 16218 bp, 9 predicted proteins | sample 101ome_25_FD_148643 | JGI IMG/M metagenome (GOLD analysis project Ga0181573, IMG submission 148643) | Coastal salt marsh microbial communities from the Groves Creek Marsh, Skidaway Island, Georgia - 101409BT metaG (spades assembly) | ecosystem: Environmental > Aquatic > Marine > Intertidal zone... | reverse complement strand
GTTCTTCTTCGACGCGTGCATCGCCTTGAGCGCGCCGGGCGGGTAGGAAACCTTGACGCCGCCGGGAAGGGTGGTCGACGCGTCAGGTTCGGAGATTGCCTTGAGCGCGGCACGTTCGGCGGGAGTCGCGAACGGGGCTCGGATGAGAATGTCGAGGGCGAGCTTGGTGGCTTTGCCTTTTTTCTGAGATCCCGGAGTGAGCTTCATGCGGTATTTGAGCGCGTTGGACGCGACGAGGGGCGCGCACACCGGCATGGCGTAGAGAATCTCGTCATCCTTGAGCGGTGCGCTGACAAGTCTGTTGACGATTTCACGGCGCTCGGCGTCGAGCTTGAGCCGGTCCTCGAGTGAGGTTTTGGAGCGTTCCTCGGCGTCTTCTTCTTCTTCCGCTTCGGCTTTGGATTTTTGCGCTTCGGCTCGCTTTTCGGCTTCGCGGCGTTTGTAAGGCGCCGGTGCCGGCGTCGGCGCGCTCGGTGCGCTCGGTTTCTCTTGTTGGCGCTCTTCAAACTTCTCTTTGGCCTTGATTTCCTTCTTCTTGGCGCCCTTCTTCCCTCCAGCGCCGAGAAACGCCATGGCGAGTTCTCTATCCTCGTCGTCCTGATCGGCGTACTTGGCCTTGGCGCGCTTGAGCTTGGCAGCTTTGCCTCGCGGTAGCGGTTTGTTGTTTGCGGGCTCTTGCGGTGGGTCTCTGGATGACGATTTCTTCGCCGTGAGCTCAGCGAGTGGGTCGACGAAATCGTCATCGTCGTCATCGTCCGAGCGCGCCTTGCCGCCACCCTTCTTCTTGCCCTTCTTTTGCACTTTGCGCTCCTTCGCCGACATCCGAGGCGCGGACGCCTTGGTGGGCGTCGGCTTGGGGGAATCTGTCTCTTCAGAGCTGCTCAACCGCACCGGGGGTCGATCTTCGCCGCCGTCAGTAGTCTTCCCGCCGCCACGATCGCCGGCGAAACCGACGCCGCTATCCAAAAACTCGGCGAGTTTGTCCACTCGATCCTTTGCGTCGGCGTCGACGTCGGCGCCGTCGCCCAAAGTGACCTTCTTCATCTCAACTTCCACGTCATCTCCTTCATCATCATCTTCGTCGGCGTGACTAAGATTATCATCATCGCTGATTTCTTGCACGTCGTTATCCTCATCATCCAGCACGTTGAAATCGCTCCGAACGAGTCTGTCATTCTTGTGCGCTTCGGCGTTCTTTTCGCTCACCATGAACATGACACCGAACGCCATGATGAGTTGCGCGTGGGGCAGAAATTGTTTATCCTCTCGCGTGACGTGCACGATGCCTGGAGGCAATTTATCACCCGCGATGGGAGATATCTTACTCACGCGCTCGGATGCGGTACACCAGGCGGACGTCACCGCTCGCGAGTTCCATGCAGAGCTGCGGCACATGACGGCGGCGCCGGCTTGAACGAGCGAGTAGGACGGGACCGCCTTGAAATCACCCGGAGGGGGCTTCACGATGGTCACTGGCGCCCCCGCGATATCGGCGTGCACAAATGCGTCACCGGGCAACATGTATCGCTCGATGAGCATTTCCGCTTGCGTGGCGTCCTTCGCCTGCAGGACGAGACAGTTTTCGCTCGTGATGAACCAATGAAACTTTTCAAACCAAAGCGGTTGTCGAGCTCGGGTAATTTTAACACCACTCGAAGCCTTCTCCATGGCCGCTTTAGCGCGAGCCTCAGCCGCGGCCACAGCCTTGGACTGAGCCTCCATCGTCTTGTCAAACTTTTCTGCGTGCTTCTTTTTCGCCGCAAAGTGCATCGACGCGTTGGCGTGCGCGCTCAAGCCCAAATCGAGCGTCACGGATACGCGCTTCTGCTTGCCTTCCGCCTCTTCCGATTCGTCCAACTCGTCAAGATGGTTCGCAAGCGTCACGGTGATTTGGTTATTCTCAAAATCGAGAGACTTGATCAAACTTGCAACCGGATTACCCATGCGCCGTTCCTCCTTGATCATCGCTTCGAGTTCGACCCAAGACATGCCGCTCGCCAGCGCCGAGTTCACGGCGGCGAGCGCCGTGTCCACAGCCTCGTGGTTGTACTCGATCAACACGGCGCGCTGTTCTTCCTTCTCGCGCTCTTTTTCGAGCTGCTCCACGCGGTTGCGCTGGTCCTTCAACGACTTTTCCAACTTGGCGAGCGCCTGAGCCTCTGCTTTGCGACGCGCTAGCATGCCCGACTGCGCCTCGAGCGCCATGTAATACTCGTCCACCGCGTTGTCGAAAGCAAAGACGGGATCTGTACCCGCGGGAAGCTCGAACGACTTGGTCGGCCGTCCCTCGTTCTGTTTGAGATCGAACGGGGAAAAGTCATCGAACACTTCTATGGCGTCGGTGCCGTCCGCCTTGGTATCCGTCTTTGTGTACACGAAAGGCTTGGCGACTATTTCACCCGTGGTGACGCCCTCAAACCAGTTTTCAATCTCAACCACCGCTTTTGTGAGCGCATCCACGCGTTCGTCGTGCGCGCTCTCATCGAACGGTAGCGTGGCACCGCTTCCCTTGTCGATGCCCGCCGTCAAACACACGTGTTCTGCGATGGAAGGCGAGTACCCGAACGCTCTGCACAACGCTTCTCTCAACGTCGCCGGCACCCGCTCCGACGTCTCCGCCTCGCCCACCTCGCTCGCGATGGTCCCGCGCGATAACGCGCTCGCAACGTCGTCGCGGTCGTACTTTCTAAACCCCTGAAACCGATCGAGTGGGTACTGATGGTTTCCTAAAATTTTCACCCCCTTTTCGTCGTCGCGGTGCGTTCGCAACAAAGTGAGCACGGTGTAATTTTTATCCGTGAGCACAATGTTACCCTGCGAATAGAGCTCTACGATGATGTGGCACTCTGTATCACCTCCACCAAACGTAAAATCAACCGCTCTATCCTTCCCCAACTGTCTAACGTCGTTTAATCGCTTCGTCTTGACGTGCATGCGAAGCTTTGCAGTAAACTTACTCGGCGCCTCCGGTTTCGCCCTCTCATACTTGGTTCTGTGTATTCTCATCCCAGACTCTATCAACACCATGATCTTTTCACTCTCTGCATCTTTTTCATCCAACGCGTCCCCGGCGTCTCTCGCCACGGCGCCCGACGGCTTGTTAAACTTGAACCCGAACGTTCGTCCTCCCGAGTCCAAGTCGTACACGTTCGCGCACCAACATCCCATCGCGCTTCGTCTGAGCGCTGCGACCGCCGCCGCGACGTCATACGCCGTGTACTTTTGTTTCGGCATGTCGACGTGCGAGCGTCAGGGCCAACCTTCACCGCGGTCTTTCGCGATCGACCGGCGACGGCAAAGAACCGATCGGGTCGGATTGGATTGAAAAAGCGTTTCCTTCCCTCTAGACGCACAACCAAACGCGACCGACGGCGACCCGACGGCTTTGGCTACCGATCCCTGCCCGACACGCGCGTCTTCTCGACGAGAACGACGCGAACGGACGCCTCCGCGAAATAATCAATCCACGGCGCGCCCCGCGACGCGGAGTGACGCGGGCCTCGACGCAGTGATGCGGTGCCGACACACGCAAGAAACGTATCGTAAACCCTAAACCCTCGTGTACTGGCATATCGCCTTAAAAACCCCACAATACGCCATAAACGAAACCATCGCGAACCCGGGTCCTTCGAAACGCGTCATAACGCCGCGCGTTTCGCGCGAACGACACCGGCGACGCGATACGATGAGGTGCGACGACGCGATGACGACGACGACGACGACGACGCGCGCGTCCCACTCTCCGGCGACTCGATCGGTTTTGACGCGCGTTGGACCGATCGATCGACGGGGACGACTACGATGGATGCGTGGATCGCGCCCTAGTACACTTTGATTTTCATGGGATTCGATCCGTGGACGACGCGATGATTCGATCCGCGGACGACGCGATGGAGCGCGTGACTGACGACGCCGATGTACGATTTCTCTCTCGCGCGCAGTGGGTTTTTCGATGCGCCGGCGGACCCGTCGCTTTTGGGGGAACTGGGCGGCGACTTGGAGGACGATCTATCGACGCTCTCGCTCGAGCGACCGCAAGAGGAGGTGCACATCATGAGCACGCGAGAAGAGGAGGCGATGATGGCGGGACGCGGTGGTGGAGGATTGCTGCGACCGTCGGATTTGTTGCCGCAGTATGGAACGGCTCCGCCGGTGGGGACGAAGACGGCGGAGGAACTGGAACGAGCAGCGTACGCGCCCGCTCCGCAAGTGCCGCGCCCGCCGTTCGGAGGCATGATGATGCCGCCGGGGATGGGACCGCCACCGGGGATGGGACCGCCGCCGGGGATGCCACCGAGTATTCCGCCGGGGATGCCGCCGGGGATGCCGCCGGGGATGCCGCCAGGTATGGGACCGCCACCGGGGATGGGACGCCCGCCGCCTCAAAAGTACCGCGGTGAAGAAATTCCTGAGTGGGCGGACGGTCCGATGGCGCACGCGATTCCGATGGATGTGCCGGGCATGCCCGGTGTTCGTGCGTCGCCGCAAATGCCGTCGGCGCCGATGCCGAGCGGTCAGCCGAGAGCGCAGGGCAGAAGACCGAGAGAACAGCGTCCGCGAGGTCGTCCGCACTACAACGGCAAGTACATGGCCAATGATGAGATTGAGACGATTCTTCGTATTCAATGGAGCGCTACACACCCACAAGACAGAACGGCGTACGAACACGATTACTTTTATCAGTGTTGGTTGCGCCGTAACAATCCTTCCAAGTTGAGGGAGCCGTTCTGCCCTGAAACTTTGCGAGAGCTCGCGTCTCACGAAAAGGAGGCGCGAGGACCGGTGACGTTCGTGCCCGGCTTGGCTGGTCTCGGTAAGGTGCCTTTCGGGAACATCAGATCCCCAAAACCATTGTTGGACGTGTCGTCGGGTAACGGCTCGACTGGCGAAGACAACGAGACGGCTGAAGAGGGTACGCAGAGGCGTTTGGAGCAAGAGCCGCTCTTGGCGGCGCGCATCATGATTGAGGATTCCATGTGCTTGCTGCTGGACGTGGATGATATCGATCGCCAGCTCGAGGAGGGTAGACCGAGCGAAACGGAGGAAGACTTGAAGAAGCGCCGCACCTTTCTGTTGGATGGTTTGGTCAGCACGCTTCGATTGCCCTCCGTTCCCGTGCTCGCGGTGGGCGGGGCGGAGCACGACGGCGTCTTCCAGCGCATCGTGACTCTCGCCAAGGGTAGAACTTTGCTCGCCAAGGCTCTTCCGCGCTTCCCTCTCGGATCGGCCGCCGCCGCGACTCTCGTTTGGGCAATCTTGCGTAACGTCGGCATGTTGTTGGGTGGCAAGAACGCTTCCAACAACCCGAGCGCTGAGGCTCTCTTCCGTGCCGCCGCGGATTGCGTTCAACTGATGAACGGCGTCGCCGTTGAGGGTACGCTCGGTGCGATCGCGACTGGTATGAGCGTCGCCGAAGCCAAGCAACAGCTGGCCCCACTTACGACTGCGAGCTCTACCACCTCGGCTCTCGTCTCCGCGCTCTCTGCCGCTCTCGAGCGCGCACACTTGTTGGAGATATCGCCGACGACCCACAAGGCTTTCGGCGCGGCGTTCGGTATGGTGTTCAACATCTTCGATCGCCATGCCGCCACGGCTACGAGTCGCGGCTCGAGCGACTCCATCTTGCCGCGCGACTTGCTTCGCGCGCTCATGCATCACTGCAACGAGCAGCAAAAGGCGAGGCTGAAGAGCCACATCTCCGCCATGGGTTAGAGGAGTTTAACAAGCCGTCCTTTCGAGGGCGCCCGTACCGGTAGTATTCGGAGCGTTGCGCGGTTTTTGAAAGCGTTGCGCTCGTCCAAAAACGAATCCCGGACTTTGTCGTAGACACTTTCCTAGGATGTAAATACAAAAAACAATACGTAAACGTAATCAACGAACGTCGTGGCTGGTTTTCAAAATTAAAAATACATTCTAGCCTGCGAGCGCTAGGGCAGAGGTTCAGCCATGTTCCCTAGCCTATTGAGATGCAAGTATGCGTCCGTGCCATAGTTTTCCATGGATAGCACTTGCAAATCACCTCCAAAGTATCTCGCGTACAAGCGAGACAACGGAAGACCGTAGCCGTAACCAGCCAAAACGACTGGTCCGGCGGAGTCGGCATCCATGTCCTTCAACGGACTTCGCGCCGTACTGTACAGATACGTCCAAATCTTTGCCAAACCACTTCGACGAATGCCACCACCTTCGTCGGAAACTTTGATAGTCACGTCTTCAGCCCCTTCAGCGATGACAATCCTGATCGGTGGCGGTGGTGTATCGCTATTCATATACTTGTCACTCACGGCGCGCAGAGAGTTTTTGATGAGCTCAAACAACATTTGGTGAAGATGGCCCGGCACGTAGGCAAACGTGAAACCTTCTTCGCCAAAAAGCTCAACCTCTGGGGCGTCTCCGTATTCGCGCATGCAAATAGATCTAGCGTCTGCGATGGCGTCGCGCGCCACTTCCAAAGGGCTCAGAGAGGTGCAAATCAATCCAATGTAAGACTCCTTTGGCGGATCGTGGAGTGCTACGTGCTGACCGATGAGCATCCGCATACCGATGCGACTCATGTAGAACCCATCCAAAAACTGATGAACCTCCGGAAACTCGTTGAGCTCCGTCGTCGCGTATGTACCACCGCGCCTGAAGCCGGAGGGTTTGTTCTCCTTTGGGCGCTGCGCCTCGAGCTGCTCCTTGAGCTCGAGAACCGCGCGCGCAATCATCGGCACCACATTTTCGTGCCTTGCCATAATTCGCTTGAGCAACTGCGTAAACTTTTCTTCATCCTCCATGTTTTCAATCGGAGGAAAAGTCCGAAGTTCGGTGAAAGATTCGACGTACCAATCTCGCACGTCGAGAACCTGCGACATGTCGCTCAAACCAAACGGCAAGTTTTCCAGTTCCGCCACTCGATGCGCTAATCGCACCGGTAGCTCCTTGTGAAGAAACTGCGCGCTCACCATGAGTTGTCGATGTATCGGCTGCGAACCAAAGTCCAGCATGTACTTCAAACTCACCCCAGTCTGGCTCCGAAAACTCCCTCGGTAAATATCATCCACCACCTCCTTACCAAACCTCTCCCCGAGCTTTCTCCCCGTCGTCTTCCCGCGCGCCGTCGCCGAAGCCGCCGCCGTCGCCGCCTCACTTACAAACGCCGAAGCCGATGTCCCAGCCCCATCCGTCTTTCTCTCCGCATTCGCCGTCGCGGTCGCGGTCGCTCCGCCCGACGTTCCCTCCCCTCCTCCCGCCCCGCCCGGCGTCCTCGTCGCCGCCGCGTTCACCTCCGCCGCGAACCCTCGCCTCGCGAACGCATCCAACACTACCCGCGTCGTCCCACGCACCGTAGACGCCCGAACCATCGATCGCATCGCGCCCTCACGAACGAATCAAACGAACCGCTTTGCAATTTCGAACCAGTGTTGAACCGAACGCGCACACACACGCTTCCACCGCGTCCACGTCCACGCGCGTCGACCGACCGATCGGTCGCCGTCGCTACCGCGCGCGACGCAACACTCGCCGTCCGTGGGCGCGTCGCGGTGACCGCGCGGGTGACGACGACGATGCGCGTCGGTGTGAGGCGCCGCGTCGTGGTCGAGTCGCTGACGCGGATTTAGACCGAAGTGCTGCGTGACGAGTCATTAACTCGTCAGATGGGAGGGGCTCTCGTTTTCCATGGATTGGAGGAACCCCCCTCGCGCGTCTTCGTCTTCGGCTCGCGTCGAAGACTATCCGTCGGCGCGCGTTTAAAATCGGAATTGAAACGCGTGATCGTCGCGGTCGTCGTCGCGAAATGGATCGCTTTAAATATTACACGCACGCGCAATCTATCTCGGGTTGTTGAGCTTGGATGGACGCGCGGCGACGGGCGCGGAGAGCCTGTCGACGAGACCCGTGCATCGACGGTCGACGCCGTGCGCGTCGATGGCTGAGGAGAGCGCAGAGCGCGGGGCGATGATGACCAAGAGTTCCTTTGCGCGAGTGACGCCGGTGTAGAGGAGTTCTCGCCTGAGCAAAGGTTTGTGGGCGTTGGTGAGGACGAGGACGACGGCTTTGTATTCGCTGCCTTGCGCCTTGTGAATTGTCATGGCGTACGCCGGAATGAGGTCGCGGAGCTCGCTCTTGGTGTAAGAAACCTCCTTAAAGTCGGCACCAAAACTCACGGTGGCGGTGCCGTCTTTGTCTTCGATGCGGCGGATGATTCCCAAGTCGCCATTGAATACTTCCTTGTCGTAATCGTTGCGCTGTTGGAGCACTCTGTCGCCCTCGCGAAAGGTAATGTCGCCGTAAAAGCTACCTACGGTAACCTCCGCCTTGCTCTCGCAGTGTGGATTGAGAGATTTTTGGAGCCAGTTGTTCAACGAACCCGTGCTCGCGACGCCTCTGCGCATCGGTGAGAGCACTTGCAAGTCGTTCGAGGTGAATCCACGCTCGGGAAGGATATCCGTCAAGACGTGCTCGAGCACCGCCTCGACGCTGGCATTCGTCTCGCTCGGCAGGCTCACCCAAAGACAATCCGGTTTGAGTTCGGGATCGCTCGGAACCTCAGTCGCGGCATCTGGCGAAGCGATGACTCGAAGTTCGTTCAGCGATGGATCGTACCGCTGCTCTCTGATGTCACTCGGGAGGAAAGCCCCCGAGTTGATGGCGTGCGCCGCTCGCACAATGCCGCTCGCCGCCGCCTGTCGGAAAATATCAGTCAAGGCAATGCTCGGCACGTTGTGCGCGTTCAGCATGTCCCGCAAGAGGCTTCCTGGCCCAACTGAAGGTAACTGATCGGCGTCGCCGACGAAGACAACCTGTGCCTTGGGTGGAACCGCGGCGAGAAGAGCCGCGGCGAGCGGCAAATCGAGCATGGAGCTCTCGTCGACGACGACGACATCTGCTTGGATGGGATTCTTCGCGTCCCGGAAGAACCGTCCCTTGTACGACAGCGCTTGCAACGGACCGTCGTCCTCCATTCCCTCTAAAGCATCCGCCGCCTTGAACTCGAGCAAACGGTGAATCGTAGAGCTCGCTATTGGGTTGGCAATGTCTCGGCCTGCCGTCGTGATTTCCATCAGGCGTTGCGCCGCTCGGCCCGTCGGCGCGCACATCACGACGCTCTTGCCCATCGCGCGCCATAGTCGCACGATGACGTGCGTCGCAAATGTCTTCCCGGTACCGGGACCACCGGTGAGAATGGTGACCGGGGACTCGAGCGCGAGACGCACAAAGTCCTTTTGCGTGTTGCTCAAAGTTCTCCATCCTTCCTTTTGCGCGGCGGCTTCGAGCCAACGCTCCACGCGCGCCGCATCAACCTTGATGTTTGCGCGCCTCATACGGTTCGTAATGTCCGACGCGATGGCGACTTCGGCGCTGTGCATCGCGCTCGTGTACACGGCGGCAGCGCTCCAATCTCCATCGAAGAGCTCAATCGTGCCAGACGTCGTCGTCGCGTTGGCGTCTGGCAAGCGCTGCACGCGAATTTCACCCTTGCGTCGCATCTCATCCGCCGCAGCTTGCATGCTGAGCTCGTCCACCCGCGTCGATTGCCCAAGAAGCGCCTTGACACCTTCGACGATTTTGCTCCACGGTAAATACGTGTGTCCGCTGCTCACGGCTGAGGCGCTCAACACTTCGATGATGGCTGCTCCGAGTCTCGCCGGATCGTCCGGCGCCTTGCCCAGGCGAGAAGCCAGCGCGTCGATGCGATGAAAAGTGGCGCCACGAACGTTTCCGAGCGTCTCGAACGGGTTGCCCCGAATCAGATCCTCCGTCATCGGACCGTATTGCGCGGCGGCGCGTTGTGCCAGGGCGACGGGCACGCCGTGCTTCTCCAGAAAAACGGCGGCGTCTCTCTTCCCGCGGCTCTCGTCCCAATTCGTCTTGAGCTTGAGCGCCGTCTTCGCGCCGATCCCATCGCACGCGACGAGCTTCTTCGCCGCATCGGGAGCATTCAGCACATCCATCAGGTTGACGCCAAAATGATCGACGAGTCGCTGCGCTGTAACCTTGCCGCATCCAGGAAGCGCTCCGCCGCTCAAGTACCGAAGCATTCCGTCCTCGCTCGAAGGTTTCAACTCCTTCGGCGCGCCCGAGATGACAAACTCGACGCCGTACTTGACGTTTTCTCTCCACGTTCCGGTGATTTCGAGCATTTGTCCCTCGCTCGCGCCCGGAAGCGTCCCGACGATGGTCACCGTGGGCGTCGGCTTGGTTCCTTTTCTTCGTCGCTTTGGCGTCGCCAACGCCCCGGGCGGCAACTCGCACGACCCATCCACCTCCATGCGCGCCACCGTGTACCCATTCTCTCTCGAGTGAAACGTCACGCGCTTAATCTCACCTCGAATTCTCCCTCCATCGACCCCGACGAGTGCCGCCGCCGCCTCGCCGTTCCCTCCGTCCTCCAGCGGCGCCGCCTGCGAGGCGAAACCTCTCGTCGCGTTGGCGTTCCCGCTCAACGACAACCTCGACAACCCCGCCGCGAGCCGACGGACGTCATCCGACCCACCCGGACTCGACGTCGACGCGGTTCCGCTCGACCGAGCGGCATCCCCCGTCCCTTCGTCCTCCCGCATCGCGCTCCAAACCGCTCGAAAACGCCGCCGCTCATCCGCCTCGCTCCTCCGCCCTCTCGCCGCGTTCAGCGCCCGCGCCAGCCGCCTCGGCGCCAACACCGTTCCTCTCCGACGAATCATCATCGTCGCCGCCGTCGTCGTCGTCGTCGTCGTCGTCGTCGTCCCGACGCCCCGCATCCACGCCAGCGCCCGCGTTCGACCGAAAGCCGCGTCGAGCGGATCGACCAGAATCAATCGGAATCAATCGGAATCAATCGGAATGAATCAGAATCAATCGAACGAGTCGACGAAACGAAACCACGGACTCGGCGCGCGCTCGCCGCGATCGGTGACGTCGACGACGCGAGCGAACGCCCCTTCGCGTCGCGCACTGCGCGAGCGACCGAACGACCGGAACCGACGGAACCGATGGAACCGAGCGAACGCGCGTTCGCGCGGGAAATCTACCCATACCAAAATCCGCGGTTCACGACTCGTCAATCACGACTCACGTCGCGCGGGTCCGTTTTTCCCAGCCCCGACCCGCGCGCGGGTTCGATCGAAATCAAAGACGTTTTTCATCGATCGAATCGAACGATGTCTTCGGATCGATCGGGGATCTCACCCGATCGATCGATCGATCGTCGCGTCGTCGTTCGTTCGTTTTCCCGCGCGATTCCCGCGCGAGGTCGCGTCAGAATCGACTGATTCGATCGATGTTCGCGAGACGTCGCGCGGTCGCCGCCGCGACGAGGTGCGCTGCTCGTTCGTTCGTTTGATTTTTTTCGTGTTTTTCGTTTTCCATCCTCGCGTCCGTCCGTCCGTCGCTCCTCGCTCCGTCGCTCCTCGCGTTCGAGCGCGTACCGGTACAATTTAAGATGGGACGCGTCGTCGACCCGCGGTGTCGGTTTCGGTGGCTCGACGCCGCGCGTCTCGCGAAACCGCCGACGGCGCGCGCGCGATGGGACGGTGGGAACGAGGACGGTTTTTTTTTCGTCTCGCTTTCGTCGACGCGTCGTCGCGGGGTGGACGGAGGATCGAAGAGAGGATCGGAGGGGAATGAGCCCGAGGATCGGTTTGAATGGAACGTTTTACTGACGAACGGATGCGCGCGCCGATGACGCACGCAGATGCTATTCCACGGGATTGAATAAGAAGACCTTGATCGATGCGGTCGCGGCTGAGACGGGTGAGACCAAGGCGAGCGTCGGGCGAGTGCTCAACGCGACGCTCGACGTCATCGGCGCCACGGTGCGCGCGGGCGACAAGGTGGCGCTCTCCAAGTTTGGGACCTTTGCTAGAAAGACGCGCGCGGCGAGAGCGGGAAGAAACCCGCAAACGGGCGCACCGTTGAAGATTCCGGCGAGCAACTACCCGTCCTTCAGCGCGAGCTCGACGTTTAAGGATATGGTCAAGGGGAAAAAGTGAGCGCGCGAGCGAGCGAAAATGTGAATAACAAACTTTTTATATACAGTACATGCGGCGTGACGCGCGTCAGAACGCGACGGTTGGACGCGCCGCGCTTTCATCGGTTCTTCTCGCGCACGGATGCGATCGCGCTCGAGAGTTTCCCGTGAAAATCCAAAACGGCGGCGAGCAAACCGAGAACGTTGACCAACCGCTCGTTTGACAATTCGACGCCTTCGACGTCCACGGCGTCCTCAAAGGACAACACCGCATCCGTCACGTCCTGAATCACCGAGAAAACCGCCTCGCGCTTCGCCCCATCGCACTCCGCGATGGTCGTTCTCAACTCCTCGACGTCATCTTCGCGCATTCCGCGCGCCGATCCACTCTCCGCTCGAAGCTCCGCCGATGCGCCGTCGAACAACGCCCGACGCGCCGCTCGCCCGCGCGCGTCCGCCTCCAACCAATCCTCTCTCGCGCACAGCACCGAAAACGCGTACGAGCACACCTCAAACCTCGCGCTCCATCGCACCAACCGCTCGCGCGTCGTCTTTTCCCGCATGGCGACCCCGCTCTTACTCAACCAAACGCCTTGTTCCATAAAGTAATACGCGCCCTCGAGCGCGGCGCACGCGACGGTCGCCGTACGAGCGCTTCGCCATCGCGACACCCCGCGAGCGCTGCCCTCTCGAAGCTCGTCGCGGATTTCCGCGACGTTTCCGAGGAATTTCCCCAGGCGGTACGCCCGACGGGCGTCACCGATCGACCGTTCCAGCGCCGTCAAGCGCGTTGAAAAGTTGGTCGTTAACGAGGAGGAGGACGACGACGTTTCGCTCGCGACTAAAATGGCGGCGTATCGTATGAGTTTGAGCGTCTTATCGATCCCTTCGCGGCGTTTGAGGAGCTCGACCGCGACATCGAGCGCGTCGGGGACGCGCTTGGACGACATGACGGACGACGCGTGGTAATGAATGAGGACGCGCGACTGACTGACTGATTGTTGAGGCGGTTAAAGCGAGCGAGCGAGCGTCAAACCATTCGCGTCGGTATCCTCATTTACAACGCAATCCATGGACGCGAGTGGATATTTAATTAATCACCTGGTCATGATACATAGGCGACGCGCGTTGATCCCCGACCTCGCCGTTATAAATCGTCGACGTCGCGACCGGCGATGAAATCGACAACCTTTGGCACGACGTCCTTCAAAGCGGCGGCGGCGGCGCCGAGGTTGGCCAAAAACTCCTCCTGCGTCGCCACGGGTCCATCGACGATGTCCGTGATGGTTTTCACCGCGATGAAAGGGACGCCGAACAAGTGGGCGACGTGCGCCATCGCGGCGGCTTCCATCTCCTTGACGCTCGCTTGGTATTCATCCAACAACTTTTTACACGTCTCCGTGGCGTCGAGCGAGTTCCCCGTGCACACCACCCCGCGTTTACACCCCAACGCCTCGGCGAGTTTCGGCGTCGGGTGCGCTTCGTACTCCCCGACCCCGTACGCGTCGTACCCTGGAATCGGGATCCGTCTGTCGTGGTTTTTAAACGTCGATCCGAGGTACACGTCGCCTACTTTACCGCCCCGCTTCGCGAACCCTCCCGCCGTGCCCGCGTTGACGATGACGTCCGGTTTCAGGCTCACGCACGTCTCGTACGTCGACAACGCCGCACCGACCGTTCCGACGTTACACACCGAGTGTTTCGCGCACGATCCCGCGCACACGACGTGAATAACCGTCGGCGCGTCTTCGTTAGATGACGATGTGACGCGTCCGGTGAAACACTTCATCGGCGCGGCCCCGTTCGCGCGCGCGAACGCCGACGGGTTCTCCTCGAGCGCGAGGTGGTCCACGAGCGGGCGCGCCTCGGCGTCCATGGCGAACATCACCGCGATCGTCTTCACCTCGTTTCCCATGGTGGCGTCGGAACGGGCGGAACGAGTCGAGTCGAGGTCTGACGCCGCACATCGCGACTCGCGAATGACGACGCCGAGCGCGAAGATGCGTCGACCGACGACGACGACGACCGTCGGAGACACCGAAACGACGTGGCGCTGAGCGAAACGAAATTCTCCGAACCGATCCCCGCGGTGAAAGCCCCGGTGAGCACCCGTCGCGAGCGCGGCAAAGCGACGACGGCGATGACGCAGCCGTTGAAACGCGACGTTTGGACTCGCCTGGCGCGGGAGAGCGTTGAACGCGCGATGACGCCGACGACGACGGCGAACGACGACGACGCGAAGATGACGAACGACGCACCGCCGAGACTTTTGGACGCGCTGGACGCGCTGGAAACGATCGCGGCGTCGTGGAGCGACGTGGGTGAGGCGGAGACGCGCGCCGCGAGAGAAGCCGTGTTGCGGGCGTGCGCGGACGCGTCGACGAGTTGGAGCGAGCGGTTGGAGGCGATGCGGAGGGCGGAGAGGGATGCGGGCGCGCGCGCGCGTCGACGAGAGGCGTCGGGTTCGGGCGTGGACGCGAACGCGCGCGACGGTGGTGGTGGTGACGGTGGGTTGTCGAGCGTCGAGCGGTTGTTGGCGCTGGACGACGAAGAGTATTTGCGAGCGGCGACGACGTCGACGATTGTCGATCCGTCGGACGCGCCGCGCGACGATATCGAATCGCTCGAAAGTGAACTCATCGCGATCGCGTTTAGGGAATTCACGTCGACGAGACGGGTGTTCCACGCTTGGAGAGAGTATTTGAGACGCGCGCGCGTCGCCGCGGCGCGCGAGAAGGAGGCGGAATCGTTGCGAGCGTTTTACGAGGGGCGACGCATGCGGCGCGCGCTCGTCGCGATCGTGCGTGCGTGGCGCACACACACCGCGCGCGCGCGACGCGTGCGCGCGTTCACGCAGCGACGCCGTGACAGGGCTCGAGGTGCGATGATTCGAGCATGGAGCGACTACGCGCGAAGAGCGAATGAGAGACGCCGTTTGACGTTGCGGCGCGCGGAACCGACGCGAACCGCGCGCACGATGCGAAGACTCTTCGTTCGATGGCGCCATCACGCGCGGGCGAGCGCTTTAAACGCCCGCGCATTGATTTGGAGAAGGTTAAAGCTCCAAGCCGTGTGTCTCGCGTCTTGGATTGAACGCGCAAAGGAACTGCGAGCCGAACGGGCGGCGATGGCGAGCGTCCAAGCGTACAGAGCGACGAGAATGAAACGGCGCGTTTTCACCGAATGGCGCGATTTGATGAGGCGCATGAACACCTTCGTAGACATGGCGAGGCTTTACATTAAATTTACGACGTGGAGACGAGTCGTAGAAACGAAGAAGCGCGACGCCGCTCGATGGGACGCGGCGGTTCGTTACGACGAGACGCGAATAAAGATGGGCGCGCTCTGCAGATGGGGCGCTCGCGTGCACGATTCCCGCGTCGAGCGAGAAGAGACAGCGCGCGCGGTGGAGTACCATCGTAAAGTGCGACTACTCGGCGTCTTTTACGCGCTCAAATCGCACGTGCACCGCGCACAGGCTGAGAAATTCGCCCTCGTCGCCGCCGCGTTTGCGGATTGGATGCGCGCCGTGGAACGCGCCAGGAGATTAGAATCTCGCGCGCAATTTTACGTCGACTCTCTCGCCGTGACTTTTGCGGACAAGTACCTCGACGCGCACGCGTTTCGAACATGGCGCGCGTACGCGCTCGCGCAGCGTCGACGATACGCCGCCATGGAATTTTGCGAAGTCTCGCGTGCCAAACGAGCCTTTGCCGCGTGGCGCCGATTTCCACTTTCAGATAGAACGAACGACGGCGCCGCCGCCGCCGATGCCGGCACCATTACAACACGTAGCGATCAAATTAGCACGTAGCAGTAGTAACATTACACAAGATTATCCAACTTTTCTCTCACCCGCGTGTTCGCCCGATCACCCGAGCGTCGTCGGGTCGTTCATCCCGAGCATCGTTTCAATGGTAAACTTGAAAAAGTAATACCCACCCGTCGCCACCGCGACGACCGCCACCGCCGTCTGCGGCTTTTTCATCAACGCCACGATCGGTCTACCAAACATGAACGCGAACCCAACCATGATGGAGATCGAGAACCGCGCGTATTTAACCATGTTGGCCCAAAACGGAACCTCCCCGCCCGCCAGCTGAAACAGCTCCACCGCGCCGTCGTTATCCGTCGGCGCCATCTCTGACATCGCCGCGTACGCCATCGCACCATCGACGTGCGCGGACGCCTCCATCGCTTCGTGCACGAACCCACCGAGCGCGATCGCGCCCAGCGCCATCGCACCGTGCGCGATCTTCCGTTCAACCGCGTTCCGCTGGTGACGTTGA